>Ga0207422_1002415_pt1 | contig 24739 bp, 18 predicted proteins | sample MarCyaLeptolynsp_FD_187757 | JGI IMG/M metagenome (GOLD analysis project Ga0207422, IMG submission 187757) | Marine cyanobacterial communities from Panama - species 1 Leptolyngbya sp. (SPAdes) | ecosystem: Environmental > Aquatic > Marine > Unclassified | place: Panama: Panama City | collected... | reverse complement strand
GTCAGTGCTCTCGTGAGAAGGTCACCGGCGTCATCGGCCAGTTTTCCACTCAGGACCGCGTCGATATGATCCAGGACGGCAAAATCATCGTAACCTGCGAGTTCTGCAATTCCGTCTACGATTTCGATCCGTCGGATTTCGACGACTCCGCCGCTTGAAGCGTTGTTCGCCCGGCTGTGTTACGATGATCCGTCTTTGCAGATGACCAGAATTTAATTAGGCCGGGCTTTCTGTGTCGATTAAATGTAAATGACATTGTGTCAAAGCGGGCGACATGAAGCCTTTAGACGACGTCCAGATCAAGGAAATCCTCGATGCCAAACGTGCGCGGCATCCGATCATCGGATTCGTAGTCGGGCTTTCGCGCGTCGTGCTGCAGGGTGCGCTGGCTATCGCCGTTCTGGCCGGAGCCTGGTGGGCGACGGAACGGTTGGTGGCAACCAAGCCGGAAGTCGCCAAACGGCCGCAGCGCGAACGGGTCTACACGGTCAGGACGGTGCCGGCGCAATTGGATAGCCACCAGCCTCATATTCGTGCGTTTGGCCAGATTACCGTCGGTCGTCAGGTTGAATTGCGTGCGCTGGTTGCAGGCAAGGTTACGCACGTTCATCCCGAATTGAAACCGGGAGCGACAATCGAAGCTGGCGAGATCCTGGTCACAATAGATGAATTCGAATATGTCGGCGCGATAACGGAGGCCAAGGCGAACCTGGCGGAAGCCGAAGCGCGGCTGATCGAGAGCAAAGCACGTCTTGCCCTGGAGCGCGATGCTTTGCAGCGCTCCCGCGACCAGTTGGCTTTCGCGGTGCGGGATCAGGACCGCATCAAGCTTTTGCACCAGCGCGGCCGTGTTACCGACCGCGACCTTGACGAGCGTAATCTCCTGGTGAGCCAGCGCGAGGAAATTATCGATCAGCGCCTTAACAATATCGCCATCGAAGAAGCCCGCGCACGGCAGCAGGAAGCGGGAATCCTGCGCTTGCAATGGGGTGTCAGGGATGCGACCCGCGATCTGAACGATACCGCCCTGCGGGCCCCGTTCAGGGGGGTGGTGCTGACCGAAAACGCCGAGATCGGCAGAACCCTGAATGAAAACGACGTTGCCGTCAGTCTGTATGAGGCGGATGCGCTGGAAGCGCGGTTCCAACTGACCGACAAACAATATGGCGATATCCTTGCCGAAGCCGGTGAAATTGCCGGCAGACCGCTCGAGATATTCTGGTATGTCGGTGACGAACCTGTTCGCATCAAGGGAACGATCCTTCGGGCCGGGGCAGAAATCTCCGCCGACCGCGGCGGTGTCGAAGTGTTCGCGGCGCTGGATCGCGAGGGGTTGACCGAGCCGATCCGGCCGGGTGCCTTCATTGAAGTGATCGTACCGGGTCGCCGGTATCCCGGAACGTTCAAACTGCCGGAATCCGTGCTTTACGACGACGATCATGTGTTCATTGACGTTGACGGTCGGCTGGTCCGCCGGGAGGTAAAGATCGTCGGCTACGACGAGGACGCGGTCATTCTCAAGGGCGACCTGCAGCCCGGCGACAGGGTGCTTGCGACACGTATTGCTGAAGTGGGCGAAGGTCTGAAAGTTCGCCGGGAAGGGCAGAGACCGGACGACGCTGCTGCTGCCGGCGTTTCAGGGCAATCTGGGCGAAAGCCGGTGGCGCCGCAAGGCAGGGGCACCTGACCGATGGTCCGGTCTGTCACACCCGCCGGATCCGGTCTGATATCGCTTTTTGTCCGGCATCCCAATGCCGCGAACCTGACCATGGTGCTGATGCTGGTCTTCGGCATCTACGCGATTGCCAAGCTCAACACCCAGTTTTTTCCGACCGTCGAGACCAAATCGATCACGATAAGCGTCGGCTGGCCCGGCGCCAGCGCGGAGGACGTATCCGCAAACATCCTTGCCGCAATTGAACCCGAGGTCCGGTTCATCGACGGCGTCGACAAGACAACGTCCATCGGGCGCGAGGGCTCCGCCACGATAACGCTGGAATTCGAGCCGGGTGCCGACATGCAAAAAGCCCAGTCGGATGTGGAAACAGCGGTTTCCCAGGTCACAACCCTGCCGGAAGACGCGGAAATTCCGGAAGTAACCCGGCCGCAATTCTTCGACAGCGTCGGCAAGATCTCCCTTTCGGGTCCGTTTTCGGAAACCGCATTGAAGATATTCGCCAAACGGATGCGCGATGATCTGATCGGTCGCGGCATCGACCGTGTGACCTTCAACGGCCTGCGCGATTCCGAAATCCACGTCATCGTACCCGACCGCGAGCTGCGCCGCCTGCAACTGACGGTGGCCGAGGTTTCCAATCGGATCCGCGACAATTCCCGCGACCTGCCGTCCGGCAGTATCGAGGGCACGGTCGACAGGCAATTGCGCGCGCAGACTTCGGCGGAAACACCCCGCGAGATCGGGCAGATCGAGGTCAAGAGTCAATCCGGGGGCGAACGTGTGCTGTTGCGCGACATTGCCCGGATCGTCCCCGCCTTCGATGACGATCAGGAACGCAGTTTCCGTTCAGGTCAGCGGGCCATAGAACTGACGGTCTGGCGGTCGGCCGCCGCCGACACGGTCAAGACGGATGCGATCGTCAACGACTATCTCGCGGTCGCTCAGCAAACGTTTCCGCGATCTCTGGAAATCGTCAAATATGAAGTGCGGGCCGAACGGGTGCTGCAGCGGATCAACCTGCTTGTCAAAAACGGGTTGACCGGGCTGATTCTTGTCGTGGCGGTTATGTATCTTTTCCTGAACGCCCGGATTGCCTTTTGGGTTGCCGCCGGAATTCCTGTCGCCATGTTCGCCACCCTCGGCGTCATGTATGTGACGGGCCAGACCATTAACATGTTGTCCCTGTTTGCCCTGTTGATGACGCTCGGCATCATTGTCGATGATGCGATCGTGGTCGGAGAACATACCGCGACCCGGTTTGAAGCCGGCGACGATCCGATCGAGGCCGCAGAACGTGGCGCAGGCCGCATGATCGCGCCGGTGATTGCCGCAAGTCTGACGACAATGGCCGCTTTCGCACCAATCTTTCTCGTCCGTGATGTGCTGGGACAGATCATGTCGGCTTTGCCGCTTGTGGCGATCGCGGTGCTGGTTGCTTCGCTGGTAGAGTGTTTTTGCGTCCTTCCGGGGCACCTCGCCCATTCGCTCGGCCGCGACAAGTCCGTGCGCTGGTCATTCTGGCGACAATTCCTGATCGCTGCGACGTTCACCGGGTTATGCTTCGCCGCGCTTTACCTGATTTCGCTGCAACCGGATTTCCTCCGCCAGGCTTTGGGCGAGCAATGGCAGGAAATCCTCGGTTATCTCGATGAGGGGGCCGCCGGCATTGCGAGCGCGATCCCTGCACTGGTCGGTTATGTCTCGCTGTGGGTGATCCTCTTTGGCGCCGAATTCCAGGCGCAATTCTCCGGATACCCGAAACCTGTTCTGGCGCTGGCGGTGCCAGGGGCGGCCTTTGCTATCGCCACCCTGATGGAAGCCTTCTTCCTGGCCCGCGCACGCAAACGCGAGCGCGCAGGCACTTCCGGTCCGGGCGCTTTCCGCAGTGGCTTCGATCGTGGATTCGCATGGTTCCGTGACCGGCCGTTCCGGTTTCTGGTGTCGCTCGGTTACCACAATCGGTATGTGGTCGTCGCTCTGGCGATTGCGATCCTTCTGATCATGACCAAGGGCATGATCGGTGGAGGGCGGGTCGGATTTTCGTTTTTCCCGTCGCCGGAAGCCGAGAACATCCGCGCCGTGGTCGAATTCAACGCCGGTTTGCCTGAAGAGCGGGCGATCGCGGCCCTGGTGGCCATCGAAAACGCTGCCCGCAAGGCGGAAGCGGCGCTGACCGGCGGCGACCAGCGCCTTGTGGTCACCGCCATATCCACGCTTGGGCGTTCCGGGCGCAACCGGGGTGACAATCTCGCCGAAATCGATGTCGAACTGACTGCATCGGAGGAACGCACGATCCGTACGCCGGAACTGGTTCGTGCCTGGCGCGCCCAGGTCCCGAAAATCGCCGGTGTAAAGCGCGTTGCGATCTTCGAGCGCCGGGGGGGACCGCCGGGCCGCGATCTCGATGTTCGGCTGCATGATGCGCCGACAAATGCCCTGAAAGATGCGGCGCTCGAAGTAGCCGATCTCCTGACCGGGTTTCCCGGCGTGTCCGGCGTGTCCGACGATCTGCCATTCGGAAAGCCGGAAATCGTTATGACCCTGACGCCACGCGGCGCGGCGCTCGGCTTTACAATGGAGGATGTCGGCCGACAGGTCCGCAACGGTTTCGAGGGCGCAATCGCGCGCCGGCTGGCACGCGGCGACGAGGAATTGACCATTCGCGTCTCCAAGGAAATGGCCGGTCGCGGAACCGGTCAGCTGCGGAATTTCGAACTGCGCAGCCCGGCCGGGGAATTTGTGCCCCTGGTCGAAGTTGTGCGATTGGCTGAGAAGCAGGGATTTTCCGTAATCCAGCGCCGCGAAGGGCGCGAAACCGTCGCCGTGACCGCGGATGCGGACAACAAGATTACCTCTAATCAGGAGATTGTCGCGGATCTGCAGACATCCGGTGCCTTGCAGGCCATCGCAGACCGCCATGGCGTTTCCTTCAGCTTTTCCGGGCGCGAAGAGGAACGCCAGAAATCCTTTGAGGATCTGCAACTTGGCGGCATCATCGCCTTCATGGTCATTTACATTGTGCTTGCCTGGGTTTTCGCGAGTTATTCCAGGCCGATCGCAGTCATGCTGATCATTCCATTCGGCATTGTCGGTGCAATCTATGGCCACTACCTCATGGATTTCAAACTGACGATCCTGTCCTATCTCGGATTGCTCGGACTGGCGGGGATTCTTGTCAACGATTCTATAATTCTGGTCAGCCGTCTTGACGAGCGTCTTGCCGAAGGCCAGACCCTGGCGGATGCGGCGATCGGGTCGTCCTGTGATCGGTTTCGGGCGGTGCTGTTGACATCGCTGACGACCGTCGGTGGACTGCTGCCGCTTCTGTTCGAACGCTCCCTGCAGGCGCAGTTCCTGATGCCGATGGCGATCACCATCGTTTTTGGTCTTGGTTTTGCGACGTTTGTCGTTCTGTTCCTCGTTCCGGCGCTGGTGGGTATTGGCGGCGATTTTGGCCGGATTGTCAGGTTTCTCTATGGATCGCGGCGTCCGGGGGTCCAACCGGCCGAATAGTTTTGTCGCAGAGGCCTGTTCGCAGCCGCGCCATTGCGGCGGGTTGCCGCGCATCTCTTTGTCGTCCTGAAATCTTGCCGGATAATCCCTATACTATTCTTCTGGTCTGGCGGATTGCCGCTGGCCCATCACTTCAAATACAGCGTGGTAACGCCGACATGGGACTGAACGACGGCGCGATTCGGTTGGGAATATTCCTGCTTGTGTTTTCGGTTATGGCGCTATGGGAAATGGCGGCTCCCAAGCGCGCCGGCTCCGGCTTGCGCCAGCGGCGCTGGACGACCAATCTGTTGATGGTTGTGATTGACGGTATCACTCTGCGTATTCTGGTGCCTATCACGGCGGTATGGACTGCGGATTTCGCGCACACCCACGGCATAGGATTGTTCAATCTGGTGCAGTTGCCACCTGCCGTAACCGGTATCCTCGCCTTCGTGGTGCTTGATTTTGCAATCTGGCTGCAGCACGTCGCGTCTCACAAGATTCCGTTCTTCTGGCGGCTGCATGCCGTCCATCACGCCGATATCGATGTTGACCTCACAACCGGGATCCGGTTTCATCCGCTTGAAATTGTCATCTCGATGATCTGGAAGATCGTCGTGGTTCTGGCGCTGGGCGCGCCGGCCTACATTGTCTTCGTGTTTGAGGTCGTGCTCAACGGTTCGGCCATGTTCAATCACGCCAATATCCGCTTGCCCAAGGGTGTGGATGCGATATTGCGGCTGTTGGTGGTCACACCGGACATGCACCGCGTCCACCATTCGGTCATAATGCGCGAAACCGATTCCAACTATGGATTCAATCTGTCGATCTGGGACCGGATGTTCGGCACCTATCGGGCGGCACCGAAGGCCGGACACAGGCAGATGACAATTGGTTTGCAGAATTATCAGTCCGAAGAACCGACCCGGCTCGGCTGGTCCCTGCTCCTGCCGTTCAGGGGGCTGTTTCAAAAGCGATGAACGACAGAGCTTCTCCTGTTTCTGTGGATTGCGTCAGCGCGGCAATGCCAGAGGCATTTGCCGGTTGACGTCTTTGTAGAGGAGATAGCGGAAGTCACCGGGTCCGCCCGCATAACAGGCTTGCGGGCAGAAGGCGCGCAGCCACATGAAATCGCCGGCTTCCACCTCCACCCAGTCCCGATTGAGGCGATAGACGGCCTTGCCCTGCAGGACATACAGGCCGTGCTCCATCACATGGGTCTCCTCGAACGGAATGACGCCGCCGGGCTTGAAGGTAACGATGGTAACGTGCATGTCGTGGCGCATGTCGGCGGGGTCGACAAATCGGCTGGTCGCCCATCTCCCGTCCGTGTCAGGCATCGGGTTCGGTGCGACGTCCTGTTCGTTGGTGAAAAAGGCGTCGGGCGCTGCCAGTCCGGGCACGGATTGATAGGCCTTGCGGATCCAGTGAAACCGGGCTGTCCGGTCGCTCGTGTTCCGCACGCTCCAGTCGCTTGCCGGCGGGATGAATGCATAACCGCCCTGTTGCATGCCATGCTGGACGCCGCCGTGCGTTACCGTCAGTTCGCCTTCGACGACAAACAGGACGGCCTCGGCGCCGGGATCGGATTCCGGTTGTTCGCTGCCGCCGCCAGGTGCGACTTCCATAATATATTGAGAAAACGTTTCCGCAAATCCGGTCATTGGCCGCGCCAGCACCCAGAGCCTGGTTTTGTCCCATCCCGGTAATAAGCTTGTGACGATGTCGCTCATCACGCCCTTGGGGATGACGGCGTAAGCTTCGGTGAAGACTGCCCGACCGGTCATCAGTTCGGTCTGTGCGGGCAAACCGCCGCTCGGCGCATAGTAGGATTGGGCTGGCTCGGTCATGCAGACGTCCTTGTCAGTTCAGGGCAACAGGTCGGAGAGGCGGAGGAGGGCGATCCTTTCCACCTGACTGCAGGCGGTACGGAATTCAGCGGTGCGATCATTCGCGATTCTTGTTTCAAAGGCGGCAAGGATTTCATCCTTGGTCCTGCCTTTGACCGCGATGATGAAGGGAAAGCCGAATTTTGCCATATAGGCTTGGTTCAGGTCCGTAAATTTCGAGCGTTCGTCATCCGTCAGGGCGTCGAGCCCGGCGCTGGCCTGCTCCTGTGTCGATTCCGGGGTCAGGCGTTTTGCCGCTGCGAGTTTGCCGGCAAGGTCGGGATGTGCATTGAGGACGCCGAGCCGCTCCGTTTCGCTGGCCGTCCGGAATTTCATGGTCAACGCATGGTGCAAACCGATCGCATGATCATGGGCCGGTCCCAGTTCGTCATCGAAGGCGCGTTCGGCGATCCAGGGCGAATGTTCGAAGACGCCGCCATAAAGGCCGACGAAGGCGTCCCGATCCATCTGCGATGGCAGATCCCGCGCGTCGGGCGCCGGATGGTGAACCTTCCAGTGTTCGGCAATGTCGATCCGTCGGGCAAACCAGACCGCATTGTGTGATTTGGCATAGTCGATGAATTTCCTGATTGCCGCGAGCCGTCCCGGCCGTCCGGCCAGCCGGCAATGCAGTCCAATGCTCATCATTTTCGGGCGGCCGGCCTGACCCTCGGCGTACAACACATCGAAACTGTCCTTCAGATAGGCAAGAAACTGGTCGCCGGAATTGAAGCCTTGCGGTGTCGCAAAGCGCATGTCGTTGGCATCGAGCGTGTACGGCACGACGAGTTGGTTTCGTCCCGCGTGTCGACGCCAGTAGGGCAGGTCGTCGGCATAGGAATCCGCCACATAGTCGAAACCGCCTGCTTCGGTGACCAGGTCGACCGTGTTGACCGAACACCGCCCGGTGTACCAGCCGCGCGGACGCTCGCCCGTGGCGGCTTCGTGCAAGCGAATGGCCGCCTGCATGTCGTCGCTTTCCGCTTCGCGGGAATGGTCCTTGTACTCGATCCATTTCAGACCGTGCGAGGCGATTTCCCAGTCCGCTTCCTGCATGGCGGCGACCTGGGCCGGTGAGCGTGCCAGTGCAGTTGCAACACCGAACACAGTGACGGGGATCGAGGCGCTGGTGAAGAGGTCATGCAGGCGCCAGAAGCCGACCCGTGCGCCGTATTCGTAGATCGATTCCATGTTCCAGTGACGCTGGCCCTCCCAGGCTGCTGCCCCGACAATTTCGGACAGGAACGCTTCGGAGGCGCGATCGCCATGCAGAATGCAGTTTTCGCCGCCTTCCTCGTAGTTGACGACGAACTGAACGGCGATGGCAGCGTCACCCGGCCACGCGGCCTTCGGTTTGGCGGCTCCGTAACCGTGCATGTCTCTGGGATAGCGCAAGGTATATCCTCCCGAAAAAGTTTGCACTGGGCGTGTTACCACGCGTATCTGTCTGTCCGGACGTCGCCGTCTGAACAGGAAAAGCTCTTATCACGATGCGCCGTATCGGATACCGGCACGGGGAGCAGGATATCGGCAATCGATGAGATTGATTTTCAAAAAAACACTGAAGAACTGTCAGGTATTTAGCACTTTTGTTCCCCGCCCGAAGGGGAAATGATGCATCTTGCAGGAATAAGGAAGTGAACCCCATGGCGGCAAACGGCTTTTTGACCACCCATATTCTCGATACGGCGCGCGGTCTTCCCGCGGCCAATGTCCGGATTGATCTCTATCGTCTGGACGGCGAGGATCGGCGCTTGCTGACTTCCAAGACCAGCAATTCCGATGGGCGGACAGACACCCCGCTTCTCAAAAAGGGTGAAATGCCGGCCGGCACCTACGAACTTGTGTTTCATATGGGCGACACTTTCAGGGACCTTGTGCCGGCGGGCAGTCAATTGTTCGTTGATGTCGTTCCAATTCGCTTTGGGATCGACGATGCCGACGCCCACTATCACGTGCCTCTGCTGGCATCGCCTTTCAGCTTTTCGACCTATCGTGGCAGTTAGAGCCGGTCAGGTTTGCTCTGATGGAATCGTCTGAACAGCGAGAAATGCGATAAACACGAACCTGTTCGAGATCCATCTCATCGGGGCGGTTGAGAGGCAGCAGATGGCGATTATCCAGCGGCCCGGTGTCCGCCAAGGCGCGCCTTGCAACCGGTCACCATGGCATCGATAAACAGCCGCATCTTTGGATCCTGCAACCGTTTGTGCGGATACAGGCAGGAAAACGGCAGATTGGTCGGAGGGGTCTTGACCGCTACCGGTACCAGTTCGCCACGCTGCAGGTGTTCGGCCACTTCAAACACCGGCTTGTTGACAATGCCGTTGCCGGTCAGGGCCCAGGCGGTGAGCACATCGCCATCGTCGGATTCCAGCGGCGCCTGCGGATCATAGCGGGTCACTTTCTCGCCGACCCGAAGCGACCAGAAGAACTCCCGCGCGCCCGGAAACCGCAGCAGCAGGCATTTGTGATTGCCGCGGATCAGATCGTCGCCGGTCTCCGGCAATCCGTGCCGTTCGACATAGCCTGGCGAGGCGCACAGAACGCGCTCGAACTCGTGGATCCTTCTCACCCGCATCTCCGAGTCCGGCAGTGCCCCGAGCACGAAGGCGGCGTCGAGGCCTTCGTCCGTAATGTCCAGTTTCCGGTCCGAAAGGCGCAGTCTTACGTTGACCTCGGGATAGGTGTTCTTGAAATCCGGTATCAACGGAGCGATCAGTTTCTTGCCGATGCCAAGGGGGGCCGATACGAACAAGGTGCCCTTCGGGCTGGACGTCAGATCGGCGATGCCACCCTCGACTTCCGCGATTGTGTCGAGGATCTTGGTGGCACCATTGTAGAACAGTTCGCCATGCTGGGTCGGTTTCAGGCTGCGCGTGGTACGGTTGAAAAGCCGTACGCCGAGATGTTTTTCGAGTTCGGCGATCCGGCTGCTCGCAACCGCTGCCGAGACGCGCAAATCGCGGCCCGCCGCCGACATGCTCCCGAGGTCGAAGACGCGGACGAATGTCTTGAGGTTTTTAACATAGGCCATTTCTTCGGATTATCATTGTCAGGAAAAATTTGAAAGTGTTTGGATTTTATCTCTCTTTCGGGGGCGCCGCGAATTTGCGAACCTGTTGGCGAAGGGGAGAGACACGATGATGAACGAATATCCGCTCCTGTGGGAATGGCTGTCTTTTGGCATGCGCTGGCTTCATGTGATCACCGGCATCGCGTGGATCGGCTCGTCGTTTTATTTCATCGCGCTCGATCTCGGTTTGCAAAAACATCCGGATCTGCCTGAGGGCGCACATGGCGAAGAATGGCAGGTTCACGGCGGCGGCTTCTACCATATCCGCAAATTCCTGGTGGCGCCGAAGGCGATGCCCGAACACCTGACCTGGTTCAAATGGGAAAGCTACGTGACCTGGCTTTCCGGCTTTGCAATGCTCGTCATCGTCTATTATGCCGGCGCCGAACTGTTCCTGATCGATCGCAATGTACTGGATATCGAGCCCTGGCAGGCCATTCTGATTTCGCTGGTATCGATCGGAGCAGGCTGGGTCGTCTACGATCTCCTGTGTCGATCAAAGTTCGGCGAGGACAATACAAGATTGATGGTGTTGCTGTTTTTTGTCCTCGTTGCCATGGCGTGGGCCTACACCCAGGTTTTCAGCGGTCGCGCCGCTTTCCTGCATCTCGGGGCTTTCACGGCGACCATCATGTCTGCGAACGTGTATTTCATCATCATGCCGAACCAGAGGATCGTGGTTGACGATCTCAAGGCCGGGCGGGTGCCGGATCCCAAATACGGCAAGATCGCCAAACAGCGCTCAACCCACAACAATTACCTGACGCTGCCGGTCCTTTTCATGATGGTGTCCAACCATTATCCGCTTGCCTTTGCCACTGAGTACAATTGGATCATCGCCAGTCTTGTCTTTCTTATGGGCGTGAGCATCCGGCATTATTTCAACACCATCCATGCCCGGGCCGGCGACCCGAAATGGACGTGGGCGGTAACGGCTGTACTGTTTGCGGTGATCGTCTGGTTGTCGACGTTTACGCCGCAAGTCAATGAAGACGAGGAGGAGGCGGCGCTGACCGCGCATCAGCAGCGGTTCGCTCAGGTCGAGAACTTCGAAGATATCATGAATACTGTGCTTGGCCGCTGTTCCATGTGCCATGCCCGCGAACCGGCCTGGGACGGCATCATTGTACCGCCGAAGGGCGTGGTGCTGGAAACCGAAGCCGACATTGCCAACCATGCCCGCGAAATCTATCTGCAGGCCGGGCGCAGCAATGCCATGCCGCCGGGCAACGTTACCGAAATCCCGCCCGAGGAACGCAGGGCGCTGGTCACTTGGTATGAAACGGTGATGGCCGGGTCGTGACGGTGTGAAGCGCAGCCCGGAAAAAATCCGGGTTAGGCGGGAAACCTTTTGTCCAACCGGATTTTCCGGAATTCAAAGCGTTAAAGCAGAGCCGCATTGAATGCTGCTCTGCTCTTGCGCGCCTGTTTCAGGGGTATGGGATTTCCCTTGCCCCAATTTTACCGTGTCAGAACAACAAAGTCCGTCCCGCGACCGGTTTCACTGCTGATGCCGTTGTCGGAAATTGCCAGTGAAGAACCCGGCGTCAGAAGGGCCGAGATTCGGGTGCGGATATCATCCGGTATCGTCAGGCGGTCAAGCGCGGTCCGGGCTTTCATCGCCTGCGCGTCAATTTCCAGTTCACCGAGGAATGAGAACCGCGACTTCCGTGGTTTGTCGTCGAGCGACATCACCGTCCAGGGGGCGTCTCCGGATTGCGGATCAAACTTCTGCGCGGTGAAAAAATGGGTCCCAAGGGCCTTTTCCGGATTCTCGATCCGGATCGGGGCATCCAGAATGTCCTTGAATTTCTGGCGGACATAAAGGTGGCCAAGCAACGGTTCGCCCTTTCCAGCCGCTTCGTAAAGCTGGCGTACCAGGTCGCCGGACATGGAGCCGGTTTCGGTGAGGCCCTGCTCCTGTTGAAACCGTTTGATTGCCGCGCCCGTATCGGGGCCCATATAGCCGTCCTCGTCGCCGGCATCGTAACTCAGTTGATTCAACAGCGCCTGTACGTCCTTGATCAGCTCGCGCCCGGTCCGCCGAGTCACGAGCATGCGGATAGGATCCGTGGATTTTGGCGCCGCCGGTTTGACGATCGGATCGTCGGCGTCGTTCGTGCTGAGGCGCAACGAAGCGACCGAAATCGTCTCCCGCGCCGGCCGCGATGCCTTGATGACCATCCCGGCCAGCGGATTATGGCCTTCCGGCCCGTCGAGTGACGGATATTGCGCCATGACCTTGCCGTCGTCGCCGAATGTCATCCGTACGGTGGGCGCGGCTTCCCGCGTATTCGTTGATGCCGCACGGGCTTCGACACGGCCCGGTTCCCGTATCGGCTGAAACAAAACCGGATGAGTTATGCCGGACAGCCGCCGGTTCGACTTGGCAATCACCACGTGGGCGCCCTTGTCGGTGAATTTGAACAATTTCCTGGCGAAATCGTTGGGCAGCCGCACACAACCGTGCGAGGCCGGATAGTTCGGTACCGATTTTGAAGAGTGCAGTGCAATGCCCGACCAGGTCAGACGTTGCATATAGGGCATCGGCGCATTGCTGTAGATGTTGGATCTATGGTGCCGGTTTTTCTGCAGGATGCTGAAGACGCCTGTGGGCGTTCGATGTCCCTTTTTTCCAGTGGAGACCCGTGAACGGGCAACGATCTTGTCGCCGACATAAACGGTCGCTTCCTGGTCTTCCATGGAGACGACGACCTGGACCGGACCGTCTTTGTTTTCGTTGAGCCACCACTTGTCCGCACCGGACAATTTCTGGGTATTTTTCTTTCTGGCGCTCAGCGAACGGTGAGATTTTCGCCGTTTTTTGGTCCGCTTCGATCGGCTGGCGACCGTGATCACGTCAGCCCTGTTGGCAACGACGAATCGCTCCGAAACGGTCGAACGGGGCCCTGGTTCGGCGCCCGCGGACGGTGTGAAAAAGACCATTGGTACCAGAACCAAGGCACCAAGCGGCAAAACCGTGAAAACGCGCACTGAACAACCCCCAATCACAACAACGCAGTCCGGCAGCGGCAATCCCTGATTTCGCGGGAAACCCTGATATCGCAGGACTGGCCACCGTACATACACGGAAATTACCGCACAGAGACCTAAATTTAGTTTAACCCGATGGCAATTTTAATCAAACCTGGGACAAATCCCTGTTTTCCAACGGCGAATACGCCGGACTCCGGTCTTCAATACCACGTGATCGGAAAGTACCGCAAATATAGTTCGGAGAACTTGCCCGTGGCCACCAGGCGTTGCAGAGCGTAGTTAAGGGTGGATTTGAGGGCAGTGGATTCCTTTGGCAAAGCAATTGACAATCCGCCGCCGAAATAGGTCTCGTCGAAATAGGCGCCGCCGTAGAACCCGCAGCAGCGATCCGCGTTGTCGGATTGAAGCCAGAAACTGAGCGACAGGGCATCACCGAAGTGCAGGTCAACCAGACCATCCTTCAACGCCTGTCTGGCAGATTGGGTGTCGTTGTAGGGCGCGACCGTAAGATCCGGAAAATACTTTGCGACGAAGTCCGCGTGCACGCTCTTTGCGACGACCGAAACGGACGTGCCGCCGGAAGGCCGGACATCGGGAGCAAGTTGATCGTTCCGGTTGCTGACGAAGCGCCCGGCCATGCGCAGATAAGGCACGGTGAAGCGAAGCCGGCGCCGGGTTCTGCGGGATTCGGCCAGTCCGGCTATGGCGACATCGCCTTTGCCGTCGACGAGACTGCGCACGATACGATTGAAGGCGACGACACGCATCTGGCAGCGTACCTGCAGTTCGTCGCAGATGGCGCGGGCCAGATCGACATGGAAGCCGGTCAGTTGACCGTCGGGTGTGACGAAGTTGAATGGGGGGAAATCCAGCGTCGTCAGGAAGGTAATCGACTGGGGTATGTCGGAGGGTTTTTCAATAGCCCGCGTCGGGTCGATGAACAGGGGTATCTCCGCGGTCACGTTCCCCGCGCCGCTTGTTTGCGCGTAGGAGGAAGACCCGTGCGCGAGCATGAGACACAAACCAAGAACAATGCCGGCCCATGGCAGCATCAGCTTGTCGACCAATCCCTGCATCATTTTCGTCTGAAGTCCCGGACCCGCATGGTTTTGAATGTCCGCTGCATCGCCTGCCGCAGATCAGCTCCATTGTTGATCATATCCTGTTAAGCCTTTGCATACACAGGAATGCCTCCCGCCGAAACAGCTAATTCGCCGCTTTTTTTGGGGGGTGCGGTCCCTTCGCCACGCGATGCGAACAGGTTCTTCACACAGGCCGAACGCGTTTATCCAGCCCAGCGTCCCCGCGATTATCCCTTTAGGCACAAGTTACACAAGCGGGCGAAATCCATAGAAATATGGTCAACCCGCCAGGGTGAGGTCGCCGGTCCGGACCATTTGGACGCCCTTAACCTCAAGAGAGAATGAGTCGCTATTAAGATGGCTGAACATCGTCAAGACCATATCGGGCAAAGCGACGGCGGTCGCTGCGACACACAAGGCCCACCAAATCGTCAACCGTCCGGTCCGTTTCAAAAACCTATAGGATGGCCAGAAAATCAGCGGATAAATGAGTGCGGCGCTCAATGTTCCACCTATGGTGAAAACAGGACATAATCCACCGCTCCTAAACGACACCGCGGCCACGGCAAGTCCCGCACCCCAATGAATGTCCCGCCTGGCACCGGCATCATTGATGGCATAGATCGACATTTGAATATGCTATTATTGCAGGGATGCGAGCAAACGGGACAATTTGTCCGAGAAAGGGGATAGGTATACATTGTTCGCTATGCGGACATCCAGGCGTATGCTTCTTTGCGCTGGTCAGCTTATGTATATGGTCTGACTGTGCTCGAACACTGCGGGAATTCCTTCATGCCCATCAACGCACTCGGCTATCTGGGCGTTCGCTCCGACAAGCTCCAGGATTGGAGCGCGTTTGCCGGCGGTCTGCTCGGCATGCAGCAGATTGACCGGGCGGGGCGTACGCTGGCGTTTCGCATGGACGACCGCAAACAACGCCTTGTGGTCTCCGACGAGCCTGGCGAGACGCTGGCCTTTCTGGGCTGGGAGGTCGATGAGAGGTCAGACCTCGACACGATAGCCGCTCGGCTTGAGGCGACCGGGCATACCGTTGAATCGGGGTCAAGGGCGCTTGCCGATCGCCGGTTCGTTGAAGACCTGATCACCACCGCCGACCCGGACGGAAACCGGATCGAACTGGTCTGGCGTCCCATGCTGACTGAAGAACCGTTTCTGCCCGGCCGGCCGATTTCCGGATTCAAGACCGGGCCTTTCGGCATGGGGCATGCGGTCCTGCACGTGCGCGATGCCAATCGTCTGTTGCCGTTCTACCGCGACGTGCTCGGGTTTCGGGTCAGCGATTATGGCCTGACCCCGTTTCCGCTGTATTTTTTTCACGTCAACGGCCGCCATCACAGTTTCGCGCTGGTCGGTTCGGGACAGGCCGGATTTCACCATTTCATGGTCGAGTTCCAGAACATGGATGATGTCGGGCAGGGCTTCGACCTGGCCCAGCAGGAGGAAGGCCGTGTAGCCTATACGCTTGGGCGGCACACCAACGATTATATGCTGTCTTATTACGCGACGACCCCGTCCGGGTTTTTTGTCGAAAGCGGATGGGGCGGACGCGTGATCGATCCTGCGACCTGGGAACCGCATGAAACCACTGACGGCCCCAGTTTCTGGGGCCATGAGCGCCTGCACATGCCTGAGGATCTCAGGGCCAGGCTACGTGACATGCGGCTCGATGCGGCGGCAAGGGGCCTTCAGGCGCCACCGCTTGCCGATTGTCCCTGGCTCTATTCGGCGCTGTCGGGGTCGTCTGAAAAGTGACGGACGATCCATCTTCAAGACCTTTCCATCGAGTAGACAATGGCTGAGCCGTCCGCCTCTCCAGGCACTTCTTCCGAATGTTTCGATGTCGCAATCGTCGGTTACGGGCCAACCGGGGCAACCCTGGCTCATCTTTTGGCGTTGCATGGGCTGAGCGTCCTGGTGCTGGAACGCGAGGCCGACATCTATCAATTGCCGAGAGCCGTGCATTTTGACGACGAGGTCATGCGGACCTTCGCGCTTGTCGGAATCACCGGCGAACTGGTCCGCAGGGTCCGCATTAATCCGGGAATGCAGTTTATCGATCGTGACGGGACCCTGCTGATGGACTGGCCGCGTCCTGCCGAGCCGAGTGCGAACGGCTGGCATCCAAGCTACCGGTTTCATCAGCCGGACCTGGAAGCCCTGTTGCGCGAAGGGGTGAACGCGCGCAAGACCGTCTCTGTTCGCACCGGCGTGACGGTCGACGGGCTTGCGGATCGTGGCGAGCATGTTGAGGTTCGATATCTCGACGGCCGGGGAATGTCGAACAAGGGTCCGCACCTTGTCGCCCACGCCCGCTATGTCGTCGGCTGCGACGGGGCCCGGTCTTTTGTTCGCGGTTCGATAGGTGCCGAGATGGAGGATCTGGGCTTCGACGAACGCTGGCTGGTGGTCGACATGCTGCTCAAGCGACCGATGCCGGAGCTTGGGGATTGCACGATCCAGCACTGCGACCCGGTGCGGCCGATCACCTATTGTCGCAGCCCTGAAAACCGCAGGCGCTGGGAAATCAAGGTGACGGACGATGACGATGTCGCCCAACTTGCCGGGGAAGACTCGGTCTGGCGGTTCTTGAATCCCTGGATCAATCCCGATGACGCGGTTCTGGAACGTCGCGCCATCTACACGTTTCGGTCCGCTGTCGCCCGCACCTGGCGCGTCGGACGGGTATTCCTGGCCGGAGATGCGGCGCATCTGACGCCGCCCTTCATGGGCCAGGGCCTGTGCGCCGGCATCCGCGATGCCATCAACCTCGCATGGAAGCTGGCGGTCTGTCTGAAGCAGGGGGCACCCCAGACAGTGCTCGACACGTATCAGTCAGAACGGCGCCCGCATGTGCGAGAATATATCGAAACGGCTATCCGGCTCGGCGCCCTGATCAGCAAGCTCGACCGGCAGGCCGCCGCGGATCTGGTGCGCGCCAACGGCGATGGCCATTCGAAAATGAAATCGATTGTGCCGCGGCTTGGCCCGGGTCTTGGCGCCGGCAATCGCCGCCATTGCGGGTATCTTTTCCCAAACCCGTTGCTGGATGGCCGACGGTTTGACGATATTGCCGGCATGCATCCGGTCCTGGTGAGCCGGCAAGCCCTCTCCGGAGTACGGGATCCCGGGGAGCGTCTGTTGTTGTTGAATGCGGAGCAATATCCGGTGCTGGCGCAATGCCTGGATGCGCTTGAAACCGATGCCGTTCTGGTTCGCCCCGACAAATACATCTTCGGGACGGCGAGCAGCAACGACGATTTGCGCGCACTCATCGATTTCAATCTGGCTCGGCATTGACCACGCCAGACCTGCCCGGCCAAATTGGTTTATCGCAACAGGGAGTTTCCATGGCCGGCAAGTCCGATCACGTCCGCGCGGTGGCGCGGGCTCTGAACATTCTGAAGTTTGTCAACAAGGCCGGCGCGACCAAGATCGGCGCGATCGCCGAAGCATTGGATATTCCGCGTCCGAGCGTTTATCGACTTGTCGCGACCCTCGAAGACGAGGGCTATATCCGGTTTTCCGCGACAGATTCCAGGGTTCGTGTCACGGCCCGCGCCGCTGCGCTGGGCGACAATGCAAAGGGCCGATCGCTGATCTGCCAGGTCGCTGGTCCGGTTCTGATCGAATTCACGCGCGAACATTCCTGGCCAATTGACTTGAGCCTTTACGCGGACGGTTTCATGGTGATCGAAGAGACGACCCACGGTCGCAGTGCCCTTTCGGTCGATCCCGGCATGTCCGGCTACAAGCTGCCGATGCTGCGCACGTCCGCGGGCCGCGCCTATCTCGGGGCCTGTACCATGTCCGAGCGCGACCATATCGTCGCCCTGATCCGAAATCGTGACGATCCTGATGATCGCACCTTCCTGGTTCCGGACCGGCTAGACGACCTGGTAAATTTTGTTAACCGGCACGGTTTTGCCGTTCGGGGGCCGGAAACATTCCGCCGCAAGACATCGAGCCTTGCCGTACCGATCATTTGCGGGGAGGGCGTACTGGGCTGCGTTTCCACAATCTGGGTCAGCGGCGCGCTGACCATGGACAAGGCGATTGCGGAATATGCAGAACCGCTCCGTCGGACGGCCGACACGATTGCCGGGCGTGTGGAGCAGTCTGCGCGCTAGATCACGCTCTCTTGCATGAGGGCAGCCCGTTCGGCGCCAGGAGGCCGCAACTGGTGACAGCAGAACGGCCCTGCAAGACCATTTGTCAGGTCAAGAACGCGAATGCCTTCTGGCGGAGAGCGCATGGAACATTCCTTTGGCGGAATGGGCACTGCGACACGCCGACTTTCGGGCCGGCGGCAGCGTCAATTTGACAATTGCAGGATATTGGCCGCAATGCGATCTCGCAATTGCGAATCCAATCCCTATTTGCCACCCGCAGGCTTTCCGATACAAGCCCGCCGTTACGAACCCTCCGGACCGAAGCGAACCATGTTTGAGAAAATCAGGGCCATTGTCGACTCTCCCACGACGGAAAAGATCATCATTGGCCTGATCGTGATAAATGCGATCACACTTGGGCTGGAGACGGACAAGACTGTCATGGCCGCCATCGGTCCGTTCCTGATTGCGCTGGACAAGACGGTCCTCGGCATCTTCATTCTGGAAATCCTGGCCAAGCTTCTGGTGCGCGGCTGGAAATTCTGGCGCGATCCCTGGAGCCTGTTCGATTTCTGCGTCGTCGCAATCGCCCTGTTGCCGTCGACAGGCGCACTATCGGTTTTGCGCGCCCTGCGGATTCTGCGGGTATTGCGCCTGATCAGCCTGGTTCCGTCCCTGCGCCGTGTTGTCGGCGGACTGATCGCCGCAATCCCGGGCATGGCCTCGATCGTCCTGTTGATGGCGTTGATTTTCTATGTGTTTTCGGTGATGGCGACGAAACTTTATGCAGAGACCTTTCCCGAATGGTTCGGTTCCCTGGGCGCGTCGGCCTATTCCCTGTTTCAGATCATGACGCTTGAAAGCTGGTCGATGGGTATTGTGCGCCCGATCATGGAAGTGCATCCCTATGCCTGGGTGTTTTTCGTGCCGTTCATCCTGTCGACGGCCTTCACGGTCCTCAATCTGTTCATCGGCATTATCGTCAGTGCCATGCAGAGCGAACATGACGATGCCGCCGATGCCCAGCGTACCGCCCTGCACGAAGAAACCGGTTCGGTTCTGCTCGAGGTGAAAGCCCTGCGCAAGGATATCGAGGACCTGAAATCCCGACTCGGACCGCACAATGATGGGATCCGGTTCGACGCCGATCCGCTGCCGTAAATCCGTCTACGCAGGAAAGGTTTCAATCGGCAATAAAATGCTTCGACAGTTTCAGTCCCTGGGACTGGTAGTTGTTGGTTGATCCGGCCTCTCCGTAAAGAGTATCTGGCTGTTCGGTCATTTTTTCGAACACAAGCCGACCGACAAATTGTCCGTCCTCCAGGATGAACGGCACTTCGTGGCTACGGACTTCCAGAACGGCGCGGGCGCTGGGCCCTGACGCCTGGTCACCGAAACCGGGATCGAAGAACCCGGCATAATGGGCCCGAAATTCGCCCATGGACGGGTCGATCGGCACCATCTCCGCCGCCAGGTCGGAAGGGACCCGCATTCGCTCCTTGGAAGCGAGGATGTAGAACTGGTGCGGATCGAGGATCAGCCGCTGGTCCGGCCGGGCCGGTATCGGTTCCCAGAAATCCCGGGTGGAATAGGCGCCGACGCGGTCGACATCGATGACGTCGGTATAGGTCTGGGCTCGAAATCCGGCCCATTGCGCTTCATCGGCGCCAGCCAGGTGAACCGACAGCAAAAGCCCGCCCCGGGCCGCGATCGGCCCGTCGACGATGGCGCCCTTGGAATGGCGTTCGCGCAGGTCGCGATCCGACAATCTGAAATCGGCGTGTTCATCCTGATTGCCGGCCCGGCGCCGAAACCGCAATTGACTGAGCCTGGATCCGGTTCGAACCATCACCGAGAACGTGCGCGGGCAGACTTCAGCATAGATTTTTCCCTGATATCCGGCAGGAACAAAATCGAATTGGGATGCTTCGTTGGCGATGACCCGGGTGAAGATATCGAGGCGGCCGGTGGAGCTTTTGGGGTTGGCCAGCGCAGAAATGCTCTCCGGCAGGTCAAGATGTTCGAGAAGTTCGATAATGTAGACGCAGTTGCGTTCCAGCACGGCGCCCTTTTCCAGATCGATTTCCGCATAGGTCAGATCCTCGATCCGGCTGAGCACCGATCTTCCCTTGCCGGGCAGAAAACTGGCCCGCACTCTGTAGGCCTTATGGCCGAGGCGCAGGTCAAGGCTGGCCGGTTGAATCTGGTTTTCATCGAGCGGCGTTGTCGACTGGATCATGCGTCGGTGTGCCATCGCCAGAATGCGCTGTTTCGGCAGAATGCCGCTCCTGCCGCCAAGATCGAAGGACTGGCCGGAGGCGGCCGTCGGGAACGAGGATTGTCCATCCCGGCCGAAAATGGATGTCGAAGCCTGCGTCATGAAGGTCTGGTCCCTTTGTACGGGATCGGTGTGCCGGTCCGCCTGTCCAAGGCAAGCCGCGATTGTCCGAAAACCCGTCCGTAGCTTGAGTTTGGACGGCACCCTAACGGTTCCCGGCCTGCCTGTCGCTCGGGGATTGGCGATTGCGGCGGGGAATCCGTATTTTCCACACGTCGTTCACCGGATTGTTTCGCGACCGTGATCGCCTTTGATGGGGCCGTGTCCCGACGGGGCGTTGACGCCGGGCGGGATAAAGGCTATGGGATCTCTCGTGGTAATTTGAGCCGGTCGGCTTGCAGCCACGTTAAAAAAATTGCTAAAAGACCGGGGCGGAAAAGACAAACCGGCCTGGTCCCCAGCGCCGGATTTATTTTGTCTAACCGCAGGAGGTCTGCGCATGAGCGGCCAACACCAAAATCAAGCTGATCAGAAGAAATGGCAGAAAGCCACGCAATTGGTGCATGGCGGCACGTTGCGTTCGGGCTTTGGCGAAATGTCGGAAAGCCTGTTCCTGACCCAGGGCTTTGCCTACAACACGGCCGAGGAGGCCGAGGCTCGTTTCAAGGGCGATGCCGACGGATTCATCTATTCCCGATTTTCCAATCCCACGATCGCCATGTTCGAGGATCGCATGTGCGCCCTTGAAGGCGCCGAGGCGGCTCGGGCGACGGCGACCGGCATGGCCGCAGTGACCGCGGCGATGCTGTGCCAGGTCGAGGCAGGTGACCATGTGGTCGCGGCTGCTGCCCTTTTCGGTTCCTGCCGGTATGTGGTGGAAACGCTCCTTCCGAAATTCGGCGTCGCTTCGACATTGGTCGACGGCAACGACCTTGAGGCTTGGAAGGCCGCGATGCGGCCTGAAACCAAGGTACTGTTTCTGGAATCTCCGACCAATCCGACCCTGGAAGTGCTCGATATCGCGGCAATCTCCGAGATCGCGCACGAGGCAGGTGCTAAGCTCGTCGTCGACAATGTCTTTGCCACCCCGCTCTGGCAATCGCCGCTCGAACTGGGCGCCGACGTTGTCGTTTATTCGGCGACCAAACACATTGATGGCCAGGGCCGATGTCTTGGCGGCGTCGTTCTGTCCTCGGCGGAGTGGATCAACGACAATCTGCACAATTTCATGCGCCAGACCGGCCCCTCGATCAGTCCCTTCAACGCCTGGGTCTTGTTGAAGTCTCTTGAAACGCTACCGGTCCGTGTGGCACAGCAAACCAGCAATGCGACCCGCATCGCAGACGCGCTGGCCGACCATCCGCTGGTCTCAAGGGTGCTCTATCCCGGCCGCGAGGATCATCCCCAGTACGAGATCGCCCAGAGACAGATGCAACGGGGATCGACCATGGTGGCTTTCGAGGTGATGGGCGGACGGCGGGCAGCGTTCAATGTCTCGAATGCGCTTGAAATCGTCAAGATTTCCAACAATCTCGGTGACGCCAAGAGCCTGGTGACCCATCCGACCACCACAACGCATCAACGCCTGACGGACGAGGATCGGGCTTCGCTCGGGATCACCGAGGGTCTGCTGCGACTGTCGGCTGGACTTGAGGACGGCGACGATCTGATCGCGGACCTCTTTCAGGCGCTCGACTTCGCGCAGCATGCGGAAACAGTTGTCAGCGCAGCCTGACGCATGTCGCGTTTGATCAGCCTCAGATCAAACGAAAACGATTTGCGCACCAAAAGGTCTGCAGCTTGCGGCGTGAATCCGATTTCACGCGACAAGCTGTAGCGGATCGGTGTGATTGCCATTTTCCGTTGCCGATCCTTGACGGCAAATCGGGCGTGGTGAGGCCCGCCCGTGATCTTTTTGAAGCCGCTGTGCACTTGCGGCCCGGATTGGTTCATTCGAATTGAATGAGGTTCAGGCCAGAACGCCGTTAAACAGATTTCTGATCGATCCGACTGCGTCGACGTCCCTGCGTTGCATGAGCGCATATTCCCACTTTTGGCGTCGCTGATTGAACAATGTCATCGTCATTTTAGAAAACGGCGCGTTTTCAGGATCGTGGTATATGATCCCGTTTGTCGTCGTGCCAATGATAACCGAGGCGTGCCCGTAGGACCCTGCGCCATGCGGTTTTCTCCAATACATGAAGATGGGTCCCCAATTGTTCAGGAGGTATTCGATCTCCTTCACAGTGTAATTATGATGGGTTTCACATCGGTTCACCGGCGCCAGATTTTCCCGCCGGGCCAGTTTCTTGTGATGATCGCCACCGAAATGCCATGCGGCATCGGTTCCGGTCGCAAAGTGGCCGACTGCTCCGTTGCCGAGGTCGCGTTTGTACAATTCCCACAATCCGAGCCTCGGGCCGGATTCAAAATAGTAACCGATCATGCAGGCGCTGGCGTACCAGCATCCCGTCGGATCGCTCCGTTCGGGGGTGGAGTCCCCGAACAGTTCGCGCATCGACTCCCCCATGGTCTTGGCATGGGAGCCGATGCCCAATTGTGTCACGAACCGGACGTCAAGTTGCATGGCCATTGTGTTCCCCCAATTCATAAGGCCCGGACGTTCGAGCTTTTGCCTGCCGGTTGACGCAGAACGTCGGATCTTCTCCATGGATTTCGGCAGGTCGCCGGATTTCGGGCCATGTGCAATCAGGGAGTTTACCCGCATGCGCCGAGGGGGCGTAACTGGTCCAAAGTCCAGTTTTTGCGCGAAATCGTAATTTTGTTAGTAAAAAAGATGCAAAAGCGAGCGTTACGGTCCTGTTTCGGCAATGTTCGGAGACCAGAGTTCACAAGCCACAATCATTTTTCAGGCTTTGGAAGCTCCGGCACCTCTTCGGGCCTTTCCTCCCGCTTCTTGATAAGCAGGTAGCCATTGACGCAGCGCGCGCCTGCCGAAAGGAAGCATATGATTCCGAAAAGGATTGCCAGTTCGGCGAACCGGTTCGGATAGAGGCAAAACAGCAGAAAAACGGCGATGGTCTCGAAGCCTTCGGCGATGCCGCTCATGTAATAGAGCGACTTGACACCCTGGGCGTCGGAGCGCAGGTCAAATTTTTCGGCGAAAATCGAAAACGCTAGGAATGCCGAACCGTTGGCATAAAAACTCGCGATCAGGAAGGCTGCGGCAGCCCCGTTGCGGGCCGGATCGGCAATCGCAAAGCCTACGGGAATCAGGCCGTAAAAGAAGAAATCAAGCACAATATCGAGAAACCCGCCGGACTGGCTCGGCTTCGATGCTCGTGCAACCGCCCCGTCAAGACCGTCGAACAACCGGTTCAGCAGGATGAAAATGGCGCCGAGAAAGGTCTGCCCGGCGGCAAGAAAGGCGACGGCCGAAAGTCCGAAACCAAAACCGATCATGGTGACGCCATCGGCCGACAGCCCGATCCGGGCCACGGCGCGTCCGGCCCGGTTAAGCGGAGGATCGATGAGGGGGCGAATATGGGAATCAATCATGAGAAACCGGGCAAATCTGAACGCTATAAGGCCCTAACCATCCTGCGGTCGCAACGGATGTCAACATCCCGGTGTGCGATCACAGGATTTATGCTGGGGTTTGGTGCATACCTGGTACCAGTACGAGGACGATACGGAACATATTGACGCGAAAGCGTTTCGGATATACCTCGCTGGCAACCCGTTTCACTTGCCTCAAGGATCGGTACAAAGTGTACACGTTGACGACGCGTAACATTCATGTCTCCGTCGAACCCCGGTTTATCTCGGAAGAATCCGCGCCTGAGGACGGGCGTTTCTTTTGGGCTTACACGGTTGAAATCTCCAACCACGGCGACCAGGCGGTTCAGTTGCGTTCCCGCTATTGGGAGATTACCGACGGGCTCGGGCGTGTTGAAGAGGTGCGCGGTCCCGGCGTTGTCGGCGAAGAACCGATCCTGGCACCGGGTGAGACATTTGAATACACGTCCGGTTGTCCGCTGACGACGCCGTCCGGCATCATGCAGGGCGCCTACCATATGGAAAGCGAGGACGGCGAATTTTTCCATGTCGACATTCCGGCATTCTCGCTGGACATGCCGGATGCACCGCG
>Ga0207422_1002411_pt1 | contig 24803 bp, 22 predicted proteins | sample MarCyaLeptolynsp_FD_187757 | JGI IMG/M metagenome (GOLD analysis project Ga0207422, IMG submission 187757) | Marine cyanobacterial communities from Panama - species 1 Leptolyngbya sp. (SPAdes) | ecosystem: Environmental > Aquatic > Marine > Unclassified | place: Panama: Panama City | collected... | reverse complement strand
GCACCATCGCTCGAAGCAGGGGGGCATGGCTGTGGATTTTGTTTCTCTCATCGAACGAGAACTGACCTAAAATGATTGCTCTGTCTACTTTAACTCCTCCACAGAGTCTTTTTTCGCTAAAGTACCACTAAACAATTCAGAAATTCAGCAATGCAGTAAGTAATGCAGTGATGCAGTAAGTAATGCAGTATCTAAGCCGCAACCAAAACTAAATCTCGTTCATTCGCCCAAAACTGGTCATAACTGGGACTCAACCGATAGCAATAACCCGACGAAGTTTCTTGTTTATCCGAAATAGTGAAGGTAGCCCATTCGTTGGGCGGTTCATAAGGGTCGATAATCTGAACTTGCTGTCCAATCTGAAACATCTCCTATTCCTCTCGTGCTAAGTGTTCAATGACGGAATCAACGAGTGCGATGGCATTCCTGGCAACATGAGAACTCCAACTATGAGTAGCACCCCCTTGAATCGCCTTACCTAACAGCCATTGGCGATACGTCATGCCTGTTGCTTGAGTGCAAGCTTCATCGCGAGGGAAAACAATGACGTTCGCGATCGCCTTCATTCGCTCTTGAACAGCCCAATCATCTTGAGCGTCCTGTCCGCGAACCGTTTCTAATGCTTGTTGAGTCATAGTATTGAATCTCCTGATGAGTAAGGGTTAGGTTGCCCCAGTTGCGTCACCAACCGAGGCAGAAATTGGGCGGTTTGACTCGCCCCAGAGAAGCGTTACAGCTTGGGTAACGCCCCTCAAGGGAAGGTCAAATCCGAGCCTCAAATTGCTCCAGAAGCTCTATCCTCCCGGTCACTGCAAACACTTGAGTCTCTGGGTCGTACTCGTAATCGTTCAAACCAATGCGGTCAGCCAGTTCGCAGATAGCTTTGCCTTTAGCCAGAGGAATGGAATAGCTCCGATTCTCGGTACAAACTTGAAGTTGAAGGGTCATGATGGATTCTCCGTTGATAGCAAAATGTGGGGTTGGACTATTCCCTCACCAGGACTGAGACTGTGCGATCGTCTGGCTCGCCAAAATCCTCAGCCTCATCACGGCGTAATGCTTCCATCGCAACACCATGAGCGAGAGATTCAAGTTCTTGAACGCTTAAGTGCTTGAGTAAAGAACTTATTCCCACCTTCAAGAGATGTTCCTTTGCGCCAAGGGCCAGGTGTTTCTCCCAGGCTTCATCAAACTGTTCGAGGCGATCGCCCGTTCCTTCGAGCCAGAGGGTTGCCTCTTGGTCAGGAGAGAAGTGGTAATCGATGCTCAGACTGTCTGCGAGATTGCAAGCCTCTTCCCTCTCAGTGGAGGACTCAAAGCAGTATTCTTCTGCGCGATAATCCATGATTTTCTATTCCATAACGGTTGGTCATTAGGTCAAAGGTCAGGTCAGTAATCTCCAGGACAGCCAACGGTAAAGAAGAGTCGGTTATTGAGCATCACCCTCACCCCAATCTGAGTCTCATTAACCAGTGCTTCTTGAGACTCACAACAGATATGTTGGGCAATGTAGGGATCTGTTGTCCTGAACGCCAATACGTTGTTCTCAAAGATGAAGCTCAAAACATTGGAATCCGGTTCGTAGTTATAGAGAGGGATAGCTTGATAAACGTAATCCAGGAACTCAAGAAGTTTTCGGTGTTCTGGATGGATTCTGTTTCCTGGGTTTGTGGGTTTTGTCATTGTTCTCCTAGTGTTGTGTTTTTCGATAGCCATGACCCTGATGAATTACTAATTGAACCGAGTCCGAACACCTGAAGCGATCGCCATGTCAATCTCACTCAATCGGTTGCAGCGCTCGTTGAGATTGCGTTGTAGGATGCCAGCCCGGTCTTTGAGTTCTTCCCTCGTTACCTTGTCCGAACAAATAGCCAGCGCGGTCATTGTGCGAGAGAGCAGATCTCGAATCTTGGTAATTTCCCGCTCTAACGTGTCCTTGCGGCTGTGAAGTCGGTCTGTAGCGTTCATGATGATTTCCTCAATGTGGTGGTGTAGAGGCTAGTCAGGGGTTGGTATCGGTCACTGAGTCATTTCCCGGCTGTAGCTATCCTTCGCTATGACTGAGACGCGAAGACGTTCAGTGGCACTGAGATAGTTGAGATGTTCCTCAATCTTTTCCACTCGCCAAGATTCAATGGCACGATCGAATTTTTTGAAGCCATCGGGTTTAGCAGTCAGTTCGAGAAGATGGTCTTGAGCTTCCTCATTCCAAGCGAACTTCCAATTGAGGCCGATAGCTGGGTCAAGACGGAGCAGGATGTAGCGGATTTGGGGAAAGAGCGCGGGACTGAAGGGATAGGTTTTGGTTTCCATGATTTCCTCGGTAAATGAAGCGGTTTTCTCGTCGCCACTCCCCAGTTGAAAGCAGCGAGGGATGGTCTAAGAAATGGGTTGTTCAAAGACTCGTTGAGCAGCGGCTTTCACGGATGCTTGAATGTCCTCATCGAGGTAATGAAAGGCATACAGCTCGTTTTGTAGATATCGCTGTACCGTGACTTCAAAGCCCTCGCTAGCAGAAGCGATCGCCTCTTGAGGAGAAGAGAGAGCATCCTTCATTGGGCAGCTATAGGAGTGCCACCATCCTGGTTTGCTCTCGTCGAACCAGATGCGGGTGAAGATTTGTCCGTCTGAGAAGTTGAGCGTTGCAGCGAGGGCAGACGGATCGATTGAACTGTTGTGAGGGTAAGCAGTGAGGGCTTGTTGTAAGCGCTCTCGTTCTGTAGTGATAGTTTGCATAGTTTCCTTGTCAATGAAGGGGTTTAGTCGTCGCCGCTCCCTTGCGTTGAGAGCAGCGACCGGGAGGGAATTAAGCAGCAATGAGTTGTTCTTGGTTTGCAGCCATCTCAATCCATTTCTGTTGTTGGCGATTGAGGCGGCAGTAGACCCAGTAATCGCCTTGTTGATATTGGGTTAGGTACGTCTTGAAGGTGAATACTCCATTTTCAATAGCCCTCTGTGCCGTTATATGGTTGTGTTCGTGGGGAACCATATACGAGTGCCGCCATCCGGGAGGAATGTTGCGGTAGCGTCCTCCTAATCGCTTTCCGTCGTCCCACCAAACCTTCGTGATGGTGTTGCCGCACTCGTCGTTGATGGTGGCAACGCAGTCCTTGAGGTTGAGTATCCCGTGGTAGATGGAACTGGCACAGGTTTGAGCGAGTTCGGTTTGGCGTTCGTCGAGGGTTTCAGGCTCTTCTTTGGATTGGGGTCGCTTGATTTCAGTTTCGACGATCTGATAAGGAGAACGCCAAACCTCTTCCTTTTCGCCGATCAGAACCTTATAGAGGACGGTTCCGGCATGGAAGGCTTTATCGATAATCTTGGCAATAGGCTGAAATTCGATGCGGAAATAGTCGCCTATATTGGCGTTGGGGATGATGTCTGCATGAATTGCAGGTGTTAAAGTAGTCATAATTACCTTTTGGTAAGAGTTTCAAAAGGCGATCGCTAACGATGTAGGAGTCAGAGGCGGTCGTCTTTTGCTATGTCTTGCGCCCGTTGGTTTACGTTCTAAGGCTTGCGGTGGGGCTATCCCGTTTCCTTGTGTTATCAATATATCAAGCTCTAAACAGAATTGTCAAGACTTAAACAGAATACTCAAGCCTGATCAATTTGTGTTATGTTAACGGATAGGCAATCAAGCCTGCATCAAGTACCTTAAAAGGAGGAAAATGGTAACGATGAAATTCAAAGAGCCTCCCAGAATGATCCGATGGAAGTTGCGAGTACTAATGGCCGAGCGTCAGATCAACAACAAACAGTTGATTGCTGACACGGGGCTTTCTTCTGCGACAATTTCGCGCTTGAAAAACACAAACGAGCTGAAGCAAATTACTGGAGATGTCCTTGACGCGCTTTGTATTGCGTTGGACTGCACCCCAAACGATTTAATTGAGTTCAAGCACGAAGACTCAGTAGACCCAACTGGCAAGCTTTCAGAGAAGAGGGCTTCAAGAAAAAAACGTGAGGCTGAACCGAAAAAAAAGGCGGATAAAGACTCTGACAACTCCACAGAGGCGATCGCGGCATGATTGACCAGAGTCCATAACTCTATCCCAACTGCCCTCAGTCCTCTACATCAGAATCCATCTCTGTTGATAGCTTCATGCTTTCCTGTTGCAGCTATCGAAATTCTCAAAACTCAAGTGTAGGAATGCGTGGGCAATCGCGAAGTTAACGCCCAACGCCTTCTGAACCTAACAGCCATCTAAGCCTCACTGAGCAAAGGTTATACGTCCGATAAAGAGGAACAGCTAGCCAAGCAACGTTAAGAATTGGCAGTTTTACCGCGTTCATCCTCACCATTCCAGCTCTGCCTTCATTGTCAACTAGCAACACTTCATCGCAATTAGACAACATTGGAGAAGAATCATGTCCTTGCAAGTTTTGAAAGAATACAACGGGCGTAAGATTCGCATTCGCCCATCTGACCGTTATGTTTCCCTGACTGATATGGCCAAAGCAGCGGGAAAAAGATTCAATAATTGGAATCGCCTTGAATCCACAAAGTCTTACCTCAATACACTTTCTTCCGTTACTCAGATCGGCGCAACGGAGTTAATTCAGGTGTTTCAAGGGGGCGATCCAGAAAAACAAGGCACATGGGGACATCCTAAAGTTGCCCTTCGTTTCGCGCAATGGTGTTCGGATGACTTTGCCGTACAGGTTGATTTCTGGATCGATGAGTTAATGACCAAAGGTCAAGTTAGTCTCAATGGTTCTCAACAACCTGCCAGCGATCGCGACCTTCCAGACAACCTTAAAGCTCTCCAGTTGTTGCTAGACAACGCCGCTGAGATGCATCGCAAGCAGCAAGAACTCGAACGCCGCCAGCAGGAATTAGAAACTCAACAGCGCGAGCAATCCCTAGCCGTCACCGAAATCCTCGAAGACAAGCGAATTGCAACCGAACAATTGAAGGCTTTGCCAGCTCCTACAGTTGAAGCGCCAGATTTAAGCGCCCGTGCCAAAGTCAACCAACTTGTCCGCAATTATGTGGGACGCACCAATGTTTCTCATCGCGAAGCTTGGAGGCGGTTGTACAAAGAGTTTTTCTATCGCTGTTCGTACAACGCAGGCGAACGAGCCAAGAGACGGAAGCTCCAGAAGTTGGATTGCATCGAACAAGACGGACTGATGGAGAAGCTTTACGCCGTCGGTTGCAAAGTCTTCGCCATTTAGAGCTGTCGCGCTGGAATTTTTACCCCCTCCGGTAAAAATAGCTCAAACCCAGACAGACAGGATTTTTCAGGGTCAACCCGTAAGAATTAACAGGAATCCCCTGCCAGAGTGGGGAATAGACTCGCTATGTTCGCTACAGCCTTAGAACGCAAAACCTTTGACATCCGCGACTACGCAGATCGGTTAACCCCAGCCAAGGGGAAGAATCGCTACATCTGCCCTGTCTGCAATGGCAACGACTTCACGATCGAGCCGAAGTCTGGAAAATATCAGTGTTGGAACAATCGCTGCGACAATGCCGAGATTCGGAACGCGATCGCTCCTCTGGATAACAGCGCTCTCTCAACCTGGAAGCCTCGCAAGGTCATCGCACTCAAGCCCAAGGCTCCAAAGCCAGCGCCACTACCCCAGGAGATTCAACTGGCTCGTTTGCCAGAGAATCGTCAGTACCCGCAGAAGCAACAGGGCAGTCGGCGAGATCGTGAATTAGGGCAATGTCAAACCCAAACCATTCAATATCAGTACGGGGATGGGCTGTACGTCGAACGAGTCGAATTCTATCAAGGTGGCGAACGGGCCAAGAAGATTTGCATTCCTTACCACATTAACCATTCGGGTGAAGTGGAGAAAGGAAAGGGCGATCGCCCCTGGCCGCTCTACAGATTCGATGAACTGCGGGACATTCCGCTCGCCGATCGCTTCCCCCTCTGGTTGGAAGGCGAGAAGGTTGTGGAAGCTGCCCGGTTTTTAGGATTCGCATCAGTTACGCCACCTGGTTCGGACTGGACTGAAAAAGAGATTGAGCGCCATATACTCGCCCTCAAATCTTCGGGAGTGGCGGGAATCGTTATGGTTCCTGATCTTGACCCTGAAGGGGAGAAAAAAGCTCAACTCGTGGCTCGCTGTGCGGCCAAACAGCAGTTCTCAGTCCTACCCCTTGACCTGAGCCTCGTCGCCACAGATGAGGAGATGGAAGGGATTAAAGGCTTTGACATTGCCGATCTCGTCGAACTTCGTTTGAAATCGCAGAGTCCAGAAGAAATCGCAAGAGAACTTGAATGCGCGATTCAACTGTCTTTTGACGAGATTCGTTTTGGAGGTGGAGGTGATGACGGCGGTGACGATGATGGAGGCGATGACGGCGATCGCGACGACCCGAACCACGTTCTAGACACCGAAACCTTTGAAAAGAACTGCCTCGAAACTCTCTTTGCCGAAAATTGGGCCGTCCTAGATGGCGCGTTCTATCACTACTTGCTCGCTCCCGGAAACTGGGAGCGCCTGGAAGACTCAGCCGTCAAGAAAATACTGGCTGACAAGGCTGGAAAAGCTTACAAAATCGTCTTTTCTGGCCCCAATTCCCCACCACAACACCTACATTGTTTTATGACTTCATCCAAGATTGAATCGGCTTTCAAGTGTTGCCGTGCTGCGTTGACGGTTTCAAACCCTCCAGCCAACGAACACCTCATCGCTTTCCTCAATGGAACTCTCGACATTCGTACTGGAGAGCTACAACCCCACAACCGCAACAACTTCCTCACCTGGGGGATGGCTACGGAGTATAAACCCAATGCCAAACTCCCCAAGGTCTTCAAGAACTTCCTGAACGAATCCTATGGTGAAGACTTGATTCCCCTGATTCGAGCCATTATCTCCATGCTGCTTGACCCGTCTGCTCCCTATGGCTATTTCCCCCATGCGCTGGGTGCTTCCGGTTCGGGTAAGGGAGTATTGCTCAGGTTTCTAGCGAGCCTTTTCTCGGAAGATTCGACCAGCTCGCTTTCTAGTTTTGCCGACATTGGAAAACCGGAAAAACGACATCAAAATCTAACGGGGACTAAATTTGCTTACGTTGCCGACATCGGCGGCTATGTCAAAGGACTTCGGAATTTCTACGAGCTGGTGGACAACGGGCCAATGACGGGGCGAGGGCTATACAACCCTGACGGTTACAACAAACGCTGGAATGTTCGCTTTGCCGTTGCCTCGGTTGACCACCTACAGATTGAGAATGCTGGCGATGGATGGGATCGACGCTGTATCCCATTGCCCACCAAACCAAGGAAAGGGAAGCCAGACCCAAAACTAGAGCAGAAACTTCGAGACTGTCGAGCGGCCGTCATTTCTTGGGCATTGGCCATGCCGAGTGAAGAGCGAGATAACATCCTCATTAATGCTCGTCAGCTATTCCCTCAGATTGCCAAAGTTAAGCGGTCTGCCGAGATTTACGGGGATTCGGTCAAAGCGTTTATCGACGGTTGCCTGGTCTGCGATCTCAACAGCAATCATCGCATCCCCTCCGGAGAACTCTATGCCCTGTATCGTTCGTACTGCAAAGCTTCCGGACACCAGCCCAACGGATTCCAGAAATTCGTCGGTCATCTCAAGAACGTCCTGCCCAACAATTACTGCTCTAGGGAAGTCGCTTGGGAAGGTGGCAAGACGGTCACGAAGACTAAGGCTCATTGGACGGGCATGGCGATCGCGGCTGACAACATCTTTTTCGGGGCTGTAGATGGCGGATTGCCCTCAGCTTACCGTTTTGGCTGGGTGGGAGAAGCTAAAGAGGAGATGACAATTAACTGCATCCTCTCCAATCTTCAAGAGGGCGGTTTATCTAGCTTTGAGAAGCCAGAACGCCCCGAACAGCTTTGTCGAGAACACCTGTTGCAGGTTGAGAAGTCTGAAGATTACGCGCGAATCTGTCGGGACTTTGGACAAGAAGCCGTTAATTTAGCTTGGGGCAATCTTGACGATGGCGAGCGAACCCGAATTACTGAAATTGTCGAAGGGCAGAACGTCGAAAAGGATTCACAATCTGAAGAAAAGTTCAGCCCCAAGAAAGAATCATTCTACATCCTGAATCAACGTCTCAATCGAGAGTTTAAACGCCTGGGATGGGATTCCAAACAGCAGCACGATTGCATCGTCCAGCATTTTGGGAAGAACCGAAACGAGCTATCCAATGTGGAGATTAAATCCTTAGCGACTGACCTGACTCAAATCTCCTATTCCGAATCCTCTGAATCAGAAGAGACAGCGCTTGATGGGATAGCGAAACGCTTGGAAACTTGCTCTCAGAGCGATTTTGAGCGGCTGTATCGGGAGATGAATCCAGAGACGCTTGAGGATGCAATCGCTCTCGTTAATGATTACACCAAGCGACGGGTTTTAGAAGATTGGCATCGGCAAATACAGACCTGGTAGCCTTCACCTGCTTGCTACACATCAACGTGTTCGCTCAGTCATCTTTGTGCGGGTGACTGAGTTTGTTCGTGCGTCGAAGATTTGATGCGACTGATAGATTCAGTCGCTTTTTCATCGTTGGGCTGGCATACCAGCTCTGAAGTAGATGAGCGATCGCGAGGCTTGTGGGAGCTGAACGGACATTGAGGAGCTGCTTCCCACTAGGATTGATTGTCCCTGCGTGGAAGAGCCTCCGCCCTAAGAGCGATCGTCGCCAGTACAGGTATTGTTGTGACGGCCGCTGGCATTTGTCCGCCACGAATGTGCCACGGAAATCAATGCGTTCGCATGGGGGAAGAAGACCTTGCTGGGGGAGAAGTCTATCTGGAGAAATATTGCGCCCATCAATCAAGGTGCTATTGGCTAAAAGCCTTGTCCTGACTGCCTTACCTCCACTTCCTCTGCCCAGCGAAGAAGTTTTTTGTTGGGAAATTGAGAATTTGTTTTCTTCTCCCAAAATTGCCCATCAATATTTTTTTCAAGAGTCAATGCGATTGAGGTAAGGCAGACGGAGAGAGGGTTTCAGGGTTTATAGGTTTTGAGTGCTGGGTGTAATGACAACATTTTGACAACACCCAAAAAAAATAGAATCAACGAGAGACCAAACGAAGAAGCATCAAGCCTTGACCCAACCCCTGATTTCGTTGTCGCTCAATTGGTTTTGTAACTTCAGGTATTCCCGCTTCGTCGCCTGGAGCAGATGTTTCATCATCACGGGTTTCCCAGCATCAGCCGCCAAAAACGCGGCATTCAGGGCGATATTGCGAATGTTCCCCCCAGAAACTTGGAGCTGTCCCAGTTTTTTGTAATCTAAACCCAGCGTGGGGGTTTTGGCAGGGAAGGCACGCCGCCAAATTTCGGCCCGGTATTCGGCCTTGGGGAAAGGAAACTCCACCATAAAGCGAATGCGCCGCAGAAACGCCGCATCCAGTGCATTTTTCAGGTTAGTCGTAAGAATGGCTAGCCCTTGGTACGCTTCCAGGCGCTGGAGGAGATAGCTCACTTCCACGTTGGCATGGCGATCGCGGCTGTCTTTCACTTCCCCTCGCTTGCCAAACAGGGCATCAGCTTCATCGAATAGGAGGATGGCCCCACCGACAGCCGCCGCGTCAAATATGCGCCGTAGGTTCTTCTCAGTTTCGCCAATGTACTTACTCACCGTGGCGCTGAGGTCGATGCGGTAGAGATCGAGGTGTAGGCGATTCGCCAAGACTTCGGCCGCAGTGGTTTTACCCGTGCCGCTAGCCCCGTGAAAAAGCGCCGTCAAACCCAAACCTCGCTCGCTCTGTCCCGCAAACCCCCACTCGTGATAGACCGTGGACTGATGTTCGAGTTGGGTGGCGATGTCGGCGAGGATTTGGTGCTGGCGTTCTGGGAGAATCAGATCGTCCCAAGTAGCAGTTGCATCGATGCGTTGGGCGAGGTCGTCGAGGCGGGGGCGCGCATGGTGGCGGCAAAAAGACCAGAGGGTCTGCCCAAAATCATGCTCATCGTCGTGGGTTCGGGCGCGATCGCAAGCCGTTTGGATGGCAGTTGCCGAGAGGTCAAACCGGGAACAGATCCGGGATACCGCGCCGTTGAGTTCCGGGGCGCGATCGCCAAGGTGAAAGTCCCAAATTCCCTTCTTTTCAGCAAAGGTGAGGCGGGGTACGTCAAAGCTGGCAACCGCCCGCTGTGGGAGAACGAGGCGGTCAATGGTGCTAAGAATGGTGGGGGTTCGCAGGGATTCGATCCACAGGGTAATCGCCCTAGCACGGGCGGGATTGGCGGTGGAGATTTCCTCGCAGTCAATCAGGAGGACGCGCTCGCCCAAAATCGCTTCTCGCTCCCAGCGAATCTTGAGCTGGTGGAGGTCGTGGGAAGTGGCGGGTAAGGTGGCGATGGAGAGGATGCAAAATGAGGAGTCGAGGGCATCGCACAGATGGGCGACCAGGTTTGCTTTCGCCGCGAAGTCAGAGCCGCAGAGTTGCAGAAGGGGAGTTGGCTGTGCGTCTAAGTCCCAAGTTTCGAGGATCTGGTAGAGGAGAGCGGCGTGGGAAGGTGGCAGAGCCTGGGATTCAACCCCCAGTGGGTCGTGGAAGAAAGGCGCTAGGCGCTCGTCAAAGGCGGATTCGCCAAAGAGATAGCAGAGGATACGCGGATCGAGGCGGAGGGGCGTTTGGGTGAGTCCGTAGCCGGGAGCAAATTCGAGCATTTGCCATCCCTGCAAGGGGTTTTGCGGGGAGAGAACCGACCAGTCGCTGTCTGGGATGAGGTCGAGGGCGAGGGAGAGGGTGGGCGAAACGAGCTGGGGGTTCCCGGCGATCTCGGCGCAGCATTGGGCGACGGAAGGAAAGATGTCAGCGGCGGCGCAGAGAAGGAGAATATCGAGTTCAAAGGGAGTTAGCTCGAATTTGGCTACGAGTTGTGCGAGCGCCGAACTTTCTGCTAGAGGCGCGCGTTTAAATTGCGCGAGGGGTTTGCCGGCGTGGAGTGCTTCCAGGGCAAGGCGGATGCGGTTGAGTTCGAGAGCAAGGGTATTCCAGTTCTGTTGAGACCAAGTTTCGGCGGGAGAAGAAACAACCATGAAAATCTATTCCGTAAATCTATCTTTACTGGTTTAAGATTCAGAAGTGCAGAGTACGCCTGGTTATTTCTGCGGCCCAGTGTAGCGGGAAGAGTGTAAAAAACGAAGTAAAGGAAGTGTGAAGAAAATGGGGAAGCAAAGCGGGAAGGTGGAGAAGCAAGGATGGTCGCCGGTCGCCGCGACCCGGAAAGCCAAGGGTGTGTTTGCGGCGCGTCCTTTTCCTGAGAGAGTCGCCACCCGTACAAGTCAGCCGGTGGCAAGTCATACCCCTCTGTCCGCGCAGGAAGTCCAGGCGAAAAGCTTGCTCCCGAGCGATGAGCAGTGGATGCCCGTGCAAGCGAAGTTGACGATCGGGGAACCGGGCGACCCTTACGAACAAGAGGCGGATCGGGTCGCAAAGGAAGTGGTGCAGCGGTTGCAAAGTGACACCACAGACCAGCCTAGTGAGGAAGGAACGGCGAGGGGGGGCGAGTTGCCGGTGCAGCGCCAAACCATTGTCCCCAGCCTCCAGCGGCGGGGTGCGTTCTCGGTAAGGCGATCGGGAAGATCGGGAGGGGCGGCGAGTCCGGAGTTTGAGCGTGGGCTAAGTGCGGCGCGGGGGGGAGGTCGTCCGTTGGATGCGGGCTTTCGAGCGAAGGTGGAGCCGTTGATGGGGGGAGATTTCTCAGGAGTAAGGGTGCATATCAATGGAGCAGCGGATGAGTTGAGTCGGAGTATCCAAGCGAAGGCGTTTACGACGGGGCACGATGTGTTTTTCCGGAAGGGGGAGTATGCACCGGGCACGAGGGCGGGAAAGGAATTGTTAGCGCACGAGTTAACTCATGTGGTTCAGCAGAGGGAAGAGCCCCACTTAATGGAGGAAGTCGAAAGAAAAATAGGGTTTGAGGTTGAGCTCTACGATAATCTGGAGAATTATGACACGGAGTCAGAGGGAACATATGTAGATGGACTAACATGGGTGCAAGAGTCAAGAAGGCAGAGGATCGAGTTTATAACCCCCGCAATAGATGAACTCAGATGGGATCTGATGTGCAGCCTGCTCAACAGAATAATCTGGACGGTAAACATAGTCGAGGCTGTCAAGGCACGAGGAGGAGATATAGTCATATTCAATGATATGAGAATCAGCGAAACGGATGAGAGTCCGGAGATCATCCCATTGAAAAAAGCAAATTCCAAAGCGTTCCTCCACATGACAGGGCCGATCGAGCTCCCGAAATATAGGAAATATAAGTCGGCACTTGACACGAGGATAAAAGAAGCCAAGCTCAAAGCAAGTGAGACAGTACAAGAAAGGAGGGAATGGTCAAGATTTGCAATGGAAAGGACGGCGCAACTATTTGATAGTAGGTTAGCACTCCTAGCCAACCTCAGGCCGGATCCTGAGGCTCAAGCAGCTGTCCAAGACTGTCTGAATCGTTTGGAAGTCGCAACTTGCATGGTTTTGGAGAGTCTATACCCCGCGAAGATGAATTACGAGATAAATGACGTAAACATAAAGAACAATTTCATCTTGTACCCCCGGAGCAATCCCCTAAGAGAGTATACCCAATTTAATCCCGTAGCTAAATTGTTACCCTTGTACTCAGGTCCCCGTGAGTCGATACGGCTTGATCGTGTAGTTCAATATCACCTCGAAAAGTTCATGTCCGACGTAAAGGAAGAAATGCGAAAGCTCAAAGATGTTGAGAGCCGAATGTTAAGTCCTGAGTTACAGCCCTATTTTGAGCTGTCAGGGAAAGAATTAGACATTCAAGCAATGGATTTGAATGAAATGACCATAAACCTGGGAAGCCCACGGGGCAGCGATAGCGAGGGAGAAGGAATGACATCAGTGTTCGATGTCCTCAACAAATGTGAAGAATGGTTAAATGAATATGTCCTACAAGGTCAAGAAGAAAACCTCCGTGGATACATCGACAAATTACTGGCCCCAAAAGGCAAAAGATTATTACTCCCCGAAGAGAAATACGGAGAGAAAACGCGCCTCGACTACGAAGAAAAGAAAGGCATAGTTGTAGAGGATAGGGGGCAAGGGCTAGGACAGATAAAAGTTGATAGATTAGTGGAGAGTGCGGGTGGAATGTGGTCGAACTTGCTTAAATGCCAGGGAATGCCGAAGGAAAAGAGAAGAGAGGTCATGAAAAAGACAATGCCCTGCACAAAAATTCCCAAGATATCAGTCTCCAAGGAAATACGAGAAGATGGGGCAAAGGTCTTTAGAATAAGCACAAGTGGAATGGAGGAGGGAAGGAAGAAGAAAAAACGGAAGAGGGGAATGTTGCGAAAAAAAAAGTGAGGATAGGTGAATAGCCAAGAAAGAAAGGTGACGCAAGCGAACTCGAAGAAAAGATTGCTGAGAGCAGAAGTCTGGAAGAAACAAGTAAGGTTGTAACCCCAGTGATTTGTCGCTGTGAAAGAAAGGAAGCCGACCCCGATGAGATCCTCCAACCGGAGCGTGAAGTAGGCCCCGAAGGAAGCAAGAGAGATGGGGCAACAAAACCTCCCCCAACACCAGCGCCAGCGCCTTCAATACCAACGCATCACGCGCCGCCCAAATCTCCTTGCGCTCTCCCCTAGCGCAAACCACCCGCTGTTCTCGAAACCGAAAGGTTCCCGCCCGCAACTGAGCCACCAACTCGGGAATTTTTTCCGCTCGCCAGCGCCGTAACTGCCACACATCATTGTTGTGATGATAATTGCTACGGCGATCGCACAACCACTGGTAGGCCGTTTCGATAGTTTCATCGGCGGTGAGGCGATCCAGTAAGTTCACGATGTAACCCTCAATTTGCTTACTCTTTGAGGTCGGGAGTTTCGCGACTAAAATGAATGGGTCGGTCGAAAATTCCCTACCAAGCAGAATAGCGGGGAATGGTGAGGAAAATGCCAAGAAAAACTAGCAAGATTCAGGCAAAAGGATGGCAACCCAACACATCCAAGCAAAGCAAGAGCAGTCCTTTTTCGCCGCGAGCGTTTCCCACACGCAGCTTGGCGGGGGCCAGTTCGGTGCATTCGGAAAGAGTCTCGGCCAAAGCCAATCGATCGGTTCCGGACTTAGCCGAACTGGGGGAAACCGTCCAGGCAAAGCTAACCATTGGGGAAGTTGGGGATAAATACGAACAGGAAGCCGATCGGGTGGCGAAGGATGTGGTGCAGCGCATCAATTCTACGGACTCTCCACCTCCCAGTAACCCTTCCGAGTGCTGGAAAGGTGCAGAAGAAACCGTACAGCGTCGTTTCTCCGGGCCGAGTCGCCAGCGCGCGAACCTGTGGCGCGTACAACGGACGGGGTCGGGGCGAATGGAAGCCAGCGGCCCTTTTGAGAGCCAGTTAAAGCGATCGCGCGGTGGCGGAAAGCGATTAGATCGAGCATTTCGGGCGCAAGTCGAGCCGGTCATGGGAGCGGATTTCAGCGGAGTGCGCGTGCATACCGATAGTGCGGCCGATCGTTTGAGTCGTTCGATCCAGGCAAAAGCTTTTACGACCGGGCGAGATGTGTTTTTCCGCAGGGGAGCGTATCAACCCAAAAGTCGCGGGGGGCAAGAGTTATTGGCCCATGAACTAACCCACGTCCAACAACAAAATGGCTAATAGGACTATAGAGAAGGCTTTTCGCCCATCTTCTTAGGGTTATTTTTTGTCAATGTCCCATTAAGCCAAACATTTTAAGTACTAATGTATTGCTAAAATAGCGGCAGTTAGCAAGTTATTCGCCCTTAGCCCGCTCGCTGGGGGCTTCACTATGCCCTCAATCTTCGGCTTAATCCGCCCCCAAACACCTCTCGCCGCCATCTCTGCTAGTGCCGTTGCTGGCGGAAACCTCTCCACTTCCGGCAGCATCAATCTTCGCTTCCAAGGCAGAAACCGCGCCGGACTCAATCTCCTCACCGACGCGATCGCCGTTGCCTACACTTCCGGCCAGCGCATTCAGATAACCATTAACAGCGGCGTTCTTGAATCCGGTGAAGACCTCTTCAAAATCGTCATCTCTGGCGAAACCACCGGCAATGCTACCGATGCCGTCCAACTCGCCCAAATCGATCTGCGGGCCACGCAACTATTTGATATCGACTCATCCGGCACTCAAGGCACTTTCTACAGCCAGACATATTTAACCTTCCCCCTGACCCTTTATCTCTCCGAGGATGCCCACTTAGGGCTGTCCCAATCCGTTGCCGATACCGCCTCATTGCCAACAGGAAACGACTTGGTGCATGGCATGATTCGGGAGACAGGCGGTCAATACTATAGCTACGATGCCGTTGCCACCAGCGGTGATGTAGCTGCAACAACGGGATACTGGATTTTGCACCCGCTGGGGTTCTCGACATACCTGGCCTCGACTCAAGATGAGGGAGGATGCGATCGCTCCATCTCGGACATGGGTAGCAACATTGTTATCCCTCCCCCTCCTTACCCTGGCGATAACTCAGAGGGAGCGCCCATCCGCCTTTGCTATCTCAATGGCTTAACCGAGGACGGCGGTGCGGTCGAAGGACAAGGCACAACCCTCGATCTACTCTTCCAGGTCAACGGGCAATCCTATACGCCCAACAGCGCACCTTGGAACTTAGTGTTCAACGAGCGGGTTATCGTCCGCTTCATCGGCTACGTTAGGCGCAGTGATGGAACGCTCGATACTTCCCCATCGGGTTCGGGCGGCGATGTCACCTGGAACGCCGCTTCTTCTCCCATCTTCTTGTCTGCCGATCTCCCCAGAGGCTATGCGGCCGTTTACGAAGTGCGGATGCGATTTAATTCGGCCGGTTTGACCAACTTCCCCCAAGCAGGTTCTCAAATCTCCACGCTCATCAGTCCCATTGGCCGGCTGGGGTCGTACTTCCCCTCCTATGCTTTCACCGGGAGCGTTGTTTTCCAGCGCGCCGACAATATGGTCGTGTTGCCCGGCCCGTCCGGAGCCGTAAAAGTTCTCGATGGCATTGTCGCCCACAACTACTTCATTAGCCGAGAACAAGGCGAGCAATCAGAAGCCGGACTTGCAGCGGATACGGCCGGTCAGAAAGTAGCACTCTCGCCCGCATTGGGAGGGGATGCTCGCATTCGTCAAGCTGCAACCCCCTTAGAGGCGAGCGAGGTTCAAAGAGCTGTTGTCTCCACCGCTGCAGGACTTTCAACCGTTGGGAGCTGGAGTTCGGCCGTTGCTATCTCCGGCTCTCAAAGCATTCAGGTGACGGCCAATCATCCCGTTGCTAACGACTTGGGCATTGTTCGAGGCGATTACCCCGACAGCCAAATAGCCTCGAATCCCAACGCCACATTCAATGTCGCGCAGATGCAGGTCTTCGTGCGGTTCAATGGGGGCACAATTACTCAGTTGGGCAGTCCGGTAAGCGTCACCCTTGATTCGGCACAAGTCTTTGTCATTTCGGGTTTGGGAGGTGGAACGACCATTGGCAGCTTGCCGACTCAAGCCGATCCGAATTTCTGTTTGTTTGCGCCTCCCACGCCATCGGTTGTGGCAGATGGAGGAAGTGGAAGCTTAGCGGCCGGGAATTACGAAGTGGCGATCGCTTACGAATACCTCTCGCCCAATAATCGAGTCACTGCCATTAGTCACGATACGTCCGATGGCAATGTTCCGGTAGCTGAGGGGACGTTTTCAGATGCGCTATCTGGGTCGTTGGGATTCGGAGCGGCCCTATCAACCGTTGCACTGGCTCGCGCTCTCCCAGTGACTGAAGTTGAGAACGGGCAGTTGCGGATCGTGGCGGGGAGTTTATATCGCTACGACACGGGCAGTACGGGAACGGATGATGGCGACAACTTTATTCAGCTAACAGCCGTTACGGGAGCGGGACGCTTTGTCAAAGCCGTCGTCACCGAGCATGGCAGGCTGATCGGACTCAGCGATGACGATCACACCCAATATCACAACGATACGAGGGGGGATGCCCGCTATCTACAAATTGCGAACAACCTCTCAGATCTCAATAATGCTGCAACGGCTCGCAGTAACCTGGGAGTAATTGAGGATCACGGCGGACTAACAGGTCTAAGCGATGATGACCATTCTCAATACCATACCGATGCGCGAGGCGATGCTCGATATCTTCAGCAATCGAACAATCTCTCGGATGTGGACAACGCTGCCACCGCCAGAGCGAACTTGGGGGTTGTCACCGATCACGGCGGCTTGTCCGGTTTGGGAGACGACGATCACGCTCAGTATCACAACGATGCAAGAGGGGATGCGAGGTATCTACAACAATCGAACAATCTCTCAGATTTAGGCGACGCTGCTACAGCTCGAAATAACCTGGGTCTTGGAGATGCGCTAGCTCAGACGACGGCTGACGATCGCTACCTGCTGGAGTCGAACAATTTATCGGATTTAACCGATGCGGCCGCAGCGCGAGGCAACCTGGGAATCGCCTCTCTCGATCCTCAAGTCTTCCCACCCCTAGGGCGCGAAGATCTCCAACTCGTTCGGATTTCGGGAACGAGTCTCACGGTTAACCCCGGTGTCGTGACGGTATTGAGTAGCACCGGAGCAAGGCAATCAGCTCGTCTGGCGACCTCCCTCAACAAAACCCTATCCTTGGGGGGAACCGATGACTGGTTTCACGTTTTCTTGACCTACAATCCCAGCGGGGGTGCAGTGGACTGGGAAACCGACTCGGACGCTGCCGGTTCGGGTATTGCTACTTCCTTGTACAAGCAATGGATTGGAGCAATTTATTGGGAGTCTGGGGCGATCGCTGACTTCTCTCACGATGGCGAATGGTTCAACTGGAAACCAGCAAGGAGTTCTTACGAAGGCGCGATCGCTACGAGCAACTCCTCTTACGCCCTCGATTGCCCTGATGGGTTTGAGTGTCGGGCTGCAATTTCCCTCCATCCCGGCCACGCAGCCGATGGAAGCGATCTGTTGATTGCGGCTACAAGTGGGAGCGGAAGCTTGCCAGCTACCTTAGTTGCCCCCTTCACCACAGGAGCCAATACCCTCGCACTTTCGACTCACAATGCGGCTGGGAGCATTCGCGAGTGGAATACTGGGTTTGGGGAGTTTGCTACAGACACAAGCCGCAACATCTTAGCTAAGCGAGCTGGGACGTATTTGGGGGCAGGAAATGAGTCAACAATTCAGACGATGAGATGGAAGCGAGCGGGGAAATATTGGTAAAGAATAAGCCAATCTTGGGGGCGGGCGTTCGCACGGGCGGACAACCCTCCCCCCTTGACGATCCGCAATACTGCTCAATCCTGCAGCAATTCAACGTTTGGTATCCGGAGAATTGCTTTGGTCTGAGTGCCTACGACCCTGTTGCTTGCGATCTCTTACTGGGGGTTGCCCAGGGGCGAGAAGTTCGCGGCGGCAATCTCATTTGGCACGCCTACGGCAAAGACCTAGAAGCTCAGTTCTCCCACCTGGCACGGATGCTAACTGTCTATCCCCAAATCTATGGTTGGAATATCGCGAACGAAATCTTCAAAGATGATGGAAAGTTACGAGATAACTACGCGACAACCGACCTGATTCTACGAGCGTATGACTACGCTCGCCAGCTCTCAAGTGCCAAACTTTTCTACAGCGATTACCGCCTCGCCTTTCGCTCCAACCGGAAATGGGAGGCGATTTATCAACTCTGCGATCGCCTGAAACGAGAAGGGCTAATAGACGGCGTTGGCATCCAGTTCCACCGCCATCTGTGTCGCGTTGATTATTTTCCCTACCCCTTTGTAGAAGGACAGATCCGGGGACTTTCCGAGTTAGGTCTGGAGATTGAATTTAGCGAAGTTAATGTCTGGATTTGGCAAGGGAAATCGGCGGGCTGCGGCGATCGCTCTGCTCGCTTGCGAATGCAGGGAGAGTATTATCGAAAGCTCTATCAACTTGCCGAACGAGTGGGAGCCACAAAGTTGATCATCTGGTCTCCGAGCGATCGCTATCCTTTCTGCCCTCGCAACTTTTGCCCCAACCGCACGAGGAAGCCGGCTGACGAACCGGGATTGTGGGATGCAAACTATCAGCCAAAACCGGCACTAAGGGTGATACGAGAAGCTATGAATCTCGATGTTCGTTCCCCCACTGCCCTCTAATCCCAATGCTGGGATGTCTAAAGTTTCAAGGACGGCAAGCTCGCCTTCATTGTCCAGCCCGATCGCTTCAACCTCAAGACTTAGACTTCCCGTTGCGATGCCGCTGTCGGGGATGATGCGGTAAATACGATCGCCTAGGAATGAGGTATAAGCCGGGTCGAATTTACTCTTGAGGTCGTAAAAAAGAGTTTCGGCACTGGCATAAGGAGGCGAGGCCGAATAAGCAATTCCGAGTCCGTCCGGGGTGGAACTTTCAGCTACAACCGGATCGAGCTGGGAAATGCTTGAACTTAGCTGTTGTCTAGCGATTTCAACTGAATTTCCCTGCGATTGAAATTCAAACACGGCGACCAAAGAAGAATTGGCGATTTGCCCGATTTGTACGGCTGTTGGATCGACCGGAAGTCCTGGAAGAGTTGTCCCACGCGAAGGGGAGGGCAGAGAGCCGGGGTAGCTTATCGAGAACTCCCAGCTTTCAACTCCAGAAGTTTGGGAGCCTCCCCTGGCGTGTCCTGTCAATCTTCCCAAAGATTCCTCTCCATCAAAAGAGTAGACGCTTCCTCCGAGTTGCACGACTTCGGTAAGCGTGTGAGACTCCGAATGGCTGCAATTCAAGCTGTAACTTGTTGTAAATCTGGCGACGATAACACCCCGACCTTCCTTCTCTTCTAGTAGCGGAATAACGCGCTCGTGAGAACTTGAAGCACTTGAGTTGAAAGAGTGTGCCGCTGTATAAGCGCCACCTCCCGGTGGAGACCCCGTATTTGATCGATCCGCTTCGTAGCTAACGTCCCCGCTATATGAGTTGGCAAAAGAGTCCCCTCCGCCTCCCCAGACGGACTGGGAACCCCCTAGGGATTTACTAAATTGACAATTTGCATCAAAAGCATTGGGGTAGACATCGTTACTCTCAAAAAACTCGCTATTGAAATTGCTTGATAGCTGCCATCCTCGCCCTTGTTGTTCGCCACCGAGCGGGGTCAAAATATTGGGGGCGTTGGGGCCTCCAGTGGAGCTTGAAAGAGTCCAGCCGGAGTTGGATTGGAGAGTTTCCGTTGTTGTTATTAACGTACCGCCTCCCGTTAGCTCGGTAACATTTTCTTCTCTTGTCCAGGTATAAGAAGCTGAACCGATAGGAGTGGGGTTCGATTGATATGGAACCCAAAAATTCGTCGCGGTGTAGGTTGTTGAGTTTCCACTGCCACCAGAGCTGCCAGTGTCGGGCGTTTCGTAGTTGGGGGCAGCTTCAATGGGAATGGCTGCTGAATTGAGCAACCCATAGCCGGCATAGAAAGTCCTGTAATCAGTATGGTGAGGGGCATAGCTGGCCGTCGAAACAGTATTGCTGCGAATTTCTCGATGGATGGGATTCCCCGCGGTGTTTCGGGTTGTGATCGTCCCGAAGTTTTCTCCAACTGCGGTTGCGTGAAGGTAGGCAGGATAGTTGCCGAAGGTTTCCTGGGAAAGATTGATTTCGACAAGCTTGACGGGAGGGCGATCGCCTCCCATCCAGAATTCGCGAATCCCCTCTCGGACGAAGGAAAACAGAATCTGGATATTGCCGAATTTCTTTTCTGCGATTTCGGGTTCTGATTCGGGGCGAGGGCTAGTTTTGATGAATTCGGTTGTTCTGCGGCTTGTTAGCTGTGAGGCCGAGGGATCGACAACATAAGCCTTGGCCGGGTCATCGTCATCAACTAAAAGGGTCAAGTCGCTCGGATTGACGATATCGGTCGCTGCCCTGGCCAGCTTCTTTTTCCCATTGGGTAAACTCACCCAGCCTCGCTCTCCGGCTGAGAGATATTGCCCTGAAGAGTTGACACCCGGAATTGCAGGCATGGGTAAGAACAAATGTACTTTATACTATGTTACATTCTCTCCCGACCTTAACTACTCATCTTCATCGGTCTACCTACCCTAACCTCAACAGGCTTAGAACTCGTTGCATTCTTAGTTGGACATGCGACAAGAACCGAACAGCATTAGACCCAAAGCGATCGTCGCGCTGCTGGCAAGAGATAGCCACATATAGAGTTGGGCGAGAGGGCCCCAATGAGACCAGATCCTTGTCACGGCACCAATGACGAGAACGATGGTGGCACCACCGTTGCTAACGATGCCAACCCACACAGCCACCAATGGATATTCGTTTCTAAGAGTCTTCCTAAACCCAAGAGCGTATCCCACGACCAGAGCCATATACGCTATTCCAAGTAGGCGAAGGAAAATTTCGGGTTCCGGCGCTGGAAAGCCGAGATTGACTAACAGTCCTCTAGGAAAAAAAAGCAACGGGAGTGCCCATGCCAGAATCGTGATGACAATCTTCGCGGCTAGAACCTTAGATAGATGACGCATCTGGATTTCCGCAACAAGTATTGCGGCCTAACGATCAATTGGACGAATTGTTTTCCATACATTCATCTCAAGGAGGGCTTGATCGGGATTTTGTCTATCCGATCGCTCTCAGTCTGTCGCCACTCCCGAACTTATCCCCTCATCTTGACTGGTCTACCCACTCTCACCTCACCCGTCCTCTGAGGAAACGTCTCACCTCGTTCTGCCTCAATCCGATCGATCTTCTCAGCCAAAGCCTCTTCAGCCAATTTAGTCAGTGTCAGTCCTGGTGTCCAATACACGGCATTCCTCGCTCGATTGATGAGAGTCCTGGAAAGGTGAGCGGTAAAGCGTTCTGTAGAGCGGTGCATGGGCGATGAGTTTAACTGTTCTACAGACAATTTTAACTTTGGTGACAATAGTAAAAATACTCCGTTTGGGCGTGTAGAACTGTAGAAGAGAGACAGGGTAAAGATTGAGAGTCAGGGATGAAAGCAAAAGAGGTTTTACGTCGGTATAGAGCTGGGGAAAGGGATTTTCAGGCACACTTTGATTGGCAAGACCAGCGATGATTTATTTAGTTGGTTCTAGAGGACTCAATCGCAAACCTTATAAATTGCCCAAATACGGCAATCAATTTGTCTTTAGTCCCAAAGGAAAGATCGTCTTAAGCACTCGAAAAAACAGTTTTTGGGAAGGGAGTGATGATTGCGGAAGACCTACTCAAGCGATATGCTGCTGGAGAGCGAAGCTTTGTTGGTAGTAACCTCACTCATGTGCATTTACCAAAGGTCGATTTGAGGGGGATCGATCTCAGCCATTCCGATCTGCGCTACGCTCATTTCGATGAGGCCAATCTGAGCGATGCCAATCTGAGTCATGCCAATTTAGATGGCGCTTGGCTTAATTGCGTTAATTTACAAGGAGCCAATCTCCGAAGTGCTTCGCTACAAGGCACGCAGGCAGATTATTCTAACTTTCGGGACGCAACTCTCAGCCACGCCCATCTCTCGACGCACTGGAAAGGTGTGGATTTTAGCAATGCTGATTTGAGTTCGATATCCGGAGATTGTCTGGTCTTGGAAGATGCGAATCTAAGTCATGCCAACTTAAGTGGCATCCGCATCTATCAAAGTCATTTTGGTCAGGCCAATTTTCGCGGTGCTAATTTAGATTGGGCTTTTTTTGGCGATAACAGCCACATCGAAAAAAGTAACTTGATAGGAGTCGATTTAAGCACGACTTGCCTGGATTTCGATCGGCGCTTGTCGGGATCGCTCTATGACTCGGAGACAATTGTTCCGGAGGCAGTCGAGCTTCACGAGCTAGGCGCGCTTTGGATCGGGACGGGTGCCGATCTGCGACGGGCGAATTTACAGAATGCAGACTTAAGCGATTTGGATTTGAGCGAAGCCGATCTGCGCCACGCTTGCTTGAGGGGGGCCAATCTCAGGAGTGCCGTTCTGTTGCAAGCGAACCTAGAGAGTGCTGATTTAGAAGGTGCCAATTTAACGGGAGCGGATTTAGAGGGCGCAGAGATCGAAAATGCTTATATGCATGATGTCGTTTTTTGCGAAACGGTCATGCCCGATGGGAACATTCGAGATGATGATTGCGTTGCTGTAGAGGCCGCTCGCAGGGACGACAGAAAAGAAACACAAACACCCCCAAGCCACCTTGAAGGGTATTGGGGGGAAACGAAGATTCAAAAACAAATTCGGTTTGAGCTGGCACTTCCCTCCCATTTTGTCCCCATTTCGGGTGCAGCGGAACAAATTCACCGCTTTGTTGGTACGAAAGCGGAGGGGAGCTTAGTTACGATTCAATTAAATTTGCACAAGTACCAAGATCGGCGCAATCGCCAGTCTTTTCGGATTGGCTATTTCAGTTACAACGGCAAGATTTTAAGGCTGTTTTCCACATCATTTTTGGGGAGTAACAAAACGGCTGGCAATTTCTTCCTTGAGGATCGGGCCTTGCGCTCGCTCGCCCAAGCCGCTCGAGAGCGCGGCGGTTCTCCAAAATTATCGCGCGCGGGAGGCGACGATCTTTGGACTTACACAACCCATGAAACGATTGACCATCGGTCGGGCTATACGTCCTGCGTCTTGACTTGGCGGTTCGATCTCAGTCAGCTCGCGGTTCATTGCTTCGAATGCGTCAATACGGAGATCGATACGGGGTACTTTGATTGACATACGCTCCAGCCTAGATTGCCCCTGATGACGGCTTTGCTGTGCGATTCGTTGCCTAGGACACTTATCCGAAAGAAGAGGGGGATTAGGCGTAAAGGTTTTGAACCTTGTCATCTTGGTGATTCGCTCCAAGCATTATCTCAACTCCTAGGAAGTTGGGACAATGCTTGGAAACCGACTCCTCTCAAAATCAACGTGACACAAGGGTTACACGATGATTCTGGCAAACTCCCCATCCCTGGAGCAACGATGCCGGTTGTACAACATTCAATCTCATAGCTCTACTTTCTAGAATTCACCGTGTAACCCATGTACCAAAAGGCTTTCAGCCCTATCTCTTACTCTGTACCCATCTTGTAACCGTGTAACTTTCTTGAGCAATGAAAAACCCTCTCCTTGCTGCCAGAGAGGGCGAGACAATTTGAACAGAAAACGGCTAAACCTTAGCCCACTGGTTTTTTCATCAACTCGGATTAAAAATCTGCGCCACAACGCCAAAACTACGCCGTCCAAACTGAGGAGTGGCGACGGCTGGGGAATCAACGAATTAGCTCTCTATTGTCCGAATTGGCACTTGTAGTTTTTCGTGCAAGGTTGTAACCGTCGGCTTTTTCGCTTTGAAATAATGGGCTGTCTTGCTGAAGTAGTTCGCTGTGTCGCTCATCCCCTCTGCCCTCGCCCAATCCTCAACGGCTTGGATACAAAGCGGCATCAGCGTTTGAACCTGCTTGGACACCCAAAGTTCATCCGTGGAATATTGGAGGTCGATAAAAGACTCCCCTTGCTCGCGGATTACACAAACAACCAGTTCGGAACAGCGACCGCTGGATTTATCGAGTACTTCTACGCATTGGGCAAAGGGACAATCCTCTGTGTCGAGTGCGTTGAGAATTTCTTGGGTATCGTCGTGTTCGGGAGTTTCCTTGACCTTGACCGCAAATCGAGGCTTGCCAAAATTGGGGTCAAATTGCTTTCTGCGTTTGGCTTCGCCCATAGCCTTTTCCTCAAATCTCTAACAACTCATTGCTACTGTACCTTGCGAAGCTTCGTCGCATCAGCAACCCGGATGTTATAGAGATGCCCATTATGGCGGTAATAGATCGCTACGCTATGACCGGGCTTCCATTCACCCACATCGCCAGCGACCCATTCTCCCTCAATCAACACTTCCACCTCTTCACCCGGATGATAGTCATCAATGGATTGAGCGCTCT
>Ga0207422_1002408_pt1 | contig 24824 bp, 30 predicted proteins | sample MarCyaLeptolynsp_FD_187757 | JGI IMG/M metagenome (GOLD analysis project Ga0207422, IMG submission 187757) | Marine cyanobacterial communities from Panama - species 1 Leptolyngbya sp. (SPAdes) | ecosystem: Environmental > Aquatic > Marine > Unclassified | place: Panama: Panama City | collected... | reverse complement strand
TGGTCGGTCCGTATTGCACGAAGAGTTCCTGATTGTAATCGCAGAAACTGCGGTTCGACACGAACATGATGTCCACATCATCGACAATCTGAGCCGTCGCTGGATCGATGCGGAGCTGGGTGTCCAGTCCCTGACGCCGATGGATTCCATTCAGGAGCGCACCCGTATCTGGAAACAGGAAACGGGTCACACGATCCAGTTCCATCTGATCGACATTGCGGAGCACTATGAAGTCTTCAAGGCCTGGCTGTTAGATAACCGCCCGGACGCCATCATTCACTTTGCCGAGCAGCGGGCCGCGCCCTATTCGATGAAGTCGGATCAGCACAAGAATTACACCGTCACCAACAACGTCAACGCAACCCATCATCTGCTCAATGCCATGGTTGAGCTCGATCTCGACGCGCATCTCGTTCACCTTGGAACCATGGGCGTCTACGGCTATTCGAATGTCGGTGCGGCGATCCCGGAAGGTTATCTTGATGTCGGCGTTGAGACGCTTTCCGGAACAACTGCAAATCAGCAAATCCTCTATCCGGCCAATCCCGGGTCGATCTACCACATGACCAAGTGTCTCGATCAGCTGCTGTTCCAGTTCTATGCCAGGAATGACGGGCTCAGGATTACGGATCTGCACCAGGGGATTGTCTGGGGAACGCACACGGACCAGACCCGGCGGCACAAGCAGCTGATCAACCGGTTCGACTATGACGGCGACTATGGCACGGTCCTGAACCGTTTTCTTATTCAGGCCGCGATCGGCTATCCGTTGACCGTCCACGGGACCGGTGGTCAGACGCGCGCTTTCATCCACATTCAGGATTCGGTGCGCTGCATCGAACTGGCCTTGCAGTATCCGCCGGAAAATGGTGACAGGGTCAAGGTCTTCAATCAGATGACGGAAACGCACCGTGTCCGGGACCTCGCCGAACTGGTTTCGAAACTGACCGGCGCCAAGGTTGCCTATCTGCCCAATCCCAGGAAGGAAGCGGCGGAAAACGATCTTGTGGTTGAAAACAAGCAGTTCCTGGAACTTGGGCTCGACCCGACCCGTTTGGAAGACGGCCTGCTTGAAGAAGTTGTCGATGTTGCCAAGGCTTATGCCTACCGGGTCGACAGAAGCCGTGTTCCGGCCATCTCCGCCTGGACACGGGACATCGCCACGGAAATCGAGCATGATCCGGAACACCCGCGCCTCAAGTCGGTATCCTGAGGGCGCAGATGCGTGAGGGACCGACTTTCGACCGGCCAGCCGGTTCGCGGATTGCCTATGTGACGCTAGTGACCAACCGCGATTATGTTCTGGGTGCGTCCGCGTTGTTGCGGTCCCTGCGGCGGACGGAAACAGAGGCGGATCTGGTGGTGCTGTGCACTCCGGGCGTTGGCGATGATGACATGGATGCGCTCAAGGGGTTCGCTCCGCGCCTTGCCCGCTGCGCGCGGCTGGAAACGTCGTCCGGTTTCAACGAACGGCACGAGCGAGGACGGCTCCACAAGGCGGCACCGTTCACAAAAGGCGGGAAGCCCGTGTTCCACACACCGCTCGACAATTTAGTCAAGATGCGCCTGTGGCAGCTCACCGATTATGAACGTGTTGTTTTCATTGATGCGGATGCGCTGGTTCTCAAGAACTGCGACCGGCTGTTCGACTATCCCGAGTTCTGCGCGGCGCCGAATGTCTATGAAAGCCTTGAAGACTTTCATCGACTGAACAGCGGCGTCTTTACCGCGCAGCCCAACATGGCGACCTTTGACAGGATGATGGCGGTGCTGGACAGGCCGGATGCGTTCTGGCGGCGAACGGACCAGACCTTTCTGGAAGCGTTTTTTCCGGACTGGAACGGATTGCCGGTCTTCTACAACATGCTGCAATATGTCTGGTTCAACCTGCCGGGCCTCTGGAGCTGGGAACAGATCCATGTGCTGCACTATCAGTACGAAAAGCCATGGCAGGCCGGGCACGACAAATGCGACCGGCTTCGCCCGTTGATCGACCTTTGGCAGGCTTTTGCGACCGGAAACGGCATTCCGGCAGATACGACCCGACTTGCCGGGCCGCGTGAGTGGACAGATCAACAGGCGTCTTGAATGCGGATACTCATCACGGGCGCAAGCGGGACGATCGGCCGGTTTCTGACCGCTCGCCTGGCAAGCGAAGGCCATCAGATGATTGCGCTGGGCCGCAAGCGCGCCGATGATATCGTGTCCGATTTTTCCCGTTACGATCTGTCCGAACCGTCGCCCCGTTTGCCGGAAGCAAATGCCCTTGTCCATTGCGCTCTTCACCATGAGCCGGGAAAATTCCGGGGCGGGGAGGGGCAGGATCCTGATCTTTTCAGAAAACTGAATGTCGAAGGGACAGCTGCTTTGTTTCAGGCGGCCAAGGCGGCGGGGTGTCGAAAGGCCGTATTCCTGTCAAGCCGCGCGGTCTATGGCGACGCGCGGCGCGGTGAAACGCTGGTCGAATCGGACGAACCTGCACCTGACAGCCTTTATGGGCAGGTGAAACTTGACGGGGAGCGAACCCTGGAAGAGCTGACAGACGCGCACTTTTCCGGGGTTGCGCTGCGCGTGACCGGGGTCTACGGGGCTCCGCCTGGCATGACCGATCACAAGTGGTCCGGATTGTTCGAAACGTTCCGCGCAGGTGGCAATGTTGAGACCCGCTGCGCAACAGAGGTTCATGGTGACGATCTGGCGGATGCCGTTGCGCGTGTTCTTCGGACAGACGGCAACGGGTTTGACGTCTTCAACGTCTCAGATTTTCTGTTGGATCGCCGTGACCTTCTGGCGCTGATTTCAGATCGCGCCGGGACAGATACAAATCTGCCGGAGAGGGCGACCTCAGTTCCGGGCGTTATGGATACGTCCAGGCTCCGCCGACTCGGCTGGAAGCCCGGTGGGCTTGAGCGGCTGAGAGCCTTCATCAATGCGTGTCGCACTGCTGACTGAACAAGCCGGGACTTCGCTCAGGCGACCGGACCAAAAATCTTTTCAAACTCGGCCCGCAAGACAGTGTCGTTTTCCGCCATGCTCACCGGAATGCCGAGATCGACCAGGCTGGTCACACCATGTTCGGTGACGCCGCAGGGGACGATGCCGGAAAAATGTTCCAGCTCCGGGTCGACGTTGAAGCTGATGCCGTGAAAGGTTACCCATCGCCGCAACCGGATGCCGATCGCAGCAATCTTGTCCTCCTGGGCTGTGCCGCGCTCGGGGCGCTGCACCCAGACACCGACCCGGTCCTCGCGGCGTTCTCCGCGGACATGATAGTGCCAAAGAGAGTTGATCAGCCAGGCTTCCAGCGCGGTGACGAAGGCCCGGACATCCTGGTGCCGTTTTTTCAGGTTCAGCATGACATAGGCAACGCGCTGGCCGGGGCCATGATAGGTGTGCTGACCGCCGCGTCCGGTCCTGTATACAGGGAAGCGGTCCGGTGTGACGAGATCGGTGTCGTCCGCGCGCTTTCCGGCCGTGTAAAGGGGGGGATGCTCGAGCAGCCAGACGAGTTCGCGTGTTTCCCCGGAAATGATTCTCTCCACCCGTTCGTCCATTTCGGCAAGCGCGGTTTCGTAATCCACCAGGTCATCTGTTATCCTCCATTCCACGGGTTCAGACCCCGGAATTGGTAGAAAACTAAAGGAAAGCGTATCTCTTTCGGCAGGTGACATGTGGATGACAGTTCTTTGCTTTTTGAGCTGGCTGGCCGGAGCGTGGTATGGTGCGGGGCTTGCGGGTTCGTCCTATTTAAGGATCTTGACGTCCGATGACCACCTTTGACGAAATCAAAGTCGATATTTCCGTTGTGCTTGGTGAGAGCGAGATGCCGGTTCATCAGCTCCTGCGCATGGGTCGCGGCGCGGTCATCGACCTCGACGTGAGCGAGGATGACGATGTCAAGATCTATGCCAACAACACGCTTGTCGCCCGCGGGCAAGTCGTTCTTCTAGGCGAGCGGATCGGCATTTCGATTACGGAAGTCCTGATGCGCCCGCCGGAGATCCGCCCGATGCGGACGGACGGGCCGCTTTGATGCGATCTTGAAGAAAATTCCTGCGTCTGTGAATTATTGCAATTTCTGCTCTTGCGCCCCCAAAATCCTTTTGCTACACGGAGCGCCTCGACGCCAAACGGCGCGGGAACAATCGAATATGCGGTCGTGGCGGAATTGGTAGACGCGCAGCGTTGAGGTCGCTGTGGGGTAAAACCCGTGGAAGTTCGAGTCTTCTCGACCGCACCATGAAAATCAGTTGCCTCGCTGGTTCAACAGGCGTCCTTCGGGACGCCTTTTGTTTTTGATCTCCCGGACTCTCGCATTCAACGGCGCATATCTACCTTGCCAGGGAGATTACTGTTTCGAACAGCGCGGCTGGTTCGTGATACCCGTCGATGCACGAATGCCGGTTCCTTTCCGCAAAAAACTATTCCCGCTTTCCCCATACTCTGTGGCCTCTGAACGGAACGCCGGAAAAGCCGGTTTGACCTGGTCTCCGCGTGCAATGTAAGGATTGAAATTGGCAACGGCTCTGACAGAATCGGAGATCGCCCTTGAAGGGCATGGGTAGGGACAGTTTGCGCATCTTTTGGGTATTCCTGTTTGTCGCCTCACTGCCTCACAGCGTCAATGCACAAGTCTTCAAAACGGACCCGGCGCGCTTCGGGGCAATGACCTGTCAGCAGCTTTGGTATGTCGAGCAGGAGACGCTGTCAGAGGGCAGGGTGTGTTTGACGAGCGAGCGTGCCAAGCGGGCCTTCAGGCGCGCTGAACGTTGCATTTCGTCCAGCGAGAGCATTCTGCCGAAGGCAACCCGGGCGTATCTGGATAAGCTCAGAAGCCGTGCCCGTTCCAAGGGCTGTGCCGGATTTTGAACAAATCCGTTCCCTGTTGAAAAACACCTGCGAACGCTGCTCGACTAAAACAGGTCACAGTTGTGGACCGGTGCAGTATTTGCGGTGGCACTTTGCGGTGGCACGGGCTAGTTCTGGGCAAGGGACAGGCAATCTGCGCAGCGAGGGAGGCGAGGGATGAGCGAAGCAGCTGAACTTGACGTCGACACCTCCGCTGCTCCGATCATACCTGTTCGCGATGAGGAAGACCGCCTCAATCCCGATTTCATCGCAGCGGTCGAAGCAGCGCTCGAAGCGGATGACCGCGCAGGCCTGAAAGCCCTTGCAGGCGATCTCCACGAAGCCGACACGGGCGACCTTCTGGAAACGCTGAATGCGGACGAGCGTGCTTCCTTTATCCATCTCCTCGGTAAAGAATTCGACTATACCGCCCTGACGGAAACCGACGAGGCGGTGCGCCTTCAGGTTCTGGAAGACCTGCCGAATGAGGTCATCGCCGAGGGGCTTGGCGATCTGGATTCCGATGACGCCGTCTACATTCTGGAAGATCTGGATGAGGACGATCAGGCCGCGATCCTGGAAGAACTGCCTTATGCGGACCGGGCGCAGCTCAAAAAGGCACTTGATTATCCGGAGGAAAGCGCCGGACGGCGCATGCAGAGCGAGTTTATCGCCGTTGCGCCATTCTGGACCGTCGGGCAGACCATCGACTACATGCGTGAAGCGCGGGACCTGCCGGACAGTTTCTACGAGATCTATGTTGTCGATCCGGCCTTCAAGCTGCTCGGATCGGTGCATCTGGACAAGATCCTGCGTACCAAGCGCGCGGAAAAGGTGACCTCGATCATGGAGGAAACCCGCCAGGCGGTTCTTGCGACCGAAGATCAGGAGGAAGTTGCGCGGCGCTTCGAACGTTACAACCTTGTCTCCTCCGCCGTGGTCGACGAAAACGAGCGCCTCGTTGGTGTTCTGACCGTCGATGATATCGTCGATGTCATTCAGGAAGAGGCGGAAGAGGACCTGCGTGCGCTGGCCGGGGTTGGCGATGAGGAGATTTCCGACAGCGTCGTCACGATTGCGCGCTCGCGGCTGACCTGGCTCGTGGTCAATCTCGGTACAGCGATCCTTGCATCGGTCGTGATCGCTCTTTTCGAGGACACCATCGAGGCGATGGTGGCTCTCGCGGTGCTGATGCCGATTGTTGCCTCGATGGGTGGCAATGCGGGCACGCAGACGATGACCGTTGCCGTCCGGGGCATCGCGACCCAGGAACTGGGTGCTCGCAACATGCTGCGTGTTTTGAACCGCGAAATTCTGGTGAGCGCCCTGAACGGTGTTGCACTTGCCGTTCTGATCGGGATCACGGCGTGGCTCTGGTTTGCAAGTCCCGGGCTCGGCGTGGTGATCGCGGGCGCAATCATCATCAACATGCTGTTTGCCGGCCTGTCGGGTCTGCTCATCCCGATTGTTCTTGACCGGATGAATGTCGATCCGGCCATCGCGTCAAGCGTGTTCGTGACGACGGTCACCGACGTTGTCGGTTTTTTCGCGTTTCTCGGGATTGCAGCCCTGTGGTTCGGACTGCCGTTCTAAGGCATGCTGGTTCTGAAGCCTAAGAGGCCCCCGACGTCCGCAAATTGTCGCGCAGCTTCATGATCCGGCCCTGCAAGTCCATGATTTCTTCCATGCTGATACTGGCCGCAGACAGGATGCAGGTGCTGAACTCCTCGGTTTTTTTCTGAAGGGCGCGGCCCTTGCGTGTGAGCTTGAGGATCACCTGCCGCTCGTCCTTGGTGTTTCGTGTCCGCGTGATCAGTCCCATCGTCTCCAGGCGTTTGAGAAGCGGGGTGAGCGTGTTCGTGTCGAGTTGCAGTTTGGAGGTGATTGCGCCGACCGGCACGTTGTTCTTTTCCCAAAGCACGGTCATTGCCAGGAACTGCGGATAGGTCAAGCCGACGTCTTTCAAGAGATCCTTGTAGACGCTGTGCATCGCGTGATTGGCCGAGTAGAGCGCAAAGCAGATGTATTTGTCGAGCGGCAGGGTTGTTGACGTTTTAGCGTCCGTTGGTTCATGCGCCTTGGCTGAAGGTGCAGGCCTGCCGTCAACGCCATCCTTCCCGCCGGGCAAATCGGGCCCATCACGTGCCGGCTCTGCCTTCTTGGTTTTTGCGGCGGAGGCAGGCTTTTTCTTGCGCTTCGCCGGTTCGGAATCCCGGCTCGCGGTTGCTGCCTCGGCATTGTCCGGATCGTTTTTTTTGCGGGTTTGGGTCTCTTCGGAGGCGGGCATTCCAATCGCATCCAGAAGAGACATCTGATCTGTCGTTTCGCTCATGCGTCACCTTATAAGTCGTGCGCGATATGGTCGCAACCAGTTGACGGTGGGTGCGCTGTGCTTTATGTGCATAAAATATATCGTGCGCGATATAAATTTACAGGCCAGTTTGAAAATTGGTCCTTTTTACATGCGGATAGGAGTGCTGAATTATGACTGTCGAAGTGCTTTATGAAACAAAAGCGCGTGCAACCGGAGGCCGCGACGGCGCGGCGGAAACGTTGAGCGGATCGTTCAAGGTCAACCTTGCGACGCCCAAGGAACTGGGTGGAGCCGGCGGGGAGGGAAACAATCCTGAAGAGCTGTTTGCCGCAGGTTATGCAGCGTGTTTCATCGGGGCGCTGAAGTTCGTCGGCGGCCAGGAAAAAATTGCCGTACCTGCCGATACCTCGATCACATCGACCGTTGGCATCGGTCCCCGGTCGGAAGGCGGTTTCGGTCTTGAGGTTGCTTTGGAGGTTTCTCTGCCGGGGCTGGACCGTTCAGTCGCAGAAGGCCTCGTTGAGAAAGCGCATCAGGTCTGCCCCTATTCAAACGCCACGCGCAACAATATCGACGTCAAACTGACTCTCGCCTAATAGCGGCACTTGGTGCATGGGGCCGGATTTTGAGGTCACTGCGTCAGCTCGGATCCGACCTGGTAGACATATTGTTGCCAGGACGGGTCGAGCCCCTCCAGAAAAGGGTTCTCCAGTCGGAAGATCTTTCTGCTGCCCAGATTGGCGAATTCGATGCTGGCGCGATACTTTTCTTCCCATAGTTGCTGCAGCGAGCCATCTTCATAGGCAAGCAGCAGTCCTTCGTGAACGCGTTCGATCAATTCGCTGTTCTCGCGCGCGGTCACGAGGAACCTGGGCAGCGGGTAATAGACCGAGACGGTTTCATCAAATGCCAGGCCGGGAATGTCTTTTTGGGCCTGCCATTCGTCGAGAAGCTCGTTCGCACCTCTGAAAAATAGGTCTGAACGGCCAAGCGCGGCCATGGAAAACATCGGCTGGTATTCCGCATTTGTCCGCACACGGAAACCATGATGTCTGAGGATGCGGGTATCGAGCCAGCCGAGACCCTGAATGACGTCGAACTCCTTCAGGTCTTCGAGTGTTTTTACCTTCGAAAGTGCTTTCTTGTTCTTTTCCGAGACGAATGCGACACGGTACCCGACAATTCCAAGGTCGACAGGAAAGGGAATGATTGCAAGACTTTCGGGCAAATCGTTTGTCATGGACGTCTTGATGATGAAATTCGAATATTTGTTGTTCGAAGCTTCGATCAGGGCACGCCGGGTATTCTGACCGGTGGACGTATCGCGAACGGTGAAGTCACCGAATTTTGCTTCCGTCTTCGTCAGCGCGAGTTCGATAACTGCCCTGTCATACTCGTACCGCTTGTCCGCAGGTGCCTCTGGGCCCATGACAGTGACGATAAAATCGGCCTTTACAGCACTCCCCAATGTAAGAAGAAACAAAAGGCTTGCGAACAAAAGCGCACTGGATGCGAGTTCTCTTTTCATTATGTCCCGTTTTGCCCGTTGTGCCCCGGACGGTACGTTTTCAGTCTATAATGGTTTGTACGAATCTTCATTGCCATGCGAAGTTTCACATACGATGTCTTTGATTGGCAATTCGATTTGTTTCACTTAGTTACTTTTCTAGGTATTATCTTAGAATTCATGCATCTTTTAGTTGATTTTGCTGAGGCGCTTTTTGCAAATCGTCTCTTGAGCGATAATAGCGTCTCCCTGCAAAGAGGACCTTGTAATGAACAGACCTGAGATCGCCGGTGTTCTGGAAACAGCGGTCTACGTGGATGACATGGACGCCGCCCATGCATTTTATTCCCACATACTCGGGCTCAAGAGAATGGTCGCAGGCGACAGACTGTTTGCCTACGATGCCGGTCCCGGGCAGGCGCTTCTCGTGTTCCATCGCGGTCATACGGGTGAAGACGTTGCAACAAAAGGGGGTGTCGTTCCTGGCCATCACACCGCAGGCAACAGTCATTTCGCGTTTCGCATCGGCAAGGATGACGTGCAGGCCTGGCGCGACTATCTGCAGGTCAACACGATCGAAATCATCAGCGAAGTGGTGTGGCCAGCCGGCGGGATCAGCCTGTATTTCAACGATCCTGACGGAAATGTCCTCGAACTCGCTGCGCCACCGCTCTGGCCGAATTTTCTATCGTGAATCTTAAGAATTTTGAGGCAAATTCGAGCCGCCTTGGATGTAGGTGGCAAAATGAAGTTCTTGCAGGCAATATTCCGGACGGTTTTCTACGTGGTGGTCGGGTGTGTCATCTCGATCGGCGGAGCGGCGTTTTTTTTCATGAGCTGGGAACCCGACAGGGACGAATATCCGATACGCGGGCTGGATGTTTCGCATCATCTCGGTGACATCGACTGGATCGAGGTTGCCGGGGATGACATCTCCTTCGTTTACATGAAAGCAACTGAGGGCGGTGACTTCAAAGACAGCGCGTTCGCGCGCAACTGGGCCGGGGCGGGATCGGTCGGTCTTGCCCGAGGTGCCTACCATTATTTCAGCCTGTGCAAGCCGGGCCGGGAACAAGCGAGAAACTTTCTCGAAGTATTGCCGGAAGATCCGAACATGCTGGCCCCCGTACTTGATCTTGAATTCAGCACCAACTGCGCAAGACGGCCGCCGGTTGACACTGTCTTGAAGGAAATTTCCGACTTTGTCGCACAGGTCGAACTCACGACCGGAAAACAGGTCATATTGTATGCACCGGAAGAATTTTACCGTGCGTACCTCAAGGGCCAGGGTCTCAACAGACGGCTTTGGACCCGTTCGATCTGGCATTCGCCATCCTATACGAAGGACTGGGTACTCTGGCAGTATCAGGACAGTGGCACGATCAGGGGCATCTCGGGCAATGTCGATCTGAACGTACTGAATGCCGAGGCAGCGGTGAGCGACTTGAAAACGTGACACCTAAAGCTCTGTAATTTATATAAAAAAATAGACGTATTGACTTTAACGTAAAAAGAATAAAATGTGCCTGCACCAAGGAGCGGGCATGCAGCGCTATTTCACGATCACACAACTGACGCAGGAATTCGATATCACGACGCGGACCTTGCGCTTCTATGAGGCCCAGGGGCTGGTCACGCCGCAGCGGCGTGGCCGTCAGCGGCTCTATACGCCTGGCGACAGAACGCGAATCAAGCTCATCCTGCGTGGCAAGCGGCTCGGATTTTCCCTGAATGAAATCAAGGAAATGATCGAGATGTACGGCTCGTCGCCTGGCGAAGCGGGTCAGTTGAAGCTGCTCCTGGAGAAGATTGGAGCGCGACGCGACGAGCTTCTGGAAAAGCAGCGCGACATTGAACTGACGCTTCTGGAACTGGATGAAGTGGAAGCCGGCGCCAAGTCACGGATTGCGGAACTGGTCGGCAAGGTGCGCGTCGGGAGTGAGTGAGCGATGAATTTAAGCCCGAGAGATCCCGACTGGGACAACCGTGTTCGAAAGAGTTTTGCCCTACAGCACTTCATGAAACATCTCGGCGCGGAACTGGTGCATGTTGCCCCGGGTGCCGTCGATATCGAACTGAAAATGCGCCGTGACCTGACCCAGCAGCACGGTTACTTTCATGCCGGTGCGACGTCATCCATCGCCGACAGTTCTGCTGGCTACGCGGCTCTTTCGCTTTTTGCTGCCGACTGCGGCGTGCTGACGGGCGAATACAAGATCAACCTGCTCAATCCGGCGAAGCAGGACGTTCTGATCGCCAGGGGGCGCGTGGTGAAACCCGGAAGAACGCTCACCATTGCCAAGGCGGATGTCTACGGACTTGAGGACGGTCTGCAGGTTCATTTAGCAACCGGGCTGTTCACACTGGTCAGTGTTCAAGGTGTGAAGGATTAAGCCATGACAGATATTGTGGTCCGAGATCTTACTTCCGCTGACAGACCGGTTTGGGACCGGCATTGGGCTGCCTATCTTGATTTCTACGAACAGGATCTTGCCCCGGAAGTCACCGACGGGATGTTCAAGCGCCTGCTTGCGCCGGGCTCGCACTCTGCCTTTGTCGCCGAACGCGACGGTGAGGTGGTCGGCTTCGTTCACTTCCTGTTTCACGACAGTACATGGTCGCTGGAAGCCGTTTGCTACCTCGAAGATCTCTACGTGAGCCCCGAGGCCAGGGGCACCGGGGCCGGGCGAAAACTCATCGAGGCGGTCTATGCTGCTGCAGACAAGGAACCCGGCGCAAGCGGCAAGGTTTACTGGCACACCAATCAAGACAACAAACGCGCTCGGCTGCTCTATGACCGGATCGGCGAGCTGAGCGATTCCATTCGATACACGCGCGCCTGATATCAGGCCGCTGGGAGGTAAGATTATGATTCGCAACGATTTTCCTGGGTTCAACTTCGACCTGGGCGAAACCGCCGACATGCTGCGGGATACGGTTCGTTCGTTCAGTCAGGACCGGATTGCGCCGCTTGCGGATAAGATCGACAGGGAAGACTGGTTTCCAAGAGAAATCTGGCCGGAAATGGGAGAACTCGGGCTTCATGGCATTACGGTGGAAGAAGACTGGGGCGGTTCTGGTCTCGGCTATCTGGAGCACTGCATTGCCATGGAAGAGGTCAGCCGTGCCTCCGCTTCCATCGGGCTGAGTTACGGTGCGCACTCGAACCTGTGCGTCAACCAGTTGCGTCGTTGGGGGCGTGATGATCAGAAAAAGCGTTATCTCGAAAAACTGATCACGGGCGAACATCTCGGGGCGCTGGCCATGTCGGAACCGGGTGCCGGGTCCGACGTCGTCTCCATGAAGCTCCGTGCGGAGAAAAAGGGCGACCGCTACGTTCTGAACGGGTCCAAGATGTGGATCACCAATGGCCCGTCCGCAGACACCATGATCATCTATGCCAAGACGGACCCGGATGCCGGGCCGAAAGGTATCACCGCATTCCTCGTCGAAAAGGACTTTCCAGGGTTCTCCGTTGCCCAGAAACTGGACAAGCTTGGTATGCGCGGTTCGGAAACAGGCGAGCTTGTTTTCCAGGACTGTGAAGTGCCTGAGGAAAACGTGCTTGGAGAAGTCGGCAAGGGCGTCAATGTGCTGATGTCCGGCCTTGACTACGAGCGTGCCGTTCTGGCTGCTGGCTGCATCGGCATCATGCAGGCGGCCATGGATGTGGTCATGCCATATGTGCATGAGCGCGAGCAGTTCGGCCAGCCGATCGGAACCTTCCAACTGGTTCAGGGCAAGGTGGCGGACATGTACGTCACAATGAATGCGACCAAGTCCTACGTCTATGCGGTTGCGAAGGCCTGTGACCGCGGGGAGACAACGCGCGAGGATGCGGCGGGCGCGATCCTGTACGCGGCGGAAAACGCCACGAAGATTGCACTTGATGCCATTCAGTTGCTGGGCGGCAACGGCTACATCAATGAGTATCCGACCGGTCGCCTGTTGCGCGACGCCAAGCTGTACGAGATCGGAGCCGGAACATCCGAGATCAGGCGCATGCTGATCGGGCGGGAAATCTTCAACAAGACGGCGTAGCGGGCAACTCGACAACATGATCGGGTGCTGCAAGAATACTGGCCAGAGAGACGCACTCTCCATCTTCCAGATAAGGTGAAGCCGCCGTGAAGCAGACAGTCCTGTCCGACAGCTTTGATGCCAAATCGCCTGCCGGTGCCGACATCCGGTTCCTGATGGACGGTCCGACGGGCAACATGATCCATTCCACAGTCCCCGCCGGTCAGATCAACCGTGCGACGCGGCACAAAAGCGTCAGCGAATTCTGGTTTGTCCTTGAGGGGCGGGGGCAGATCTGGCGCTCGGATGGCCAAAACACATGCACGGTGGACTTGGTTCCGGGCGTTTCGATCGACATCCCGGCAGGAACGGCGTTTCAATACCGCTGTGACGGCGCGGAGCCGCTGACATTTATCTGCATTTCAATGCCGCCCTGGCCGGGTGATGATGAGGCGGCTTATGTTGACGGCGCCTGGTCGGCAACCGTCTGAATTCAGATTTTTCCTGCTCCTGAGGGCAATCCCTGACCTGCGTTCTTGCGTAGTGAGTTCGAACAAACAGTCAGGATGGACCATGGCCCCCAAAATTGCAGTCATTGTCGGCCCCACAGGCGGGATCGGGTCCGCGGTCGCAGAAGCGGTCACGGCTTCCGGGACATATGACCGGGTTGTTGGCCTTGGCCGCCAGTCGGAGCCGCGGCTTGATCTCCTCGACGAGCAGACAATCGAGGCATGTGCGGACCAGCTGAAAGTGGTTGAGGGGGAGGTGAGGCTGGTGTTCGATGCCAGCGGTGCATTGACGCTTGACGGCTCAAGGCCGGAAAAGAGCCTGCGGGAAATCGATCCGTCTCATCTTGCCCGCTCCTATGCGGTGAACACCATTGGGCCAGCCTTGCTCATGAAACACTTCTTTCCGCTTTTTCCAAGAGAGGGCAGATTTGTGTTCGCGACGTTATCTGCCCGTGTCGGCTCCATCGGCGACAACAGGCTTGGTGGCTGGTATGCCTATCGGGCAGCCAAGGCAGGTCTCAACCAGATCGTGCGGACCGCAGCCATCGAACTTTCCAGACGAAATCCCGAGGCGCTTGCCGTCGCGCTTCATCCGGGAACCGTCAAGACGCCGCTCACCGAGACGTTCGCAAAGTCCGGTCTCGAGGTTCAGGAACCCGAAGTCGCAGCGCGGCGTTTACTGGATGTCGTCAACGGCCTTTCACCAGCTGAAACAGGGTGTTTTTTCGATCACCTCGGAAAACCGATTGCCTGGTAGTCCGGTTTTTGTTGAACAACCCTCAGATTCTGCCAGAAATGGGTACCCGCGACGAAATCGACGAACTCCAAACTCCAAACTCAGGCCGACACCATGACCGATCCGTTTTTCCGCCCGGTATCAGGGCTCGACTTGCCGCGCTTTGCCGGTGTTCCAACTTTCATGCGGCTGCCACATGTGGCGCTTGACGACGAGAAGATTGCGGACGTTGAAATCGGTCTCATTGGAGCTCCATGGGACGGTGGAACCACCAACCGTCCGGGCCCCCGCCATGGGCCAAGGCAACTCAGGGACATGTCGACCATGATCCGGGCCCAGAACGGGGCGACCGGGGTTCGTCCGTTCGAGCTTGCCAATTGTGCGGACCTGGGAGATGTCGGTCCGAACCCGGCAAGCGTTGACGACAGCCTCAAACGCATGACGGCGTATTACGATCGCGTTCGGGAAAAGGGCATTCGGCCCCTCACGGCCGGGGGAGACCATCTTTGTTCGCTTCCGATCCTGCGCGCGCTTGCGAAGGAAAAGCCTTTGGGAATGATCCACTTCGACAGTCATACGGATCTGTTCAAAAGCTACTTTGGCGGCATGCAATACACCCATGGCACGCCCTTCCGGCGCGCTGTTGAGGAAGGACTTCTGGATCCGAAAAGGGTCATTCAGATCGGCATTCGCGGAACGGCCTATGACAGCGAAGACAGGGACTTTGCGGACAGCGTTGGGATCCGCGTCGTGCCCATCGAGGAGTTTCATGCGCGCGGACCTGAAGATGTTATGGTCGAAGCCAGAGAAATTGCCGGATCGGAAGACACTTATGTCTCCTATGACATTGACTTCGTCGATCCTGCGTTCGCGCCCGGAACAGGCACACCGGAGGTCGGCGGGCCGAATTCGTTCCAATCATTGCAGGTTGCCAGGCTGCTGGAGGGTGTGAACATTGTCGGGGCAGATCTCGTCGAGGTTTCGCCACCATTTGACCAGGCGGGGGCAACGGCCTTCCTCGGTGTGTCGATCATGTTTGAAATGCTGTGCAACATGGCTATCGCGGCGAAGAAATGAGTTCGAACCAGTTTCGAACAGCCGAATTCTGATGTTTGAGCCAAGACGACCAAGGCCTGTGTTGCTGCCTGGACTGCGCCAACTCCGGATGGATGAGTAACATGACCGGTGAAACCGACCTGAACACCCTGATCGCACAGATGCGTCCCATGCTTGATCCCGAGCCTTATGTGTTCTGCACGTTTGCCAACCGGACGTTTGAGGATCTCGTGGACTATGACGCGGTGGGTCTATTCGCGGAAACCGAGGGCACAACGGCAATCCTTCCGGTCGAGCGGGCCAGGGAACTTGGGCTTGCAGATGCCGAATGGTTCCGCAGGATCACCTTGACCGTGCACTCGTCCCTCGAGGCGGTTGGCCTGACGGCCGCCATTGCGGAAGCCCTGACGCGCAAGGGAATTTCTGCCAATGTGGTAGCCGCCTATTTTCACGACCACGTCTTCGTGCCGGCCGAGCGAGCCGAAGAAGCCTTGGAAGTCCTGCGAAACCTGGCGCAAGGCGAGCCCTGACACCCGCGCATGGATCGGGTTGTTCACCGGTTTTTCCTTGCAATTTGGTTCCCGGGTTCCCATTCCTAAGCTTTAGGTTTCAGGGGTTTCTAGCATGCAACGGGTCAAGCGGCGTCTGTCGGCGATCATGTGCGCGGATGTTGCACAATATTCCAAGCTCATGGAGCGGGACGAAGACGGCACGCTGGATCGGCTGCGCGCTTACAGAGATGTCATGTCATCCCTGACAGAGCGTCACAACGGCCGGATCGTGAATACATGGGGCGATGCCGTGATTATCGAGTTCGCTTCCGTGATCGAAGCGGTCCAATGCGCCGTGGAAATCCAGAACGAGTTGTCGCTCCGCAATGCCGAACTTCCCGAAATGAACCGGATGGAATTTCGCGTCGGGATCAATCTCGGCGATATCATGGTCGAGGGTGACGATATCTACGGTGACGGCGTCAATGTCGCGGCGCGGCTGCAGGAACTGGCCCCGCGCGGTGGCATCATGCTGTCGCAATCCGTCTACGATCAGGTTAAGGCAAAGGTCGCACTCGGCTTCGAGCCGCTCGGACCGCAAGTCGTCAAGAATGTCAGTGAGCCAGTTGAGACCTATTCGGTCCGGCTTGGCGGACGCAACGCGCCGGCCGAGGCAGTCGATGACCCTGCAGACAGCGGACAGGAGCAGACCAATACATCCGCGCCTCCTGAATGGGATAAGGACACGCAGGCGGTCGCCAACGGCTTTGAGCAGGCCCGCCGCTGGTTGCGGGTGCAGCCCAGACGGGTGCGCACCTGTGTCGTCCTGATCGGCTTCTTTTTCGTGCTGAACCTCTTGACGTCCGGGCTTTCAACCCTGTGGTTCGTCTGGCCGTCTCTCCCATTCGCGTTTCTCCTGGTTTGGCATTTCGTTGTCGGACGCAGGAATGGTGCGGTGGAGGAAAGTCCGCCCCAGGGCAAATAGATGCCGGGAAGGTGGCAATGTTCCAAGATTGATAACTCTTTTCGGTCTATTCAGGCTTTCAAGGTTTGCGAGCGGTCGTTTGTTCGCATACACATGGTCAAAACAGGCGCGGCGCCAGTCGTCGCGAATCTGCCAGATACTGTCGGTTCAGCCGGCTCAACAGCAAAGGGAGCATAATCCTGCGCATGAAAAACTACGCTACGAATGTGCCAGCACGTCTCGACGACGATGAAGATGACAAACCCAAGAGCCAGCCTTCGATCCAGGTTGACAAGCATCTGTTCGAAGCCCGTACGGTCCTGATCACCGGACCGGTTACCCAGGATATGGCGCGTGACGTGTGCGCCCGGATGCTGGCGCTGGCACAGGTCTCCAATGACCCGATCACGGTGATCGTGTCCTCTCCGGGCGGCCACGTCGAGTCCGGGGACATGATCCACGACACGATCAAGTTCATTGCACCGGAAGTCCGCATTCTCGGAATGGGCTGGGTGGCGAGTGCGGGCGCGCTCATCTACGTGTCCGTGCCCAAGGAAAACCGCTTTTGCACGCCGAACACGCGTTTCCTGCTGCACCAACCGTCCGGCGGTGCCGGCGGTATGGCCACTGACATCGAGATTCAGGCCAAGGAAATTATCAAGATGCGTGACCGGTTGAACAAGATTTTTGCCGATGCGACCGGACAGCCGATCGACAGGATCGAGAAAGACACGGACCGGGACTACTGGATGAGCCCTGAAGAGGGTATCGATTACGGTCTGGTGGGTAAGGTTGTCACCAGCGTGGAAGAGCTGGGCTGACGTTAACTCTGACTTGCAAAACAAAACGCCGGTGCTTCGCTGCCGGCGTTTTTGTTTGAAAAACTGCTTTTGTGATCAGGCGCTGATCAATTCCTGTTCGACTGAATAAACCATGATCGGTGCGACCGGCCTCGGATCGAGCACCTGCGGGCGCAGTGTCGTCATCAGCTGGCGGAGATCGTATTCGTCTCTGTCGCTTCTCTTGCCCGCCAAGAGGACCATGACAAGGTGGTCGACGAACCGTTCGTAGACGTCCTTGCAGGTACAGATGGGGGAAAGCAGTTCGCTGATCGGTTTTCCATCGTAGAAGGGCGCACCTCCAACCAGGAAGATCAGGAACTCCGTGAAATCGTCTGCACGTTCGAATTCCTTTTGGAGTCGTGAAATATCGAAACAGGGATCCTGTTCAAGTCTGGCGCGCAAGCGTGGCATTGCCTTCATCATTGCTTCGCGTCCACCGAGTTTCAAATAGAGTGTCATTTGGCTACCCTCGACTGTGTCTTGGTTCAACACACATAGCATGCCTCACTTCAGCTCACGGCCCTGTGACCTCGATCACGGTTATCGCCTTTGTGAAAAACGACAATTGATTTGAGCTCGAACCAACTATTCCGTCCGCCTCGTTTCGACGTAACGGAAACCAGGAAAACGACCGCACTTTCGCTGCAAAGTGTGACAATTGATTTACAGATCCGATTTGTCTGTAGGGAACTTAAGTCTTTGGCTTATTTTGTTTTTTCTAAATTGATTTCATTCGATCTTTTTCTGAAATCTGTCTGAAACGAAATCTTGTGCCGGTTGCCACTTTATTGTTTTAGTTATGGAAAACTGTCTCGGTGAGATCCGCGGAATTTGTGATTCCGCTTCAATTGGACGCGCCGCGAAAATAAACTCCAATCACGAAAATACAGGAATGGGCCCCAGGATTGTTCTTCTACATTTCCAAGATCGGGTACTTTCTCATCCAGCCATCGAACTTTCTGATCGTGTTGGCCCTGCTAGGTTTGTTGCTCAAAGCGTTCAATAGATGGCCGGTGACCGGTATCCGCCTGGTCTGGCTGGCGGTGTTCGGGCTGATCATATGCAGCATATCGCCGGCCGCGAACTGGCTCATCCTGCCTCTGGAGGAGAGGTTTCCGCGCCCGGAAAAGGTCGAATCGGTCGATGGCATCATTGTTCTGGGCGGTGCGGTGGACACGGTGGTGACGGGCGGGCGAGGTGACACGGCTCTGACGACATCGGGCGAGCGCATCACCATCGCCGCAAGGCTTGCGGCAGCCCTCCCGGACGCGCGCGTAATCCATACCGGCGGTAAAGGTGTCATCATCCAGTCCCAGGCAACCGAGGCTGAGGGGGCGGCGAGGCTTTTTGAGGATTTCGGAATAGCGCCGGAACGGGTTGTTCTAGAAGACGCTTCAAGGAACACCTGGGAAAACGCGGTGCTGACCAAGAGGCTGGTTGAACCACGTCCGGGCCAGAAATGGCTGCTTGTCACCTCGGCCTATCACATGCCAAGGGCCATGGGTGTTTTTGAAGAGGCAGGCTGGATCGGCGTCAGCGCCTATCCGGTCGACTACAGGACCCGTGGATCCGAAGACAGGGGGCTCGGTTTTTCCGGCGCGTCAAAGGGACTACGGCGATTTGATCTGGCGTTCAGGGAATGGCTCGGGCTCCTTGTCTACCGGATAACCGGGCGCACTCCGGCGCTCTTTCCCGGACCTGTCGCACAGAAAACAGCGCAAGATTAACGCTGTGCCGATTTTGCCTCTTTCACTTTGCGTTGCGACGCACCATATCAGGGTTATCTCAGGGAATAAAAGGGCTTGGGCAGATGGTCCTGGAAGCACCGCTTGTCGCGGCAGACGTTGTGCAATGGCTTTATAGCGACGCATCGTATCTCGGCGATACACTGGAAGTTATCAGCGAAATGGCCGAGCGCCTTCGCGACGGGCATGTGCCGGTGGACAGGGCGACCACCGGGATATGGGTCGTTCATCCGAATGTTCGCGCGGAGGCCTCCGTGTGGACGAGCGAAGGCACGCGCGAATTGCGGCTTTACACGTCGGAAAACAGCTCGGACGAGGACTATCAGTCCAGCCCGATCAAACGGGTGCACGACACGGTGAAACCTGTCCGGGTCCGGCTTGGTGAAGCACCTGAAACAGCCGCTGAGTATCCGGTCACAGCCGAACTTCGAGAAGAAGGCTATAAAGACTACATCGCGCTGCCGATGCCGTTTTCAGACGGATCGGTGAAGGTCGTGACATTTGCCACGAAGGCACCGGCTGGCTTTACCAAAACGCATATCAGTGTTTTTGAATCGATCGTCCGACCTCTCGGGCTTGTGTGTGAGCTCAAGACGTTGCGCCGGACCGCCGAAACGGTGCTTGATACCTATGTCGGGCGGCGCGCAGGCTCAAAGGTTCTGGATGGGACCACCCGCCGCGGGCAGGGTGAAACCATCAAGGCAGTGGTCAGTTTCGCCGATATTCGGGGATTTACCCGGCTTTCCAATACACTTCCTCCTGACATGATCGTGTCGTTCCTGAACAAGTATTTCGGTGCGATGACGGCTGCTGTCGAAGCGCATGGCGGGGAGGTACTCAAGTTCATCGGGGATGAGGTCATGGCGATCTTTCCCTATGAAACGGAAGAGGAAGCACGCGACGCCGCCAGGCGGGCGCTGGTCGCGGCGCGCGAAACCCTCAAACGTATCGAAACGATCAACACCAGCAACACCTGCGCGGTTACGCCTGACCTGAGTGTCGGAATTGCGCTCCATGCCGGTGACGTCTTCTACGGCAACGTCGGCAGCGAAACCCGTCTTGACTTCACCGTGGTCGGCCCGGCCGTCAACCTGGCTGCCCGGATTGCCGAGCTTGCGAAGGACCTGCATCGTGAGGTGCTCGTCTCTGATGCTCTGTCGGACATTATGGGGTGCCGGTCGGGGCTCTTCGGCAGCTACCGGGTGAAAGGCTTCGATGATCCGGTGTCGGTCTATTCTCCCGACTTGTCGGATGAAAGCAAGCTCGGATACTGCCCCGAGAGCACAGCAGCTCTTGCGCGCGATGCAAACTGACGCCGCAGGAGAACCAGTAAAACGGCAAGCGTACATGCCGCGAAAACATAGGGTCCTGCGAACCAGCCGAGAAAGCCGATCGCAAAGAACAGGGCTCTTTGTCCGCGGTTGAAATGCCGTCCGGCCAGGACGTTCAATTCCGCGGCCTTGCGCGCCATTTTCCGGATGTCCTCCTTGTTGGCTCGGTCGTGCTCTGGCACGGCTCCCATCACGATGCTGGCATAGTTGAAGAGGCGGTAGGCCCAGCCGAACTTGAAGAATCCGTATGCGAATATGAGCATGAGACCGAGGACCTTGATCTCCCACAGGGCTCGGCTGCTTTCGACCGGAATGGACAGATCGCCAGTGATCTGAACAATGCGATCGGTTGCCTCAAGAAGGGCGAAGCCGCCGCCGATTGCAAGCAGCGCGGTCGATGCGAAGAACGCGGTTCCCTGCTGCAACCCGGACATGATCGCCGTGTCCATGATGCGGACTTCCCGTTCACACATGGACAGCATCCATTCGCGGCGATAGTCATCCATCGCGCTCGACAGCGTCTTGTGCCGCAATGACGTAACGTCGACGACAAGATTGAAGCCGAACCAGGCGACGAGAAACCAGATGGCAGCAGCGATATCCAGGTTGGAAAGAGCATGCATGGCAAAACTTTCTGTTGGGCGCAACGATCTCAAGTAACCATAAGCAGCTGAAAAAATGAAAAGTTTTCTGCTCTGCAAAAATCGATTGGCAGCTGCACCTTTTTTGCGCTTGCGAATTGGTAAAGGTTCGTTTACTCCCTCGCCCCAATGGCGCCACATTTGAAAATGCAGGGGATCGGCGCCGCAAAAAAGTGTAGGGCTTTAATGGACGAAAACGTGCAGAAATCCTGTTGGAGCGTCACTCTATGGACTGTCGCTGCGGTAGGTCTCGCTTTGACGATGATCCTTCTCTTCAACGATGTTGAAGGCGCGAACAACGCGGTCGCCGTCGCACAATAAGAAAGACGGGCGCGTTCCTGATCGAAAGGTGTGGTCAACAGCCACGCCTTTTTTTGATTCCGGTGCACGGCTGAGATGTTTGCGAATCAGTTCGCTCTGCCCTTCGGACCGAGAAGCCGTCTGAACTCCATCTGCCGCACGATCTTCCTGTCATTCGGATTGCTGATCAGAAACCCGACATAGGCATCAGCGCCAAGGGGAAGCATCACCAGCCTTGCGGCTCCAACACCTGGCCACGCCAGGTCAGCGCCCCATGCCGGGACATTTTCCGGCATCTGAGACAGGTTGAGTTCTTCGACATCGCTTTCATGAAGCAGGCCGGTGCCTTGAGCGTCCCATGCCAGTCCCTTCAGGCCAGACGTGATTGGGTAAAGAACGATATCCGCTTCACCGACCGTGAGATTGAGCCTGCCTTCAGAGTGAAACGCCATTGTGACCTCGGCGGACGTCTGTTCCAAGCCGAGGGGTGTCCTCGTGCCGTCAACCTCCGAAAACGCAGCCGTGTTGACCATTGAAAACACGCCCTCTGCAAACTCCGCGCGGGCGAGGGCAGAGCCAAGGGTGATCGCCAGTACCAGAAGTGCAGTCGCAAGCCTTGTCATGTGACGTCCTGTCTATTGGTTGTTCACATGATAGGGCAGACAGGTTGAAAAAGGCTTTTCCCTTATTGCGCCTCTGCTCGCTGTCCACCCTGGCCCAGTTAGCGGGAAAGCGTAACCACAAGGTCTTCGATGGTGGCGTATTCAGGCTCCCAGCCGACCGTGCGCTTTGTGTGCGCAATGTCGATCTGTTGCGACAGGGCGTAGCCGGCGTCGAAATCGGTGTTGGAAGCCGGAGTTGTCTCCGGCTTCGTTGTCTCGATTTCTAGCGGCATCCCGTGGCGGGCGGAAATATGCGCCGCCAGGTGCCCGACGGAAATGCCTTGTATCGAGCTTGCAAGCAGGGTCATTCTGAACCGTGCCTGCTGGAGTGCGAGTACATAGAGCGCGGCGAGATCATTTGCCTCGACGAGCGGCCACATCGTTTCCGGTTGCGCAGCGGTTCGGAAAGGCTCTCCGTCCTTGAGCGCTTTTGTCATTCGTGCGATCGGACCCTCGGTCAGGCTGCAGACAAGCGCGGGATGGATGACCACAAGGTTCAAATCGGTTCCGTGAGAAAGCGTCCGGATCGTTTCCGCCATGAAGCGAAAGGCCGGAATGGGCGCGAACGGCGTTTTTTCGGTGATCACCTGTGTTCCGGCGGTTTCGGGAAACAGCCAGACGCCGCCGGTATAGACGAGTTTCAGCGGTTGCTTCCGGTGTTTTGCGGCCTGCTTGAGTGACAGCATGGACAGCCGGTCGACACGTCCCATGTCGCCGGTGAAAGTTGCGCCGGTGTGAACGACTGCGTCGCATGAGGCAGCCCGTTCAATCCAGCTTTCGGGGTTTTGCAGATCGCCGGGGAATGCGCTCGCCCCGAGCGCGCGCAACCTGTCTGCGGAGGCCTCTGAGCGTGAAAGCGCTATGACGCGGCTTCCCTTTGAAATCAGGTTTTTCACGACAGCTGCGCCGATCGTCCCGGTGCCGCCGGTTACAAACACGTCCATAGACATTAAGAGACCCCTGTTCGCCGTGGGGTGCAAGGATTTGCTGAGCGAGCCTGTGCACAATCCACCGCGTTTCGGCGTGTCATCTTGACGTTGATGACAGGCCTGCTAGTTCAGAAGGATGACGTTAAATCTGGTGAAATTATGTGTGGGTGCGGACAGCGCCGAGTCTCTTCAGGCCTGGGTGGACTACCGTGTGGAACAGGCACGGCTCGCCGGGCGCGAGGAAGTGACCACCCACACGACGCGGATGGTGCCGACCCGCAAGGACGAACTGCTGGACGGCGGATCGCTCTACTGGGTCATCAAGGGCAAGATCCAGGTTCGCCAGCATCTTCTGGATATTCGTCCCTTTACGGACGAAGGCGGCATCAAGCGCTGCGACCTTGTTCTTGAACCGCGCCTTATCCTGACGCGCTACCAGCCCAGGAGACCTTTTCAGGGCTGGCGCTATCTGAAACCGGAAGACGCTCCGGCGGATATGCGCGCTGCAGGCAATGCGCGCACGATCCCGGATGCCATGCGGCGCGACCTTGTGGAGCTTTGTCTGCTCTAGAAAGCCGATGTAAACTTGTCAAAAAGCGCTCACATGCCCACTTTCTTTGTGAACGAGCGCGGCAGGGAAGAGGCAGGATGGCAAAATCCAGAGACGGCATAGTTGGGACACCTCTCAGGCAGGGTGCACAGAGCCCGTCTACCGTCGATGATGTGTCCGCGTTTCTGGAAAAGGCAAAGACAATCAAACCGCAGTCGGGAAGCGCGGGACGTCTGATCTTTGCCCTCGATGCCACGATGAGCCGCCAGCCGACCTGGGACAAGGCTTGCCATATCCAGGCTGAAATGTTCCAGGAAGCAGGAAAGATCGGCGGACTGAGGATCAAGCTGGTCTATTTTCGCGGGTTCGGCGAATGCCGTGCTTCCAGGTGGTTCGAGCGGAGCGACGAACTTGCCAAGGCAATGGGCCGGATCTCCGTTCAGGGCGGGCGCACGCAGATCGGCAAGGTCCTAGCCGCTGCGCTCCGGGCAGCAGCGGACGAGAAAATCGCAGCCGTCGTCTATGTTGGCGATTGCATGGAGGAAGATGTCGACATGCTTTGCGACAAGGCTGGGCAGCTTGGGTTGCTCGGTGTGCCCATGTTTCTTTTTCAGGAAGGACGCGATGCGGTCGCGGAGCAGGCCTTCCGCGAAATGGCCCGGCTGACAAAGGGCGCCTACTGCCCGTTTGATGCCGGGTCGGCGCAGCAACTTGCCGAACTCTTGAAAGCGGTCGCGGTTTTTGCAAGTGGTGGACACAACGCGCTCAAGGCGCTGGAAAAGAAAGGCGGGCAGGGCGCTCGTCTGCTGTTACAGCAAATCAAGCCTGGCTGATGATCTACTTTCTTTTTGGATTGATCTTGCTCGCGGCCGTGGTTTTCGGTGCGCGGAGCTTTGTTCAGGCAAACCCGGCAGACCTTGCACGCAAGGTGCGTACGTTTGGTGGCATCGCATTGTTGCTGCTTGGCGGGGTGTTTCTGATCACCGGGCGGTTCATGTTCGCCATTCCCACGATCGGATTTGGTCTTTCGCTTCTTGGGCTGGCGGGGCTTGGCGGTCTGTCCGGCACATACAAGCCCAACAAGTCATCCGGTCAGCGCTCACGGGTCAGAACAGCGATGATCGAGATGGAGCTGGATCACGACACCGGCGAAATGTCAGGTGCCGTTCTGGCCGGAACTTTCCAGGGGCGCGATCTGGACGGTTTGACGGAAGAGGAGCTGCACGCATTCTGGCAGGAATGCCTGCAGGACGACCAGAGCCTGAAATTAATCGAAGCTTATCTCGACCGCCGGTTTGCCGGATGGCGTGAACACTTCCAGTCGGATGGAACAGAGGGGCAGGGAAGCCCGGCGAGCTCTGGCCCCATGACAGATGAGG
>Ga0207422_1002407_pt1 | contig 24835 bp, 28 predicted proteins | sample MarCyaLeptolynsp_FD_187757 | JGI IMG/M metagenome (GOLD analysis project Ga0207422, IMG submission 187757) | Marine cyanobacterial communities from Panama - species 1 Leptolyngbya sp. (SPAdes) | ecosystem: Environmental > Aquatic > Marine > Unclassified | place: Panama: Panama City | collected... | reverse complement strand
CATAAAAGGCGGAGGCATATTTGGCGGCATAGGACATGATTTGGATATCATGATAGCCTTTGCTTTCCATAACCTGGCGAATGGCTCCGATACGGCCGTCCATCATGTCGGACGGTGCCAGAACATCACAACCGGCTTCGGCCTGGACAGTGGCTTGTTTAATCAGCACCTCAATGGTTTCGTCATTGGCAACATTACCGTCAATCACCAAACCATCCTGACCATGATCTGTGTAAGGGTCCAGGGCTACATCACAGATAATACCCAGATCAGGCAATTCCTTTTTTAAGGACCGGATCGCCGTACAGACCAGATTTTCCGGATTGGTGCTTTCCCGCCCATCATCTGTCTTTAATTCCTGTGGTGTTTGCGGAAATAGGGCGAGGGCGTTAATGCCAAGTTTATGGGCCTTTTCGGCCTCTGTAACCAGTCGGTCGATAGTGTGGCGGTATACACCGGGCATGGAAGAGACTTCATCGGACTTGTTTTTGCCGTCCATTACAAAAACCGGCCAGATCAGATCATTGACGTTCAGTTCATTTTCCCGGACCAGGTTCCGCGACCATTCATGACGACGGTTTCTGCGTGGCCGTGAAAAAGGATAATCTCCAGAAAAAATCTGTTTAGTCATAAGGCTTTGGCACTTTCCAAGAAAATATAAAATAGGATTTTATGATCAATTAACAGCTTGTTAGTTTTCGTCCTGTATAACGGAAGTATAGATTTATCAAGTTCACCTGACAATAGTCTGTCGGGCAGTATTTTAAGGCGGGATTACAATATGTCATTGGCACAATACAGCAGCACCCTAATCGGTGGTCACGAAACACCAGAAGCCAGAACCAAACTGGACTTTCTGGAATGTCTGCGGTTGATCGAAAGATTGCACCGCCGCATGCTGGATATCGTAAAACATCGTTTGGACAGCACCGGCATGACTGACATTAACAGTGTACAGGCTTTGTTGCTGTATAATATTGGGGATCATGAAATGACCGCTGGTGATCTGAAAAACCGCGGTTATTATCTGGGGTCCAACGTTTCCTACAATCTGAAAAAACTTGTCGAATCCGGTTATATTAATCAGGAACGCTCCGAACATGACCGCCGGGCATTGCGCATTTGGTTGAGCGACAAGGGTAAAAAAGTTTGTAACCTGGTTGGCGAATTATTTGATGAAAACCTGAGCATCGTTCAGGATAAAAACATCTTTAGCGACGAAGGCATCAAAGAGTTGCGCGATTCTCTGCGTTCTCTGGAAAATTTCTGGAGCGAGGTCTTGCGTTTTAGCAATATGTAAGTTGCTCAGAATATGGTATTTTGAAACGCTCCGGTTTGTTTAATCCGGGGCGTTTTTTTATGGCCTGGGTGTTTTGCCGTTTGACATATGTCATTTCCTGATTGAACAATGATGATTATATGAAGCAAAACTTATAAGTTACCTGAGAGCTAAAATTTCGTTTTTTCGTGAAGCAAAAATGTCAAAAACCCGTTTTTTTCTTTCCTTAAAAACATTTATAAGCTACGACAGGGCAGGATATGGCCTGTAAAATGGTCGAATAAGGGTTAAGTATGGATTACGATCGAATTTTTTCTGATGCGCTTGAGGCGGTTAAGGACGAAGGACGGTACCGCGTCTTTATGGACATCGAACGTCAAAAAGGTGCATTTCCCAAAGCCACTTGGAATTCTCCTGCAGGACCACGCGATATTACCGTTTGGTGCGGGAACGATTACCTTGGTATGGGGCAAAACCCAAAAGTTATCGCGGCCATGAAAAAAGCCATTGATGATGTGGGCGCCGGTGCCGGTGGTACACGTAACATCAGTGGCACAAACCATTTCCATGTTCTCTTGGAAAATGAACTGGCTGATCTTCATCATAAAGAAGCCGGTCTGTTGTTTACGTCCGGATATATTTCCAATGAAGCTTCTTTGAGTACGCTGGCAAAATTATTACCGGGTTGTATCATTTATTCTGATCAGCTGAATCATGCATCAATGATCGAAGGTATTAAAATCAGTGGTGCGGAACGTCATATTTTCCGTCACAACGATGTGGCTCATTTACGTGAACTTCTGGAAGATTCCGATCCAAACCGTCCAAAACTTATCGCTTTTGAGTCGGTCTACTCAATGGATGGTGATTTCGGTCCGATTGAAGAAATCTGTGATCTGGCCGATGAATTTAACGCGCTTACATATCTGGATGAAGTTCATGCCGTTGGCATGTATGGTCCTCGTGGCGGTGGTGTTGCTGAAAAATTAGGTCTGAGCGATCGCCTGACCGTTATTGAGGGCACACTTGGTAAAGCCTTTGGTTTGATGGGGGGCTACATTACCTCAACACGTAACATTGTTGACGCCATTCGCAGTTATGCTTCTGGATTTATTTTTACCACTTCTTTGGCCCCAACTTTGGTGGCGGGTGCTTTGGCCAGTGTTCAGCATTTGAAAGAAAGCTGTCATGAACGCCGTGTCCATCAGGAACGTGCCGCGACCCTTAAAGAAATGCTGCGTCATGCTGGTTTGCCAGTGATGCCGTCTGAAAGCCATATCGTTCCGGTTCTGGTTGGTGATCCTGTTGTTTGTAAACAAGCATCAGATATGTTACTGGAAGAATTTGGTATTTATGTCCAGCCAATTAATTATCCAACGGTTCCACGTGGCACGGAGCGTTTGCGCTTTACGCCAAGCCCGCTGCATGATGATGGCATGATGGATCATCTGGTTAGCTCTCTGGCCAAGGTCTGGGATGTGCTGGATATTCATAAATATTCCAAAGCAGCCTGAAAGGGTTAGGCAGGCTCTTGAAACATAAAGCTGTTGTCTAATGTCTGATAAACCATCCGGTGAATATTTAGTTGAATTTATACAACATGGGAATTCCGTGAAGGTTTCTGCTGTTGATCCTGTGACTGGTCGAGAGGTGTCGACGATTGGCCCCGCAACGGCTTCCAGAGCAGAATTAACACGTCTGGCGGTTAATAAATTAAAATATGTTCTGTCAAAGGAACTGAAAAAACCCTGAATTTGATGCGGACAGGCTCTATGCAATCCTGATTTCATATGCTAAGAAGCAGGCGTTTTTAATGGTCAACAAATGACCCTTAGTGCGAGCTTGCAGTGAAATGTCCAATAAACCTGTCGCCATCGCCAGTGATCATGGCGGATATCAATTAAAAGAAGTTCTGAAACAGGATCTGATCGATGCCGGATATGAAGTCATGGATCTAGGCTGTAATGGTCCCGAATCTGTTGATTATCCTGATTTTGCCAATGACCTCAGCCATGCCATGAAAGAACATGACCTGGACCGGGGGGTATTGGTTTGTGGGTCAGGCATTGGCATCAGCATTGCGGCAAACCGTCATGCCCATATTCGCGCGGCGCTTGTCCATGATGCCTTAACAGCACGTTTGAGCCGGGAACATAATAATGCCAACGTCATGGCTGTGGGCGAAAGAACGACCGGCGTTGAAGTGGCCAGAGATTGTTTGAAAGTATTTCTAAACACAAAATTTGAAGGCGGACGTCATCAGGGACGTATCGAGAAAATGTCATAATTTTTATGGTGTGCATGCATGCTGTATGGATTTTAAATTAAGGAATAAAAGCGATGTCATTTGATTTAAATGAATTTTTTAAAGCCTCCTTGGCGGATACGGATGCTGATCTGCTGGCAGCTATCAATCAGGAAATGGGTCGTCAGCAACATCATATCGAGCTGATTGCCTCTGAAAATATCGTCAGTAACGCAGTGATGGAAGCTCAGGGTTCCATCATGACCAACAAATATGCCGAAGGTTATCCTGGCCGTCGTTATTATGGTGGTTGTGAATATGTTGATATCGCTGAAAGTCTGGCTATTGAGCGGGCTAAAGAAATTTTTGGGGCCGGTTTTGCGAATGTGCAACCACACTCTGGTGCCCAGGCCAACGGTGCGGTGATGATGGCACTGCTGCAACCAGGTGATACCATTTTGGGTATGTCTCTGGATGCAGGCGGTCACTTGACCCACGGTGCACCACCTGCACAAAGCGGTAAATGGTTTAACGCTATCCAATATGGTGTGCGTCGTGATGATGCGCTAGTTGATTTCGATCAGGTTGAAGCCCTGGCCCGTGAACATAAACCAAAAATGATCATTGCCGGTGGTTCTGCTTACCCACGTGTGATTGATTTCAAACGCTTCCGCGCGATTGCTGATGAAGTTGGTGCGTATCTGTTTGTGGATATGGCACACTTTGCGGGTCTGGTGGCCGGTGGCAAACATCCGAATCCTCTGGAATATGCCGATGTGGTGACAACAACGACCCATAAAACATTACGTGGTCCTCGTGGCGGTATGATCCTGACCAATGATGAAGCCTTGGCCAAGAAATTTAATTCTGCGGTTTTCCCTGGTCTGCAGGGTGGTCCATTGATGCATGTGATTGCCGCGAAAGCAGTTGCCTTTGGTGAAGCTCTGCGTCCTGAATTTAAACAATATGCGCAGGATGTGGTGGATAATGCCCAGGCACTGGCGGCAAAACTGAAATCCGGCGGTCTGGATATCGTTTCCGGTGGTACGGATACGCACCTGATGCTGGTTGATTTGCGTCCTAAGGGCCTCACTGGTAAAGCTGCTGATGCTTCTCTGGGCCGTGCAAACATCACCTGTAACAAGAACGGTGTGCCGTTTGATCCAGAGAAACCAATGGTTACATCCGGTATTCGTCTGGGTACACCAGCTGGTACCACACGTGGCTTTGGTATTGCAGAATTTGAAGAAGTTGGTGATCTTATTCTGGAAGTTTTGGACGGATTGGTGGATAATCCCGAAGATAACAGTGCCGCAGAAGCCGCTGTTCGTGATAAAGTAATTGCATTGTGTGAGCGTTTCCCGATTTACTAATCGTGAAACGCACTGACTAACTAAAGGGATTTGCAGGATGCGTTGTCCATTTTGTGGAAATGACGATACTCAGGTTAAGGATTCTCGACCTACGGAAGATAATTCTGCGATCCGACGCAGGCGTTCCTGTAACGCCTGTGGTGCCCGTTTTACCACCTTTGAGCGTGTGCAGTTACGGGAACTGATGGTCATCAAGAAAAATGGCAAAAAGGTTCCTTTTGTTAGAGATAAACTGGAACGTTCCGTGGCACTGGCCATTCGTAAACGTCCTGTTGATGAAGATAAGGTTGAACGGATGATCAACGGCATCGTCCGTCAACTGGAAAGCCGCGGCGAGAGCGAAGTGGAAACCGATGTGATTGGTAAACTGATCATGGAAGGCCTGGAGCATCTGGATACAGTCTCTTACGTGCGTTTTGCTTCAGTTTATAAAGATTTCCGCGAAGCCAAAGACTTTGAGGAATTTGTGGGCACCATTGCTGACCACGAAGAAGAATGATCAAAAACAAAACAGATGAACAATGGATGCAACTGGCGCTAAGACTGGCGCGCAGGGAATTGGGTAATGTTGCGCCCAATCCGGCGGTTGGTTGTGTTCTGATTGATCAAAACCAACATATTGTTGGCCGTGGCTGGACCCAGCCCGGTGGCAGGCCCCATGCTGAACGTGTCGCACTGGATCAAGCGGGTGCAAAAGCCAAGGGCGCGATTGCATATGTGTCATTAGAACCATGTTCTCATACGGGGCAAACGCCTCCATGCGCAGAAGGGCTTATTGAAGCTGGTGTTTCACAAGTGGTGGTCGGCACCACGGACCCGGACCCGCGGGTTGCCGGCAAGGGCCTCAAGATGCTTGAAGAGGTTGGTATCTCTATTAAAACAAATGTTCTAAAAAAAGAATCTGATGACTTAAATGCTGGTTTTTTTAGCAGGATTACCCGTAATCGCCCGTTGGTTACCTTAAAGGTCGCCACAACATTGGATGGCAAAATTGCGTTAGGTAATGGTGAAAGCCAGTGGATAACGGGTGCTGACGCACGGGCGAGGGGGCATATGCTGCGTGCCGAAAATGATGCGATCATGGTGGGGATTGGCACCGTAAGGGCTGATGATCCGATGCTGGATTGTCGTATAGCGGGGCTGGAACACCGGTCACCCCTCCGGGTTGTGATAGACAGCAATCTTGAAATTTCAATCGCATCAAAATTGGTTCAATCTGCAAAACAGATTCCTGTATGGGTTTTGACCACTTCTGATGATGAGGCTCGCAGTAAGTCATTAGAAGATCATTCTGTTAAAGTAATCAAGGTGGCCAACGATGAAAATGGCCGGGTAGATATGGAGAAGTCTCTCAACGTCTTGGCCCAACATGGTGTTACGCGACTTTTATTAGAAGGCGGCAGTACACTTAATGCTTCCCTGATCCGGGCAAGTCTGCTAGACCGACTGGTAACTTTTACGGCTCCCGGGATTATTGGTTCAGATGGCCTGTCTGCAATCGGATCATTGGGGCTTGAAAATCTTGAAAAAATGCCAAGATTTGAACCAACGCTCACGCTGCCTGTTGGGCAGGATATGTGGAACGAATTCAGGGTGATATATTAAATGTTTACAGGAATTGTCACAGACATCGGTGCGGTTAAAGAAATTACCTCTGCGGGTGATAAACGCATGGTTCTGACAACGGCTTATGATACCGCAACCATTGATATTGGGGCGTCCATTGCCTGTTCAGGGGTTTGCCTGACTGTGACCGATAAAGGTGAGGACTGGTTCAGTGTGGATGTTTCAGCTGAGACACTGTCCAAAACATCACTAGGAACATGGCAAACAGGCAGTTCTGTTAACCTGGAACGTGCCTTGAAAGTTGGTGATGAACTGGGTGGTCATATTGTCACAGGCCATGTGGATGGTGTTGGTGATGTTTTATCCATCGAACCGGAAGGCGATTCCCTGCGTTTTAAATTTTCTGTCCCAGATACGATTCAGAAGTTTATTGCTCAAAAAGGTTCAGTAACCATCAATGGTGTCTCTTTGACAGTTAATGAAGTTGAACAGAACGATCAGGGCGGCACAGAATTCGGCATCAATGTAATTCCCCATACCCAGGAGAAAACCACTTTTTCTGATCTGAAGGTTGGAGATTCCGTCAATCTGGAAATTGATGTCCTGGCCCGTTATGTCGCCCGCATGAATGAATTTTCCTAAAGAAAATAAAAAGAGTAGTTAAATGCCCCACCGTATTTTATCACCGATCGAAGACGTTCTGGAAGATGCCAAAAATGGTCGTATGTTCATTTTGGTGGATGACGAAGATCGCGAAAATGAAGGTGATTTGATTATCCCGGCCCAGATGGCCACCCCGGATGCCATTAATTTCATGGCCAAACATGGTCGTGGTTTGATTTGCCTGACCCTGACCAAAGAGCGGGCCGATGAATTGGGCTTGCCGCCCATGAGCATGAATAACCGGGCGCGTAATAATACGGCCTTTACGGTTTCTATCGAGGCCAAGGAAGGTATTACAACGGGTATTTCCGCTGCTGACCGTGCCCATACTGTGGCTGTGGCCACCAATGCGGATTGTGGCAAGGATGATATTGTGACTCCCGGCCATGTATTTCCCATCGTGGCACGTGAAGGCGGCGTTTTGGTGAGGGCAGGTCATACGGAAGCCGCTGTTGATGTGGCCCGTCTGGCGGGACTGATCCCAGCAGGTGTGATTTGTGAAATCATGAATGATGATGGCACCATGGCCCGTTTGCCGGACTTGGTTGGTTTTGCCAAAGAACATAACCTGAAAGTGGCCACCATCGCCGATTTGATCGCTTACCGCCGTAAACATGACAATCTGGTGGAATGTCTGGAAACCACCGAGGTCGAAGGTACTTTAGGCGGAAAATTCACAACCCATGTCTATCAGGCAAAAGATGACGGTACTCAGCATCTGGCTTTGGTGAAAGGCAATATTACGCCTGATGAGGACGTTTTGGTCAGAATGCATCCATTTAATGTTTTCGATGACTTGTTGCTGGATGAGGGACCACGTAACGCCCAATTACATCGGGCAATGCTTGAAATTGAAAAGCAGGATAAAGGTGTATTAGTTTTGTTCCGGGAGAATGACCCTAATTACCTGCTGAATATGGTGAAACGCCGAAAAGGTGAGCCGCCAGAAGTTTCCAAGAACCTGAAAAATTATGGTATCGGTGCCCAGATTCTGGTGGACCTGGGTGTGAAACGCATGCGTTTGCTGTCTGATTCAGAGCAGCATGTTGTCGGCATCGAAGGATATGGCCTGGAAATCGTCGGGCATCAGAAATTTGACGAAGATTTAAAGAAAACCATCTTCAAATCTTCTAAATAAGGAATAAAAAATGACATCGAAAATTTTAGTCGTCGAAGCACGTTTTTATCAAGATATTGCCGATGAATTGGTAGCCGGGGCCACAGCGGCCCTGAACGAAGCCGGTTTTTCTTATGATCGAATCGATGTGCCCGGTGCTTTTGAAATCCCTGCGGCCATTCGTTTGGCGGCCGACAGCGGTGAATATGCCGGTTATGTGGCTTTGGGCTGTGTGATCCGCGGTGAAACAAGCCATTATGATTATGTTTGCGGCGAAAGCGCCCGTGGCCTGAATGAACTGGCCATCAAAGACCGTCTGGCCATCGGCTATGGTATTCTGACCGTTGAAAATCGCGATCAGGCCTGGGCCCGTGCCGCCATTGATAAAGGCAACAAAGGTAAGGATGCCGTTGAAGCAGCCTTAAAAATTGTTGAATTAAAACAGCGCTTTGGAGTGCAAAATTAATGAACGATACAGTTCAGGATAACACCCCCAAGGGTGGTGCACGCAGTGCATCCAGACTGGGTGCAGTACAGGCGTTGTACCAGATGGAAATGAACATGGAAACCGCTGGAGAAGTGGTGCCGGAATTCCTGAAATACCGTTTGGGAAGCCAAATCGAAGACGTGCAATATGCCGATGCGGACGGTGTGTTTTTTCAGGATATCCTGAAAGGTTTTGAAGAACGCCAGACAGAGATTGATGAACTGGTCGCCGCCTGCCTGACAGCGGAATGGACAATAGATAGAATTGAACCTGTTGTAAGGGCAATTTTAAGATTAGGCTGCTATGAATTATTAGCACGCCCGGATGTGCCGACCAAGGTGATCATCAACGAATATGTTGATCTGGCAAAAGCCTTTTTCGAAGATACCAAGCCGGGTTTTGTGAATGGTGTTCTGGATAAAATTGCCGGTCAAACCCGCAGTTAACCTCAGGATAAGCAAAACGAACCACTGAAAGGCTCATGGAATATGGCCGCAGGTGAATTTGATATCATTGCAGACTTTTTTGCCCCGCTGACCAAAGATGCGGGCGCGAAGGGTATATCTTCTTTCGATTTAAAAGATGATGCCGCATTATTATCTGTGGCACCTGATCATGAATTGGTTTTTACGAAAGACGCCTTGATATCCGGGGTTCATTTTCTGGCCAACGATCCGGCGGACCTGATCGCACGCAAAGCCCTCAGGGTAAATTTATCAGATTTAGCAGCCATGGGGGCAGAGCCATTGGGCTACATGGTTGGTCTGGCTGTGCCAGATCAAATGGCGTCCGTTAATTTCAAAGATGAAGAGCAACGCCGCATTTGGCTCCAGAAATTCGCTGAAGGTTTGGCGCAGGACCAAGAAGCCTTTAACTGGCACTTAATGGGTGGGGATACAGTCTCAACAACAGGTCCCTTGATGATTTCCATTACCGCCATTGGGCAGGTGAGTAAGGGAAGGGCCTTAACCCGTCAAGGTGCGCAGACGACTGATTTAATCTATGTGTCTGGGTCACTGGGGGATTCCAGTTTGGGGTTGGCCCTATTACAAGGGGTGTTGTCAATTGAAGATAACGCGGCCAGGGAGTTTCTGGCCGGACGATATCATTTGCCACAACCGCGCTTGAAACTTGGTCAGGCTCTGGCCGGTATAGCCACTTCAGCGATGGATATATCCGATGGTCTGGTGGCTGATTTAGGGCATATTTGTTCAGCATCGGGCCTGTCTGCTCAGATTTATGAGCATGAATTACCGGTTTCCGGGGCCCTGGGTAAGGTTTTAGAAAGGTCCTCGTTGTATAAAAACAGGATATGGAATGGTGGTGATGATTATGAATTGCTGTTCACGGTGCCTGCAGAAAATCAAAAACAGGTCGATGAACTATCCGCATCACTGAAAATTCCACTGAGCCGCATCGGTCAGATGAGCGATGGGTCTGGTGTCCAGTTGTTGGATAAAGATGGACAGAATATCTCAGTGGAAAGCGCAGGCTACCGCCATTTCTAAACAGATTGATTTTAGATAAGGCAGGTCAAGCATGGCTGAAGAAGAAAACACAGAAGAAAATGGCGAAGAAAATTCTGGTGGTGGCGGTAAAAAACTGCTGATCATTGGATTGCTGGCCGGTCTCATTGTTGGCGGCGGCGGTGCGGCCGGTGCTCTGATGATGATGGGTGGTGGTGATGAAGAGGCCGCCGAAGTCGTCGAAGAAGTCGAAGAAGAAAAACCCAAAGAATTTCATTATGTGAAAATGGAACGCTTTAATGCGCCGATGATGCATAAAGGTCGGGTTCTCAGCTACGTGATGTTGGACCTGTCTTTGGAAGTGGAAAGCAACGAAAAGAAACTGTTGCTGGTTCGTAATATGCCGATCATCCGGGATGCTTTCTTAAAAGATGTGACCAGCAGGCCCATTGGTAAACCGGAAAGCCCCCAAATCATCGATTATGCGGGTCTGACGAAACGTCTGACAAATATCAGCAACAAAGTAGTTCGCGAAAAAATCGTCAATAAAGCGCTGGTGGTGCAAGCAACACGCCTTTAAGGTGTGTGCATGAAAAAACGCAAACCATCTGCACTCTATCGCTACATTGAAGAAATCCAGGGGATCGTCCCTGGGGCACACTTCTGGATGCCGGAACGGGCATCAACTCCATTCAATGGGTTTCGTCCCTTGATACCGAACGCTGGACAGCCGTGACAGGTTCCGCAGAGGAAGCCGATATTGCCAAGGATGCGGTTGGATCGGCGCAAAGGTCCCAAGACCGCATCGAACTGGGGAACTGGGCCAGTGATCAACTGCTCAAAGACGAAGTTTATGACACGGTCATAGCAGATTATCTGTTGGGGGCTGTTGAGGGGTTTGCGCCTTATTTTCAACCTTATCTTTTTACACGTATTCGGCCTCTGACAGGCAAGGCACTTTATGTGACCGGGCTTGAACCTTATGTACCCACTATCCGACCAGATACTAAGGCTGGACAGTTAGTCTGGGAAATTGGCCGCTTTCGCGATGCCTGTGTGTTGATGAAGGGGGTAATGCCTTACCGCGAATATCCCATGCAGTGGGTGGCCGATCATATTCAGCGCTCAGGATTCACCGTCAGCAATGTTAAACATTTCACCATTGGCTACAAAGAGCAATTCGTCAACGCGCAGATTGAAATTGCTCTGCATGGTATTGACGAGATTGCTGATCAGGCATTGGTCAAAGCACTTTGTGAACGTGGTGAAACGCTACGGGCAGAGGCAATTGATCTGATTAAACAAGAAGGTGCATTGCGGGCTTGCCGCAATTATGTCATCGCCGCGCAACCAGTAAAAAATTAGACTCAAAAATATCTATGTAGGATAATTTGATCCAGCTGATCGCCAGGATTGGTGATTGGGTCCAATACAAGTACAAGCCGTGTTTGGCCAGTGCCTTCGATAGGGGGTGACCGATGTCTCAGCCCAGCATTCGGGCTTTCCGGCCAGCGTGTACCCCTTAACAGAATTGGGGAACCTGTTGTCACATCAAAGGCCTCAGACGGTTGTTGATCACCTTTGGCAAAGCCATATTGTGTGCCCGGTCCGCGGTAGGTACAGATCAATCGTGCCTTAACATTATCAATATGGAACTTGCGACAGGCATCTGTCGTGACGGCATCATAACGTAGTCTCAGAAATGGTGCGTCCATGATGTCGGCGAAAGCTTCTGCCAACCTGACCGTGTCGTTAATCAGCAAATTACGTTCCAGACAATCCGGTGTAGAGAATTTGTTACAGATTTCGGTTGCTGCTTTACGGATATCCTCCGGACGGACAATAACACGTGCATTCGGCAACTGGGCGGGATCAAGTGTATCTATCCAGGATTGGAAAGCAGGCAAAGAAGTGCGTTGCCAGATCGCGGCTGCGCAATCTGGCGACCGGAAATCAGCTAACGCTTCGTGACTTTTGACGATGCGCACCGCTGATATTGGCTCGACCTCAGGCCTAATGGCCTCCAGAACATTACTCATGCAGCACTCTCCGGGCGTCGCCATTGCGGGAAGGGGTCTGACAGGTCAGGCAGTTCGCTGACATTAGATGCCGTGCCTTCCGGCAATAAACAATCATCCAGGCGTGATCTTAATTGCGTCCAGTCGATACCGGCGCCAATGAAGACAATCTCCTGGCGCCGGTCCCCCCAAGGTTCCTGCCAGCGTTCCTCCATATAGGTACGGGCAGCATCACTGTCAGGCCAATGTTCCTTTGGTACGGCGGCCCACCATGGACCAAGTGGTTCTATAGAAGAAAGGGCACCGGCCAATGAAAACTCCGCCACCCAATCAGGACGTGTGGCAATCCAGAAATGACCTTTGGCGCGGATCACACCCGGCAGGTCACCGTTCAACAGGGCCATAATCTTTTCTGGCACAAAAGGCTGACGCGCACGGTAGACATAACTTGTTACACCATATTCTTCGGTCTCAGGCGTGTGGTCAGCATAACCATAGAGCTCTTTCGCCCACATGGGGTGTTCGTGAGCTTTTTGAAAATCAAACAGGCCCGTATCCAAAATGGCATCTGCCGGGACGTCGGAATGATTGGTTTCGATAATCTTTGCGTCAGCATTGAGACTGCGAATAATTTTGCGGGCGGCATCTATTTGACCGTTGCTTGCATCAGCCACTTTATTGAGGATCACCACATCGGCAAATTCGATTTGGTCAGTCAGAAGATGAACCAATGTACGATCATCTTCTTCCCCAAGGGTTTCGCCCCGGTCGCTTAAAAAGTCATGGCTGGAATAGTCTTTCAGCAAATTCACCGCATCTACCACTGTGACCATCGTATCCAGGCGGGAAACGTCTGACAGGCTGTCGCCATATTCATCGCGGAAGTCAAATGTTGCAGCAACTGGTAAAGGTTCGGAAATGCCGGTTGATTCAATCAGCAAATAATCAAAGCGCCCATCTTCTGCAAGGCGGCGGACTTCTTCCAACAGGTCATCCCGTAATGTGCAGCAGATGCAGCCGTTTGACATTTCGACAAGAGTTTCATCTGTTCTGCTCAGTTCCGTGTCCGCCCGCACCAGATCCGCATCAATATTCACCTCAGACATGTCATTGACGATCACCGCCACTTTTCGTCCGTCGCGGTTATTGAGCACACGGTTGAGCAGGGTTGTTTTACCGGCACCAAGAAAGCCGGACAGAACAGTAACAGGGAGGCGATCAGAAGACAGCATCAACATTTCCTTTGCAGAATGATCAAAAAATCATGAAGTCATTTATGAATCGGCTTCAAACCTGCGCAATCCATTGCGTTTACTTCATTCATATTTAGAGAATGTTATAATATAACAAAAATATTATGCAATGAAGAAAGACAAATACAGAGCGTATTTTGCCATTTGCTATTTGTCAGGGCAAAACCGGTTATATGATCTTCTGATGTTGTTTAAAGGGGGCTGAGGTTAGTTTCCAGCTTGTGGAACACCACCACCGGCACCAAAACGTCCAATGTTGCCAAACAGATCATCAAACAGACTTTGTTCTTTACCGTGGGTAATGGTCTTCTTGGACACAGGGTCAATCAGTTTACCATCGGCCAAAGTGTACCGATCCATTTTGGTCACATAGCCATCTTCGTCAAAACGTACAGCCAGGATATCCAGTTCGGTGACTTTTTCTGAAAAGAAGGCAAATTGTTCGGATTTTTTTGAATAATAATACCAGCTGCTTTGATCAAACGTTGATTCAGCGGTTGGGCTACCCAATACAGATTTTACAGATGATCTGGTGTCCACTCTGGGGCGGATGGATTCGACCAGGTTTTTGTCAGCAATGTAACCACGTACAAATTTCCGAGGCGAACAGGCACTTAAAGCAACTGCTGCAATCAGGACCATTATCATTGTTTTGGCTGATAAATTCATAATATTCAAAATACCGCTTTTAATTTGGTGACAATACCATTGTAAATTCTGTATCCAGTGTAGATATTGTCAGTATTGATATTGTATGTATCATACACAACGAGCAGCACAAAATGGCATTTGAAGTCACCGGCGTCAATGTTTTTGAGCACAGATGGTGATGTTGGGTATTATTTATTTTGAGTTTATAAAATATGTTTGATTTTCTTTTTCGTAAAACCCGCCTGAAAAATGCGGCCTATGAGCTGTTTGCTGAAATTGTCAGCCAGTCCAGGAACCCGGTTTTTTACCGGGACTATCTGGTGGAAGACACAGTGGATGGCCGCTTTGATTTAATTTCACTGCACCTTGCCCTTGTTTTAGCGAGGCTGAAAAAACAGGATGATGATGAAAAACTAAATCTTGTCGGGCGTTATCTTCAAGAAGTTATGTTTGAAAATATGGACATGTCTTTGCGGGAAATGGGCGTTGGAGACATGGGCGTTGGCAAGAAAGTAAAAGTCATGGCCGAAGCATTTTACGGTCGGAAAGTGGCTTATCAACAAGCTCTTGATGACCAGGAACAAGGCTCAGAAGCTCTGTCAGGAGCCGTTTTACGGAATATATATCGTGAAAAACACCCGGATGGGGTTTTATTAGAAGGCCTGACGGACTATATCATAAAACAATATGCGCATCTTGAAACAATATCCCCAACAGATATCATGTCAGGAAAAATATCCTTTTTGGAACCGACAGTCCCTACAGAAGGCTCCTGAAAGTCGCGAGGTTTATGATGAGAATGATTGATGATTTGCCGGAAGTCTCTAAGGCCGTGGATTTGGCTGGATTGAAAGATACCGGTACCAATTTCAAAGTTGAATTTTCAGAACAGCAACTGTCAAAAATTGCTGAAAAGCTGGATTTGGTGACTATTTCCTCTTTTGCCTCATCAGGCCAGCTGATTCCTCTGACGCATAATAAAGTGCGTATGACAGCAAAAATCAGCGCTGATGTCGTACAGGCCTGTTCCATCAGCCTGAAAGATGTGTCGGATCATATTGAAGAAGAATTTGCCATCTTGTTCATGCCGGAAGAAAATATCCCTTCCAGCGAAGAGGAAATGGATATTGATCTGGAAGAGGAAGATATTGAACCATTGCCGGATGATGTGATTGATGTGTCAGAACATGTATTGCAACAACTATCCCTGTCTTTGAACCCTTACCCCCGATACGAAGGGGCTAAAGGAGACGAATTAGGTGTTGAAATATTACAGGAAAATGACACGCGCCTTGAAGCAAATAAGAAAAATCCCTTTGCTGTTTTGAAGAGCCTTCAACATAAGGCTTGAAGATCATTAGGATTTCTATATTGTCAGGCCATGAAAGTAGGAACAAAATAAACTGTTTAGGGCTTTCTTAAGTCCTTAATTCGTATCATAATTAATTATAAACTGGTCTTTTTCGGTCAACTGTTCAGGATTTAGAATTATTTTGTCACAAGAATTAACGATTGCATTGGATGCCATGGGCGGTGATGACGCACCACAAATCGTGGTCGAGGGTGCGGCAATTGCCCGTGAACGCCACCCTGACGCCAAATTTATTATGTTTGGTGATGAAAGCAAAATCGTTCCGCTGATTACAAAATATCCAATTCTGAAAGAATGTTGTGAAGTCCGTCACACAGACAAAGTGATTTCGTCTGAAGAAAAACCAAGTCAGGCATTACGCCGTGGTCGGGATGCCAGTATGGGTTTGGCCATTCAGTCCGTAAAAGATGGTGACGCCTGTGCAGCGGTTTCTGCCGGGAATACCGGTGCCCTGATGGCCTTGGCGAAGTTCATGTTGCGCACGATGCAGGGTATTGAACGCCCGGCGCTGGCATCACTGATTCCCACATCCAAAGGCGAGAGCATTATGCTGGACCTTGGGGCCAATGTGGAATGCGACGATGAAAACCTGATCCAGTTTGCTGTGATGGGCGCGGCGCTGGCACGGACGGTTTTACATTTGAATAAACCCTCAGTGGCGTTGTTGAATGTCGGTGTTGAAGAACTAAAAGGCAATGACATGATCAAAAATGCTGATCGTGTATTGCGGGAAACCAACCTGCCGATGGAATATGTCGGCTTTGCCGAGGGCCACAGCCTCGCCGGTGGTGATTTTGATGTGATTGTTACCGATGGTTTCAGCGGTAATATTGCCCTGAAAACAGCCGAAGGTACGGCCAAGATGATTGCCGGATTACTGAGCACAGCGATGCGTGAAACGGTGATGTCCAAGATTGGATATCTGTTTGCCCGTTCTGCTTTGGCGGGACTGAAAGATCATCTGGATCCAAATAACCACAATGGTGCCGTATTTATGGGCTTGAATGGTTTGGTGATTAAAAGTCATGGTGGCGCTTCTGCTGGTGGATATGCCAGCGCAATTGGTGTGGCCATTGATATGGCGCAAAATGATATCGCAGGTAAAATTACCGAAGACCTGAAGAACTTTGAACGCCATGATGAAGAGCCGGAAGAAAGTTCTTCAGAAGATAAAATGCCTCAGGAAAAAGTTTCATGACCTTGATACGATCTGTTGTAAGTGGATGTGGATCATATCTTCCCGAAAATGTTGTCACCAATGAACAATTGACGGAACGCGTTGATACAACCGATGAATGGATTATTGAACGCACCGGTATTCGCCAGCGTCATATTGCTGCTGAAGGCGAAAAAACGTCTGATTTAGCGATCGAAGCGGCCAAACGTGCAATGCTGGATGCGGATATTGCCATTGATGACATAGATTTAATCGTTGTGGCTACTGCAACGCCGGATCAAACTTTCCCGGCAACTGCAACACGTGTACAGGCAGCCTTGGGGATGCACCATGGGGCAGCCTTTGATGTTCAGGCAGTATGTTCAGGCTTTGTCTATGCCCTGGCGACCGCTGATAATTATATCAAAGCCGGTCAGGCCCGTAATGCGCTGGTGATTGGGGCTGAAACTTTCTCCCGTATTTTGGACTGGGAAGACCGCACCACATGTGTGTTGTTTGGCGACGGGGCAGGTGCCGTGGTCTTAAGTGCTGAAGAAGGCGAAGGCAACAATACCGACCGCGGTATTCTGACATCACATCTGCATTCCGATGGCCGTTACAATGAACTTTTATATGTTGACGGCGGACCATCTTCGACCCAATCAACCGGTTATTTACGTATGAAAGGCCGTGAAGTTTTTCGTCATGCGGTTGTTAATCTGGCGTCTGTTGTGAAAGAATGTCTGGACGCTACTGGTCTTGAGTCCGATGACGTTGATCTTGTGGTACCCCATCAGGCCAATCAACGTATTCTGGATGGCACAGCCCGTAAACTGGGTATTGACCGGGAAAAGATTGTTGTGACGGTTGATCAGCATGCCAATACGTCTGCGGCATCTATCCCATTGGCATTGGATGTTGCTTATAAAGAGGGCCGAATCAGTCGTGGTGATGTGTTGATTCTCGAAGCCATGGGGGGTGGTTTTACCTGGGGCGCTTGTCTATTGCGCTGGTAGAATTATCTTTTTTTAGCATATACAGCTTTAAAATGACCTGAAACCGTATAATTTTCTTCTTTAGGAAAATCAGCAATCCCTTTGATATTGACGCATTATTTCCTCTAAAGTACTCTATGTGATCAGAAAAGGTATTAAGCAATGAGCACAAAAACAATTACACGCGCAGATTTAAGTGAGGCTGTTTATCAGGAAGTGGGACTTTCAAGAAATGAGTCAGCTGAGCTTGTTGAAACTGTGTTAGATGAAATTTCTGAAAACCTGATCAGTGGGGAAAATGTCAAAATTTCTTCATTTGGCAGTTTCATGGTTCGTGAAAAAGGCGGCCGTATTGGACGTAATCCAAAAACCGGTGAAGAAGTGCCGATCGAACCGCGTCGCGTTTTGGTATTCAGACCTTCTCAGGTTCTTAAAGAACGTGTCAGCGGCCTGAACAAATAATAACCTGTATTTTGTATCCGCATAACGCATGAACTGATGATGTCGATTAATAATCGGCCATATCTTTCTGCCAGTTTTATAAACTTTTTTAAATCTGTGTTTCCTGAATCAGGGTTTTCAAATGGCGTCTCGTCAGTCTAAATCACCAACAGCTTTCCGCACCATCAGTGAAGTGGCAGACCAAATGGGCGTTCCGCAACATGTTCTCAGGTTCTGGGAAAGCAAGTTCAGCCAGATTAAACCTATGAAACGTGGCGGAGGGCGACGGTATTACCGCCCCGAAGACGTAGAAGTGATCAATGCCATTCGCACATTGTTACACGAAGAAGGTTACACCATTAAAGGGGCGCAAAAATTATTGCGCGAACATGGTGTTAAAGCGGTCATAGAAAATACAAATACTGAGCAAACCGTCTCAAACATCCAGAAAATTTCGAACGATGTGGCCATTAAGCCCGTTTCAGAAAAGACTGAATTGAAAGGCCAACTCATGGATATCCGTGACAGGCTGGAAAAAATCAGAAAAAGCCTGAAAGGTGAGTTGCCCAATTGAAAAAGCGACGCTATAGTGCGCGCTCTTTAATCACCAATTACCGGAATGTAGCGCAGCCTGGTAGCGCACTTCACTGGGGGTGAAGGGGTCGTCGGTTCGAATCCGGCCATTCCGACCAATAAAAAGCTCTTTAACAGATACTGTTAAAGAGCTTTTTTCATTTTCTGCTTTTGAAATCTATCCAATTGCAATGAAACCAATCATCAGAATTGATGCCCACGATACCAGGTATATTGGTGTTCTGAGATATGGAATTCCCAGAATATAAACCGCAGCGTGGATTACTCTTGCAAAGAAGAACACTTGGGCCCACTGGCCGATCATCTGGGAAGACTCAAAATTATCACCGATGAGGAAATAAGCCGCCAATACCACAGAAACAAATGCAGGTAGTGTTTCGACCATATTTAAATGCGCACGTTGCGCACGAACGGCCCATAAAGGTTGTTCGGGTTGTTGTTTGGGGAAACCTTCCGGGTAATTATTCAGAAAAGTGGATAAGCCCACAACAAACAGACGCGATAAAATATAAGGTGCCCATAACAGCACGGTTAAAATGCCACTAAGGGCTAAATAATAAAATGCCAAATCCATTGTATTGTCCTTTCTATTTATTTTCGGTTATTAAAAAATATCCAGTGAGACAGAATTAACAATGTGCATAAGTCCGGAAAAAATGCTTGATCGTACGAGTGTATTGCACGAATGATTTTTTGCGTTTTATAATGATGGCCTGAAAATAATGGCAAAGGATCCTAATTTATGGATGTGTTAAGTGATATTTTGGATACATTACGATTTAACGGATCGTTGTATTTTACAACCATACTGACGGCGCCCTGGGGTATTCAGGTTCCGCATTATGAAAATGTTGCGCGTTTTCATTTGGCTGTCGGGGGCGAATGTTGGGTCAGAGTAAATGGCGTTGCTGATCCCGTAAGGTTGGCTTCCGGGGACATGATTATTATTCCACATGGTGCAGGTCACGATTTGATGGATCGGTTGGATACAACCATTCTCAGTCTTGATAATGTATTAGAGAAAAGTGGTTTTCAGGGCGATGGATATCTGGTTTATGGGGGCGGTGACAAAGAGGGCGAAACCAAACTGGTCTGTGGTCATTTTGAATTTGATCAAAAATTCAGACATCCGCTTTTGGAAGAATTGCCGCCTTATATTCTGATTACAGGAAAACAGGCAATGGATTTTTCATGGTTTGATAATGCTATGAAATTTATGTCTTATGAAGCCCAGAAAACCAGCATGGGCAATGACGCTATGATTAAAAGATTATCTGAAATCTTATTCATTCATGCAGTGCGTGTCTGGGGACAAACCGAAAATATTCAAAAGGGTTTCATTAAAGCTCTGGCAGATCAGAAAGTAGGCCGCAGCCTCAGGGCATTTCACGCAGAACCGGCAGAACGGTGGACCATTGAAAATCTGGCTCAGGAGGCCGGGCTTTCACGCACTATTTTTGCGACACAATTTCGATCTTTAATGGATATGACACCCATGCAATATGTCACTTTATGGCGTATGCAAAAAGCTTGTGACCTGTTGTTACAGGATAATATGACAACGGAATGGGTTGCTGAAAAAGTGGGTTATCAGTCACCGGCCGCCTTCAGTAAAGTCTTTAAAAAGAGCATTGGTGTTGGTCCTGGCAGTTACAGACGGGAGCATAATGCAATCGTGGCATAAATTGCCTTTTATACTTAAATATCTAAAAAACAGTACGATTGAGCATTTTTTGCGTACAAACCAGCATAGAAAGAAATCCTTCATAGAACTATCTTCAGATCATCAAATTCAACAGAAAGGAAATTGAAATGATGAATCTGATGATAAAAAACCTTCACGCTACCTATAAAGTTTTATTGGCCGCTTTTTTTGTTTTGGGCTTTGCGACAGCTTCACTGGCCGAAGACAAAGTACGTACAGAAAATGTCAGTGATCATAATCTGGCTTTGAAAGGTTATGATGCGGTTGCTTATTTTGACCAAGGTGCCCCGACCGCCGGTAAAGCGCGTTTTAATTACGTGCATAATGGCACCGAATACCGCTTTGGTACAGCCACCAATCGAGACAAATTTACCAAAAATCCCGGTAAATATGAACCACAATATGGCGGTTTCTGTGCATTTGGTGCCTCAGTTGGTTTAAAGCTGGAAGTTGATCCTGAGTCTTTTGAAATTGTTGACGGTAAATTATACCTGAATAATGCGCCACAAATTCATACAATGTGGTTGGAAGATCCAAAAGGTCGCATCAAAGCTGCCAACAAAAACTGGAAAAAAATTCGCAATGTTTCTGCGAAGAAACTGAAACCTTTGCAGTATGAAGGCTGATTAATAAAATATAGTGCTCATTTCCTGTGGTCCTGGCTTTTGTCAGGGCCACTTTTTTCGTTTCGCAAAATAGGATATAACAAAGCTGTTTGCTAGGCTTGCGTCAGATTAGGAAATGCCTATACTGCCCGCCAAATTGAATAATAGATTCTCGCGAAGGAAAAAACGAATGTCTGAAAAGATCAATAAGGTTGTTCTGGCCTATTCCGGTGGTCTGGATACATCCATCATCCTGAAATGGCTGCAAGATACATATGACTGTGAAGTGGTGACCTTTACCGCTGATCTGGGCCAGGGTGAAGAATTGGAACCAGCCCGTAAGAAAGCTGAAATGTTCGGCTGTAAAGAAGTTTATATCGAAGATCTTCGTGAAGAATTTGTCCGTGATTATGTTTTCCCGATGTTCCGTGCCAATGCACTGTATGAAGGTGTGTATCTGCTGGGCACATCCATTGCCCGCCCACTGATCGCCAAACGTCAGATTGAAATCGCTGCTGAAACAGGCGCTGACGCTGTTTGTCATGGGGCGACCGGTAAAGGGAATGATCAGGTTCGTTTTGAACTGGGTTATTATGGCCTGAACCCGGATATCAAAGTGATTGCTCCTTGGCGCGAATGGGATTTGAACAGCCGGACAAAATTGCTGGATTATGCTGAAAAACATCAAATTCCGATTGCCAAAGATAAACGCGGTGAAGCCCCGTTCTCTGTGGATGCGAACCTACTGCATACGTCCAGTGAAGGTAAAGCCCTGGAAGACCCATGGGAAGAAGCCCCAGAATATGTCTATGGTCGTATTGTTTCCCCGGAAGCAGCACCTGACACACCAACGTACATCGAAATCGAATTTGAAAAAGGTGATCCAGTTGCCATTGATGGTGTAAGCATGACACCGGCTGAATTGCTGACCAAATTGAACGAATTGGGCGGTGCCAATGGTATTGGGCGTCTGGACCTATTGGAAAACCGTTTTGTGGGTATGAAATCCCGCGGTATCTATGAAACACCAGGTGGTACAATTCTGCTGACGGCCCACCGTGGTATCGAAAGCATTACTTTGGATAAAGGCGCCATGCACCTGAAAGACGAATTGATGCCTCGCTACGCCGAACTGATTTATAACGGCTTCTGGTTCTCACCTGAGCGTGAAATGCTGCAGGCCATGGTTGATAAATCACAGGAAGATGTGGACGGTACTGTTCGTCTGAAACTTTATAAAGGTGGTGTTCATCTGGTTGGCCGTAAGTCACCAAAATCACTGTATTCCATGGAACATGTGACCTTCGAAGAAGATCAGGTTTATGACCAACGCGATGCAGAAGGCTTTATTAAGTTGAACGCCCTGCGTCTGCGTCTGCAAAATCGTCGCGGTAAAAGTGATATCGGTCCATCTTACGAATAAAGAAACAATATAGTATTCAAAGAAAAGGCGGCTTGTAGCCGCCTTTTTTATTTATGTCCCAAAAGGGTCATCAAAGCTTTTGCTGGGTTCTGTGAACCATTTAGGCCCTTGTGCTGTCATATAAAAATGATCTTCCAGCCGAATGCCAAATTGCCCGGGAAGGGCCAGGGTAGGTTCATTTGAAAAACACATACCGACATCCAGCGGTGTTGTGTCGCTTTGAACCAGATATGGCCATTCATGAACATCTAATCCAATGCCATGGCCAACACGATGAGGAACACCGGGCAAGTCATAACCTGGGCCATATCCTTCCCGTTCAATAGCAGTACGCATCACACGGTCAAGATCACCACAAGGTTTGCCCAACTCCGCCGCAGCAAAAACTTCCGCTTGTGTAGCTTTTTCCTGATTCCACACCTTGCGGTGATGATCTGTAGGTTCGCCAAAAACATAACTGCGGGTGATATCAGAATTATATCCTTTAAATGTACAGCCCATATCAATCAGGACCATATCGCCTTGTTGCAGAGTTTGTTCGCTGCTGACACCATGGGGAATGGCCGTGTTTTTGCCAAACAGGACAAGGGCAAAGGTTGCGCCGCCAGGTGCACCGACCCTTTTATGGGCTTCATGTATAAAGTCTTTAACCGTCGAAGCGGTAATACCTTCATGCAATATACTGGCAGCGGCTTTGTGTACCTCAATGGTCATATCCATTGCCCGTTGGATCAGGGCAAGTTCTGATGGTGATTTTTGCATGCGGCATCCAGCGGTTACCGGTTTGGCATTCACATAGTCAAACTCAGGTGCTGCTTGCCGCAGGCCGTCTACCACAAAGAAGGGGGTGTTTTCATCTAACCCGATTTTACCGTTGGTAATACCTAATTTATGTAATGTCTTACGGAAGAGTTCATGGGGACTTTCATGTTCCTGCCACCCATTTACCGGGGCTTCGACAGCCCAACTTTCTTCCAGGCTGTCAATTTCAAAAGCCGGAATAAGATATTCCAAACGACCATCGGCGGTCAGAATGGCACCAGCCATACGTTCAAAGGCATAGAGAAAGGCCCCGGTGTAATAATAAAAGTTTGTCCCGGCGTGCACATAAATCGCTTCAAGATGGTTCTTTTCCATCAATATCTGGGCCTTTTCCCGCCGCTGATGGAATTCTGTTGTTGTTATGCTTGGGACATCACCACTCATGTCCGATAATCTGTCCAGTGCCTGATCATATGTTGATCCGCCAACACCTTTGATCATAATATTACTCCTTGTTAAACAGCGTTTTATATGTATTTCTCAGTTGGTTTTTCTGAACTTTGCCCATGGTATTGCGGGGCAGAGTTTCCAGGAAAATGATCTCTTTGGGCTGTTTGAATTTTGCCAGTGAATCGGCCAATGACGTCATGATGTCATGTGCTTCAATGTCCAGAGGACCATCTTTGACAACCACGGCCACGACGGCCTCACCAAAATCTGTGTGGGGAACACCGATCACAGCCGATTCAAGAACGCCGTCAATATCGTCAATCACCCCTTCGATTTCCTTGGGATATACATTATATCCGCCGGAAATGATCAGGTCTTTGGCTCGGCCAACGATGCTGACGCGGCCTTCATCATCCATGGTGGCCATATCACCGGTAATGAAATAACCGTCTGCGCGATGTTCTTCAGAGGTTTTTTCCGGCATTTGCCAATAGCCTTTGAATAAATTGGGGCCTATGAACTCCAGAACACCAATTTCACCATTTGGCACAGACTTGCCCTGATCGTCCGCTATACGCAGGCTAACGCCGGGCAGGGCGAAGCCAACTGTTCCGGCGATACGCCCGCCTTCATAAGGATTCGAGGTGATCATACCTGCTTCACTCATGCCATAGCGTTCCAGAATACGTAAGCCTGTGCATTCCTCAAATTGGTCAGATGTTTCACTCAGCAAGGGTGCAGAACCGGAAATAAACAATCTCATGTTGGTACATAGATCGCGGGTAAAACGCTCATCATCCAAAAGCCGGGTGTAAAATGTCGGCACACCCATCAACACTGTGGATTTAGGAAGCAGCCGGATCAAGGCATCAATATCCAGTTTTGGCAAAAACCAGATGGACGACCCACCAAGCAGAGCACAATGCAGGGCGACAAACAAACCATGCACATGAAAAACGGGCAGAGCGTGCAGAAGAATATCATTATCCTGCCAGTGCCAGATTTCGTGCAGCGTCAACGCGTTACTGGCCAGATTATCATGGCTGAGCATGGCGCCTTTTGACCGCCCTGTAGTGCCGGAGGTATATAAAATCGCCGCCAGATCGTCGGCTTCCATTTGTTCAATCAAATCTATCGGCGTTGCATTTGCCGCTGCTGTTGCCAATGTGCCTTTGCCTGCTGCATCCAATGTCATGACATTGGATGCAGCAGGC
>Ga0207422_1002404_pt1 | contig 24880 bp, 12 predicted proteins | sample MarCyaLeptolynsp_FD_187757 | JGI IMG/M metagenome (GOLD analysis project Ga0207422, IMG submission 187757) | Marine cyanobacterial communities from Panama - species 1 Leptolyngbya sp. (SPAdes) | ecosystem: Environmental > Aquatic > Marine > Unclassified | place: Panama: Panama City | collected... | reverse complement strand
AGTTCGGATTAGAGATCACTTCTTTCAATCCATCTTCTAATGAAATTGCTTCTTTCCCTAACAAGGTTCTCATCTTAGAAGTATCTGGTTGTCTTCTGCTCATATCTCCTTCCTCTAAAGGTGGCAAATGAATTATTTTAGAGCTAGAATTAGATATCTTAATGATCAATTCTGCTAATTCTAAAATGGTATACTCACGATCTGAACCAATATTTACCACATCATTGATACATTCATTATTAATTAATGCATTGACACAAGCTTGAATATTATCATCAACGTAGCAAAATGTTCTTGTTTGAGAACCATCTCCATAGATAGTAATGTCCTTGTTCTTTAAAGCAGCTGCAACAAATTTGCTGATTACAAAATCCTTGCTTTGGTAGGGACCATAGGTATTGAAGAATCGAAATACTGTATGTTCCAAGCCATATTCCTGATGATAAGACTTAAGAAAAGCTTCTCCTGCATTCTTAACGATTGCATACGGTAGTCTAGAATTTAATGGAGTGGTGTGTTCATTTTGAGGCAATTCAACAGGCTCACCATATACTTCAGAAGAAGAAGAAAAATAAATTCTCTTTACGCCAGTATTCTTACATAAGTCTAAAACATTTCGCATCCCTTTGAGGTCATCTAAGACCAAAATTGGATTATTCAATGTTCTTTTTACTCCTACTACAGCGGCATAATGAAATACGTAATCAAAGGAATAGCTATAAAATACACTAGAAATGTCAATAAAATCATTTACATCAACCTTAATGAATTTTACATTTTCTAAATGATGTAGTCTCTCCGTATTTCCTGTCAACAAATTATCTACAACTACTATATAGTTTTGTTTGTCTTCCGCAAGTTTATTGGCTAGAGCACTACCAATAAATCCAGCTCCACCTGTAATTAAGATTTTATTCATGCTTGTTATGCTATGAGTTTCATTAGGTAATCACCATAACCACTTTTCAATAGTTTTTCGGCCAGTTTTTCCAATTGTTTTTTATCAATATAACCCATATTGTAGGCTATTTCTTCTAAACATCCAATTTTTAGTCCTTGCCTTTCTTCAATAACTTCAACGAATTGGCTCGCTTGCATCAAGGAAGCAAAGGTACCAGTGTCCAACCAAGCTGTTCCCCTATCTAAGATTGCAACTTGAAGTCTTCCTTGTCTGAGGTATTCTTTATTTACATCTGTTATTTCATACTCTCCTCTCGGACTAGGCTCTAATGATTTTGCGATATCAACTACATGGTTATCATAAAAATATAATCCAGGTACCGCATAATTTGATTTGGGCTCATCTGGTTTTTCTTCAATTGATATGGCTACTTGATTTTCATCAAACTCAACCACTCCATATCTTTCTGGGTCAGATACATGATATGCATAAACAATACCTCCGTCTGGATCATTGTTGGCTCTTAATAGCTCGGGCATTCCTGAACCATAAAATATGTTGTCCCCTAATATTAAAGCTACTTTACTGTCTCCAATAAAATCTTCTCCTATAACAAATGCTTGGGCTAATCCATTAGGAACTTCTTGAATTGCATAATGAAACTCACATCCAAATTGACTGCCATCTCCCAACAGTTTTTTAAAACTTGGATTGTCATGCGGTGTAGTGATAATTAAAATCTCCCTTATGCCTGCATTCATTAAAATAGATAGTGGGTAATATATCATGGGTTTATCATAAACAGGCATCAACTGCTTACTCACTGCCAATGTTAATGGATGCAATCTGGTACCCGAACCACCTGCTAAAACTATTCCCTTCATAAGTTTAATTTATAATCGAAGTTAAGTATTATCCGTTTTTTCAATCTTTTTGACTTCAAGCTCATCTAAGTCAATATCATCATCTTCATCTACCAGCTCTACAAAAGATTCTTCTTTGAACGCTTTAGTAGTTAACCAATTATCGAAGGATAAAATCAATGATGGCAATAGGATTAAATTGGATGCCATCGCAACCAATAATGTGATTGAAACCAACAATCCCAATGCAATCGTACCTCCAAACTCTGATGCAGTAAATACGCCAAAGCCAAAAAACAAGACTATAGAAGTATAGATCATACTTACTCCTGTTTCTTTTAAGGCTAATATAGAAGCTTCTCTTAGGTTTAGGGAATGAAGACTTAGTTCTTGGCGATATTTTGCAAGATAATGAATGGTATCATCTACTGAAATACCGAAGGCTATGCTGAAAATCAATATGGTAGAAGGTTTGATCGAAATTCCAAAATATCCCATTATTGCAGCTGTAAACAAAAGAGGCAACAAATTGGGTATTAAACTCACAAATACCATCCTTAATGAAGAAAAAAGTACTGCCATTATTATGGCAATGAGGATAATGGCAATGCCAAGGCTTAAGAATAAATTCTTCACCAAGTAATCTGTGCCTTTTAACCAAACTACACTTGTCCCAGTATACTTTACATTGTAGGATTCTGCTGGGAATATAGAATCAATTTTTGGCTCTAGGTCTTCTAAAATTTCTTGCATTCTGTTAGAACCTACATCCGCAATTTGTGCGGTTAATCTAGTTAATTGTCTCGTGGAGTCTAAATAGGAATTCAGCAAATCTACTTTCTTTTGATCCTTGCCAGATCCTACGAGATATGGGCCGAGGAAGCTACTTTCCTGAGGACTATATAAGTCATACTTACTGCTATTGCCTCCATAATAAGCTTGCCTTGCAAACTTTATTCCTTCGACAATAGATAATGGCTTTGAAAATTCTGGATATTCTCTAAGCGTATTTTGCAATCTTTCGATTCGTTTGAGTGTAGATATGCTACTTGCTTTTCCTTTCTTTTTTGCATCGATGGATACCTCAAATGGTAAAACACCATGAAAATTATCTTCAAAAAATTTAAGGTCTAAGTATACAGGATCATTCCTAGGCAAATCATCCGCAATATTTCCTGTAGTTTCCATTTTACTTATTCCATAAATGGAGGCTAAAAGAATTACGGCTGAAACAATAAACACCGCCAAACGATGATTGGTTACTATTTTAACCAATTGATTCACTACAATATGGATCCATTGTCTTTCTAAGTGCTTGGTATGTCTTGCTTTGGGTGGTTTTTGGAAACTTAAAATGATTGGTAAAAGGGTAATTGAAACGATAAAGACGGAAGCAATTCCACAAGTTGCAACAATTCCAAACTCAACAAGAATTCTGCTGTCGGTAAATATGAATGTGCCAAATCCTAGCGAAGTAGTAGTATTGGTTAAGAAAATGGCATTTCCAATTTTATGGATTACCCTTCTTAATGCCAATATTTGATTCCCATGCCTTTTGTACTCTCCGTGGTATTTATTGAGAATGAATATACAATTCGGAATTCCAATTACAATAATTAATGGCGGGATTAAAGAGGTTAGAATGGTAATTGTATATCCAAACATGGCCTGAATTCCAACAGCCCAAACCACACCAATCATTACTACAATCATGGAAAAGAACATGGCTTTAAATGACCTAAAAAATAGAAGCAAAATGGTTGCAGTAACTGCAATTGCAAGTATGATAAACAACTTAATTTCACCACTTACCTTGGTCGTATTATTGGATCGGATATAGGGCAATCCTGAATATTTGACATTCAGGGAAGTCCTTTCCTTAAAGGTTTCCACCTCATCCAATAATTCAGACATTAAAATCCCTCTATCCTTAGTATCCAGCCATTCTCGATCAAGAGTTAAAGCCATTAGTGTTGTAGATCTATCTTCACTATAGATAAAGCCTTCATAAAACGGCAGGTCGTAAATCCTGTTTAACAAACTATCTAGCTCTTTTTGAGAATTTGGAGCTTCATTAATAACCTTCTCAGGTATGAGTGATTTCTTCTCCGTATCCTTCCTCAAGTCGTAAACACTTTCCATGGAAACCACCTCATGGATTCCCTTAATTTCTTTTAATCTTTTGGAAAGTGATATCCATTCATTAAAATTTTCTAATCGATACAGTTCCTTATCCTTAACCGCGATTACCATTATGCTACCTTCCTGACCAAACTTTTCCTGGAAGTCTTGGAAAACAATCATGGTGGAGTCTGTTTCTGGAAGGACTTGAGCCATTTTATAGCTCATTTTAATATTCCGAGAATGGTATCCAAAGAAAATAGTTAGGACGACTAATACACCGATAAAAAAATATCGCTGTCTAAGAATAAAGCTTGAAAATACATCCCACATACAAAAAGCACTGTGAAAACAATGCCAAAGATTTAATGATTCGTGCAAATATCGAAATTTAAATGCTCCTAAAAAATTGCATTATATAAAAGGATTCCTTTAAGTTCGTTGAATAATTCAATACTTGGTCTTATCGTAAATTATCCGACAAATATGGATGACATTCTTTCGATTCTTGACATCGTAGGAACATTCGTTTTTGCTATTAGTGGAGCTATGGCTGCCTCTTCTAAGAAATTAGATTTATTCGGCGCTACCTTCTTGGCTTTTGTAACAGCGGTTGGAGGAGGAACTGTAAGAGATTTACTGATAGGATCTTCGCCTGTAGGTTGGATTCTTGATGCCAGTTATCTCTATGCAATTATAGCAGGAGTAGCCATTACCTTTCTTTTTACACCCATAATTAGAAAATTAAGAAAAACGCTTTTTTTATTCGATACCATTGGTATAAGTGTATTTACAATTCTAGGCGTGGAAAAGGCATTGATAATTGATATTGAACCAGCTATTGCGATTATGATGGGCATGTTCTCCGCCGTTTTAGGAGGCGTAATCAGAGACATTCTCGTAAATGAAATTCCTTTGATATTTAGAAAAGAAATTTATGCCATCGCTTGTCTTCTTGGTGGAGGTCTTTTCATCTTACTACAATCAACACCTATTCGTTTTGAATTGAATGTAATTATTACGGTTTGTACCATTATGATTATTCGCATTGTCGCCATCAAGTTCAAAATCGGATTGGGAGGGATAGATGATGAAGACAAATCGTTCTTCAAGCGCACAAAATAGCTTTGGTATCAACTTTGCAATCAAGCCTTCGTAAATGCTTCCTATGCGATTTATACATTACTTATTAGTCTTTGGTTTACTGATTTCATTATCTAATTGTAAGCAAGGTAAGAATCTAAGTACGAAAAAAATAAGCGAAGAAAAGTACGATAGCTTCAGAGCAGATTGGATAGAAATCGAATCCTTAGAGAAGAAAGGTTTAGGTAAATCGATTATTGAGAAATGTGATGCAATATTGGAGAAAGCCTTAGAAACAGACAATGTCAATCAAATTTATAAAGCATTGGTTTATCGATCTAAATATTCCAATCAAATTGAAGAGACTTCTACACTTAAAATATTAACCTCATTTGAAAATAACATTGCAAGCTCAACGCTACCCTTGAAAAATATTCTTGCTTCAGCTGCTGCTGAGCTCTATAATCAGTATTATTTACAAAACAGATGGCGGTATGCTGACCGAACAGAAATTGAAAAGTTTGATATTGGAGATATACGCAGTTGGCCTTTAGAAAAAATTAAGAATAGGGCAAAAGAGCTGTATCGAGTTTCTTTATCTGAAAGAGAAAAGTTGCATGAATTGCCATTGAATGACTTCAAAGATATACTGCAATTATCAGAGGATAGTTCTCAACTTGAGCCATCAATTGCATTCCGTCCTACTTTGTATGACTTTCTTGCAGAACGTGCCTTAGAAAATTATTTTATTGATCACAATTTAAAATTCTCATCTCATGGTACTCAAGATCATAGCGTAAATGAAATTTTATTTGAGGACATCCATTCTTTTCTAGCTTATGATTTTACCGATGATAGTAGCACATTAGGAGAAAGTGGTAAAATATATCAATCGCTTCTTCAGTTGCATCAAAAAGATCAAGACCCAATTGTACTGGTCAACTTCAACCTAAAAAGATTAGAATATTATTACAAAACTTATAACATTCCAAACAAAGACTCACTTTACCTAAATTCATTGTTAAAATTTTCCAGGAACAGCCTTTATGAAAAACATAGAAATGAAATTGAAGAGAAAATAGCTTCACTTTATTTTCAATGGGGAAGTCAGCATCATTTTACCAATAAGAATGAAACATATAGATGGTATTTGAAGAAAGCACATCAAATCTGTAGATTGAAAAATGAAGATGATTATGCTTCAAAACAATGTCAAAATCTGAAAAGTCAAATAGAGGCTAAATCTTTAAACATTCGGACAGAAAAAATATATCCAAGTAGGCAAGCCATTCTATTTCAGTTGAATTATAGAAATATAGATAAAGTATATTTCAAATTGATAAAGGTACCTCAAGAGTATCCAAACCACTTTCAACTTCACCCCCACAATGAACTTCTAAAACAAAGTTTGATCGGTAAAAAACCCATCCGGATCTGGGAAGTAGAAGTAGACAATACAGGAGATTTTCAAGAGCATGCGCTTGAGCTATATACCAATTCATTGGAATATGGCAATTATTTCATATTGGCAAGTTATGAGTCAGAACTCAATGATAAATTAATAGAATTCTCTTATGCAAATTTCAAGATCAGTGATCTTAGTTATTTAAGTAAACACGATCATAAAACTGGACAAACAAAAATCAGGACCTTAGATAGGACTTACGGCACTCCTTTAGAAAATGTAAACATTAAGGTATTCCAATCGATATATTCCAACAGTACTAGAACTAATGAATGGATTAAAGTTGATGAATCAAAAAGTAATGAAGAAGGAAACTACAACTTTGTTTCCAAAGCAGAAAGGGGAAATGTTCAATTCGTTTTTACAAAAGGTAAAGACACATTGAGCCCTATATCGCATCATTATTATTTTACTAATAATAGAAAAGATAATATTAGAACTAACTCATACTTATTTAGTGATAGGGCAATCTATAGACCAGGGCAAACTATTCATTTCAAAGGAATAGTTGTTGAAAGTTATGCGCAGTCGAAGACCGCAAAATCCAATTTCAAGACCGAAGTTATTCTATATAATGTAAATGGGGAAAAAGTAGCATCCACAGAAGTAAAGACCAATCTTTATGGTTCTTATTCCGGCAGCTTTGTTTTACCAGACAAAGCTTTGGGAGGCAAATTTAGAATTCAGGATAATTTTAATTCACACTATTTTCATGTAGAAGAATATAAACGGCCTTCTTTTAAGGTTGTTATAGACAGCTTGAATCAAGAAATCAAATTAGGCAGTGCGATCAATATAACTGGTAAAGTAGTTGCATATTCTGGTGCTTTAATGGGCAATTCAAAAATCAAGTATCGCATCAGCAGGACAGTCCACTACCCTTACTGGTCATATTACCGCAGTTTTATGCCTCCAAAAGAAAACCTTCTGATTGCTAGTGGTGAAATAACTGCAGACAATCAAGCTGCATTTAATATTCAGTTTGAGGCAAACTCTTCTATTGAGATCAATGATAAGTGGAATCCAGTTTATCATTTTGAAGTTGATATTGAAGCTACTTCTCAGGCAGGAGAAACACAACCGCATAAAAAAACAATTAGACTAAGTAAACAAGCTATTTTCCTGGAAACTAATCTCGATAATCAAGTTGAGCTTGAAGACCTAAAGAATTTAATCATCCACGCTAAAAATATCAATGGTCATGAAATAAATAAGCAAGTTGAAATTAAATTATGGTCTCTAGAATCACCAAGAATTCCTACAATAAAGAAATTTTGGGGGCCCTCAGATCAAACAGGTATAAATGAGAAAGAATATGATAAGTTGTTTCCGCAATACGATTATTTAGAAAATTCGGAACTAGAACAACTAAATAAGTCCAGCCTAATGCTGAAGGCAAAAGTCCCTACCAATAAAGAAATAAACCTAGTCAACGATTTACCTGCTGGAATCTATCATTTGGAAATAGATTTAACGGATAAGGATGGTAACAATTCGCATTTGGAAAAAAAGTTTAGTCTTTTCGATGAAAATGCTAAAAGCACTCCTTACCCTTGTCTTAGCTATTTTGAACCTCTTGTTAGCAAAGCGGAGGTGGGAGAAGAGGCCAAGTTTCTAATTGGAACTTCATTGGATCATTTAGAATTGAATCTGGATATTATTGTTTCCAATCGTGTTTTTAAATCTCAAAAGATCACTTTAAATAAAGAACAGCGGTTAATTCATATTCCAATATTAGAGGAATACAGAGGGAATTTTGCAGTTCAATTTAGCGGAGTTCATTCCAACCGATTTATTCAACATTTTCAAAAGGTATTGGTTCCCTATTCTAATAAAAAATTAATTCTCAAAGTGTCCAACCATAGAGATTATTTAAGACCAGCTGCAAAAGAAAAGTGGAGTATAGAAGTAAAAGACAAATCAGGCAATCCCGTTGATGCTGAAATACTTGCAAGTTTGCATGACCAATCCCTGGATCATTTTATTAAAGATTCTTGGCAATTCGATTTGTATCCAGAGAAACGAAATTCTAAAGTATGGCAAGACAACGGCAATTTTACATTAGGTCAATCTAGAAGTTTTAGCAATCCAATCTTATTAGAAGACTTAAATCCAAGAATATTCCCAAAGTTGAATTGGTTTGGGTTTTACTTAAATAACCATCTTCCGCCAACTGTATATCGAACCAATAGTTTTGCACTTGGACAGGACATAAAAAACTCGACTACAAGTCTAGAGAAATCGTCCAATGATCAAGAACAATTTGTAGAGTCTACATTTAAAGAAGATAGACCCGTAGAAGATTTTCCGATTCGCAAAAACTTTAAGGAAACCGCATTCTTTTATCCTTCCTTAGAAAGCGATAAAAATGGAATCGGCAGAATACAATTTGAAGTTCCTGAAGCATTAACCAACTGGAAGTTTCGTGCTATTGCACATACTAAAGACCTCAAAATTGGCCAACAAGAGTTCGATATAGAAAGTAAAAAAGAACTCATGATCCAACTCCACTCTCCTAGATTTTTACGAGAGAATGATCAAATCACCCTAAGTGCTACAATTCATAATCTTAGTGATAGCCTATTATCTGTTAATACAAACATTCTATTTTTTGATGCTATTACAGACAAGCCAATTGATATCATTATCAGTGATAAAAATTCAAAGTCTCTTTCTTTAGAAGCCAATCAAAATGAAAGTATAAATTGGAGCGTTAAGATTCCAAATGACTTATCTGCAATTCGTTATAATCTTTTTGCAGATAGTCAATTCTACAAGGATGGAGAAGAAAAAATCATCCCGGTATTAAGTGATAGAAGCCTTATTACCGAAAGTTTACCGATGACCTTAAGGGGAAATCAATCTAAAGTCTTCGATTTTGAAAATTTAATTCAATCTTCACAATCCTCCTCATTACGTAATGAGTCATATTCCATAGAATTTAGTTCTAACCCAATCTGGTATGCAATACAAGCATTACCATATTTAAGCAAACAATCGGAAGAAAATAGCGAACAATTATTTGCTAGATTTTTTGCAAATAGTATCGCTACGCATATTATAAATGCTTATCCCAAAATCAATCAGGTAATTCAGCAATGGAAAATTATTGATTCCGAAAATTTAAGGACTAAATTAATGGGCAATCAGTCCTTAAAAAGCACTTTAATTGAAGAAACTCCCTGGTTACAAATCGCTAAATCTGAAGAAGAACAGCAACGTCAAATAGCGTTATTATTCGATCAAAACACCAACTTTTATGCATTAGAGCAATCACTGAAAGAGTTGGCCAAAAGGCAACTATCTAATGGAGCTTGGCCATGGTACAGCGGTATGCATGAAAACAGGTATATCAGTTTACAAATACTGAGAGGCTTGGGTCATTTAAAAAAATTGGGATTATTAAGTGACGATAGATATGTTCAAAACATCCTATCTAATGGTATTGCATACCTAGATCAAGAAATTGAAAAAGAATATCAAAAAATTCTTGCCAAGGAGAATGATCTTAAAGCATCTCCTTTAAACTCCTTCCACATACAATATTTATTATGCAGGGCTTATTTTGAAGAAATTGAAATAACTAATAAGGAAGCATTTCAATACTTTATTCAACAAGCTGAAAGTGTCTGGATTAAAAGGAACATTAGAGATAAAGCCTCAATAGCACTTGCCCTATATCATATTTATGGCAGGAATTCTATAGTAGATCAAATACTGAATTCTCTTAAAGATCATGCACTAATTGATAATGAAATAGGTATGTATTGGAAAGAGAATACCAGCTATTCTAACACCAATGAGATTGAATATCAATCACTTATTATTGAACTTTTTTCAGAATTAAATGAAGACCCTAAATTAATCGATGAATTGAAAATTTGGTTATTGAAACAAAAGCAAACTCATTATTGGAAAAACTCTAAATCGACCGCTATTGCATGTTATTCCTTGCTGATGCAAGGAAAGAATTGGATCAACGAAAATCAACATGTAAAAATCATGGTAAACAAGGACATGATTAATACGAAAAGTGAAAATTCAATTGGTAACAACTACTTCAAAAAAACATGGACCCGTGAAGAGGTTAAAAACAACTTAGGTCATGTTAAAGTTGAGAAAGATGGGGAAGGAATTGCATGGGGCGCAGCATATTGGCAGTATTACGAGGATATTGATAAAGTTCAAGAAAATTCTAGCGGAGAATTAAAACTAAATAAGAACTACTTTAAAGTAATTGAATCCCGTTCTACTGAAAAAATGATTCCAATTGATCAATCAGAAATACAAATCGGTGACAAAATTAGGGTTCGTTTAAGGATTGAATCTGACCGAGAATTAGAATTTGTGCACATCAAGGATAGCAGAAATTCTGCTATGGAACCATTAAACATAATTTCCAAATACAAATATCAAGATGGTCTTGGATATTATGAAAACACAAAAGACGCCTCAACTAATTTTTTCATAGACAGGATGCCAAAAGGAGTTTATATTTTTGAATATGACCTAAGGGCAAGTCATGTAGGCAAATTCAAATCTGGTATTTGCACCATTCAAAGTCATTATGCATCTGAATTTCTCGCCAACTCTAATGGTCGAATCATAGAGGTATTAGCAGAATAATTTGATTTCCCTTTCAAGGGCGTTATATTTGTTCAAATCAAAAACCTAACAATGAAAAAGATCATTCCAATCTCGGCCATCTGTATCGCTATGGCTTTTTATTCCTGTAATCAATCTGCATATACAGAAAACAATGAAGAAGGCAATACAGAAGCACAATCAGAATCTGCGACTACAGAAAATTCCACAGAAATTAACCTTTCTGATTACGACTTAAATGCCAGCATATCCATACCAGATGAATCCAAAGGAAAAGCAGAAATCAGTTTGACCGATTGGGGAAGTATTGAGATCAGAGTTGGTGAAAGGTTTGGAATTGAAATAGTTCCTTTTGGTATGACTGTAGAAGAAAAACGAGCTGAACTTGAAGCCGATTTAGTCTATCAAACTTCTTATCTAGATGAAAATGAAAACTTATTGTTCTATGAGAAAAGCATTAAAGAAAGTGATATTGAAATGGAATACCACTTTTTCTATACTACAGAACTAGATGGAGATATTGTTGAAATTAAAAGTCTCGATAATAAATTTAGTAAGTCAGCTGTGGAAAGCATGATTGAATCGGCCAAAAGCTTAAAATCAATCAATCCAGCATAAAAAAAAGCGACTCAAAAGAGTCGCTTTTTTTTATGAAATAGTATGCTTTAATTCAATCTAAATTTCACTGGCACATTATATTGCACCTGAACGGGTTTCCCTCTTTGTTTACCTGGTTTAAAATTAGGTAACTTACCTACAGCGTCTATAGCTGCTTTATCTAAGGATTTACCCCCTGAAACTCCTCTTAAAATATTGATTTTTCCAACTTTACCTTTAGCATCAACAACAAAACTCACATAAACAGTTCCTTGGATTCCAGCATCCTTAGCCATAGGCGGGAATTTGGTGTTTTTTAAGATAAACTTATGCAATTCATTTTGTGTGCATTGATCGATTTGTTGTTTTGATCCAGCGCCCTCACAGCCAGGGAATACAGGCATATCTTCAACCACTGTGAAAATTTCAGGTTCTTCAATTACCTCCTCAGGTTGTTCAAATATTTCAGTCTCCATATCCGCTTCAGCATCCTGGATTTCTACCTCTTCCTCAATTTCTTCATCATCTTCTACAATCTCCAAAATTTCCTGTGGAGGCGGCGGCGGAGGTGGTGGTGGAGGTGGTTTCTCTTGTTGTGTAATTGGAATTATTTCCTCTTCTATATCTTCCATTTGAAGTTGTCCTAAACTACTTATAACCTGATCGTATGTCTTCCATTCGAAGGCTACAAGCACAGAGAAGAGAACAACTGCTAAACCAATGGAGAAAAACATGCCTCTTTTGTTTTCCAGATCGGCTTTCGGATTTTTTTTCAGTTCCATGGTGTTATACTTTTCGAGCTGACTAAGGTAATAATTTTTACAGTGTAATTATTGACCTCTAATTTAACGTTAACGTTAAGTTTTTATTTTTTTTCTAAGAATTAAATATCCGAGAAAAAGACCAATGCCATTGGCTAATAAATCTCCCAATTCACCATAGCGATTGTTTATAAAGAAATGTTGAACTAATTCCGTAAAGACAGAATATAAAAGTGCCAATATGGTGAATATCCAAAGTTGTTTAGGCTTATTGCTTAATGGAATAAACAATAGTAATTCTAAGATTAAATACATACCAATGTGCCCAATTTTATCCGCACTAAAAAAGTTGGGAATTGGCATTTTCTGCAAGGAAGAAAAACTGAGGTAGCTGATTATTCCCAACCAGAGTATAGCTGGGACCCACCGCAGTAATTGCATTTTTAAGAAATTTCTTCTTGGTATGCTTCCGCGGAAATCAACTGATCAACTTCGGATTCATCCGAAATTTTGATTTTGATCATCCATCCATCTCCATAAGGATCTTTATTTACGATTTCAGGATCTGACTCAATGTTGGGGTTTATTTCCGATACTTCACCGCTCAATGGCATAAAAAGATCAGATACCGTTTTAACTGCTTCAACAGTACCAAAAACTTCTCCTTTCTCTAAATTTTCACCTTCGGTTTCAATTTCTACATATACTACATCTCCAAGTTCTCCTTGAGCAAAATCAGTAACGCCAACAATGGCTGTATCGCCTTCTATTTTGACCCATTCATGGTCTGAAGTGTATTTTAAGTCAGATGGAATATTCATTTTAATCGCTTTATAATACGACAAAATTAGTGTTTCACTTTCTATTGTGAAAGGGTAAATCTTAAACTAATTCCAGTATTGGTATTTGCCGTTGGGAAAGATGATGAAATCAAAGGTGTATTGGCAACTCGATCATAGAAGAATCTGAGATTCAGTCTGCTACTAAACCTATAGTCCGCTGTAAATTTTATGGTAAAAATGCGCTGACCTGCCGTTAGTTCATTTCTATTCTCTACAATTCTACGAATTACAGTTTGGTTATTTCGAATAGAAAAATCTGCTCGTAAATCCAAATTACTTGCTCGTTCTAGTTTCCCCACCTTAAATGGCAACTTCAAATTTGAGACTGTATACCCAAGACCAATTATAAACTCCCTTCCTTTGGTTTCGGTTACCTGGTTATTGGCAAAACTCAAAGACATACTCCTATCTTGTCTCATTTCCAGATTAGTAATCAAACTATTGTTCCAATTCATGCTAACTTTTAGAAGAGGACTAAAGCGTTCATTAATTGTTGCAGAAGACAATTGTCGTTCATTGATAATATTGTTATTGATATCACGAACATCAGGATCACCATTTTCTGCATTAACTCCATAGATTTGATTTCGTGTGAATGATCCAATGGAGAAAGTAGAGCTATATCTATGATTAAGGGTGACGTTTCTAAAATATTTCTTGATGAAAGGAATTTTAGATAGACCATCATAGGTTACATTCCAGTTGGGTTGAGGAATCATTCTAGTGAAATCACCTATCGATATTTTTCCTGCACTTTGGCCTGAATATGCGGATAAGAAAGAGTACAACAATACTTCTTGAGAGTTTTCTCCATATCCATCTGCATAAAGCTCTCCGTCTGAACCTTGAACCAATTCTCGTGAATTATCATTTGTTTCTCCAAGACGTTGTGAAATAACTGACCTATTGGATCTCAATTGTTGGAATGTTTCATTGTCGAATGTATTCTCATCGTCTTTAATAAAGGAGGTATTAAAACTTAAGAACGACATGCTGTAATTACCACTGACTATAGGTGGAGCATCAAAGTTGTACGCTTCTACAGAATCTGCATCATCATAAAAGAACGAACGATTTACATTTTCAGACTGAGATTTAAGAGCAGTCAATTGAATCCTTAAGCCGTCTATAGGAGGTCGTATTGTAGCACGGATGCTGTATTGCTTATTATAGGTTCTGGAGAAGTCTCCACTAACAAAGACTCCATCTACCAACCAATCATTTTCAAAAGCATCAAACAAAAATTGATCCCCATCCTCCTGCAAACCTGCAACGAATTTTAATCCCGGTGCATTCCAATTTGGATCCATACCTATCAAATTGGTCGTTCTGCCATAATTAGGCAGTATTGTTCCTTCTGTTTCAGAGTAATTAAAGGATATCGTTTTTAAACTGGTTATTGCCCATATGGCATTGTCCATTACATAACGTTTTAAGAAAAACTTTCTTCGTTTGTTGGTATCCAATTCTTCTTCAAATTCACCCTGGACCAATATCCCTGTATTAGGATCTAACACATCGTCCTTTTTTTTCTTTTTTAACTCCTCCTTAATTACAAAACGATTATCCACCTTTGGATCCTTCAAATCCTTATAATATTGAAACTTATTATACAAGGCTTCCATGTTTAGATTACCAGTAATTGTCTTGGTATTCGAGTTTCTTATGGTACTTCCTAAAGAAGTATCTGCCTCAGGGTTACCTACGATATCCCATGCATAAGTTGCATTGTAAATTGCATTAGAAGTAACAAAATCTAGACCAGGCAATTTATTGATTGGAAGCTGGTAGTTTAAATCAAAGCTGTGGTTGTAATTAGTGGTCTTACCAAAATCTTTTACGTTACCCCATACTTCTCTTTTCCAGCGATCATAACCTTCTTCATCATCTCTATTTACTCTACCATCTGGTTCACCGATTAGTGCACGATTTGTAGCTCTAAAATTGAAAGCAAGCGATTTAGTGAAATTATGTCTTAAAGAATATGTCCTTGTCCAATTGAAAGATTTCTGATAAAATGGTGGAGATTCAAAAACAAAATTGGTTCCGGCCGCTGATGTTATTGTTCTATTTTGCCGTTCACGGTAATTCCTCAATACCTCATTGGTTACTGAGATTTGATTAGGTATAAAATTGAAATTAAAATCCTGTAACAATTTAAAGGCTTTCCTTTGTTTAAAGAATTCCACATTCTTAAAAGGCTCTATGCTTTTCTCCTTGGGTGAAAAGTTGTAGTTGACTTGCCCTCTATAATTTTTGGTCCGATCAAATGTTGTATTGATGTCGCGATGGAAAGTTTCGGAATAGGCATAGGTGAAAGCAAAATTTTCTATATCATAAACATTTGATTTCTTTTTGTTTGGCCCTGGAAGTTTCTTAACATTGGTAAAATTCAAACTTCTCCGGACGGTATAATCATCGGTAATTCTTCGGATAGAATCCTTGTATTCATTAGAAAATTCATCAGACCTCAAGACATCTTGCATGCGCACATCTGGATCTAATGGATTAAATTCTGGTCGAATGATTTGTTCCGAAACAGAGAAATACATTGGAATACTCAAATTGGTTTCTTTAGGAAGCAATTTGGCAACATTCATATTGGCAGAGAAGGTATATTGCTGTCTTGTTTCTCTTTGTCGTTCATTTAACTTTTGCTCTAAACTACCCCAACCTGGTGTACTGTAACTACCAGATAAGTTTGCGGTTCCTAAATCCGCAATTTTTGCAGTCATTCTTGCCGTAGATGCCCACCCTCCTTTATTGTTGAAATCAGATAAACGCAATTCATTTACCCAGACCTCAGCACATTTAGGAAGTCCATCATCCGCTGGATTATCAAAACCTGATCTTCTGTTTCTGACCCCAAGCATAATTACTCTAACCTCTGCTAAATTTGGATTTCCTTTTATTCTTATGGTGTTGTTTCCATCCTGAATTTCATACACATTACCAACGTTTACCCCATTACTAGGACTTAGGGTAAGTCTATTCCTATTTTGTTTGGCATTAATTAATTTATCGAATTGCAGATTGATTTCGTTTGCCGCTGGCCATATTTGCCTTGGATCATTTTGCCCAGGCAAGGTCACTTGTAATGGAACTTCGTATTCGTAGTAGTTATTTTCAAAGTCAGTACCCAATCGCATTACTACAGAAACATCTCCATTATTTAATATCTGACCATTATCTCCTGCTTCCGCATGAGAAAACATTTTAATTCGCTCGTATTGGCGAATATCTAAGTCCAAATACCTGAAAGCAAACCTTGTACCCCCGTCTTGTAAATCACACACATCAAGCACCAAGGATTGTTCATTTAACTGCCTAAGGTTTGTCGTTCCAAAATCAATTTCACGATTAATGTCTGGAGGAATTGCATAATTAATTGGCAGACGATTGGCGTTTTCCTCTACATTAACTGCTGAAATATTAAAAGTCGTTGATCCTGGTTCTCCACCATGTGTGTCTCCTGGAGGAATGTCCTCTCGATCAAACCTTCTCCACTCACCCCTTACTAATCCTAATCTTGCAAATCGAACTACTACATCTTCATTAAATCCTTTTAAGAACATTCGCATAAATCGAATGGATTTAAAATCTCTTATCTCACCAATTGTTCGTTCTGGTTCTCGAATCGGAATTTTAAATTGGTACCAATTAACAGTCTTTGGCTCTCCATTGACATTTGCTGTTGCTCTAACCACATCCGTAATAAAATTGTTGCCAACATTTTCTGGTTGAAGCAATTCAGGGCTTAATCGAACCTTATATTGGTAGTAACTTTCTGTTCGGTCCAAATTGAAATTTCTATTGACATCTTCTACATCCGGCAATGTGGTAGAAGCAGTAGAATAAGATTCAGGAGATTGCTCTGTAGTAGGAGAGTTCCCTTCATGGCCATTGAATAACTTATACCTCTCCAATATGGATAATTGTGCTGCATCATAATCACTACCACGATAATAATGGTAATCATCTTCAGAAGGGTCATTAAAAAATTCACTGAAGATAGATGGGTCTAACACATTTCTTAAAGTATCTAAATAAGATTGAAAAAATATTTGCTCTTGAGAGTTTGGCAATCCATCTAAACCAATATCTTGGAACTGACGAGAGGAAGGGATATTATCGAATGCATTTACCACAGATTGTATGGTTGGAATTCTTCCCCAAATTGTATTCGCTGTATTGTTATTGGATCCATCAATTGGGAATCCATTCTCAAAACTTTTTCTTGAATCTTTTAGAACATCTTCTGAAACGGATCCAATGTTGAAATACAAGTCTCCACCATCATGGTTGGGGTTACCATCTTCATCATCAAAAGGATCCATGATCCAGAACTGAATAAACTCCACATTGGAAGCTTCAAAATCACTGGATTGAATTTCACGCATTATTCCCCCCCATCTGGAGGCAGGGCTTCTCAAACTACCATCTCGATTTAAACCTGCAGAATAGAATCCACCTGTTGTTTCATAGTTATATGGCCCTCTTTCATTTGGATAAAATGCCAAATCCAAAGTAGGTAGGTTATTTATTAAACCAGGGTCTGGATCTCTATTTGGGAATACTTCTGTTTCCAATACCTCTCTAGAAAAGTTATTGGACTGACTTTCCGAGTCTCGAATGTGGTCTGGTGTTCTAACATCATTCCTAAAAAATAGTGGGTCAATTGTATACCAAGCTAACTTTGCCCTATTGAATCCATAAGCACGGTCATTGTTTAAATTACCCTCAGGAAATAAGTCATCCTGACCTTGAGGTGTACTGGCCAATTGCCACGCATTGGCTTGTCGAATATCCAAAATGGTCTGACTTCCTTCGAAATCATCAATGTAAGCTACCCCACTTTTAGATATTGCTCTTGAGTTACCTGGAAATAATCTGGCCGCTTCTGCTGAAATCGTAATGGAGGATTTGGCTTTGGTGGAATAAAATGGCAACAAATCTGCCGCTTGGGTTAAGAATGGTGCTTCTGTCTTATAGGAACCATCTATTCCAACTACTGTATTACTAATGGGTTCATCTCCAATATTAATCTTTCTGGTTAGTGGTCTTTCCGTTAGGTTTAAAATGGTTGCCCCTACGTTGATATCATCAGATACTCTATAATCGAATCGAGAACCCAAAAGTGTTTTTGTTTGAACATTGAATAAAGAGTTACTTCCAAGTGAAACCTTAATCGGCTGCCCAGAAGCCAAAACTCCTTCGTTCAATATTTTCACCCTACCCAAATTATAATCAACAGTATAATCCTGATTTTCTACGAGTTGAGTGCCACCAGCTGTTACCACCACAGATCCTTCAGGAATATTGAAAGTATTTAAAGATATCTCGGAACCAGAACTTGATTCATATCTTCCTCGGAATGTATATCGATTATGATCCACATCCTGTTGGGCAAGCACTTTTGTTGTTGTATATAAGGAGTCATAGGCGAATTTTACACCCAAAGCTGGATCGTCAAATCTTGACTTCAGATAATCTCCAAATGGCTCCAATACTGGAAAATAAATTCTACCATTTTGTGGATTGATTGTATTCCCTTGGATAAAGTCAAATAGTCCATCTGGTTGAGGGTCATTGACAACAGATACTCTATCCAATCCAAGGGTTGTAATTAAAGGTCGGTTTCTTGGTTTGCCATCTGGGAAGTAAGGAATTTCTACCCCTGATTCCTGATTTAAATACCAGATTTCAAAGGAGAAATTATTCGAACTTATGTTGAAGGCATCTAATGAATAGACATTTTTCATCATCAGATCCCAGGACGGAAGGGTTGGATTGATAATTGTTCCCTTTAACAATTTAAGATACAATGCTTGCTGACCATCAATTCCATCAGTAGATAAATCCCCTACTTGATAGGTCTGACCATTAAAGGTGTAACGATAAGCTACGGCCAATACATCTTGTGGGTTTAAAGTTCTATTCAATGAAATGTAACCCAATTGCGGATTAAAGTTATATTCATTTGGAGAAAGTAAAACCGCATTTTCTAATCGTTCATAATCGGAGCCGCTCCTTAATCCCTGATCTTGAAGTACAGCATCGGAATTGTTGAAGTTTCTAACTTCCGCTGCCCTTGGAAAACCACCAGATAAATTGGCATAAAGGTCGTTTGCATTATTATCTGCAGCAGGAATTTGTCTATTTCTTCTGACGACACCTGGATTATAAATTCTACGATCGTTTCCAAGGTCAGTAAAGGCCAATATATTTCTGGTATTGTTAAAAGCTCCTCTAGTATTGGTAATATAAACTTCTATTGCAGTAATGTTAATTCTAGAAGTTATCCGTGGAGGACTTGCCAAGTTCTTTTCATAGGACTCTCTGAACAAATGAGATAAAAAGTAATGTTGGTTTTCGTCATACTCAGAAGCCGATTTCTCAAATTCTTTTACTTGAGCACCTCCATTCAAATTAATTTCTTTTTTCTCTCCTTTTTCTTGAGAGAAAATTGAAGTTATTCTCAAGCGTCCGAATTGTAATTCTGTTTTAACTCCAAAAAGGGTTTGACTACCTGTAATCAAAGAACTTTGAAGTGGGAGAGATACGTTTCCTGCTTCAATTTTCTGGATAATTTCATCTTCATATCCTGTATATTCCAATTTCATTTGATTCTCGAAATCAAATGTGGCTTCTGTATTAAAATTGGTTTGCAATCTCAGTTTCTCTCCAATATTTCCAACAACGTTCAGCTGTATTTTTTGATTAAAATCAAAATTGGTTGTTCTTCTTTGCCTTTCCGGAATGATTGGATTATCTCTTCTAGAGATATTTAAACCGAAAGAAAGTTCCGCAGAACCTTGAGGTCTAATGTCAATTACATTCCCACCAAATATTCGATCAAACAATTTCCCCTTAACATTGATTTGGGGTCTAAACCCTTCGGACTCATTGAGTGTTTCCGCTTCAGATTTTTTCCTCCAAAAATCTCGGTTCCCTTTCTCCATGTCGTATTGCAAATACTCATCCAATGTCATTTTGGAAGGTGCCCGATAGTTGCGATCACCTAATTTTTGAAAGTAATTGTATTCTCCAGTTTCCGGATCATATTCAAAACTCTTATTCACATTAGAGGGCTCCGATAGGTATAATGGACTTCGATCTTCATTTAAACCTTCCTGGCTATTATCCTCAAATGGATAAACCAACTCTATCTCTGCCGTATCATCTTCTGTAGAATCGGCGAACAATTCAATATTTTGATTGTTGAATAGAATGGGCAATTCTGACGGAGCTTCAGCCAAGAGTGTCCCGAAAAAGATTCCAATTAACCCCAATGGAATTAGGGCTTTACTTATAGTGTTCTTTCTGAAGCTCAATTTATTACTTGCTTACAACCCTTTAAGTGCCTGTTTTATCACCTCCTCAACTTTGTAGTCGGGCTTTTCTTTTAGAATTTTAACAATCGCTTTATCGGCCATTTGTTTATTAAATCCCAAGTTGACCAAAGCAGATAACGCCTCGTCTTTCACGGTATTGTGCAGATTAGGAGAAATTTCTCCTTGAATATTCTCCTTTGAAATTTTATCTTTTAGATCAATAATAATTCTTTGGGCTGATTTTGGACCAATTCCTTTCACTCCTTTAAACCAGGCAACATTTTCTCCCAATATAGCATTCTGAATTTCAGCAGGTTCCGCGGAAGACAAAACCACCATAGCAGTTGCAGGACCTACTCCTGATACAGATATGAGCAATTGAAAAAGTCTCCTTTCACTTTCTTCTTTGAATCCGTAAAGAATTTGAGCATCTTCTCTAACAATCAGTTCAGTCAATAATTTGCAGTTCTCATCATTGCCAACGGAAGCATAAGTATTGAGTGAAATAAACAATTTATACCCAACTCCATTACAGTCAATAACCAGATAACTGGCATTTTTTTCGACCAATCTACCTTGAATATGTGCAATCATGATTTATAGGTTCTGGTTTGTGCATCAACGGAAGCAATAGTAACCATATTTACTATTTCTCGAACACTACTTCCAAGTTGCAGTATATGGACCGGTTTGTCTAATCCCAACAAGATTGGACCAATAGATTCTACTTCTCCAATTTCCTGTGCAAGTTTATAAGCAATATTTCCTGCGGAGAGGTTTGGAAAGATTAAGACATTAACCTTCTTGCCAACCAATTTAGAGAATGGGAATTTCTCCTTCAATAAATCATTTTGCATGGCAAAATTTGCTTGCAACTCACCATCCACAACCAATTCTGGATGTTCCTTATGTAGTATCTTAACCGCTTCACTTATCTTCCTTGCTTCTTCCAATTCAGATGAACCAAAATTTGCAAAGGATAACATTCCAATTCTTGGTTTAATTTTTAAACGCTTGACCGCATTGGCAGTTAAGTAAGCTATATCTGCAAGCTCTCTCGCAGTCGGATTGACATTAATCGTTGTATCTGAAAAGAAGAGTGGCCCCTTCTTGGTGATTAGAATGTACATTCCAGCTATTCGATTAACACCTTCCTCAGTTCCCATGATTTGCAATGCAGGTCTTATAGTCTCTGGATAGTTTCTGGTTATTCCACTAATAAAAGCATCGGCATCCCCTAGTTCTACCATCATTGCTCCAAAGTAATTTCTATCGCGCATTTTTTGTTTCGCCTCATATTGGGTAACTCCCTTGCGTTGTCTTCTAATGAAAAACTCATTGCCATACTTTTCACGAAGTTTAAGGTTTTCGGCCTCCTTGGGATCTACAATCTTCACTCCATCTAAGTCTAGCAAATTGCTTGCAATCAAATCGTCTATTTTTTCCTTGTTGCCTAGCAAGATTGGAATGGCAATATTCTCGTCTTTGACAATTTGAGCCGCTTTTAAAGTTTTGTAATTATCAGCTTCTGCAAAAACAACCCTTTGGGGTTTTATCCTTGCGCGAGCTACCATATTTCGGATCAATTTATTGTCACGACCCAATCTTTCGCTCAATTGCAGTTTATACTTTCCCCAATCTTCAATCGGTTTATTTGCTACTCCAGATAAGATTGCAGCTTTAGCAACTGCAGGTGCTACAGCCATCAATAACCTAGGGTCCATAGGTTTCGGGATGATAAACTCTCTGCCAAAGGATAAGTTCTTAGACCCATAAGCTTCATTAACTTCTTCCGGAACTGCCTCTTTTGCAATTTTTGCAATTGCCTTTACTGCAGCTAATTTCATTGCCTCATTAATTTCTGTAGCTCTTACATCGAGAGCACCCCTGAAAATAAATGGGAATCCCAATACATTATTGACTTGATTTGGTTGATCAGATCTACCCGTTGCCATTATTACATCAGATCTTGCATCCAAGGCATCTTTGTAAGGAATTTCTGGATCGGGATTGGCCAAAGCAAAAACAATTGGGTTTTTAGCCATGCTTTGAACCATTTTTTTAGTCAATATATTGCCAATCGATAAACCAAGAAATACATCTGCTCCAACTATAGCATCTTCTAACTGATGTAAATCTTTTTTAGTGGCGAATTTCTTTTTATATGGATTATTGATCTCAGCATCAGATCGAATAACGCCTTTACTATCTAACATCACAATGTTTTCCCTTTTTGCCCCAAGGGAAACATATAGATTTATACATGCCATGGCAGCTGCACCTGCACCATTGACGACAATATAAACCTCATTAATCTTTTTTTCGGCCAATTCTAAAGCATTCAATAGAGCAGCCGATGAAATAATGGCAGTCCCATGTTGATCATCATGCATAACTGGGATATCCAACTCTTCCCTTAACCTCTCTTCAATTTCAAAACATTCAGGAGCTTTAATGTCTTCCAAATTGATACCTCCAAAAGTTGGAGCTATTGCTTTTACTGTACTTATAAAATGATCTACTTCTGTAGCATCAACCTCAATATCAAAAACATCTATATCAGCGAATATTTTGAATAATAAGCCCTTTCCTTCCATTACTGGTTTGGAAGCATCAGGACCAATATCGCCTAGACCAAGCACTGCAGTTCCATTGCTTATCACGGCAACCAAGTTTCCTTTTGTGGTGTATTTATAGGCATTTTCCTTATCCTCTTCTATTTTTTTACAGGGCTCCGCCACGCCTGGAGAGTAAGCCAACGCTAAATCTCGTTGCGTACTGTATGGTTTTATAGGGCGAATTTCTATCTTACCAGCCTTACCCTCAGAATGATAGTCTAAAGCCTCCTTGGTTTTCCTGGAGTCTGCCATAATATTTTTATTTTCGGGGGGGTTAAAAGTAAGCATTAAGCCCTTGTCCTTAAAGGATTTTTCTCTAGTAATTAAACTTAAAATTCGAGCTATAAATGAAACATTTGGTTGTTTTTAGTGGTGCAGGTATGAGTGCTGAAAGTGGGTTAAAAACTTTTAGAGATAATGGTGGATTGTGGGAGAATCATCGAGTAGAAGAAGTAGCTACACCTGAGGCTTGGGAACAAAATAAAGAATTGGTGCTTCGCTTTTACAATATGCGACGAACACAATTGTTTAAGTCTGAACCCAATAATGCACACAAAATTTTAGCTCAACTGGAAAATAAGTATCACATCTCTGTTATCACTCAAAACATTGATGATTTACACGAAAGAGCAGGATCTAAAAATGTAATTCACCTTCATGGCGAACTTAAAAAAGCACAAAGTGAGAAGTTTCCAGAACTGGTTTATGATTGGGAAAAGGAAGAAATTGAAATTGGAGATTTATGTGAAAGAGGATTTCAATTGAGACCTAATGTGGTTTGGTTTGGGGAGGCAGTTCCTAAAATGATCGTTGCCGAAGAAGTTGCTAATACGGCAGACATTTTAATTGTAATCGGAACTTCTTTAAATGTATATCCAGCAGCAGGGCTTATTCATTCGGTTCCTTCCAATTGCAAGAAATTCTTAATCGACCCTAAAGCAGATGAAATGCATTTGGATACGAATTGGACCCTAATAGCTTCCGGAGCAGAACATGGAATGCAAATATTGTACGATCAATTAGCCAAGGACAAGGATTAACTTTCCCAAAGACTCATCTGTTGATTTCCATTGCGACGAAAAATATCACAATTTAAAGCTGGCATCTTTCTACCAGCTAAATATTTTTGTTTGGAGATCAAGAAGATCCTATTGATTTGTTTGGCAACTACTCCTTCCCCATGCATTCTTAATCCGAACCTGCTGTCATTATAACTCCCTTTATGGCACTCTTTGATTTGTCTTAATATTTTCTCTGCTTGATTCGGAAACGCTTTATGTACCCAATTGACAAAAAGTTCAGCAATTGCACCATTCAACCTGACAATGGTATAGGCAGCCGAAAGTGCTCCATGATTTGCTGCCTCTTTAATAATTCTTGGTATTTCATGACTATTTAAACCAGGTATAACTGGTGCAACCATAATATTTACTGGGATATTATAATCGCTCAATGTTTGGATAACTTTTAGTTTCTTCTGAGCATTTACAGTTCTTGGTTCTAGTTTCAATCGAATCTTTTCATCCAAGCTTGTTAGACTAATATTTACACTTATCAATCTTTGCTGATTCATCTTTATCAGCAAATCCAAATCTCTTAATATGAGTGCATTCTTAGTGATAATACTCACGGGATGCTTAAAGTCTAATAAAACCTCAAGAATCTCTCTGGTAATTTTAAACTTTCGTTC
>Ga0207422_1002403_pt1 | contig 24882 bp, 29 predicted proteins | sample MarCyaLeptolynsp_FD_187757 | JGI IMG/M metagenome (GOLD analysis project Ga0207422, IMG submission 187757) | Marine cyanobacterial communities from Panama - species 1 Leptolyngbya sp. (SPAdes) | ecosystem: Environmental > Aquatic > Marine > Unclassified | place: Panama: Panama City | collected... | reverse complement strand
CCTGTCTCCGGTACAGCCTGCACCTGTACTGGTTTCGCGTTTCCGGGAAGTTCTCCAAAGATGCGACGAGCTTCGGGACGATCCGGATACGCGGGAGTTCGCGCGGATCAACATGGATTTTCTCCACCTGCTTCTCGATCTGACTGAGAATGAACCCTTCAGGGAGATCAGCGAACGTCTCTATTACCGGACGACCCGGATCTGGATCCGGTCGGTGTCCAAGATGAACTTCGCGGAAGAGATCGAGATCTTCCGGCGGGAGGTGGCCGACGTTCTCGCCGCCGTCGAATTGGGCGATCTGGGCGCCATTGGCCATATCCGCCGCTCGCACATATCGATGAGCTTCCGGCGGTTGCGGCAAAGCAAAGAGGCGCAATTGCCCTTGGCGTCAGGTGAGTAGCGAAGACGGCCTCATTCGGGGTGAGCGTTCGCCCAGGACCATCTGGAAGGGTGTGACGATCGCCGATACGCTCAGCGCTGCTGAGCGTAGGCCCAGGGCAGGAGCTCGTCGAGCCGGTTGATTTTGTGCTCCGCGATCCGGCCGAGCACATCGGTGAGCCAGGCCTGCGGATCGACGCCGTTGAGCTTGGCGGTCTCGATCAGGGTGTAGGCGATCGCTCCGGCCTTGCCGCCGCCTTCCGAGCCGGCGAACAACCAGTTTTTCCTGCCCAGGGCTATTCCTCGGATCGACCGTTCACAGGTGTTGTTGTCGATCTCCAGGAATCCGTGCTGCAGATAGGGCCGGAGTCTGGGCAGTCGTGACAGCGCATAGCGGATCGCCGCGGCAAGCGGGCTCTTGCCGGAGATCTTGGGCAGCTGAGCCTTCAGCCAGGCTTCCAGATCATCGAACGGCGGTGCTGATCGGGCCGACCGTATAGAAGCCAAGCATGGTCGCACGAGCCAGGAGATGACGGCAATCTCCGGCGCGTTGACTCTGCTTACCAACTCGGTGATGGCCGGGAACGCCGAGCAGATGCAGCGCATCGTGACGGAAGGCGGGGCAGCTCTGTACCCAGACGCCCACCTGGCACGGATCGCACCCGTCGCCTACAAGCACATCAACATGACGGCTTTCCGAAAGTTGGCACAGGCCAGCGACACCTCTGCATGATGTGAAATCAGACGGACCCTGGATACCATTGGACCGCCCGCGCCAGCCTTCAATCCGACCCTGCCACCCGTCCTTCTAAACGCGGTGCCAGTTCCGTCAGTGCTCCGGCAAGGTGGTCGGTCAATGCAGCGACCCTCGCATTCTTCGCCATGTCGCGGTGGGAAAGAATCCAAATCCATTCGTGCGGTTCGGGCTTAACGCCCGGCACGCGTTCGAGGTCGGACCGTCCGTCAGCGAGGTAACACGGGAGCGACGCAATGCCGACTTTCTGCTCTGCGGCTGAAAGCTGAAGCACTTCGGAAGCGAAAACGCCGCGAACCGGAATGTCAGGAAACTGCCTTTTCCCCGGCCAACTCAAATGCTTTGCCGCCTGGCCCCAGCCAATCCAATGACACTCTTGCGGTGCGTTTATCAGATCGTGGGTGTCAAGGTGGTCGGGATGGGCATAGGCACACCAGTTCACCGCCCCGACACGCGGCCCTGTGAGCGAAAGCGGAGGATCGTCGGCCAAGCGAATTGCCACATCCGCCTCTCTGCTGGCCAGATCGGTGAACTTGTAGGTCATGTTGAGTTCGAGGTTGATACCCGGGAACCGCTCAATAAAGCCATGTATATGCGGCATCAGCAGATGCAGGGCGAACCCATGGGTCAGCGAGAGTTTCAGCGGACCTTCCAGCGAGCGGTCCTTGCCCGAAAGATCGCGTTCAATTCCGTCGAACTCGTCGCGGATGATTTGCATCGATCGGGCCAGTTTTTCGCCGGCATCCGTTGCGGAATAGCCCCCGGGAAGGCGGTCAAACAGCCGGACCCCCAATTGCGTTTCGAGACTGTTTAGGCGGCGCGCGCAGGACGAGTGATGCATGCCGAGGCTACGGGCGGCATTCTTCAGGCCGCCTGCTTTGAATATTGCCAGGAAAATTCTGTAGTCATCCCAGTCATGCATACCGAAACCTCCGACTATCACCGTAATTTAAGGGGCGCATTTTTGCAAAGTATAAACTCGATTTCGCGGTCTTCTTCGCAAAATTTGGCCTGCTACCTTTAGAGGAGAACACGCAAGCAGGAGCTACGAATGTTTTTCAACCAACTCTCTCTCAAGGCCGCTACCCTCGCATTGGCGACTGCAATTTCTGTTGCAGGTACTGCCAATGCCGAACAAGCAAATCTTATTGATTTCATCGTTCTGAATGATGGAATCGACATCTCTGAACGAGATGCATATGAGGCGGCTCTTAAACCCATTGCGGCGCGATATGGCGCGGAAGTGGTGCATTCCTACGACGTATTGAACCACATGACCGGGGGTATGGCCCAATCGGTCCGGGTGAATATCTGGAATCTCGACGACATGGGCGCGATTGGTTCCGTGGACAAGGACCCGGACTATCAGGACATGGTGCCCAACAGAGACCGCATTCATGATCTCTCGGCGCTGACGCTTTACACGGCAACCGAAACAGTAAACGCAGGCCCAATTACCGAAGGGTTTGTTCTGGTAGACTTGGTGGTGATGAACGATGGTTTCGGCGCGTCCGAGCGGGATGCCTATGAAGCCAGCATGGCGCCGATTGCCGAGAAATACGGCTACACGATTCAGGCCTCTTACGAGATCGACAAAAAGATCGGGGGCGACGGTCCAGCATCTCCTCTGCGTCTCATTCTATGGAATGGTGACAATCCCGATGCGCTTGGTGCGTTGACCCAAGATCCGGCTTACAAAGCTCTGGAAGACGACCGCCAAAAGCTCTTCGACTTCTCGCAGCTGACCTTGCTCATGGCGTCACCGGTCTCATCGCAGCAACGCGGCACACCCAATAGGTGAGCCTGCCAGCTAGCCATGCAAGGCTCGCCTTCCGAACCCGTAAAGTAGGTACATAGGATGAAAATAGAATTGCAACAGGGCCAACGGTTGGAGCTGGCCATTGGCCGGGTCAAAAAAGGCCACGAAGATCAGCTTTTTGGCGAGTATTTTCCCAAGGTTGGACCGATCCTTGCGGAATACGGCGCGCGGCCGTTGGGGTCGTTCAAGGTGCTTGGGTCGATCGGGGCCGAAGATGCCGAATTTGGGGGCATTGTTCATCTGGCCGTCGACCGACACCTATCTTGAGTTTCACGCCAACCCCCGCCGATCGGGGAATCCCCAGGCTGCTCCAATGAGCGCGAAAACCGGCTCTATCCCGCCGTCAGCGGCCGCCAGGTCCGCTGCGGGGCGCGCCAGTCTATGCCTTCCAGCAGCATGGCCAGCTGCGCCGGCGTGACCACCATCTTGCCGTCCGCCGGCGACGGCCAGACGAACCGGCCGCGTTCCAGGCGCTTGGCGAACAGGCACGCCCCCTGGCCGTCCCACCAGATCACCTTGATCAGATCGCCGCGGCGGCCACGGAACACGAACAGGTGGCCGGAGTACGGATCCAGCCGCAGGATCTTCTCGGTCAGCGCCGCCAGGCCAGCGAAGCCCTTGCGCATATCCGTGACCCCGGCCGCCAGCCAGACCCGGGTGCCGGTTGGAACCGGGATCATCCGGTCGCTCTCAGGATCCGCAGCACCCGGGCCAGCGTGCGGTCGTTCACATGGGCATCGATCCGAACCCGGCTGCCGCACGCCAGATCGATCTCGATGATCCCGGCGCGCTCTTCAAGGGGCAGCTGGGTCGGCAACCGCGACCGGTCCGTCGGCGCGGGCAGGTCTGGCGCCCAAGACGCGTCACCTGTGCTTGAGGCAACCTCAACCGAGAGAAAATCGGTCCCAACAGGCTCGCCGCCGAACTGCGGATCCCGGAGCCACTTGAACACCATGTTGGCGTTGGCCCCGTGCCGGCGTGCCACCTCGGCCACTCTTGCCCCTTCCTCACGCGCCTCGGCCACGATCTGGCGCTTTTGAGCATCGCTCCAGGATCGCCGGCGTCGTCGCTGCTCCATCGAACCCACGCTTTAAGTGTCCGCTTAAATCACAAGCGGACACTTAAGGCCCGCCGCGGACCTCAGCATCGCTATCAGGAAAGCCAGCACAAGGTGGGGGAGACCGAACGGTTACGATCGGGCGTCTGGCGGCTCTCTGGCGCTTGGGGCAGACCGAACCGCTGCTGTCGTCAGCCCGCGAGCAATACGAGAACTGAGATTGTCACGACAGACAGGGCGGTCGAGAGAACCGTGACGGCCGATACTTCGGCCACGTATGCGTCTCGTTCTTCCGCCAGAACAAATGCGAGCGCACCGGTCGGCATGGCCGCTAGCAGAACGGCAGCAAACGCCCAGAATCCATCCATACCGAAGACCCAGTAAACCGCGATCCAAACTAGCAATGGATGCAAAATCAGTTTGATCGATAAGATTGCTCCAAGCTCCGCGGGAGGCGCGGAAATTTTGCGCTCTACGAACGACAGGCCGAGGGCGAACAATGCTGCAGGTCCTGCCGTTGATCCGAGGAGTTCCAGGAACCGGGCGTATGCGTCCGGTCTGACCCACCTTGTGCCGGTTTTCCGGATGCCGATGCTGATGTTCGTTGGCGGGCGGTAAGTGTCCGCTTGTGATCTAAGCGGACACTTGAAGCGTGGGTTTGATGGAGCAGCGACGACGGCGGCGGTCGTGGAGCGACGCTGAGAAGCAGCAGATCGTGAGCGAGGCCCGGGTACCAGGGTCAAAGGTCGCTGAGGTAGCACGCCGGCATGGTGCCAACGCGAACATGGTATTCAAGTGGCTCCGGGATCCGCAGTTCGGCGGCGAGCCTGCCGCGGCAGAGTTTCTGGCGGTCGAAGTCGCCATGGACGCGGGTAACGGCCCCCCGTCGCCGGACCTGCCCATGCCGACGGATCGGACGCGGTTGCCGGCGCGGCTGGCACTGGAAGAGCGCGCCGGTATCATCGAGATCGATCTGGCCTGCGGCAACCGGGTTCGGATCGACGCCCATGTGAACGACCGCGCGCTGGCCCGGGTGCTGCGGATCCTGAGGGCGGGCGGATGATCCCGGTTCCGTCCGGCACCCGGCTCTGGCTGGCCGCCGGGGTCACGGACATGAGGAAGGGCTTCACCGGTCTGGCGGCGCTGACCGAGAAGATCCTGCGGCTGGATCCGTACTCCGGGCACCTGTTCGTGTTCCGCGGGCGGCGGGGCGATCTGATCAAGGTGATCTGGTGGGACGGCCAGGGTGCCTGCCTGTTTGCCAAGCGCCTGGAACGCGGCCGGTTCGTGTGGCCGTCGCCGGCGGACGGGAAGGTGGTCGTCACGTCCGCCCAGTTGGCAATGCTGCTGGAAGGCATCGACTGGCGTGCCCCGCAACGGACCTGGCGGCCGCTGACGGCCGGATAGATCAACAATCGCAGCGGATTAGCGGGCCAGGGGATTCCCGGTTGGGATGTCTTCGGCTATAGAATCGTCATGACGGATTCAGCCGTAGCCCTCCCAGACGACATCGCCGAACTGAAGGCGATGATCCGGAAATTCAGGGCAGAGCTGCATACCCGAGACCTGCTCATCGAGAAGCTCAAGCATCAGTTGGCGGGCCTGCGCCGGTCCCGGTTCGGGACCAGCTCAGAGGCGCTGGATCAGCTCGAGCTGACCCTCGAGGAGGCGGAGATCGCCGCGGCGGCCGTGCCCGCCGGTCAACCCGTCGCGGCGCCGGCGCCGGAGAAGGATCAGCCGAAGCGCCGACCGTTGCCCGACCATCTTCTGCGCCGTGAGCAGGTCCTGTCGCCCGGCGAGGCCTGCGGGCAGTGCGGCGGCAAGCTGAAGCATCTCGGCGAGGACGTTACCGAGGAACTGGAATACGTGCCCGGGCGCTTCGTGGTGAACCGCATCGTCCGTCCGCGCCTGGCCTGCGCCGGCTGCGAGCGGATCCACCAGGCCCCGTTGCCGTCCCGGCCGATCGAACGCGGCCGGCCGGGGCCCGGCTTGCTGGCTCACGTCCTGGTCTCCAAATACGCCGACCATCTGCCGCTGTATCGCCAGAGCGCGATCTATGGGCGCGAGGGGATCGACCTGGAGCGCTCGACGCTGAGTGACTGGGTGGGCAAGTCGACGGCGCTGCTGGAACCGCTGGCCGATGCGATCGGCCGCCATGTTCTGAGGGGGCAGGCGATCTTCGCCGATGACACGCCCGTCAATATGCTCGCACCCGGGTCAGGAAAGACCAAGACCGCCCGGCTCTGGGCCTATGTGCGCGACGAGCGCCCTTGGGCGGGAGAAGCGCCGCCGGCGGCATGGTACCAGTTCACCACCGACCGCAAGGCGGCGCGGCCGTCGGACCATCTGGTGAACTACCAAGGCTGGATGCATGCCGACGGCTATGCCGGGTTCGAGGAGCTTTATCGCTCCGGCCGGGTCCGGGAGGTCGCCTGCATGGCCCATGTCCGCCGGAAGTTCTTCGACGTGCACGCCTCTCAGGGCTCGGCGATCGCCGCGGAGGCCTTGCAACGGATCGCCGCCCTCTACGCCATCGATACGGAAGCCCGAGGACAGCCGCCGGATCGGCGGGCTGAGATCAGACAGGCCCGATCATCGCCCCTGTTCGACGACCTGGAAGCCTGGCTCAAAGCTCAGCTGCCCAAGATCTCCGGCAAGAGCCCGCTTGCCGCTGCGATCCGCTACGCCCTCTCCCGGCTGCCCAGGCTCCGGCCCTATCTGCGACACGGGATCCTGGAGCTGGATAACAACACCTGTGAACGGTCGATCCGGGGAATAGCCGTCGGGCGCAAGAACTACCTCTTTATGGGCTCCGAAGGCGGGGGCAAGGCCGGAGCGATCGCCTACACCCTCATCGAGACCGCCAAGCTGAACAGCGTCGATCCGCAGGACTGGCTCACAGACGTGCTCGGGCGCATCGCCGAGCACAGGATCAACCGTCTCGATGAGCTCCTGCCTTGGGCCTACGCTCAACGCGGTTGAGCGTATCGGCGATCGTCAGACCCCGCCAGATGGGCTTAGCTGGACGCTCACGGCTTTCCAGGGCGCGAGAAGTCGAGTGTGACGCCCCGCCGGTAGGCCCACAGGTCCATGTCGCGGGAGATGAACTCCGAGCCCTGGTCGTGAGCGTTCGCCCGAGCCCACCCCTCTCGACGAGCTGCTGCCTTGGGCCTACGCTCAACACGGTTGAGCGTATCGGCAATTGTCAGACACCGACAGGTGGCTTGGCCGGACGCCAAATAAAATCAGCCTGGGTCAGCAATATCAGGGGCGATAAACGCGCCTCAAGTCGGCACTCCCCCCGCAAGTCAATCAAAGCGAACTGTTCTCGCGGGTGTCTATCTGATCCAGGCTGCTTTACATGGATCAGATTGGTCTCTTATTGAGAATTAGGCCTCGGAGCAATTGAGCTGTGACTTGATCCATTGTGTCTGAGGATCGGAGTCATTCCGGCGGTGCCAGACCACCGAAACCGGAAAGCACGGCACCTCCAAAGGTGGCTTGCGCGTCACGAGCCCGAACCGGCCGGCAAAGGCCTGGGCCACGCGGGCCGGCAGTGTCACCAGGGCGTTTGCCTGGGTCGCTGCCGCAAGTGCCGGCAGGAATGCGGGCAGGCCCAGCACCACATGACGGACCCGGCCGATCTTTTCGAGTTGCGTATCGATAACTCCGTGGAGCTGCGAGCTGGGGGACGTCAGGATATGATCCATCGCGCAATAGATATCGAGATCGAGCGGCGACTTGCTGGACAGAAGCTCGGGGCGCCCCGCGACAAGATAGGTATCTTCGTAAAGGACTTCGCTGCGGCAAGTAGCAGGCACATCCCGGAAAAAGCCCAGCGCCAGGTCCACCTCGCCATCCTGCAAGGCCTGAATCGCCTCTCTTCGTCCGTGGGGAAAAACCGAAAGATCGAGCCGGGGCGCGGCGTCGCGCAGCCGCGCTGCCAGCGCGGGAATGAGCACGGCCTGTTCCGCATGCATGGCCGCAACCCGGATCTGTCCCTCGGCCGTTTCAGGACTGAAGGACCGCGCGGACCCTAGCGCCCCGCGCAACGTGTCGACCGCGCCGGCTATTGGAACCTCCAACCGCAGCGCCATGGCCGTCGGCTCCATTCCGTGCGGGCGCCGCAGGAACAACTCGTCCCCGAAGACATCGCGTAGCCGCTTCATAGCCTGGCTGATCGCCGATTGCGTCAGGCCCAATTCATGGGCCACATGGATCGCTTTCCGGTGCTTGAGCATGCCAAGGAACACCAACAGCAAGGTCAGATCCAACCGTCTGAGTTCTGATTTACTTAAGTGAGACATAAGAACAAATCGTTATCACTAAATATGAATGAGTGGTAGCGAATGTTTATGGGTTTTCGTCCGCCGGTGTTCCTCAGCCTGACCTCTCGGCTTTCAATTTGCTGGAGATCCGCATGCAGTTGCTCGATAGACGAACCTTCATGGCACTCTCGGCGGCCGCAGCCGCGACAACGCTTGCCGGACCCGGACGGGCCGCGATCGGTCGTGCGGACGTTTTCACCGCAGATCTGTGGGGGGCTGCTGTGGATAGTGCGGTCATCATCGGCGAGAAAAGCGCCGTATTGATTGATGCGCAGTTGACCGTGCCGAATGCCAATCGGTTGGCCGATTTGATTGCGGCCACGGGGAAGACGCTTGAGACGATCTGCATTACCCACGTCCACCCGGATCACCACCTGGGGATGGCTGCGATCATGGATCGTTTTCCCGATGCCAGGCCCGTAGCGCACCCACAGGTACAATCTCAATTGTCGGCGGCTGCCCGGTGGATGCTCAGCACGATGTCTCAAGGGGCGGAACCTGGAACTTTCGCGGATCGTGTGGTGGTCCCCGAACCGTTGACGAACAACACGATCATGTTCGAGGGCGAGCGGATCGAAGTTCTTGATCCGCTGCACGGCGACACCGACCTGTTGTCGGCGGTGCATATTCCCGTGCTCGACACGCTGATCGCCTCTGATTTCCTGTACTCCGGTACGCACCAATGGATGGCCGAGAATACGACGCCCGAACGGCTTGCTCGGTGGCGCGCAAGCCTGGATCAGCTCGAAGCCATCGGGGCCGGGACCGTTGTGCCGGGCCATGAAGGTCCAGGCGCGGTGCGCGATCCATCCATCTTTGAGACGACCCGTGCCTATATCGGCCAATGGGAGGCCGCACTCACCGGGACAAACAATGCCGAAGACCTGAAGGCCGCCATGCTGTCGGGCAATGAGGGCAAAGCCTTGGAATGGGTGTTGGACAGATCTGTCGCCGCTGTCTACCCAGGCTAACCACAGACAGAAGTGGACGGGCGGACTTGCCGTATTAACGAGAAAGGGTGCGCGATGTCGGCGCTATCCGAGTTTCCGATTTCAGACCGTTGGCCTCCCAGCGACCCCGGTGTGATTCAGCTCTACGCGTTCCCGACACCCAACGGCGTGAAGGCCTCCATAGCCCTGGAGGAACTTGGCCTGCCTTACGAAGCACATCGCGTCACGCTGGCCGAAGCCGATGTGAAAAGCGCCGCGTTCCTGTCGCTCAACCCCAATAACAAGATTCCGGCGATGATTGACCCGAATGGCCCGGATGGAAAGCCAATCGCCTTATGGGAATCGGGAGCGATCCTGGTCTACCTGGCAGAGAAGACGGGCAAGCTGTTCGGTACGACCCATGCAGACAGGTACCAGATCCTGAAATGGCTGATGTTCCAGGTGGGCGGTGTGGGCCCGATGTTCGGGCAACTGGGATTTTTCGTGAAGTTTGCAGGCGCGCAGGTCGAAGAGCCGCTACCGCGCCAGCGCTATGTGACCGAAGCACGACGTCTTCTCAACGTTGTCGAAACCGCGCTGGAGGGGCGGGAGTGGATCGCCGATGACTACTCTATTGCCGATATCGCGCTCGCGCCTTGGCTGGGTATGGTTGAGGTCTACGGCGCACGGGACCACGTCGCGTGGAAGGATCTGCGGAACATCCCCGACTACCTTGACCGCTTCAACGCGCGTCCCGCCGTCCAAAAGGGACGGAATACGCCCCCGCGCGAGATCTGACACAGCATGATGGGGCTGCCATGTGCCCGTCGACTGGATCGCAACATTTCCCGTCGACCCCTCACCGGAACCGCCGGCGTTGGCAAGCCATGCGTCACGCCAGCGAGCGGAACCTTCCTTTTGCGGGCGGTCAGCTCACCCGTATGAAAGCGGTTGTCCAAAACCCAGGCCATGGGAGTGCGGCATGAGCGACACAGTCACCATTGTTGTCCGGCAATATGTCAGACCGGGCCATGAAGAGGCCTACGAGGCCTGGCTGAAACGGATGACCGAAGGGGCGCAGGCGGAGTTCCCAGGTTACCTGGGGGTGGGTTTTCATCGCCCCGAGAAACCCGGTGACCAATACCGCCAGGTCTTCCGATTTGACAGCATCGAACAGCTGGAAGACTTCGAACGATCCGACTACCGGGCGAAGATGCTGGCGGAAGGGTCCAAACACTTCGCAGCTGACCCGACGCTGGAGCGGATGACCGGATTGGAGTTTTGGTTCGATCCGCCCCGTGGCACCAAGGTGGCGCAGCCCAGCCCACATCGCATGGCATTGGTCATGATCCTGGTCGTGTTCACGATGATCTTGATCCTGAGCACGGCGATCGGCGCGCTGACGCCTGGCTGGCCGCAACCCATGCGCCTATTGCTGACGGTTTGCATCCAGGTGACGCTGATGACTTATATCGTAATGCCGTGGCTAACGCCGCGCATTGCCCGCTTTGTCTATCCCAGTACGCGAACGGCTTGACGTATAAGGGGCCGACCATCCTGGCCGAGTGCCTAGGACGTCTCGCGCTCTTGTTGACTAAGGATAGGGCCATGCCGGTGTTCCGCCTGTTTCTTGTTGCGTCGACCTTAGGCATTTATGCTCTGACAGTTATCGCCATCATCGGCCACGGCTTGTTGTGGCCTGTCACCGCCTTCGGCGACCTGGCGGCTTTGAACTGGCGATCACAGTTCAACTTCGATTTCGTGATCTTTCTTGTCCTGTCATCTTCGTGGATAGTGTGGCGCGAAGGGGCTGGAGCGAAAGCCTACTCTTGTGGATTCTTGAACATTTTTCTCGGTGGCATGTTTTGCTTTCCTTACCTATTGCTGGCCTCGTATCGTGCCCAAGGGGACATCAGGAAACTCCTGCTTGGCGCAAACACCTGAAAGCCACAGCCGGTCCGTTGGGCGCGTATCTGGGTTTGCGGACGTCAACGGAGCAAGACGGGTCAGACCGGACGCTTACGGACGATGCGTACCTCTGCGATGAGTTCGTGGCCTTGGGCCTGCTGGAACGCAAGCGGCACCCGAACCGCCGCTTGACGGTGTCGCAGTACGTGCTGACCGATGCCGGCATCGAGGCTGCGGGGTAGGGTCCGCAGGCCTCCGCCGATCTCCCAGCACCATCACGCTTGACTATCCGAAGCTGGCCAACGAGAAGCCGAAAGGCGAGACGATCGCGTATGACGAGATCATCAAGCACTGGCAGTAACGTCTGGCACCTCGTGTTTCCTGACGCCGGGGCCAAGCCCCGGCGTCTTTCTTTTGAGCCGATACCGGTGTCATGACGTCATACGGCGTCGCCGGTCTCCGCTTTCTCGGCCTCGTCATCGTCGTTGTTCAAGGCCTCGAAAAGCTCATTGTAGAGCCCTTGGCTGGCCGAGCCGCTGGAGAGGTTCGAGTTCGTCGCCGTCAGGCCAAAGCCGGACTCCTGCATCCCGATCATGGTGTTCAGCATCTGGGGCGCCAGTTTCTTGAACTGAGCCTGCAGTTCCTCCAGAGAGAGACCGCCGTCCAAGTTGGTGTCCGCCGCCTCCAGCATCTCGCTGGCATTCGGGCCCTTTCCCCCAAATGGCCCGGACTTCTGCAGCTTCTCCAGCTCGCCGACGTCCAGCACGCCGTCAGCATTCGCGTCCGAGTCCTGGAACTTGGTCTTTGACTGTTCCAGGATTCGAGACCGCATCTGGTCAATCATCGCGGGGTCCAACCCCATCTTGCCGCCAAGTGAGTCGATCATCGTCAGTGCTCCTTTCGTCGAACAATGCCGGATAGCGATAGCCGGCTCTGAATTCGTGCAAGAGAAGCGCCGAGAAATTGGGTCAATATTCTATATCGTGAATGAGATATGTAATAATATTGTGACCAGATCGGCAAATAATTCTCTGTTTTTTTAGCAATGTATGCGCCGAGCCGGGTGTTACTTTGCGATACAAAACCCTGCAGCTATTTCCGTGTCGCCGAAGGATAAGCTCCTCCCCACATGCTCACCAGCGACCGTGGATGTGCGGCTATGCGATCGACCGACGATGTGAGGGGCCAGCGTCTTCTCTTCTCCACACCGCTCCTCCAGTTTTTCCCGTTGAGCAAGCGAGAAGAGGTCGATGAACTTCGGGACATCATCCTGCAACAGGCGGCACGGGAGGGCGGTGTCAGTCATAGCAATGTCGGAGGGTGGCAATCCTCCCAGGGCTTCATCTCCTGGTCGGGGGCCATCGGACTGAAGCTGCTGCAGGCCGCCTCTCAGTTCGCGACGCGCAATACCCTTGTTGTTCAGGGCAATACGGTGACCATCGAGACAATCGACTGGCAGGTCGCGGCTTGGGCAAACGTTAACCGGAGCGGCGACCACAACGTAGCCCATGCCCATCCCGGATGTTTCTGGTCCGGGTGTTTCTATGCGGACGATGGCGGCATTGGTGGCGAGGAGGCGCTGGGCGGCGCGATAGAGTTCGAAGACCCAAGGGGCGTCGGTCCCATGATGTACGCACCCTTCCTCAAATATGGCGTGAGCGGCTGCGTATCGGCGGGCTTAGCCGAACGTGTTTATCCGCAGACCGGCATGCTCTTGATCTTTCCATCCTGGCTTCGCCACTCCGTCACTCCCTACAGCGGCACCGGAACCCGCGTGTCGGTCGCGTTCAACTTCTCTCTCTAGCAGCTCACCCGGATGCCTCCGGCAACCTTATGGCTACGAGTGCACCCCCTCCATCGGCATCGGCGATCGTCAATTGGCCGCCTAGATTTCGGATGATCGCATCCGCGATCGACAGGCCCAGGCCATCCCCGCCAGTCTCCCGGCGTCGACTCTTGTCGAGCCGATAGAAAGGTTCGAGCACGGCCTGCCGAGCGTCAGCGGGAATGCCGGGTCCATCGTCCACGACCTCGATCACGGCGGCACCGTCCGCTCTTCTCAAGCGAACTGACGCGACGCGCCCGTAGGTGACAGCGTTATCCACCAGGTTCATGACCGCACGGTCGAGAGCGGCCGCCGACGTCCGGACCCGCAAGGGCGTTTGAACGTGCAGACCGACCGGCGGGTCCCGATCATGGAACCGTTCGACGATCCGCTCCAGATGCTCCGCGAGGTCTACCAGAGAATCCTTTGGGGCCGGCGTTTCGGACTTCGCGAATGCGATGTTCGCTTCGAGCGTCCGGCGCATGATCTCGATGTCGTCTATCGCCTTTGCGCGCTCTTGCGGATCGGGGATCCCTTCGACCCGGAGACGCAGGCGTGTCAGCATGGTTCGGAGGTCGTGGGAGATCGACGCCATCATCAGACTGCGGTTCGCGACGATGCCGCGGACTCTCTCCACCATTCGATTGAAGGCTTGATTGGTCCGCCGTATCTCCGCCGGTCCTTCCAGCGGTAGCGGTGGAAGATTGAGGTCGACACCGACACGCTCCGACGCCCTTGAGAGCGCACGCAGAGGTTTGGTCAGGCGAAAGAGTCCGTAGATCGTCGCCCCGGTGGCGATCAGAACCATAACGAGCCAGCCGGCTCGACCGAGGATGAACATGACCCCGCCCCCCTCAGGCAACGGGCGGATGATCACGTGGGTCCCATCTTCCAGATCCGCGACGACCATGGCCGCCCCCCCACCGATGGGACGGACGATGCGAAACGCCGGGCCAAGATCGTGAACGGTTCGGGTCATGGCCGTCAGGAACGGAGACACTTCCAGCCCCGCCGCTTCCAAATCACCGTTACCCATGAGCCGGATCTGAAAGCTTGGGTCTTCGATCGCCGCTCGGATCTTTTCCCGATCGGACGGAGTCGCCGCCTCCAACGCGTTCCGGATAACCTGGACCTTGGCGGCGATGATTGGCGGAGCGGAGATCATTTTGCTCTGGCTCGGTAGGATCACGTAGACCGCGATGGGATAGATTTGCGCGGCGATCACACCGAGAATGAAGATCACCGTTACCTGGGTGATCAGACTTCGTCGCTTGAAGTAACCAAACATCGCTCGACCGGGCTGGAGAAGACGTAGCCGATGTTCCTGACCGTCTTGATGAGGGTCGGCCGCGGGGGTTTGTCTCCCAGTTTCCGGCGAACACGGCTCAGGTGGATGTCGATCGTCCGTTCGAACACCTCAAGCTGACGACCCCGAATCTCGGACATCAATTGATCGCGGGTCAGGATCTCATGGGGGTTCTCGGCCATGGTCTTAAGGAGCTCGTATTCGCTGCCGCTCAAGTCAATCTCCTGCCCCTCGGCATCGACGACCGTTCGCCGTGTAAGGTTCATGGTCCAGCCGGCAAATCGCAAAATCTCTTGCTGTCCCAGGAGTTCGGCGGCGGGACGCGCCTTGGACCGGCGGAGCACCGCGTTGATACGTGCCAGCAATTCGCGAGGATGAAAGGGCTTGGCGACGTAATCGTCCGCCCCGGCCTCCATCCCGATTATTCGGTCGACCTCATCGCCACGCGCGGAAAGCAGGATGACAGGACAGTCGGTGGACTGCCGCAGCCGTCGGCAAACCGTGATGCCATCCTCGCCAGGCATCATGATGTCGAGCACGATCAGGTCGAACCGCTCGAGAACAGCGGAGCCCGATAGCGCTCTCGCGTCCCTGAAAACGCTGACGTCCAGGTTATGGGACTGGAGGAACCGTCCCAGCAGATCCCCGATCTCCGGGTCGTCATCAACGATCAAGATATGCCAGCGCTTCATTGCTCAAGCGATACCACAAGGGGTGACGGGCGCCAGCACCGGGCATGTATCGCTTTGTATCGTGAGCGCCCGGCAAATACAGTATGGCCAGCCCCTTGCTGAACAGTTCAACGATCACCGTCCACATGGGGACCCTCGGCGATCAGCCATTCGACGATGCCCTTGGCGGTGTAGCTCTTCCCAGATCCGGTCTTCCCGACGATCGCGACGTGGCTGCGAAGCGCGGGCTCGGGGATAGCTAGGCCTGTGTGAACCGCCATGTGCTCACCTTCAGCAGGCGAGCGGAATGAGTAATGGGCGTTTCGACGGTAGCGCACCTCCGCTACCACTTTCCCCACGCGCTCAGGCGATCCCCCAGGAAATCGTAGACCAGACGGATGCGCGGGCTGGTCAGCAGCTCGCGATGGGTGACCAGCCAGTAGCGCATGGGCACCTTGATCCGCTCGGGCAGGATCGCCTCGACGCCCGTCGTGACGTCCGCGATCTCGCTGAACATCATGGCGCAGCCGAGCCCCTGTTTGACGAGTTCCCACCCCGCCACGCCGCTATCCGTGAAGATCTTGAACTGGTCCGGCTCCACCCGGCATCCCAGGCCGTTGAGGGTTGAGCGCACCCGGTCCTCGCGCTCGAAGCCGATGAACTCCAGCCCCGGGCCGATGTCTTCGGGGGCGGCGGGTCGGCCGGTCCGGTCGAGGTAGCTGGTCGCGGCGTAGAGATGTGCCCAGCCCTCACGGAAGCACCGGGCGATCAGCTCCGGCTGGTCCGGACGGACGTGACGGATCGCGATGTCGGCTTCCCGCCGCCGCAGGTCCTGGACCACGTTCGACGAGACGATCTCGACCTCGACATCCGGGGCGAGACCCCGCAGCTCCTGGACCAGGCCCGGCAGGAAATAGGCGCAGAACGCGTCGCTGGCTGTGATCGAGACCTGGCCCGCCAGCGACTGCATCCGCCCGGACGCCGTCAGCGAGATATCCTCGGCGGCCGCGTTCATCGTCCGCACGAAATCCAGTAGCGACAGCCCGCTCTCGGTCAGTCGCAGTGCCTTGCCGACCCGGTCGAACAGAAGAAGGTTCAATGCCTCCTCCAGGGCCGCCACCTGGCGCCCGACGGTCGGTTGCGTCGAGCCCAGGCGGCGGGCCGCCGCTGAGAAGGAGCCCGCTTCGGCGGTGGCCAGAAAGGCCCTGGCGTGGTTCCAGTCGAAGGTTTGAAGACGGTTCATCATACAGGTATGAATAACGGATGTGAGAGTTTCGGCAATTCTCCATTTGAACGCGCATGGGTAAGTCGACGCCGATCCCGAGGCGCGAGGCCCCTGCACATGACGATTCTCGACACCCAATTGAACCAGCGCACCACATCCCGTGCGGCCGAAGACCGCGACCTGATCGCGGTCGGCGATTGCCGGCTCGGGTCCTGGCGGATCCGAATAGACAGGGAGGCGCTGACGACGCCTCAGATCAGGCGGACCTACCAGCGTATCGCCCACCGTTGGGCGCAGACCGTCCGTCGCCTGCGCGTGGCCCGCGCTTATGCCCGGATCTTCGCCGCCACGCCCGGCCTGGGAACGGCCGCGGCGGTCGGCGACTCCCTGACGGTTTTGGACTGCGGTGTCGGAGCGGGCGACTTCGCGGCGGCTCTGATGGCGGCGGTCGATCGACCGGTGGCGCTGACCGGCATCGATCTGTCCCGCGAGATGCTGCGGCAGGCCGAGGCCGCGTTGGACGGTCTCGGCGCGGTCACGCTGCGGGAAGCCGATATCCGCGCCCTGCCGTTCGCGGACGCGCAGTTCGATGTCGTCATGGCGGCTCACGTGCTGGAGCATTTGCCCGACCCCGAGACGGGGTTGCGGGAGATGGTCCGGGTGCTCAGGCCCGGCGGGCGTCTCGTGCTCTGCGTCACCGCGAGGTCGCTGTTCGGACTGTACGTGCATCTCAACTGGCGCACGCAGCTCAGGGCGATCTCCTGGTGGCGGGAAACGATCACGGGGGCTGGCGACCTCGCCGTCGACCTCGTCGTCGACGACCTGGGCGGGGCCGTCGCCAACATGAGCGTGGCGGTCGCCGGGGTCAAAGCCGCGCCCGGCGCCGGGTCCTCCCTCTCAGAGTTAGAGTTCACGAAATCGTGAGGCCGGCTTACCCCGTTCCGGACGTTTCCTAAGTCGGAGGGGCCAACGCCGGCTCTCTGAATTCTGTCTTCGCCGCCACCCCGAGTGGGAGAAAATCGAATGACCAGCCGTCTGTTCACGCGCCGCGCGCTTCTCGCTGCCACCGGCGCCGTCGCGGTGACCGGCGCCGCCGGCTATCGCCATCCGGCCTTTGCCAGCGGGCTGGCGCCGACGCCGACGATGCGCGGTGGCGCCAACAACTACATCCCCAACGCGCCGATCGTCGAGCGGATCGGCGGCGGCGGGTTCTGGATGTCGGGCACCGTGCGCCGGGCCGGCGACGGCGCGCCGCTCGCGGGCCAGCGCATCCAGATCTGGGCGCACACCACCGAGGGCTACGAGAGCGATCCGCACAGCCATGGCGCGACGCTGACCGACGAGAACGGCGTGTTCCGTCTCGAGATGCCGCAGATCGTCCCCGCCTTCGGGCAACCGCACGGTCACCTCGCCTATGACAGCGGGGATTTCGAGACCGTCTTCCTGCGCCCGGTCATGCCGAGCTCCAAGGACACCAGCCTGGAGGCGCATTTCGTCCTGAAGCCGGTCTGAGACGAAGGACCCGCGGGATGTCGCGCCGCGCGCGCGGGCTCCTGATCTGGGCGGCGCTCGCGGCCGCGGTCGTCGTTCCGATCGCCGCCGCCGCCGCCAGCCCGCTGCTGCAGTGGCGCGGCCCGGTCTATATCGCCGCCGGGTTCGCCGGCGTTGTCGCCATGGCGCTGTTGCTGGTTCAGCCGCTGCTGGCCGGGGGCTACCTGCCCGGTCTCGCAGGTCTGCGCGGCCGCCGGACCCACCGCTGGATCGGTGCGACCCTGATCGCCGTGGTGGTTGCTCATGTCGGCGGCCTGTGGGTCGCCAGCCCGCCGGATGTCGTCGACGTCCTTCTGTTCCGCTCGCCGACGCCGTTCTCCGAATGGGGGGCGATCGCCATGTGGGCCATCTTCGGGGCCGCGCTTCTGGCCGCCCTGCGCCGGCGGATCGGGCTGCGGCCGCAGACCTGGCGGCTCGGCCACGCGACCCTGGCGACCGTCACCGTCGTCTGCGGCGCGATCCATGCCCTGTTGATCGAGGGCACCATGGAGACCGTGTCCAAAGTGGCAATCTGCGCGCTGGCCATCCTCGCAACCGGGGCGCTTTGGGTCGATCTCAAGATCTGGAACATCCGGCCACGCCGGCCCGCCCCGGGCCGGACCGCGCAGCGCTGACCGCCGACCGGCGCCGCGTCCGGTCCAGAGCGAACTGGCGGCGCGGGGCGCTGCCGTGGCAGGGTGACGGGATAGCGACGACGGCCGCCGGATGAATCGACCTGTGACTCATGGAAGCGTGCGCCACCGGTTCGAGGCGGCATCAAGGATCCTGGAACGGCTGCAGGCGCATCCGGTGCCGGTGGTGCTTCTCGCCACGCTGCTGGTGCTCTACCTGCGCGCGCCGGACGCCTTCCAGCATCCCAATTTCTGGGCCGAGGACGGCGTCGTCTTCTTCCGGCAGTGGCAGGAGATGGGGCTCGCCAGCATCTTCGAGCCCTACAACGGCTACCTCCACCTGGCCCCACGGCTGGTGGCGGCCCTGGCCGGCGCGCTGCCGCTTGAGCAGACGGTCATGGTCTATTTCCTCGCCAGCCTGGCGGGCGCCTGCTGGACCGGCCTGACGATCCACATCAGCACCGCGCCCCGCCCGCTCTGGTGTCCGCTCTTCCTGCTGCCGTTCCTGGCGCTGAGCGCCACCGAGGTCCTGGCCTCGCCGACCAACCTGCAATGGGTGTTGGCGACGGGTTTGATCATCCTTCTACTCAACCCGGCACGGCTCGCGGGGGCCGCCCTGGTGAACGCGCTTGTCTTCGTCGTCGTGGCGGGACTGTCCGGGCCGTTCGGCATGTTCGCGCTCGCCGCCGTCCTGGGCGCCCTGGTCCTGGCGCGGGTTCCGGTGACCGCGCGCCATGTCCTGGTGCTGGCGACGCTGGCGGCCGTGTCGGCGGTGCAGGCGGTGTTCGTCGTCGACAGCTACGCGCCGAGCGGCGGCTCGGTCACGGTCGAGAAGGCCTATGAGGCGTTCTTCGCCATCCTGCGCAAGTCCACGGGCGGCAGCGTCGAGACCATCCTGATCGCCATCACGGCCCTGGCCGGCGCGGCGGTCGGCCGCGACCGGTTCCTGCGGGCGGGGTGCCTGTTGTTCGGCGTGCTGCTGACGCTGGCGATCGCCGTGCGGTTCGCCGCCGATGCCGAGGTCTTCCCCAACGGGGTGAGCGAGCGGTACCGCTACGTCCCGTCGGTGATGTGGCTCACCATCCTGGTGTCGCTGCTGGCCGACACCTCGTACCGCAGCCTGCGGGCAATGGCGGCTGTATGCCTGGTGCTCTACGCCGCCGCGCTGGTCGATGGCCAGTTCGTCCGGGTGCCGCGCCCGCCGATCGACGACTGGCGCACGGCGGTACAGGCCGCGGAACAGAACCCGGTCCACTACCGCTTCCCGCCCGATTGGCGCGTCATCGTCTACGCGCGCTGACGGCGGGGCGGAACCCAGTGCCGGCGGACCGACGGTCCGCATGCGGCCAAGGTTGGTTGAAGGCGATGGTGGCCAATAAGTCTCAGAGTCGTGGAGGTGACGATTCTCTTGGCGCCGGCATCGGTGATTTTGTCAAAAGTTTCAGTATTTTTAACCAATAATTCAGGTTGGCCGCGTATTGTCACTGCCGCGCTTAAGGACTATCTATAAAAGCTACCAAAGTGATTTGGAATTTTTGAATGGGCCGCTTCAGAATATGGTCGAATACCGCTGAGTACTTGTCGCTCAACGCGCTTCAGCGGCCGGACATGGCCGGTCTTTACGAGTACTGGAAGGATGCCGGCGATGGCGACGCGCCGCCCCGGCAAAAGGATCTGGCGATCCACGAGATGCCAGACTGCCTCAGCAACATCGCCCTGCTGGATATCGCTCCTCCGGGGCCGGAGGACGCCGACGCGCTTCCTGCCGGGTTTCCGATCCGGGCTCGCTACCTCATGGTCGGGGACTCGCTGAAGAAGTTGCTTGGCGAGGATCCGACGGGGCTGCTGATCAACGAGGTCTACAGCAAGGACGTGGCCGAGGAGGTTGCGCGGGCCCTGCACAAGGCGATGGACACCCGGCGGGCGCTCTACTACCGGCGCGAGTTCCAGATCCTGACGAAATCCTTCGGCTACGACCGGTTGATCCTGCCGATGCGCCTGCAGGGAACGGAGGTACGGCGGATCCTGCTGTGCATCTATCCCCTCGACGCCAAGCTCACCTCCGCCGACCAGTGGCGTGGCGAACTGGCCAAGGTCGAGGACATGGAGCGCACGGAGGCCCGGATGGCCAGCGCCTGGGCCGAGAGCCTCGGCTACACCGTCGACGGCGCGGACGACGGGGATCCGTCGCCGAGCAAGTCCGACATGGCCAAGAAGCGGAACTTCTACGAACTGTCCGAAGGCGATCGCGCCCGCGACTGATCCGTCAGGACATGCCGCCCGTCTCGGCGGCCGGCCCCGCGTCCGTCCCGGTGAGGCGCGGATCATCGGCGGCGGGCCAGGCGTCATGCAGGGCGGGGTCGAGGATTGGCAAGCGTGTGCCGGCGCCCCGCGCGCGGGTCACCTCGGCGATCCACTGCGCCTCGAGACCGCGGACCCGCTGGCGCAGATCCTCATCCCCCGACAGCGCTGCGGCGTAGCGGCCGGCCCCGAACTCCCCGGCATATCCGGCCTGGCGCGCCAGTGCCTGGCTCTTCTCGCGGTTGGGGCGCGGGCGCGCCGCCGCCTCATTGCGGGTGAGAACCAGCGCGAACTCGATATCGTGCGGCGCGGTCGGGTAGACCGCCGCCACATCGAACGGGAACAGGTTCAGCCGGTCGATCTCGGCCAGCATTCCCAGCAGGCTCGCCGGGGTGAACACGCTGCAATGGGTGTCGACGTAGCGCCCGTCCTCGGCCGTGGCGCGGGCCAGTTCCATCGCCGCGGCGATATCGTGCACCGGTGCGAAACCACCCTCGGGCGGCGCTTGCCAGCCGATCCCGGCCGGAACCTCCACCGAGGCGGCATGATAGTCGAACACCTGGGCCGGGGTCGGTCGTGTCGGCGCGGTCAGATACCACTCGATCCAGTCGCCGACCCGGGTTCTTGGCCGCCGGCGGTCGAAGGTGAAGCGCATGTCGGGCACGACCATGAACACCTGACCATCCGGCGTCAGCAGGTCATAGGCGTCGAGCAGCCACCGGATCGGGTTCGGCAGATGCTCGAACACATGGCTTGAGATGATGGCGTCGAAGGCACCGGTCTCGCCGATCGCCTCGGCCAGGGTGCCGTCACTCCAGACATGGGTGACCTCGACCAGGGCGTCGGGGTCCACATTCGGATGGCCCGCGTATTCCTCGCGCAGCCCCTCGGTGTCGAGATGGTCGACATACTCCACCCGTCCCTCGTCGGGCCGGACCAGCGGGGCGGCGAGGGCGCCGATCTCGAGGATCCGCGCGGTCGCGAGGTCGATGTGCTGGCGCAGCAGGCCGCGTCGGTCCATGCGAGTCGGCCCCTGTGCCGCCGAGGTCAGGCCCGTTGGTTGAACCGCCGTCCGACCAGGGCGCTGGCGATGTTGATCTTCTGAATGTCGATCGCGCCGCCGGCGATGCCCCAGCCCCAACCATCGCGCATGCGTTGCTCTATACCATATTCCTTGGCGTAGCCGTAGCCGCCCATGACCTGCAGGGCCGCGCCGGTCACCTCGCGCACCATCTCGTTGGAGAAGCACTTGGCGAGCGAGCTGTCGAGAATGCTCGGCAGGCCGTCCTCGGCATTCTGGGCGGCGCGCCAGATCAGCAGGCGCGACGCTTCCACCTTCAGCGCCATCTCGGCGAGCTTCATCTGAACCGCCTGGAACTCCACCAGCTCCTTACCGAAGGCCTTGCGCTCCTGGACGTAGTCGAGCGCCTGGTCCAGCGCCGCCTGGGCGATGCCGAGGCACATGGTCGAGTTGCCGCAACGCTCCAGGTCGAACGCCTCCATCAGCTTGCGGAAGCCGCCGGCGGGCACGATCAGGTTCTCCTTCGGCACCCGCACCTCCTCGAAGAAGATGTCGGCGGACGGAATGCCGCGGAAACCCATCAGCCGCTCGCGCGGCCCGAACGAGACGCCGTCGCGGTCCTTCTCGACGTAGAGCGCGCCGATGCCCTTGGCCCCGGGCTCGTCCGAGAGTTTGGTGTAGACCACGTAGCTGTCGGAATGGCCGCCGCCCGAGCACCATCGCTTCTGGCCGTTGAGGATGTAGTGGTCGCCGTCCAGGACCGCGCGGGTCTTCAGGTCGGTCAGCGCGGTGCCGGCATCGGGTTCCGACATGGCGACGGCGCAGATAATCTCGCCGGCGCAGACCTTCGGCACCACCGACTTCGCCAGGTCCGAGTCGGCGAAATGCTCGACCGCGCGGATCGGGCCGACCGAGCTCTCGAAGATCGGGAAGGCGACGGCGGGGGAGACCTTGGCGAACTCCTCCAGCACGATCAGCGCCTCCAGGTTGCCGAGGCCGAGGCCGCCGAGCTCCGGCGAGACGTTGATGCCGAGGAAACCCATCTCCGCGTAGCGCTTGATCCAGTCGCGGGACAGCGCCTCGTCACGCTCCTCCAGGTCCTTGGCGACCGCCGGCATCTCGGTCTGGGCGAATTGGCGCGCGGTTTCGCGCAGGGCCTGCTGATCCTCGGTCAGTCGGAAATCCACCGGTACTTCCTCCGCTTGTGATGGCAGTTGCACTGTGTCCTCAGGCTGTTAGCATGTAAATGAAATAGAATTTCATCTAATGAAATACGGAGATTCCGGTGACCTCCTATCGCCCGGTCATGGCGGTAATGCGCTGCCTGGACGTGCTGAGCGCGGTGAACCGGCTGGCCGGCCGGGCGAGCCTGGCGGAGATCCACCGGATGGTCGGGCTCGACAAGGCGACCATCCTGCGGATGCTGGAGACGCTGGAGCATGCCGGCTACGTGGTCCGCGATGACGAGACCCGGCTGTATCACGCCGCCGGCAAGACCCTGCAGCTGAGCGCCGGCTACCGGGCGCATACCGCGGTCGGCGCGGCGGTGGCGCCGCGGCTCGGCGACTTCCGCCGGCGCATCGGCTGGCCCTCGGACGTGGCGATCCGCGACGGCGACGCGATGATCGTGGTCGAAACCTCGCGTGAGGCCGGGCCGATCTTCGTCAACCGCGGGCCGGGCTACCGCGCGCCGATGCTGGCGACCAGCCTCGGCCGCGCCTACACGGCGTTCTGCGGCGAGGGGGAGCGACTGGCGATCCTGCGGGGCGTGGCCGACGACCCGGCGCCGTGGAACCAGGCGGCGCGCGATTTCGGGCGGGCCCGCGCCCTGTTCGCCGGCATTCGTGAGCGCGGCTATGCCACCATGGATCCGGCCTACATGGCGCGGGAATACGAGAACCGGATCTCGTCGATCGGCGTGCCGGTGCGGGACGGCGAGGCGATCTTCGCCTGCATCAACGTGCTCTACCTGCGCTCGGCCCTGAGCGCCGAGGACGCGTCGGCGAGCCTGCTGGGACCGCTTCTTGAGATCGCTGACGCCCTGGCGGCGGACCTGAAACGCCAGAGCGCGGAGCGGGTGTAGATCAGCGTTCGACGTTCGGGTCCGAGCCTTGGGGAGCACGACGCGGCGCTCTCAGCCCCGGATTCATAGTCGTTCCCCTGGGTCCCGGATACCCCTACGGGGTTCCGGGAAGTCGATGGGCTAGAGTGTGTCTCCCCTCCCCGATTTCCCGGAACCCCGTAGGGGTATCCGGGACCCAGGGCGAACTGCCCGAAGCCGACCGTTCGCGACGTCGCTTCGCTCTCTCGCGGACTGAGGTCAGCTCCCCATCAAGACCGCGTCCCCTCGGCGATGGCGCAGAGCATCTCGAACATCAGGTTGGCCGCCGTCACGCAGGTGATGCCGGTCGGATCGAAGCACGGCGCCACCTCGCTGATGTCGGCGCCGATGATCGGCTTGCCGGCGAGCGAGCGGATGGTCACCTGCAGGTCGCGGGGGATCAGGCCGCCGATCTCCGGCACCGCGGTGCCCGGGCAATAGGCCGGGTCGACCCCGTCGATGTCCAGCGTCAGGTAGAACGGATCCTCGCCCAGCGTGGCGTGGATGCGCCGGATGGTCTCGGCCCGGCCGATCTCCTCGTAGTCGTCCATGGTGATGACGGTGAAGCCCTGGTCGAGGCCGTACTGGATGTCGTCGCCGAACCGGCTGCCGCGCAGGCCGAGTTGCACCACGCGCTTAGGCTCGATCCAGCCCTCCTCGATGCCGAGCCGCATGAACGTGGCGTGGTTGAGGGTGTCGCCGCAGAGCTCGGGGAGGGTGTCCGGATGGCTGTCGATCTGCAGGATGCCGACCGGCGACCCCGTGACCAGCCCGCGCAGGATCGGCGTCGGGATGGTGTGATCGCCGCCGACCGAGATCGGGGTGATGGCATTCTCCCGCAGCTGCTCGAAGAAGCCCTGGATCAGCTCGATGGACTTGACCTTGTCCAGCGGGTTGACCGGCGCGTCGCCGAGATCGGCGACGTTGCGGGTCTCGAACGGGCGGGTGCCGAGGGTCGGGTGCACCTTGCGGATCAGCCGCGACGCCTCGCGCACGCCGGCCGGCCCCTGGCGGGCACCGGTGCGGTAGTTGACGCCGAGATCGAACGGCACGCCGACCAGGCCGATGTCAACATCCGGGTGAACGTCATGGCGTCT
>Ga0207422_1002400_pt1 | contig 24927 bp, 23 predicted proteins | sample MarCyaLeptolynsp_FD_187757 | JGI IMG/M metagenome (GOLD analysis project Ga0207422, IMG submission 187757) | Marine cyanobacterial communities from Panama - species 1 Leptolyngbya sp. (SPAdes) | ecosystem: Environmental > Aquatic > Marine > Unclassified | place: Panama: Panama City | collected... | reverse complement strand
GCAAGCGATTGGATGATGCCGAAACCGGCGGTGTTTTCAAGAAATCCCCAACCTGAGGCAATGTTCTGCCGTTCCAGGTTAGCGATTGTGTTCGTCACGATGACGTAGCCCAAGGTGACCAGCAAGACCACCAGCAGAAGCTGATAGAAGTAGCCACGATATTTGGGATCATTCACCAGCGAAGCACGCGCCGGCGCCCCCGCCGAGTCCTGCTCCATTACTGACATAGAACCTCGCCCAAGTTCACGGAAAGAGCCCGGCTAGATGCCTCTCCTCTTTCGCGTCTTACCTGCTTCTGCACGCGCGTTGTCGCGCTCCCCTATCGGCCTCGAAGCAGTTTGTTCCCCCCACGCCTGTGCCGGTTGTACGGCTTTTGGTGCGTGGATTTGTGTTATTGAGGGTTCCGGCAGTTTGCCGCCGGAACCCCTTTCATCCTCAAATCAATCGAGGATTAGCGGATCGGCGGAGCGTAGAGGAAACCACCGTTGCTCCACAGTGCGTTCACACCGCGGGAAATGCCGAGCGGAGTGTCCGGACCGACATTGGCGTTGAAGGTTTCTTCGTAGTTGCCGACGTTTTTGATGATGTTGTACGCCCAGTCGTTGGACAGGCCGATGCCTTCACCAAACGCGCCTTCAACGCCGAGCATACGCTTGACGGACGGGTTGTCGGAAGACTTCATGTTGTCAACGTTTTCAGACGTCACGCCGAGTTCTTCAGCGTTGATCATCGCGTTGAGCGTCCACTTGGCAACGTTGAACCACTCGTCATCGCCCTGACGCACAACCGGACCAAGCGGCTCTTTGGAAATGATTTCCGGCAGAACCATGTGGTCGCCCGGGTTGGTCAGCTTCAAACGCTGAGCGTAGAGACCGGAGGCGTCCGTGGTGTAAACGTCACAACGACCGGCATCATATGCAGCAACAACCTCGTCAGCTTTTTCGAAAGCGACGATTTCGTACGGCATGTTGTTGGCACGGAAGTAGTCAGCAACGTTCAGCTCAGTCGTCGTACCAGTGTTGGTGCAGACAGAAGCGCCGGACAGCTCAAGAGCGGATGTCACGCCGAGATCCTTGCGGACCATGAAACCCTGACCGTCGTAGTAGTTCACGCCGGCAAAGTTCAGGCCCAGCTGGGTGTCACGAGACATGGTCCAGGTGGTGTTACGGGACAGAACATCGACTTCACCAGACTGCAGAGCGGTGAAACGCTCTTTCGCAGACAGCGGAGTGAATTTTACAGCGGACGCATCGCCGAACACTGCGGCAGCCATGGCGCGGCAGAGATCAACGTCGAGACCGGTCCAGTTCCCCTGTGCATCCGGATTGGAGAAGCCAGGCAAACCCTGGCTCACACCGCACTGGATGAAGCCTTTAGCCTTGACATCTTCCAAGGTTGTCGCACCCGCAGCCGTGGTGGCAGCGACGCCCATTGCAGCGCCGAGTACGAGTGGAAGGATTTTTTTGGACATGGATATGCAGCCTTTATTTGTTACCCATACTTTTTTTTGTGCCGGAATTGATCGGAAAAAACCCTCTTTCGGCTCGTACCAGACGAGCGCTCGCCTTTGCGGCGGCTTCCTCCAGATTTCTCCCGTCCCAACCGACGTGCCCATACGATGGCATTTGGCACTTCGGGTCAAGTACTTGGTGTCATTATCTCGTCAAATTTCGCAGCCTCGGGCACAAATTGGTCACCCAATACTGCACAAATAGCGAACATGGCTAAATCGAATTCATTCAATGCCCAAAATGGGTTCATGGAATTTCCAGCAAACCGCCGCGGCGTTAACCCTAATATTAAGTTACAAATCATTTTGAACGAATTGCAAAGGAAACTGAACGCTGCGACGGCCCTCTTTGCAGCGTCGATTTAGCAAATGACGACACCAGTCCTATCCAGCCGGGCTCTTACCGTCCCGCAGCGGTGAAGACTGAGGTCTGTTAAATACGCCCTTCAGGCCGGCTGCAGCGAGAAATACGTCGCTGGTGCTGGCGCGTATTGAAACACTTTCTGGTTTACCTGATGTCCGCAAACACTTTACCGGGCCAACGCATCATCTGCCGCAAGAACAGTTTCAGACAAAGCCATCCCGGATGCTGAACCGGTGATCTTGCACATATTTGCCTTTCAGATATCGTGCGCCGAATTCCAGGATAGAGACCCACAAATGAAACCGATAAGGCGTCGGTGAAGGGCCGCCATTCAAGAAGGACAAAATGACCGATCCTGTCTCTAAGTCAGAGCTGACAAACGACACTTTGCTCGCCCATGCCGGCCGCGATTCGCATGCGTTCCACGGCTTCGTCAATCCGCCGGTCGTGCACGCCTCCACAGTGCTCTACCCGGATGTCGAGACAATGCGCCCTGGAGGTCAGAAATACTCCTATGCCCGGCGTGGCAATCCGACAACCAATTCCCTGGAAGACGCTCTCAGGGAACTGGAAGGGGCTGCTGGGGTTAAACTTGCCAACTCGGGTTTGAACGCGGTGGCACTGGCCATTCTTTCCTGCGTGAAGGCTGGCGATCATATCCTGATCACGGACACGGCTTACCAGCCCACACGCCACCTGGCCGATACCGTGCTGCCCAAATTCGGCGTTGACGTTGAGTACTATGACCCGCTTCTCGGTGCAGACATCAAGTCTCTTTTCAGGCCCGAAACGGCAGCCGTATTTACAGAAGCGCCGGGGTCCCTCACCTTTGAAATGCAGGACATCCGGGCGATTGCGACCGCCGCAAAGGAGATTGGTGCGACCGTCCTGATGGACAACACCTGGGCTACCCCGCTTTACCTTCAGCCATTGTCCCTTGGCGTTGATCTCTCCATCCAGGCAGCAACCAAGTACATTGTCGGACACTCAGACGCGATGCTCGGCACAATCGCTGCAAGCGAAAAGGCCTGGGCCGGGCTTGATGCGATTCATGGAGCAATGGGAAGCCATGTTGCACCTGATGACGTTTATCTGGGCCTGCGCGGATTAAGGACGCTATCGGTGCGACTGGAAAGGCACCAGCGCAACACGCTTGCAGTTCTTGATTGGCTGAAGGATCAGCAGCAAGTCGGGCGGATCAGATATCCCGCCCTTCCCTCTGATCCGGGCCACGAAATCTGGAAGCGTGACTTTTCGGGCAGTTCCGGCCTTTGCGGCTTCGACTTTGCGGACGGTACGAGCCATGACCAGGCGAACTCTTTCCTGAACGCCCTCACACTCTTTGGGCTCGGATACTCCTGGGGCGGGTTTGAAAGCCTTGCCATTCCGGCCAAGCTCAAGGGATGCCGCAGCGCCACTTCGTACGACAAGAACCGTTGCACAATCCGGCTTCACATTGGTTTGGAAGACCCGGAAGATCTGATCAGGGATATCGAGCAGGCTCTGAACAAGGCATTCAGCTGATCGAAGGTGAACAGGTGCGGCGCAATCAGATCGTCGGATCCTGGCGCTTTTCCTTGAAAATCAGCCACAGGTTCCGGAAGTAGATGATCAGTCCAAGGCCTTGTCCTGCGATAAAGACGGGGTCCTGCCGCTGAATTGCGTAGATCAGAAGAAGCGTGCCGCCGGCAATGGAAAAGAACCAGAAGGCGACCGGGACGATAGACCGTCCGACACGTTCAGACGCTATCCACTGGATCACAAACCGCATCATGAACATGGCCTGGGCGAAGAAGCCGAGGATGATCCAGAAGTCGAACTGTTCGACAAAAACGGTATACAGCCAGTCGTAAAGAGCGCTCATCGGGTACGTCCAATCGGTCCAATGGGGGCATTGCCCGTTATGCTGTTTGATTCATGTTTCGATCACGTCAGGGTCCGGACGGTCGGAACTTTCTTCCGCCGCCGCCGCAGCCACCAGACGCCAAACAGATCAAGCACACCAATCAGTGCGCGGTCAAAGATCCCGTATTTGGAGGATCCGTGGCGCCGCTGCCGGTCCTGAACGTCGATGTGAACTACGTCGAAGCCTTCCCTAATGACAAGGGCCGGAAGGAAGCGGTGCCAACTGTCGAAATACGGAAGCTGCAGAAAAACATCCCGGCGGAGTGCCTTGAGACCGCAACCGCTGTCGCGCGTCTTGTCTTTCAAAATGGCACCGCGGATCTTGTTGGCAAACTTTGAAGCGTAGCGCTTGGCGAGACTGGCCTTGCGCCCAAGGCGCTGACCGGCCGCAAGCGCGGTCTCCGGACCCGCCGCGTCGAGTGCGTCGAGAAGCTCGGGGATATAAGCGGGATTGTTTTCCCCATCCCCGTCAATCGTCGCAACAACGTCGCCGCGGGCATGGTGCAGGCCCGTCCTGACGGCACAGCTCTGGCCACAGGATGCCTCGTGACGCACCGGCCGCAACCAGTCGTGCGTGGCGGCATAGTCTTGAAGCACAATGTCGGTTCCATCCGTCGAGCCGTCGTCGACAACGATGACCTCAAAGCGCCGCTCCTTGAGCGCCGCCTCGATCTCATCAAGGAGAATAGGAAGGTTCTGAGCCTCGTCCTTTGCCGGGACCACGACTGTCACAGCAAGGGCGCCCTTGCTGGCCGCAAGGCCTTCAAGAAAGCTAGTAGTCATGGAGTTGCCCGTTCTGCTTCTTCCGTCTTGGATGTCTCGACCATGACACGATCAGCCCCCCGCTGACCTCGCACCACTTGCCAGACGGCACGCACACACGCCTTCGCCGATCTTGAATTCATGTTCGGCTCGATTTTTCCCGAAGACGAAAAGTGAAACCCGATCCGTCGTCTCGCCATGGCTCTGACCGTGAAGAATGTGAAGGTCATGCCCAGGAGCGTCCCGGCAATGACGTCGCTCGGATAATGAGCGCCAACCATCACTCGGCTGAAGGCGACCCAGAATGCTGCGACGACAATAAGCCAGCGATAAGCCGGGAAAATGAAGGCAAGCGCCGTCGCCAACGCGGCCACGGTCGTGGAATGTCCCGACGGGAAGCTTGTGTAGGTTCCATCAAAGGCAAGAAAATCGAAACGGACCGGACCGACCTGCTCGTAGAGTTTCGGGCGCGCACGGCCGAGCGACCACTTGAAAGCGATTGCGATGAGACCGGTGGCGGCCACGGAATAGAAAATGAAGGTCGCGTAGGTAAAGACCGACCCGATCGCCATGCGGATACGAAATGCGTAGCGGCCTGCATCAAGTGCCAGCAGGAACAGGCAGGTAAGACCGGTGGAGATCAGGATCCAGTCCGCCTTGCCGAAATCGGTGAACGCGCGAAACGCTTCGCGGTATTCGCCAGGCAGCGAACGGAGCCAGGGATAGGTCGGAACATCGAAAACGACGACCGCAACGCCGACGGTCAATAGCAAGATTGCGAAGATATCCTGTGGCCGCTGGCCCGGGGGCAATGGGTCAAGAATATGGCGTGCGCGCTCCTTGCGGCCGGAAAACAGCATGCGTGCCCGCCGAATATTGCCGCGCATGCGCGAGAGTATTCGCCAGAAACTGTTATTGCTGTTCGTCATTGCCGCTTTCTGCACCCGTTCCCTTATCGGCTTTCTGGTAAAGCGCGATATCGACATTGTCGCCGCCGTTAATATTGAGGCCGTCTACCCTCTTTCTGACCTCCGGCACAAGACCAATCTCTTTTGCCGAGGCCAAAAACGCCGCTTCTTCCCGGCTTTCTATGGCGGCGACACGGCAGGAAGCAGAATCTCCTTCGTCTGCCTGTGCCAGAAACTCAGCAGCCCCTTTCGGCGAAATGATGCGCGTTCCCGTTCCTTCCAAAAAGATGAAGCTCGGCTCATGAAAGCCGGAGGTAACGACCTGGCGGTCACTCTGGTTCTCGCACCCGGGAATTTGATCCAGCGCTTCAACAAGACGCGGGCTGACCCAGATGGGTGAAAGAGCCGGTCCAACGAACCCCCAAAAGCCGATCGCAATACATGCAGCGCTAAACGTCACGCCGGGAAAGGCATAGAGCGCCGGACCGCGCAACAGTTTTGAAGCTGCGGCAATGCCGAACACAGCTCCCAGCGCCATCACAACGGCACCGGGCGGCGACGGCCAGATGCCCAGCACAAACGGTCCGGCGAAAGCGATCACCGCCAGCCCGACAGGCGGAACCGCCGTCAGAAGGGCCGCGACGACGCGCATCCATTTTTTTGCGTGCTCGCCTGCTCCATCCAGCAGAGCCGCCGCAACCGGCATGGCCAGCGCAGGCAACAAGGGCATCGTGTAGTGCGGCAGCTTGGTGGCAACCAACTCAAAAATAATCCAACTCGGCACAAACCATGCGAACGAGAAAACCACGAGCGGACTTGCCCGTTCCTTCCAGATCAGCGGAATGGACAGCAGCAGGAATGCCGGCAATGGCCAGAAAACACCGAACATGGCACCAAAATGCGTCAGCGGCGGTGCCCCATGGCTTTCCTGCCCCTGACCGACTTTTCCAAGCAGGTCCCTGCCGATGGCTTCGGTAAAGAATGTGCCGTCCGTTGCAATCCAGATCGCCACGAACCATGGCGAGACCAGAAGCAGGAACCACAGAAAGCCAACCAACGGTGCCGCTGCCTTGAACCAGGCCACTTTCCGCTTCATGGCCATCAGCGCGACGATCGTCAGACCGACGACCATCAATCCGACTGGTCCCTTGATCAGGACGCCGGCAGCAAGAGCGGTCCAGAATAGGAAACTCAGCCCCCACATGCGTTCGCCGGGGTCTTTGAGCCACATGCGCGCCATCGCGCCCTGGGCAATGATTATAGTTGCGAACAGAACTGCGTCGGTCTTGGCGAGCCGGGCTTCCACACCGACGATGATGGCAAGCCCAACGAATCCGCCAACCAGAAGGGCTCCGGCAGGGCCCATGAAAGCGCGCGCCATCCAGAAGGCTGCCAACACGCAGAGGGTTGCCCCAATGACGGAGGGGAGCCGGTAGACCCACAACGGCGCTTCGACATCATGTCCTGTCAGTTTCACCGCTGCGGCCTGAAGCCAGTATATTCCGACAGGTTTCTTGTGCCGTGCCTGGTCCTGAAAGCGAATGTCGATGTAGTCATCCGTTTCCAGCATTTGTTTCGTTGCCTGGGTATAGCGCGGTTCGTCCCTGTCGAGCGGGGGAACTGTCCATTGACCGGGCACAAAAAGAACGAGCGACAAAAGCAGGAGCAAAAAGGGTGCGGTGATATCGTGTCCGAAAACCTTCAGCCAAAACGGTTTTCGCAGGGCTGGAGCGGTTTTCACTGGCGGTGTCTCGTCCGCCGTGGCAGCTTCTGAAGACGCTTCCTGCTCGACCGCCACGTCTTCAGCGGCCGGTCCGTCCGCGGGTTTGCTTGAACTTCCCGGCGAATGATTTGTCTGATCGTCACTCTTGTCTGCCATAAAATCGTTTTTCCGATGCCTGACGAAGTCTGACTGCCCGATGCGTCTGCGTTCCTGGAAACCTCTCCTACATGAGCTTTACAAAAAGGGAAACAAGTGCTTGCCCTCACCCGGCGCTAGGCTATCGTCCGGTATCAATGAACCCAAAATGAGTCTTCGAGAATTCCGATGACACTGATTGCACAGATTACTGACCTGCATCTTCGTCCGCGAGGCTTAGCCTGCTACCGGGTTTCGGACACAAACATGATGGCCGAGCGCGCAATACGGTCCCTGCAGGCGCTTAGTCCCAAGGCGGATGCCATTGTGGTCACCGGCGATCTTACGGACCGCAGCGATCCAAGAGAATACGCGGTCGCGCGGGAGTTGCTCTCCAGGCTGGAAGCACCGGTCTACCTGATGCCGGGAAACCACGATAGCAGCGACGGTATGCGCCGGGAGATGGCCGACTTTCCGGGGCTCCAGGAGACCAAAGACGGCAAGATCTTCTATGCCGCGACAATCGGGGCGGTACGCCTTGTCGCTCTCGATTCCCATCTTCCCGGTCGCCCGCAAGGACAATTGGGGCAGGAACAGCTCACCTGGCTGGACGCCACCTTGAGGGAAAGCACCAAACCGACCCTTGTCGCGCTTCATCATCCGCCTTCTTTGTCCGGAATCGTTCATATGGACAATATGGGGCTCATCGACGCGGATGCGCTGGAAGAGGTGCTTAAGCCACACGCTCATGTCGACAGAATACTCTGTGGCCATATCCACAGGCCGATCATCGCCAGTTTTGCCGGCAAAGTCATGACACTGGCACCCAGCACCGGCCATCAGGTTGCGCTTGATCTTTCACCTGACGGGGCTGCCATGTTCAATTTCGAACCGGCCGCATACTTCCTGCATTACCACACGGAAAAGACCGGAATCGTAACGCACATGGTCTATGTTGAGAATTTCCCGGGGCCGTACCATTTCTTTGCCGACGAAGGCGTCACCTGGCCCGGAGACGAGACGTGAACCAACTTGCCGCCATGCGCACTCTATCGACGCGTATTTTGATCGTATTCATTGCCTGCTTTGCTGTTACGGCATGCGGAGTACTGCCGGGTGGAAGCGATCTGGAAGACACGACCGTCTTGACTGATCAGCCCGTCAACACCTCTCAAATGCTGTCGCTGATCAATGCCTACAGACAACAAAACGGACTTCCCGCTCTTCGACATGACGCAGCGCTCGATGGCGTTTCACAAAACATGGCGCGGCATATCGCCGAGCGGGACAGTATGGACACATGGGCACACAGTGCCTTTGGCCTGTCACAGAGGCTCGACAAGGCCGGCTACGCAAACTATGCAGGCGCGGAAAATCTTGGGGCGGGGTATGCGGATCTTCCAGCCGCCTTCCGCGGCTGGCAAGGATCAGCAGGTCACAACAAAAATCTGCTTAACCCCTATGTCACAAGGGTTGGCATCGCCAGGACAAACCGAAACGACGGCAAGTGGCGCAATTTTTGGGTCATGACGCTTTCCAGACCCGTCTCGGATGGTCGTCCGGCGCCGCAATAAAAAAGGGCGGGTTTGTCCCCGCCCAGTTTCTTCCAGAGATCGGACGACCCAGTCATCGTCCGGACACTCGCCTCAAAAAGTTGAATTCGAGAGTCAAGTTTTTCTACTGCCAGGCCTGCACCCTGTCAATTGCTTCTTCTACGACGGTCTCAAAATGGGAATGGCCGGCGTGCGAATTCAGCCTCTGTAGCAGGCTGGGCCCGCAATCCGCGCTCAACAACTCCCTCAAACAGTCTTCGTTTGCCAAACCTGGGCTCCCAACTGCATAGATCCTTGGACAGCAGTTTTATGCAGGGAATACTTAGATCAGGCCGTGTTGCGTCGAACTCCCAGATTTCAAGGCCCTGTTCCAAGCAGCTTTGCACAAGATCTTCGTAAGTAAATCTGGTACTATCCAGTTGCTCGTCGCCAAAAGGGCCGTTCCAAGCAATCGGCAGGTCATCAAGAATGGATTTTTGCCGCGCGTAGACGAGTTGTCTCGGAGGCGTTAGTCGTTTGGTGGGTTTTCCGTCGTGCTCGGGATATGCCCTTGCCATTAACTGAAGCGCATTTTCCGATTGAAGCATTTCCCGGAGAGCAGCATTGGCGGCCTCAGTCATCGTCCAACCTGCCGCGGAGCCAAATGCCGCATTTTTTCCGTCGGCCTCGCAGGAGACCGCAATCATTGCATGAGCACAAAGGTCCGTATCAACCTTGCAGAGTGTCCATTGACGAGACTCCTGCTCCAAAAAATCGACGAGCAAATCCGGCAAAATCGACCTAATTTGATCCTGATTCAGTCGAGTTATCCCCAGGCGGTTGTACCAGGCTTGCGCCACGGCATCCCGCTCAACCAATTCCAATAGCGCCCGGCTTCTTGCGCCGTCGCGATTGCTCCAAACTGCGCAGCCGACCGTGGAGGCAAATCCGGCCTTCTTATTGGCAATACCTCCAAGATCGCCGAACAGAACACCAGCGCTCGGAAATTGAGCCTTGCCCTCTCCTCCGAGCAACGTCAAATCAACCTGACTTTCTGGCATTTCCCGCCAACTGGCCTCGCCCTTACCAGATTTGCTGCCCACTGGCCCAACATGCGCCTCAGAGTTTCCTAAAGGAGTTTCACTTAAGCCGAAGACCTTTGCAATTTCTACTTCTGGTAGCATGTCCTCACGGGCCTTACCCCGCGGATCGTCCTGCCCAAGCGAACAAAGACTCAATCGCTCAGCTAGTTCCCCCAAACAACCAAGAGCTGCAACAACTAACGTGTTGCCTTGCCCGCCTGCTGGAATAGGTTTCGGCAAGCTCAATTCGGCACGGCTCTCACCACGCTGCTGCTTCAGAATAGCCGTGCAAAAACGGATCGGGCAGCCCTTTCTCGCGAAGGGCACCAAGCGCACATCATATCGAACAAGCAGCGGCAAAAACAAACCCAGATCGCCATGCACTTGCTCGACGTCGGATGATTGCGGATGCGTGTTTGGCAGCAATAGACCTACCCGCTTCAGATCAGATTTCACTTGGTCCGATAGATGCGGTCCATCCGTCTGATCTGCCCTCATGACCGCTTCCTTTCTGCTCTTCGGATTAAGTGCACTTAAGTATCTTCAAAATACTTGCCCTCGCCTTACAATTGCATTGATTGCAAAAAGACTTTCCCTCTATTGAGCAATATTTTTTCTTCGTTCTATAGTCTTCTCGAAAGCGGTCAAGCAACAGTAAAAATAGTTATCTAATTAATTTTTACTAAAGTTTGACTTATTTCGACTTAGCGACGTGACCATCCACCCACCTGCTAAGTCAAAAAGCAACTTTAACTTCAGGAGGCTCACTATGCACGCAGGAACGACATCAAAAAGTGAAATGGAAATTGGCGCGAAACTTGGTGCCATCATCCAGGATACTGCTTCTCGCGAGCAGCTCGTTGAAAACCCAAGTGAAGTTTTGAACGAAATCGGTGTCAAAGCAGACGTCACAATTTATGCCGACACAGCCGACCTGGTTCACCTCATCGTTCCGGCTGAAATCGATGCGCATCGTGTTGAAACCGGTGACGAGTCTTATTTCGAAGAACTCGGAAGACTTGCGCTCGGCACCTGCATGTATGACGACATTCCTGAGTAAAAAGTTGCAGCCCAGCAGACCACGTCTGCTGGGCTTAACTGTTTTCCCAAAGGCGAGGATTATCTGATGGCGCGCTTTCCCTATCATCAACGAAACATCGCCGCTCTGGGGAGATTGTTGGCCGAAGCACGGCTTGATCCGGACAAATTCCGGAAACTGAAAAGCGCGCCGGAAAAAGCGCTTGCCGAAATCGGGCTGCCGAAGCAGGTGACCAGCCTCATCCAGTTTGAAATCGTTGACGGTGATCACCACAATCCCGTGGCGTTGCCCTACCGCCTCAATCAAAGCCGGTTGTCAGAAGGCGACAGCGAGTACCTGGCATCTGTGGCGGGGATGTTTTCAGACGCATCATCAGAAACAGGCGCGATCTCCAAAGAAAAACCGCTTAACTAGGTCCACGCCCTTCTCGTAGTTCTGGCGCGTCTTGGGATCTTGAAAGAAGTTGACCTGTTTGCCCCATTCGTCCGGGTCCTGCTGACCCAACCCCGTGTTTTGAACCACGTTCGCGTATCGGTCATTGTATCGTTGAAGCACTTCCAGGGCTTCGCGTTCTTTTCCGGCGCAAATGAGTGCCGCAATCCGCGTCGTCAGTCCGGACATGCTCTTCAGTGATGTTTTTTCAATGAACTGCAATGAAGCTTCATAGTCTTCGGCTGCAAACAGAATGTTCGAGTAATACTCGAAAAAGACCCGCGGCACTGTCGTAAACAAGGACATCGCCAACTGTGCTTTTTCCTTTGCCTGCTGCACGTCTCCCGACAGGGCAAGTCCTTCTGCAACGGACATCAGGTTTGCAGGATCCACGGAATTGAGACGGCCCGCCTGCAAGAAAGCCCTTCTTGCCTGATCCGACATATTGGACTGCATCAAAGCCCAACCATAGGCGCGCTGGTTCATGGGCTGCCAGGGATCAAGCATCACAGCGTGCTCGCTGAGTGACAGGATCTCGTCCATAGCCAAACCCAGTTGCTGGTTTTCGATCGGATAGTGGGTCAGCTGTTTCATGTTGATCATGGCTTTTGCAGAAAAAACCATTGAGAAGTTGCTGTGCTTTTCCTCCAGCTCGTTGAGAAGCTGCAGGGCTTTCCAATCAGACTGGGGATCAAAGTCCCACATCAGCGCCTCAGCCTGACACCAGCGGGCAAATGCCGCGCTGTTGCTTGGATTTCTAAGCTTTCCGGTCGTAAACAAATGAATTCGGCTGATTGTCTGACTTGCGGCAGCCTGCAAGCTCTCCCACTGCGTCAGGTCCACAATCTCGTTGAAGATGATACGCCCATCGGTTCTGTCTTCGTATTGAATAGCAATTTTGCCGTTTCGTTCGTTGTGCCTGAAGCGAAGCAGGTAACTCCCAAGATCGTGACCTTGTACGAGGGTCGAATCGGGCATGGAAGCATCGCCGAAGTACTCTGCCTGATAGAGGTCATACGATCTGAACGACGACAACCCAGCCACGATCTCATCTTTGAGATTTCGGGCGTCAATCATTGTCCCTTCCGTCAGCGCGGTGGTGACAATCGAGATTTCAGGCAAGCGAATGACGTTATCGTTGTTGTTGAGGACAACGGAGCTGGTCGCGCTGTCGCTGCTGGCCACTACTGGTGCCTCGCCGGACGGGGCGTCTTCCACCAAAAGGGCCCGTGTTTCCTGATCGGGCTCGGCGTCCAGATGCAGGCGCATCTCGCGCTCGCAGGTTTTGAGCTGCTGTTCGGCGCGTTCGCGCTGACCAAGTTTCAGGTAAAGGCGGATCAGAACGCGGTGCGCTGCTTCGAGCGCTGGGTCAATTTTCAACAGGAAGCGTGCACCGGCCTCGACCTGAAGTCCGCCGTCGACTGTCGAAATCTGGTTCAGATGCCTGAATGCGGCTGTAACCACCTCGGAGCGCACGCGCTCCCGCTCAACTTGAAGCCAGTCGGAGAACTCCGGATCGATATCGTCGAATCCAGCCAGAAAATCTCCACGCCAGAGCTCTTCAGCCTTCCGGAAGTCTTCTGCCCGGCCGTTCTCCAACAGCAGCAAAAGCTGTGTCAGGTCGCATGAAAATGCAGATTGATCGAGCTTTACGTGCCCGCTCGAGGACTGGACAACATCGAATCCCGCTTCCTCTTCAGCTGTCTTCAACTGGCGCAAGGCTTGTCGGAGAGACTGCATGGCCTTGGCCCGCTCTGCACTGCTCCACAGCAAGTCGGCGAGTGATTCCCTCGGCGAACTCATGCCGCTTACACGGCTCAAATAACCCATAATCGCCAATGCTTTACGAGTTTTGACTGCTACAGGTTCTTCGTTCTTGCTCAGGAGCAAAGGACGCCCAAGACATGCAAAGCAGGAGGCGTTTGCCATCAATTCCCCGTATTTGAATCACACGTTGTCAGAAGCTTGGAAACGCAACCGCGAATGCCACACAACCTGAACTACAACAATACCTTATCACGCTCATGTCACGCTGCAACATCATGCTTCTCTTGGATGGTTACGGCAGCTATGCTGCGAAATGAAAATCGAATACTGGTGGGTAGTATAATGTCAAAGACAGTCACTAAATCAGATCGCCCTGCGGTTGAGCAGGAACCAGCGGTCGAAGCGATCAAGCGGATGATCCGCTACACGAAAAAAGAGGCGGACAAGGACGGTCGCACGTTCTGCTCCTACTGCCTCGACATGGCGCTCCAGTCGCTGGAAGACGGCTCCGAAGAGCTGGACATGATTTTGAAAACCAAAATCACTCCGCTGATGGTCGGTCAGTCGAACGCTGAACAAAGCAAGGCCGAAAGAGTCTAAAGGTACTTCTCACGCAGAAACGGAAAGCACCGGCCTGCGGGATTGGGCCGGTGATTTTCCCGTTAGTTTGCACTAAGCGCAAATGGCAAGAGGCACCAGTCTCCTCTGCCTTGCCGCTCGGCTCTGCGACCTTGACGTCGGCACGAACCCATCAACCTTCACGCCATTTGAAATTTCGATAGCGCGCTGCTCTCAAGGGCTCGCGGCGCATGCCTGGCTGTGCCATTCCAACTGAGCCACTCACAAAATTGGCAAAGAAAAAGGACGCTGGCCGAAACCAGCGCCCCCCTGCGTGAAAGGAAGATTGTGCTTTGACTCATGACGCTGAGCAGTCGACACGCGCCAAAACTCTCCGCTTTTACACTGACCAGAACCCTCGTCAGAGAACTCCTGGCCCACGGCCATAAGACCGAATGATCTCAAGTCCGCGCCGATCTTGCGGATTACCCGCCGCTAACCGGACTACCGGGACGCCCTTCGCTTCACGTGAATGCGTCCGGCGCATCCCATGTGGCACCCGGAAACCTGCTTGCACAATCGTGTGACGGATTGCTCACCAGCCCCGGCATGGGCTACTGGCGTTTCGGGCCGTTATGCGGTTGCCACCCCGCCATCGGTTCCGAACCAGTAGTGGGTATTATGGTGCTCTCATCTGCCGTCGAGGTCCAGTAGAATTCGTGACTTTCAACAGCTGAATACGTAGATGTTGATAAGATGTGAATAAGTTAATCCCTCCCCGAATCTTGCACCGCACAAAAGATTTGCTTTAAAACTTGACCAAACAATCAAAAAAATCCAGCTTTCGGAGAGCGTTGTTTTTTCGACGATATCCGTTCTCGACAAACGCTCAACATTGGATATCAAGGGCTGCGACTGAATGGCTAACAGTCACCTCATGCGCAACCAGTGCACCAATTTTTCGGTAAAACGGACCGTTCCTCGCTGCAACGCCGAACTCAATCGCTTTGCCGGGCCGCCTCCAAAACAACCTTGATCAAAGCCGCCAGTCTGGGATTGCGTTCGTCGCCCCCGCGCCAGGCAGCGGAGATGTCAAAGCTCGGTACATCAAACGGCAAATCTCTCAACGCCATGTGGGAGAGGCTCGGGCAACAGCGCACGAAGCGCTCCGGAAGCGTGGCGATTAAAGGAAGGCTTTCAAGAATATAGGCGCTTTGTAAGAAATACGGAGAGGTGATTGCAACGCGTCTGCGATGACCCAGCGTTTCCAGAATGCCATCCACAAACCCACTGGGCGATCCATCGAGCGAGATAAGAAGGTGGTCATGTGCAACATAGTCTTCGACACTCAAGCGGGTTGGCAACGTCAACAGGCTCGGATTGAAGACACAGACATGACGCTCGCTGAACAAGCGCCTGCGCTTTATCCAGTCGCCCTTCTTCGGGAACATGCCAAGTGCAATGTCGACTTCGCCACTTGCGAGCATTTTTTCCGCATCGAATTTGTCTGTGCGCAGGATCGAAAGATTTGCCTGGGGCACCTCCAAAGCCAGGATCTGCATGATCCTGGAGCCCAGCATGACAGCGGTGTAGTCCGTTGCTCCGAGCAGAAACCGCGTGTCCGTGGCTAATGGATCAAAGGTTTGCGACCCAAAAAGCGTGTCTTCGATCTGGTCGAGAGCAGTGCGCATGGGCCCGATCAGTTCAAGCATGCGGGGAGTTGGGGTCATTCCGTTCGGTCCGCGCACAAAGAGGTCGTCCTGCAATGTTGCGCGCAGCCTTGCAAGGGACTGGCTCACTGCTGGCTGTCCCAGACCCAGGGCGTGCGCTGCGCCCGTCACGCTACCCTGTCTTTCTATTTCACTCAGAACCTTGAGCAGGTTCAGATCAATCGAACGAAGATTATTCTGATGCATACTGCATGATAATTATGCATTTCACTTATGGCAATCTCCTGACTAGTCCTTTGGCAGACTTAAATTGGGAGACACCTATGTCGACTTGGAAACTCTCAGGATTGCTTCTGGCCACACTCTTGAGCACGACGCCTGCACTGTCTGAGACCGCCAGCACGCTCGCCGAGTTTCCTGCCGGGACCTTTCTGGAAAACCTGACAGCATCAGAGAACGGCGACCTGACGGTCACCAGTTATTTCGGGCGAGAGCTGCTGAGACTGAACGCCGAAAATGTGCAAAGCACCTTCGCGACATTGGAGGTGCATCCAGTCAGTATCTTAAGCCAAGGCGACGGATACCTGATTGCTGCACATGGGACATCTTTCACCGAAGGGCCCAGCTTTACCCGGACCCAGCAACTGCTTCATCTGGACAGCACCGGCGCGGTGATCGACACAATAACGATGCCTGATGCCCTCTTCCTGAACGGCATGACCGCGCTACCGGACGGGCGCGTTCTGATAGCCGATTCCATTGCAGGAAAGATCTGGGTCTACGACCCGAAATCGAAATCCGTCGCAGCCTGGTTGAAACATGAAACCTTGGCACAGAACCCGGACCTTCCCTCTTCGATACCAGGTGTCAACGGGCTGAAGTTGGACGGCGACCGTTTGTTGATGTCAAACAGCGGCCGCGGCGCGATTTACACCGTCTTCATCAAGGATGGAGAGCCATCCTCGGATATCGAGATGTTCGCGCAAACCGGTCCGATTGACGATTTCTGGATCGATGGCGACCGCGTGATTTTCACGACCCATGCCGAGAAGTTGCTGGCGGTCGATCCGAACGGAAACCTGTCAACGTTGCTCGCAGGGGGTTGCGACGGATGTACGGCCGTGACCAAGCGAGGGCGCAGCTACATCGTGCTGACCACCGGCGGAATGCTCGAGGGAAAGGCCAAACCGGCTCGCGTTCTGGAACTCCCCGCAGAATAAGGAAATCTTGATGTTCACTCTTGAAGAAAAAACCATCCTGGTTGTCGGCGGCGCCTCCGGTATCGGACGGTCAGTCGCAGAAATGGCTGCTCATCAGGGCGCAAAGGTCATTCTTGCAAGCCGTAATGCCTCCAGGCTAGCCAGGGCCGTCGAAGAGATTGGCAATGGCGCGGCCCATACCGAGGTTGACATGACCAACGAGGTCGCCGTGAAAGCCTGGGCCGCAGACCTGCCGGAGATCGACTACCTGATCATCTCAGCTTCCAGCGCAGCTCACGGACCCTTTGTGACGGCAGAAACGGGGCCTTTGCGAACAATGTTCGATGCCAAATTCTTCGGGCCATACGTTACCGCGCGCGAGGTGTTGCCCAGGATACGTTCTGGTGGGTCAATCATGCTGTTTTCCGGTGTCTTAAGCCGCCGCCCCGGCGAAAACTGCGCCGGCCTCGGGGCCGTCAACGGAGCGGTCGAGGCCCTGACGCGTGCCATGGCGCTGGAGCTTGGTCCCAATGTGCGCGTCAACTGCATGTCGCCCGGCATGGTCCGCTCCGAAGCCTATTCCTCTATGCCCGAAGACGCACGCGAAGCAATGTATCAGAGCACGGGTGATAGTTTGCCGGTCGGACGCGTTGGTGTTCCGTCCGAGATAGCGCATGCAGTCTTGTCGTCACTGACGAACGGTTATCTGACCGGACAAATACTCGACGTCGACGGCGGACACATGATCCGTCAATACGCCACGCGCTAGCTGAGGAACTTTCAAAAGCGCCGCAGCACTTTCTTGCGTATTGCCATTTTGACTCCAGTCAGGGTACTTGCTTCGTCTCCTTCGGCTCGAATGGAGTTGCACTCCAGACGCCGGTCTTCAGCATTTTTAACGCGGTTTCCCGAACCAGGTCGAAGATCGCGGTACGCGCGGGGTCAGGGGCCAATCGCTTGGAACTGCATAGGCACGCTGTGCGTTCGATTGGCGGATCGACCACCCTGGCGCTCGCAAGATGTCCTGTCTCAAGGTCCCGCTGGATCGCGGCGGGCGACAGGATGGAATAACACACCCCTTCTGCGGCCATGTTGGTCAAAACTGCCGGCGCATCGGCTTCGACATCGAAATCGAGCGGAATCCCGGTTTCGTTGGACCATCGTTCGACCAACAGCCGCAATCCGTGCGGCGGCCGCGTTCCGACCAAGGGCAATTTGGAGATTTGACCCGCCTTGACAGTTTCCCCGGAAAGAAGGCGGTCTGCCGGCGCACCCACGAGGTGAAGGTTTTCGACCGCGAGCGGACATGAGGTGAAGTCGTCGGTCTCCAGGACATTGAACAGGACAGCAATGTCCATGCGGCCTTCGCGCAGCATGTCCGCAAGATCTCCGCTCATAAGCTCGGAAACGATCAGCCGTATGTTCGGAAACTGCTGTTTTGCCGCAACGATAACCGGGCTCGCCAGAACAGGACAGACAGACCCCGGAAGACCGAGTGACACCTCACCGAACAACGTGTCCGGTCCCCCTTTGAACTGACGCTCCGCACTATCGACCATATCCAGGATGGCGCGCGCTTTTCCTGCAAACTGGCGCCCTGCGCGCGTCGGTGTAACGCCCTGAGCGCCTCTTATCAGTAGAGCAACGCCGAGTTGCTCCTCGAGACGCCGTACGTGCTGGCTCAACGCCGGCTGGGCGATGTTGAGAGAACGGGAAGCGCGCGAGAACCCACCGAGATCCAGAACCCGCAGAAAGCTGCGCAGGTGCTTATTCTCGATCACGTATACAGCCTCCAAAGCCATTGCATTTTGAAATAGTCAGTATTCTAATATTGTATTTCTCGCTAACGTGAAAGTCACCTAGTGTCCGGCATCAGACGCCGGATCAACTTCGGCGGAATTTCCGGGAGGAGACACATGAAAATCTTGAGAACCATACTGGCCGCAGCCGCCGCGTTCACGATGGTCGCTCCGGCCTATGCCGAATATCCCGACAAGCCGATCACGCTCGTCGTCGGTTTCCGCGCAGGCGGTGGCAGCGACACTGCTGCGCGCATCCTTGCAACCGAGATGGAAAGCATCCTGGGCCAGAAACTGATCGTTGAAAACAAGGGGGGCGCCGGTGGTGCTGTCGCTACCGAATATGTTCGCAGGCAGAAGCCTGACGGCTACACGATCGGTTTTGCGGTTGCGACAACCTTTGCCTTTACGCCGCTTACCGGCAATGTTGCTTACACGGCAGACGATGTGGACTTCGTTGCCACCACGCATGGCTACCGTACCGTATTCGCGAGCCCGAAGGACGCCACCTTTGATGACTGGGCCGGGATGATCGCGACCGCAAAGGATCGCGGTTGGCTGAACTATGCTTCCATCATCCCGCTCGACCGCGCCATCATCAAATACATCGGTAATAAAGAGGGAATCGAGGTGAACATTGTTCCAACCCGCGGAGGCGCCGGTGCGCGGCAAGCGGTCCTTGGTGGCCATGTCGACCTTGCCTTTTCCGGTTCGAACGCTTTGCCCATGTATGAGGACGGCGCACTCAAGGTGGTTGCTGCCCTGAACCCGGAAGGCATTGCTGAACACACTTCCATTCCGACGCTGTCGAACCTCGGATACGATGTAGCGGCAAGCGAAGCTGCCGTGTTCTTTGGCCCGAAGGATATGGATCCGGAAGCGCGGGCAAAGCTCGAATCCGCCCTTGAAGAAGCTGTTAAGTCCGAAGCGTTCCGCGACTTCGTCAACAACAAGTTTCGCGGCTTCGAAACCTTCCAGGACGGTGCAGCCACTGCAGCTTCCATTGCCGAAGATGCAGTCGCCTATCAAGAGCTCCTGGCCGCCATCAAGGAGTGACTCCAATGGCCGGCAAAGGCGGAACGAAGCGCACCACCGGCCCTACCCGGCCGGTGGAACTCAACCAGGATCTTGTCCTCGGTCTTGTGATCACGGGCTTCGGTCTGTTGCTGATCTTCTGGATTATTCCGGCACAGGTGAATGACGGCGGCAGCTTCGGCCTGCCACCAAGTCTGGCACCGAAATCCCTTGCATGGTTGATGGTCGCCATGGGTGCCGTGCTGACGGTTCAAAACCTGAAGATTCATGGCGATCCGGGCCGAGGTTTGACGCGGGTAGACGTCGCTTATCTGGCCGCCTCTGTGCTCTCTGTGGCTTTCATGCTGGTACTTATGCAATGGGTCGGAGACTGGGCCGGACGCCCCTATGTCGGTTTTCTCGTTGCCGCGCCCGCGGGTCTGGTTCTTTTCACGTTGCTGCATACCGGCGCACCCCTGTGGGTCTATCTGTTCAATGCCGTCGCCGCACCACTGGCAATCTACATAGGATTTTGGTGGGGCCTGCGCCTGCCGCTCCCGTGAAGACGCGTTGAAAGATCCGTTCTGAGGAACCCCTGATGGATTTCATTATCACCGCCCTCTTGGATGCCTTGTCGTTGACCACCTTCCTGTCGGTGGCGCTCGGCGTCCTGATCGGGATCGTGATCGGTGCGATCCCGGGTCTAAACGCGCCGATGGCCATTGCAGTTGCCATCCCCCTCACCTTCACCATGGCCCCGCTTGCCGCGATCGGCATGCTGGTCGGCGTGATGAAGGGAGGTGGCTTTGGCGGCGCCATCGGTGCGATCCTTCTGAACACGCCAGGTGAACCGCATTCGGCTGCGACGACCCTCGACGGCCATCCGCTTGCCAAGTCTGGCAAGCCCCGCAAGGCCTTGCAAACGGCACTCTATTCATCCGTTGTCGGCGACAGCTGCTCTGACCTGGTGCTTATCCTGCTTGCACCAACCCTTGCGATCTTCGCCCTTCAGGCGGGACCGGTGGAACTTGCCGCGATCCTGATCATATCGCTGACCCTGATCGCCTCGCTCTCCGGCAAGTCCCTGGCAAAAGGGATTTTTGCGGCTGCGTTCGGCGCGCTCCTGGCAACGGTCGGCGTCGATCCGGAAACCGCGTCGCCCCGCTTCACATTCGGCTTTGTGGAACTCTTCGACGGCCTGCCGCTGGCCGCCGTTGCCATCGGCGTGCTTGCAGTGCCGGAAATTATCATGCGTCTGCAAGAAGGCCGTCACTACCGTCGCCGCGATGTCGAAGCGGTCGCCACGGAAGCCAGGCAAGACCGGCTAACCCTCTCCGAATTCCTCGCGTTGAAGATGCCGATATTCCGAGGTGCCGGGATCGGCACAGCCATCGGCGCCTTGCCGGGCCTCGGCACCACGCTTGCCGCCTTCCTCAGCTATGCAGCAACCAAGCGGTTTTCCAAGCAACCGGAGAAACTCGGAACCGGTGCGACCGAGGGTATCGCAGCCACTGAGAGTGCCAATTCCGCTGTTTCCGGCGCGAACCTGATCCCATTGCTGACACTGGGCATTCCGGGCAATCTCACGGCAGCCCTTCTGGTCGGGGCCTTCCTTATTCACGGCGTCACGCCGGGTCCGCTGATCTTCCAACGCGACGTGCAACTCATCTACGGCCTCTTTGCTGCGATGATCATGGCGAACGTCATGGTTCTGGTTATTGGCAGCTTTGGCCTCCGTGTCTTTGCCCTGATCGTCAAAGTTCCGCCCTATGTGGTCTACCCGATCGTACTGCTGCTTTGCGTGGTCGGCATCTATGTCAGCCAGGGAGGCTTCTTTGCAGTCTGGCTGATGCTGGGTTTCGCAGTGCTGGGATACCTGATGGTCCGGCTCGAGATTTCTGTGGTGTGTTTCATCATCGGACTGGTGCTCGGACCAATGATCGAGCTCTCGATCCGACAGTCCGTCGTGCTGCTCAGCCGCAATCCGGCAGCCATTTTCGATCATGTCTTCGCCCTCGTCCTTGTCGTTGCGACGCCGTTTGTCGCCTGGATCCTGGTCCGCGACCGCGCACGTCTTTCCGACGGATAATCAAGGGAATTGTCGATGAAAACGCCCTACACCCCAGATGCCGAAGGTCCGATCCACGGGCTGCGTGTGGTCGATATGACCCGTCTCGCGGCAGGCAACATGATGACGCACATGCTGGCCGATTTCGGCGCCGAGGTCATCAAGATCGAACGGCCTGGCACCGGTGACGACCTGCGCCGTTTCGGCGAAGCCGAGGCCTGGTGGAAAGTCTATGCCCGCTCCAAGAAGAGCCTGTCGCTGGACGTTCGCAGCGAAGAAGGGCGCGAAATCCTGCTGAAGCTGGTGGAGACAGCCGATATCCTGACCGAGAACTTTGTCCCTGGAACCCTTGAAAAGTGGAACCTCGGTCCGGACGTTCTGTGGCAGCGCAACGAGAACCTGATCATCACGCGCGTTTCCGGATGGGGTCAGACAGGCCCCTATGCCAAGAAGCCCGGCTTCGGCAGCCTGATCGAGGGCATGTCGGGCTTTGCCACCATGACCGGATGGGAAGACAAACCCCCGCTCCTGCCACCGTTAGCGCTCGCCGACATGGTCGCAGGCATGGCCGGCTTTGGCGGGGTGCTCGCCGCCGTTATCGCGCGCATGAAGGGAGACACGAAAGGCCAGGTGATTGACCTTTCCCTGTTCGAGCCCTTGTTCGGCATTCTCGGTCCCTGGGCCGCCGCCTATCAGGCTACTGGCAAGGGCCCGGTCCGGCGCGGCAACAGCAGCGACGTCGCCGCACCACGCAATCTCTACCCGACAAAGGATGGCAAACACGTGGTGATGTCGGCCTCCATGCAATCCATGTGGGAGAAACTCGCCCACGCCATTGGACGACCGGAGCTTATCGAGGATCCACGCTATGCGACGTCCCGTGCCCGTGTGGAGAACCATGAGAGCCTTGACGCGATCATTTCAGAGGCAATGCAGACGCGCACCCTGGAAGAGAACCTCGATTATTACGAAGCCGAGGGTGTCACCGTCGGCCCCATCTGCGACATCGCCGACCTGATTGATCATCCCTATATCCGCGGCCGCGGCGTGCTGCAGGACTATGACGATCCGGACATGGAGCGCTTACCCATGCACCAGGTGTTTCCGCGCCTCAGTGAGACGCCCGGGACGGTCCGGCGGCCTGCGCCCGGGCTTGGTCAGGATACAGCCGATTTGCTGGCCGAGCTCGGCTATGATGCCAAAGAGCGCGCCCTGCTCGCAGAAAGGGGCATTTTCTGATGTGGAAGTCCCTGCTCTTTGTGCCGGTCCTGGAGGATCGTTTCGTAAAAAGCGCCCCGTCGCGCGGCGCTAGCGCGGTCGTGCTCGACCTTGAGGCCAGCATTGCGCAAGACCGCAAGGCGGAAGCACGCAACGCACTTGCGCACGCCGTCAAGCAGCTCTCGCCTGACGTCGATGTCACGGTGCGGATCAATCCGCTCTGGCTGGACGCGATCCGTGATCTGGAAGCATCGGTGATTGCAGGTGTTTCGGCGCTTCATCTGGCGCGTTGCACCAGCGCCGGCGACGTCGCCGCCATCGACAACGTTGTGGGCGAACTGGAGGTGGAACGCGGCCTTGCCAAGGGGTCGATCCGATTGGTCGCAATGCTGGAATCTCCCGGTGCGGTGCTCAGCGCGGAAAAAATCGCTGCGGCGTCGCCCAGAATGGTAGGACTGACATTGGGGGTCGAGGATTACGCCACCGAGATGGGCACAAAGACGAGCGAAGACCTGCTCCGCCGGGCCGGATTCGACGTGATCCAGGCAGCTCGGGCAGCGAATATTTCCCCTCTTGTTGTCCCGGCCTCCATGGCTGATTTCCGAGATCTGGACGCATTGGAGACCGCGACGCGTTATGCCAGAAGCCTCGGGTCTTCGGGAGGCTATGCGGTTCATCCGGCCCAGGTGAAAGTGCTGAACGAGGTCTTTGCGCCGACCGCTGAGGAACTCGACTGGGCAGACCGTGTGCTGGCGGCCAGTGAAGACGCTGCGACCTCGGGCAAGGCTGTCTTTCAGGTGGCTGGACAAATGATCGACCTACCGCTCATAAATCGAGCCAAACGGATCGCCGCCAACCGGTGAGCGCATCTCTCTTCCGGTTTCAGCGAATTCAATCGTGAACCAGCAAGCTTCGGGTTCGAAAATGAGCGACGAAAAAACCTATGCCTTTCAGTCGATTGCGCGATCGATACAGGATCACGACATCGACACGTTGTTCGGCCTCATGGGCGACGCCAACCTGTTCATGGTGGACCATTATGTGCGTGCCTGCGGTGGCACATTCGTGCCGGTTGCCTATGAGGGCAGCGCGGTGTTGATGGCCCTTGCCTATTCCCATGTTTCCGGCCGGATGGGCGTTGCAACGGTAACCCACGGCCCGGCTCTCACCAACTGCATCACCGCGCTTGCCGAGGGCGCGCGCGGCAATATCCCGATGGTGCTGCTGGCGGGCGATACGCCCGTCATGACACCGCAGAACCTGCAGAACATCGATCAGCGCGAACTCGCCAAGGTTGCGGGAGCCGGATTTGAGCAGGTCCGCGCGCCACATACTGCTTCCTACGATATCGCCCACGCCTTTTACCGTGCCCGGATCGAAAAGCGCCCGATCGTGCTCAACATGCCCGCCGACCACATGTGGCAGGAAGCAACGCACGAAAAAAAAGTGTTCGAGGTTTTCGACAATCCCGCCTATGTGCCCGAAGGAGACAATGTGGATGCTGCCATCGGCATGATCGCCTCGGCCAAGCGCCCGATCATCCTGGCAGGTGGTGGCGCGACAAGTGCGCGCGACCAGATCATCCGTCTCGCGGACCGGCTCGAGGCCCCGCTTGCGACGACGCTCAAGGCAAAGGGCCTCTTCAACGGCCATCCCTACAACATCGATATCTTCGGCACGCTCAGCACACCCGCCGCCTATGAGGTTATCGACAAGTGCGACTGCGTCGTCGCCTTCGGAGCCAGCCTGCACCATTTCACCACCGATCAAGGCAAGCTGATGAAGAACAAGCGGGTGGTTCAAGTCAACGAAAGCGGTACTGAAGTCGCCCGGAACTACCACCCGGATGCAGCCTTGATCGCCGATGCGGGCCTGACGGCCGACAACATCGTCTGGTGGCTCGATGAAGCGGAAATTCCACCGAGCGGATTTACAGGAGAACTGGACGTTCCGGCTCTTACAGCCCATCCGGCCGGAGATCCGGCAAAGGCCAAACCCGGTTTCGTGAACTTCGAACATGCTCTCGACCGGCTCGAGGAAATCCTGCCCAAGGACCGGGTCCTGGCCACCGACGGTGGGCGCTTCATGACCGAGGTCTGGTGCCGGATCTCAGCCCCTGATGCGGTGGACGGCTCTCCTTCCACATGCGGCTATGATCGCACGCATTGAGCCGGAGGAGAGCTAGGATGGAAAAGGTTACGACGATTGGTCTGGATATCGCGAAGTCGGTTTTTCAAGTTCA
>Ga0207422_1002399_pt1 | contig 24929 bp, 31 predicted proteins | sample MarCyaLeptolynsp_FD_187757 | JGI IMG/M metagenome (GOLD analysis project Ga0207422, IMG submission 187757) | Marine cyanobacterial communities from Panama - species 1 Leptolyngbya sp. (SPAdes) | ecosystem: Environmental > Aquatic > Marine > Unclassified | place: Panama: Panama City | collected... | reverse complement strand
TTGGATCGTTTTGACCAGCGGCAAGGAGCGAAAGCGCAGGAAATGTGGTTCATTTTCAAGCCTTTCGCGACGAAGCAGATGGTCAAAACGGCCAAATCCGAAGGACGGCAAAATGGCTTCACCTCGCGGCGTCAACGCGCTTGACCGGGCATAAAGCCCGCTCTTCACACGCTTCCTTGCGTGATTTCGCCATTTATGCCGCCAAATCGGCTTCATTTATGGGTCCGTACCCTAGTATCCTGCCTTGGGTCCGTCGCTTGGCTCAAGCCAACTGATCTCATCCAAGGCACTTCTTGCGGCGTGATCCAGCAGCATCGTGTCGACCCCATGCGACATCAATCGATACCCTTGCGAAATGGCCTGCTCCACCTTTTCCCCGCTGAGGCAGAATATACCGGCAAGCTTGCCGGCTTCACGCGTCTTGGCAGCGATCTCGCAACAGATGCGCGCTGTCTCTTCACCATCCGGGTCCAGCGCACTGCCCTGTGAAAGTGAAAGGGACAGATCACTCGGGCCAACAAAGATCCCGTCCAGCTCCGGAACCGAGAGGATGTCGTCGAGGGCGTCGACTGCCTCCCGTGTTTCGATCATCGCAAGGGCGAGCGTCTGACGGTTGGCGTTTTCAAGGTACTCGTCATTGGATTGTCCGGACAGCATGGTCGCCCGGTACGGCGACCAGCTCCGCTCGCCGGCTGGCGGATACTTGATGGAACGGGCAAACGCCTCTGCTTCTGCTTTCGAATTGATCATCGGGGCTATGATGCATTCTGCACCCATATCGACGAGGCGGCTGCCCATAGCATTGTCGCCAACGGGAATGCGGGCGATACGGTGTGCGCCGCCAAGAGCAGTGAGAGCCAACGAATCGACAGCGGCGTCGAAATCGAACATCCCGTGCTGCAGATCAAGTGTCACGGCCTCATAACCGGCTCTGGCAAGCAGTTCCGGCACCATCGGTGCCGACAACAGGCACCAACTCGTAATGACCGGTTGTCCGGCCCGTAATTTGTCGGCAAGAAACGATCTTTCGGACACAAGCAATTTCCTTCAAAGCAATTCAACCGGACACTCGGTCGATCCCGCCCATGACGCGACGACCGGGCAGTGACCCGTGGTATCCGACAAGCGTCCGGAAAACGAGCGCTTTTTTCCCGAACGGCGCCAAACGAGCCCCATTTCGGCTCCACCCCTGCGCGGCCGACGGACGTCAGCCAGTCCGGTTCCTGGGGAAATAGTTTTTTGACATAATTGACAAACTATTTTGCAAGTGGGAGAAGCGACAACGTCGGCGTTCACTCAATGCTGGTCAGGTCCACAAGACCTTACCGAAGACCTGCGCTCTTCGGCGACCCAAAGGAAAAATAATGACAGCAACATCATCAATCGTCGCGGCCGCATTCCTCGCAACCGCATTTTCGGTTTCCGCACACGCGGAAGATCTGGCATTCGGTCTCATCAACGAAACCGACGTCGCGATAACCGGGTTCTATGTGTCACCAGCAGACTCAAACAACTGGGAAAGCAATCTGATGAGCGGCGGTTACCTTGACGGCGGATACGAAATCGACGTGTTGATCCAGGACGGTTTGTCGACCTGTGTATACGACATCCGTGCCGATTTCGAGGATGGCGAGATCTATGAGGACTATGACCTGAACCTCTGCGATCTGGGCGCCTACACTTTCGAATAAACGGCCTTGAGCTTCGTCAGAAGGCTATACGCCCGCCGAAACCGGCGGGCGTTCTCATTTGAACGCCAAAACTGAAAAACAGGTTCGAATTTTTCATTTTCCTTGACCATGAGTGCTGCTTTTCTTACTCTAAGTCATTGCAATTTTTATATTTTGAAAAATGTTTCAATCTGTAGCAATACTCGCGCTAATTTCGGCGTTTTTCTACAGCGTAGCAATGGTTGCGATGAAGTCCCATGCGGAGCTGCCAAGCATCGGTCTGGCACTGATCATTGGGGCCGCACTGCTGACGGCGGGCGCCTTCGAAGTGTTTGCCTTGAGGCAGGAAAGACTGGGGCTGATTTATGTCGGCATCCTGGGTGCGGAAGTCATCTTCATCGGTGCTATGGCGCACTTGCATTTCGGTGAGAGTTACTCGGCCCGCGAACTCACCGGCATGGGGCTGGTCCTGATAGGAACAGCGATCGCCTGGACCTGACTTTCAGGTTCGTGACCAGATACGCCTGGAACGTCTTGAGATCGGAGCACCCACCCGGGTTGCGTCCGCACTGAACTGCTGCGTCCGCTTTTCGGCCTCCGGGCGGCCATCTTAGTATCTCCGGCGCGGACCAATTTCACACAAACGAAGCACTTTCTTGCCCCCCTGCCTGAAAGTTGCCGGGCCTCAAAGCAGAGCATCTTGATTGAAAGCAACGGGTCATTTTTTTGGACCACAAAAAACGCCCGCAGTTTCCAGCGGGCGTTCCAGTATTGAATTTTAACTGCGCTCAGGCTCAGCCTTCGTTTTGAAGCTGCTCGATCGCGGTTGACATCAGTTCGTCCATGTTGCGGCGAATCTGATGGTCTGACTGCTCAACGTTGTTGGTATCAAAGTCTGCCCGGATCTTGCGGAAGACGTCTTCGTCACCCGGCTCTTCGAAATCTGCACGGACAACTTCCTTGGCGTATTCTTCGGCCTTTTCGCCTTCATAGCCCAGCAGTCCGGCGGCCCAAAGGCCCAAAAGCTTGTTGCGGCGCGCGGTTGCCTTGAACCGCAGCTCCTCGTCATGCGCGAATTTGTTTTCAAATCCCTGTTCGCGCTTGTCGAATGTGCTCATACTCTTCGTCTCCTGAACTGCGCTCGTGCACTGTTCCCCATATGGGGTCTGTTTGGCCTCTTGCATATCCCCGCAGGCCCGGCAAATCAACGCAGTAGATACACACTTGCGTCAAAAGCACTATAAAGCTGCAATTACCGTGGGAGTATGACCGCGTTGGAAAAACATAAGATTGTACTTTTGCCGCTCTTCGGGTAAGTTCCGCGCCGCAAAACAGGGATTGCAGCCTCATTGGCACCTGCCGGTCGACCAGGATAGGTCCCGCGGAAATTTGACGAGGTTCGCGACTCCCCTTCAATGGTTTCACGAAAAACACGGTATAGCCCATGAACCGCCGCCGGCGCATCTATGAAGGTAAAGCAAAGATTCTGTATGAAGGTCCGGAACCGGGAACCCTGGTTCAGCACTTCAAGGACGATGCGACCGCTTTCAACAACAAGAAACATGAAATTGTCGACGGCAAGGGTGTTCTCAACAACCGTATTTCCGAGTTCATCTTCAATCACCTGAACGCCATCGGCATTCCGACCCATTTCATCCGCCGCATGAACATGCGCGAACAGCTGATCCGCGAAGTCGAGATCATTCCGCTGGAAGTCGTGGTCCGCAATGTCGCTGCCGGCTCCATCGCCAAGCGCCTGGGTCTGGAAGAAGGCACGCAGCTGCCGCGCTCCATCATCGAGTTCTATTACAAGAATGACGAACTGGACGATCCAATGGTCGCCGAAGAGCATATTACTGCCTTCGGTTGGGCGACGCCCCAGGAGTTGGACGACATGATGGCCCTCGCCATCCGTGTGAACGATTTCCTGTCCGGCCTGTTCCTTGGTGTCGGTATCCGCCTGGTCGATTTCAAGATCGAATGCGGCCGCCTGTTCGAAGGCGACATGATGCGCATTGTCGTTGCCGACGAAATCTCGCCCGACAGCTGCCGCTTGTGGGACATTGAGACCAACGACAAGATGGACAAGGACCGCTTCCGCCGCGATCTCGGCGGCATGCTGGAAGCCTACCAGGAGGTCGCCAAGCGCCTCGGCATCATGATCGGCAACGAGCGGCCGATAAATTCCGGCCCGACGCTGGTCCAGTGAGACGAAAACCCCCGCGATCCGAAAGATTGACGGGGGTTTTTTCATTCTCGCGCCTTCCTCCCTTCCAGAACCGGACAAGCTGGTGTAAGGAGCCACGAAAGCGGCCCGCCCGACTTGATGGAGACAAAAACACATGAAAGCACGCGTTATCGTCACCTTGAAAAACGGTGTTCTCGATCCCCAGGGAAAGGCCATCGAAGGCGCTCTTGGGGGGCTCGGCTTCGATGATGTCGGCTCCGTCCGCCAGGGCAAGGTCTTCGACGTGGAACTCAGCGGTTCGGACAAGGAGGCCGCCAGGTCGGAACTGGAAGCCATGTGCGAGAAACTGCTCGCCAACACCGTGATTGAAAACTACGCGATCGAGATCGCCTGAACCCCGGATCCGGATGATGGATGACGATACCCGCAAAGCCATAACCTTCATGGCGATCAAGGCGGCGATCTTTATCCTGGTTCCGGCCCTTGCGGCGATCATCGCCGTCTTTGTCCTGCTCTAGAAAATCGGGATCGGAACATGAAAACCGCTGTAATCGTTTTCCCAGGCTCCAACCGCGACCGCGACATGTTTCACGCCCTGGAGCTCATCACCGGTGCGCGGCCTCAAAGCGTCTGGCACACCGAAAGCACCCTGCCCGATGTCGACCTCGTCGTCGTTCCAGGCGGCTTTTCCTATGGCGATTACTTGCGTTCAGGCGCCATTGCCGCGCGGTCACCTATTCTGAAGGATCTTGTCGCTAAAGCTGAAAGCGGCGTGTCCATTCTGGGTGTCTGCAACGGTTTTCAGATCCTGACAGAAGCGGGCCTCCTGCCCGGCGCCCTGATGCGGAACGCGGGCCTGACATTCGTCTGCAAGGAAGTGAAAATGGAAACGGTCAACAACGCGACCCGTTTCTCGTCCAAATTCACCAAGGGGCAAGTCTGGCGCTGCCCGGTCGCCCATCACGACGGCAATTATTTTGCTGATGCCGATACACTGAAACAGATCGAGGACAGCGGCCAGGTCGTTTTCAGATATGCAGACGGCACCAATCCGAACGGGTCAATCAACAACATCGCCGGGATAACAAATCAAAAGGGCAATGTTCTCGGCATGATGCCGCACCCGGAAAATCTGGTGGAAGCGCTCAACGGTGGGCTGGACGGACGGCTCCTTTTCGAAAGTCTTCTCGACCAGGCGGCCTGAACACTCGAAAGGACGAGGCAATGAAGGACCTGGAACTGGACAAGGACGTCAGGTCTCGCCTCGCCGATCAGATCCAGCGCTATCTCGACGATGAGCTCGAAGTCGAGATCGGTAATATGGACGCCGAGTTCCTGATCGATTTTCTGAGCGGCTCTCTTGGCGCTCACTTTTACAATCTTGGCCTGAAAGACGCGCTCGCTCTTTTCTCGCGCAAGGCCGAAGATGTCGCCGACGAGGTGTACGCCCTGGAAAGAAAAGTCGAAGACCGGCGCTGAGTGCCGGTCCCGTTTCGTCACGTCCCGTTTCACCATGTCTCGGCGTTGGCCTGGCCTTTGTTTTCGGCCGCCTCAGCGCTTTTGCTGCAGCAAGTCTGCAAGTACAGTCACATCGGCAAGGCCGACCGTTTTCCAGGCCGTTTCAATCAGGCGATCCTGACCCGGCCCGTCGAGCAACCCTTCGCAGCACGAACGCACCTTTCCTTCCAGCTCAGCGTCGCTCATAGGGTTTTCCGGACCGCCGCGATAGCGCTCATCCGCCCAGCCGGCGACCTCAGTACCATCGTTCAGTTCGATCGTGATCCGCGAGCGCATGACGTCAAAGCCCTGTGCTTCGATCTCCTGGTCGAGTTCTGTACGGATCCGCCGCTGCATCGCCTGCATGGCCTCGCTCTCCACGAACTCATCGGAAAACTCGCGTTTGCCGGCCTTGCGCGCCAGAGCGATCATGGCCAGAGCCGCCGGCAGGGAGAACTTGGCCTGCAGGTGGTTCGCGGCAATCGGATAGCGGATCGGCTTCAAAATGTTGGTACCGGCATGCACGGTAACCCCTCTGATCGTCTCGGGCGCGATATCTGCATCCGTTACCAGCCGCAACATGAGATCGATTGTCGGATGGGTCAGGACACCACAGGGATAGGGCTTGATAGAGACGCCCGGTTCCAGAATTGTCCAGGTCCTGCCGAAGCCCTGGCTGACTTTTTCCTGACTGATGCCCCCACCCTGAACGGCAAAGAAACCCCATGGACCGTCAAGTGCCTGAGGATCTGCCGTGTAGCCACGGCTCGCCAGAAGGGCGGCAGTGATGCCGTTTTCACAAGCCCGCCCGACATGGAGTGGTTTGGTCATTGTGCCGAAGTTGCAGCGTATACCGGCTGCAAGGCTCGCTGCGATCCCGAAGCCCCAGCGCAATTTGTCCCCGGTCAGGCCGAGCAGTTTCGCGGCTGCCGCGTAAGCACCGAATGTACCGACCGTACCGCTGGAATGCATGCCGCGCATATAATGCTGCGGCAACATCCACTCCGATATCTTGCACTCGACTTCGAAGCCCGTCAGGAAGGCCAGCATGAATGTCTTGCCGTCAACATTGCCGAGCTTCTGCGCCATGACGAGCGACGCGGTCAGCGGCGGTATCGTTGGATGCGTCAGAAGACCATAGATATGCGCCGGATCGACACTGACCTGGCTGTCGTCCCAGTCATGGGCGTGACCGGAGGTCCCCAGGACGCGGGCAGCCATGGGCGCCGGAACACGCATTTCCTGGCCGATGACACGGGCATCGGCGCGCCCGCCCGTGTCCATGGCTTCCTCAATCAGGATCTCAACCATCTCGTGGTCCGAACCTGCGACGAAGAGGCCGAGCCCGTCCAGCACGCAGCGTGTCCCGATCCGGATGGCTTCTTCGGGCAAGTCGTCAAAGCTGACGGTTTCCACGAAGTCCGCCGCTGCGTCCGTGACGGCAATGTCTTCGGGTATGTCTGCAAAGATGTTCCTGGCAACAGACATTGGAAATGATCCTTCTATTCAGATAGTTCAGGGATTGGGGAATGCGCTCGGGTCACTCGTTGCCGTGTGCCAGGCGATCCGCTTCCTCGCGTTTTCTCGATTTGATGAGCCGGCCGATAGGCGTCGAAAAGATGCTGACGACCGCAAGGATGAAGAAAAACACTGCGATTGGCCGCGTGAAAAACTTCCACGCATCCTGATCGAACAGGATCATCGACTGAGCGAGTGAATTCTCCACGAGGTGTCCAAGAACCAGGCCCATGATAATGGGTGCCGGTGAGAAACCTGCCCGGTTTAGGAAGTAACCGATAAAGCCCGCAATCAGCATGATGTAGACATCGTTGAGCGATTGCCCCACGCCGAAGGCGCCGACGACACACAGGCAGAACACGGCCGGCCAGAGGAACTGGCGCGGGATCAGCGAGATCCGGGAGAAGTAGCGCGCTCCGACCAGCCCGAAGGCAAGGAACACGAAATTCGCCAATAGCATCGCAAAGAAGATCGCATAGAGCAGGTTCGGCTGGTTTTCAAACAGATAGGGCCCGGGACGCAGTCCGTGGATCTGCAGACCACCGAGAATGACGGCCGCCGTTGCCGAACCGGGAATGCCGAGCGCAAGGGTGGGCACCATGGCACCGCCCGTGGCCGCATTGTTGGCAGCTTCAGGTCCTGCAACGCCTTCAAGTTCGCCCTTGCCGAAGTTTTCCTTGTTCTTGGACCAGCGCTTGGCTTCGTTGTACCCGATCATCGCTGCGACTGTGCTGCCCTCGGCCGGCAGAATGCCGACAAAAGTTCCGATGCCGGAAGAACGCAGGATGGTTTTCCAGACGCGCTTGAAGTCGTCGACTGTTGGCAGCTTGAGGGCCGACATGGCAAACCGCTCGAGAGGACGGTCCTTCTGTCCGGCCTGGTCCAGCAATTCAGCCATTGCGAACAAGCCGATAAGCACTGGAATGAAGCTGATCCCTTCGTAGAGCTCGGGAACGCCGAACGTGAAGCGTTCAACGCCCGTGGTCAGATCCACCCCGACGGTGGCGATGAGAACACCGAACGCTCCGCCGATCAGGTTCTTGATCGCAGATTTGCCGCTGATCGAGGCCAGCATCGACAGTCCGAAAACGGTCAGCGCGAAATATTCAGGAGGCCCGAACCTGTAGGCGATCGTCGCCAGGAAGGGCGCAGCAAAAATCAGCACGAACAAACTGAAGACGCCGCCGGCAACGCTCGAGGCTGCCGCCATGCCGAGCGCCCGGCCCGCCTGGCCGTTTTTCGCCAGTGGATACCCGTCGAAAGCAGTCGCTGCTGCAGGTGGCGCACCCGGCGCATTGATGAGGATCGCGGTGATTGACCCGCCGAACGTTCCGGCGCAATAGAGCGCGGCAAGCATTGCAATAGCCGGTATCGGATCAAGATAGATCGTGAACGGCAGCAACAGTGCCACTGCCATGGAGCTTGAAAGACCGGGCAACGCACCGACAAGAACGCCAACAAGGGTTCCGGCGCAGATGAGAAGCAAGGTCTGTGGCTGCAGGATTTCCAGCAGGCCGCCAACGAGCATTTCCATGGGCCCCTCCCTTAGCTGAGGAATGCAAGCGGTCCGAGCGGAAGACGCAGACCGAGCAGGATTTGAAAGACGATGTAAATCGCGACGGGAACGGCAACGGCGAAGAGCGCGACAAGTTTGAAGTCACGCGCGCCCCAAAGCAGCGGCAGCCAACCGCAAACCAGAAAGAACGTCAGGGGAACGCCGATAAATGGGGTTGCAAAGGCCGCAGCTCCAAGAAGTCCGGCGGTTGCCCACATCTTCCAGGGCGGCATATCCGACGAGGTTTTCTCACCGCTGCGAAGACCTTGCGCAATCATGAGGACAGCCAGGGCTGCAATAACGCTGAGAACAAGACGCGGCATATGGGTCGCAGGCATGCCTTGTGCCGCTCCCAATGGATCGCTGTCGAATGTCGTGGTCACATAATAAAGTGCGGCGCACAGGATCAAGATGAGGCACCCGGGCACCAGATCCTTCGGAAAAGTCATGGCACATCCTCCCTTGCCAGCGCGGCGCACACCGGATTGGCATGCGCCGCAAAGACCCGTTTGATTATTTTCTCAGGCCAAGATCGCCGAGAGTCTGGTAGATGTTGGCGTACATGGAGCGGATCTGCTCATCCCACTCTTCGGCTCCGCCAATGGAGGTGTTGTCCAGACCGATACCTTCCAGATAAGCCTGATAGGTGCCGTGGTTCATGGCCTTCAGAAGCTTTTCTTCAAGCGCCGCAACGCGCTCGTCCGGCGTGTCTGCCATGACGACGATGCCGCGAACGGTAGAGAAATTGACGTCTTCGACGCCCAGTTCCGCAAGTGTCGGTGTCTCCGGAAGGGCTGACAGTCGCTTGGTGGCCATCACGGCAAGAGGAATGAAGTCGCCCGATTCAATTCCATCAACTGCTTCACCATAGTTCAGGCCGGCCGCCTGGATGTTTCCGCCCATCAGGTTGGTCACCATCGCACCGCCGCCGTCAAAAGGCACATAAGCGATTTTCACGCCGGATTTGTTGGAGAACGTGATCGCCGCGATGTGATCGATCCCTCCGGCCTGCGTGCCACCCCACTTGATCGGCGCCTTTTCGCCAGCTGCCTTCAGATCTTCAAAAGACGTAATACCCGAGCTCTTGGAAACGACGAGAATAATGGGATCGTCGGTAGAGCGCACAACACCCTTGATTTCGTCGACGCTGATCGGCGCCCGGCCCCGGGCCATGGTGATCAGGTGCGTCGGAGTGATTGCCATGAGGGTATGACCGTCGGCAGGCTTGCCCGAGACATATGACATGGCAACGGTGCCGCCTCCACCCTTCTTGATCTGCACGAATGCATCGGTTCCAAGCTCACGGCGCGCCCGGATCAGCATCGTGCGCGCTGTAGTATCGGTGCCGCCACCAGCAGAGGCGTGAGTCACGACTTCGACTGGTTGAGAAGGAAAGTCGTTCGCCAGGCCCTGCCCGGCCATAAGCGCAAGTGTGGTTGCGGCAATCGCCGCTGATTTCAGAAAAGTCATTCGATCCTCCCATCGATTTGGGCACGACGCACGAAGTCGAGCGTCAATGGGAGCGTAACCTAAATTGCTAACTGTAAACTGTCAACAGTTTTCAATTTTACTTTTTGGCTGGCGTCTTCGTTCAGATCTCACCTGCTTAAGCTTTGGGTTTAGGAAGGTGCGGACATGCGTGCCCAGCCACCGGCAACGTGCCGGCGCATGGCGCTGTCTGCCGCTGCTGCGTCACGGGCCAGCAGTGCATCAATGATGGCGCGGTGCTCCTGGTTGGAAACGAGGAGATTGCCTTTTTGAACCAGTCCCCGGCGCCGGAACAAATGGAGTTGGTTGACGATCCAGCGGTAACTTTGCTGCAAGGCAGGGTTTTCAGCCGCGCTCACCAGCAAACCGTGGAAATCGAGATTGAGAGTGTAATAGCGGGACAGATTCCCCTCTCCTGCCGCAACATCCATTTTTTCAACGAGTTTCAAAAGGTTGTCCAGCATCTCGTCGCTCGCACGCTCAACGATCAGCCGACCCGTGAGACCGGCAAGCGCACCGCGGACCTCGTAAAGATCGCGGGCTTCCTCAAGCGTCATTTCCCGCACATACATGCCGTGATTGGTAGCACTGACGAGCAATCCGGCCTGTTCCAGACTTCTGCAGGCTTCGCGGATCGGTCCCCTGCTGACGCCGAGACGGCCCGCCAACGCGCTTTCATTGATCCGGTCGCCGGCTTCCAGCTCCCCCGAAATGATCATCTCCTCGATCGCCTCAAGCACAATCGTGCTCAGGGTTTTGGAGCGGCGGCGGCTGATCTGTTCGAGCGCCGAGTTGCTGGATGATTCATTGGACATGGCTGAAAAATAAGGCCTGGCTGAAAACTGTCAACGATAATGCAACACCAGTCGCACGGCGGTTGCGCGGTGCTTGATCGGTTTCAGGCGGCCTGTTTGCGCTTTTGCTTCGGTGGATAGCCAAACCGGCGCGAAAAGGCCCTCGAAAACGCCGCCGGGCTGGAAAATCCGCAAAGGGTGGCGACCGACTTGACCTGGCGCCCGGTCTCGAGTTCTGCGCGCGCGATATCCAGCCGCCAGTTGGAGAGGTAACCCATCGGTGTTGCGCCCACCAGATCCTTGAAGGTGACGGCAAACTGGGTGCGGGACATGCCCGCGGTTTCCGCGAGTTTTTCCAGCGTCCAGGTTTCTCCCGGTGCTTCGTGAATTGCAACGAGCGCTGCCGCGATCCGCGGATGGGCCAAACCGTTCAACAATCCGGTATCCGCCTTGCCCTCTTCCATTGCATGACGCAAGAGCCGGATCACAACGACCTCGCACAGGCGCTGAAAGGCCGCCTGCCCTCCGCACCGTGGTGTCGTTGCTTCCTCTATGAGCGGCGTCACAACAGCCGTCAGATAGGGTTCTTCAGAAAGAGGCACCGAAATACAAGCAGGCAGCGCATTGATCAGCTGCTTGCCGATCCCCGTGATCGTAATATGTGCAGCCACCAGAGGCGTTTCGCCAGGTTGAGGGGCAGTCTCGGGAAAATCCTGGATTGCCTCATCCCGGAGCGGAGAAAACACCAGCCGGAGCGCGCCGTCCCGATGCGTAAAGATGACCAGATTGGCGGCACCTGTGTTCGGCTCTTCGACAAGTGCATTGACCACATGCACCCTCAGTCGGTCGATAAGCGATGACAGCCGATCCAGTTTCCCGCTGAATGACGTTCGGTATGCTACGGGCACTTTCGTACTCCTGATCATCTTTTTAGGATGTTTCTTCTTCATCCGTTCGCTATTTTAAGCCTATAGAGAGGCAAATGTGAAGCCTTGCTCCAACCAGCATGAGGAAAAAGATGCTTGTCCCACGTCAGCAGGTCCCAGGCCTCGCCGTAGAAACACTGAATTCCGGTTCGTTCGATCTCGCACAAGACGGCGCGGAGTTTGCCACGCTCGTTGTTTTTTATCGCGGTCTTCATTGCCCGATCTGTGCGTCCTACCTCAAAGAACTTGGCCGCCTCACCGATGACTTCGCTGCAAAGGGCGTCAAGACCATCGCAATCTCATCCGACGACCAGGACCGCGCCCAGAAGATGGCGGACAAGGTCGGTATCGACAGTCTGCGCTTCGGTTACGGCCTTCCGCTGAGTGTCGCGAAGGAATGGGGCCTTTATATCTCCACCAGCCGCGGCACCACATCGATCGGCATCGAAGAGCCGGCCCTCTTCTCCGAACCGGGCGTTTTCCTGGTGCGGGGTGACGGCACACTCTATTTCGCATCTGTTCAGACGATGCCTTTCGTTCGCCCGCATTTCCAGGAAATGGTCGGTGCGCTCGACTTCGTCCAAAAGAACGACTACCCGGCCCGCGGCGAATATACCGGCGCGGTCTGAGTGTCGTACCTCCGGGCCGGGATCCCACTCCCGGTCCGGGGTCAGACATTACCTGCAAGACTTGATTGTTCGAATAGTCTCCCGCACCGCCGAAAAGCGCCGGGCAATAGCGTTAATTTTCTTGGTTTTTCAGTATAGCTTCTTAGTCAAGCACCCCTGATACAGCGGCATTACGGTTGCGGGGGCATTCGAATATCCCCAAAAGACCCAGGTTTTTTCCTCAACTTTATGTTATCGAACGCTGTTCAGTAACAGTTCAGTCATAACACTTAAATATCTGAATTTATTGATAAAAAAGAAAGAAACCTTGACGTCTACGCCGAGCCGAAAACGCTCAGGCGAGATTGAGATACCGAGATTTACCTAAACTTTTAATCATATTGAGTCGTTATTCTTTACAATCCTATTGCAACCTATTACTCTACGTATCGTTGTTTTTAAACTACTATATCAAAAGTATTACCTGATACTAAAAAAAACGAACACACAATGGAACCCAGTGACAAAGCAATAGTGTTTTGCAAGAAAATTCTTGACAAAAACAGATCGAGCCACGGTTTGACCATGCAACTAGACAATCACACTGACGCTTTAACAGAGCTGACCCCGGAACGCCTTTTGCTGCGTCTCATGCGACTGGAAAACACGGTCCAGGAGCTCCGCCAGCAAACCACGTTCAAGGACAGGGAAATCAAGCGCCTGGAAACGCAAATGCGCGAGTGGCAACAGGTCACTTTGAAACTCCAGTCGCGGGTCGCCAAGCGAGCATAATATTGATGTGGTGCGATGGCCGCGCCCCTCGCGGCCAAATAGCCCAAGCGCTTTCAACCGGACCGGGATCTTGATAAGGCCCCGGTGACAGGGTGCAGTTGAACAAAAGGGCGTTCGTGCAGCGGCTTTGTATCCGCACTGTCGGGATGAGACAGCCTTGTCCCGCCTCCGTGAAACAAAGTTTCGCCCTTCCCCTCCCTTTTCCAGACGCAATCTGCTAAACGGCGGCAACACTGCCCGGCCGTACCCGTTCGGCCATTCGCAGCAGCCCCAACGTAGCGGAACGCCATGATCCCGAACGACATCAAGATCACGCCCGACCTGATTGCTTCCCACGGCCTGAAACCGGATGAATATGAGCGCATCCTGGACCTGATCGGACGAGAACCGACCTTTACCGAACTCGGGATCTTCTCGGCCATGTGGAACGAACACTGTTCCTACAAATCTTCGAAGAAATGGCTGAAAACGCTGCCAACCGAAGGCCGGCGCGTGCTTCAGGGCCCGGGTGAAAATGCCGGTGTCGTCGATATAGGCGATGGACAGGCCGTGGTCTTCAAGATGGAGAGCCACAACCACCCGTCTTATATCGAGCCCTATCAGGGAGCTGCGACCGGTGTCGGCGGTATCCTGCGCGATGTCTTTACAATGGGTGCCCGCCCCGTTGCGGCGATGAATGCTCTGCGATTCGGCGAACCGGAGCATCCACGCACCCGTCATCTTGTTTCCGGCGTCGTTTCCGGCGTCGGCGGCTACGGCAACTCATTCGGCGTCCCGACCGTGGGCGGCGAAGTCGAGTTTCATTCCCGCTACAATGGCAATTGTCTGGTAAACGCCTTCGCGGCCGGACTTGCCCGGTCCGATGCGATTTTTCTCTCCAAGGCGGAAGGCATCGGCTTGCCGGTCGTCTATCTCGGCGCCAAGACCGGTCGCGACGGGGTTGGCGGCGCAACGATGGCATCTGCGGAGTTCGACGATACGATCGAGGAAAAGCGCCCGACAGTTCAGGTCGGCGATCCCTTTACCGAAAAGTGCCTTCTCGAAGCCTGCCTTGAGCTTATGGAAACCGGCGCAGTCATCGCAATCCAGGACATGGGTGCCGCCGGCCTGACCTGTTCCGCCGTTGAAATGGGTGCCAAGGGCGATCTCGGCATCGAGCTTGATCTCGACAAGGTGCCGGTGCGCGAAGACCACATGAGCGCCTACGAGATGATGCTGTCGGAAAGCCAGGAACGCATGCTGATGGTGCTGCGTCCGGCCATGGAGCAGGAAGCTGAAGCCATTTTCAGAAAGTGGGGTCTCGACTTTGCCATTGTCGGCGTCACCACCGACACGCTCCGCTTCGTCGTCAAGCATCAGGGCGACGTGGTTGCCGATCTTCCGATCAAGGAACTTGGCGACGAGGCTCCCGAATATGACCGGCCCTGGGCGGAGGCTGCCAAATTGCCGCTGCTTGCCGCAACCGACGTGGAAGAGCCCGCCGACTACGCAAGCGCGCTGAAAGCTCTGGTCGGAAGCGCCAACGGCTCTTCCCGCCGCTGGGTCTACGAACAATACGACACGCTGATCCAGGGCAACACAGCCGCTTCGCCGGGCGGCGATGCGGGCGTGATCCGTGTCGAGGGAACGCGCAAGGGTCTTTCCTTTTCAGTCGACGTGACCCCGCGCTATTGCGAAGCAGACCCGTTCGAGGGCGGCAAGCAGGCGGTTGCCGAAGTCTGGCGCAACCTGACTGCCGTTGGATCGGAACCGCTGGCAGCGACCGACAACCTCAATTTCGGCAATCCGGAAAGGCCGGAGATCATGGGCCAGTTCGTCGGATGCATCAAAGGCATCGGCGAAGCCTGCCGTGAACTCGACTTCCCGATCGTTTCGGGCAATGTCTCGCTTTACAATGAAACCCACGGCGAAGCGATTTTGCCAACCCCGGCAATCGGCGGCGTCGGCTTGCTGCCGGACGTGACCGTGCGGGCAGGTGCAGCATTTGCGAACGAAGGCGACGCCATACTGCTGATTGGCGGCTTCGGAAAACACCTTGGTGCTTCTCAGTATCTTGCCGACATCCTCGGACGGGAAGAAGGCGCTCCTCCCCCGGTCGATCTTGCGGCCGAAAAGCGTCGCGGCACGTTGGTGCGCCAGTTGATTGGTGCTGCCCGCCTGACCGCTGTTCACGACATTTCCTCCGGAGGCCTCGGCGTTGCCCTGGCTGAAATGGCCATCGCAGGCGGCATCGGGGCAACCGTCAAGATCGACGGACCGGCGCACGCGGCATTGTTTGGCGAGGATCAGGGGCGATATGTGCTGACCGTGTCGCAGGAAAGAGTGGATGCCGTCCTGGAAGACGTTTTGGATGCCGGTATTGAAGTTCAACTAATCGGCAAAACGGGCGGTAAGGATTTGACTGTTGAGGGTGTTCTCACCATATCCGTTGCAAACTTGCAAAAAGCACACGAAGATTGGTTCCCGAATTACATGGCTGGCAGCTAAGCCTTTTGGCTTTCAGGAACTTAAAATAAGGACAGACGTACGATGCCGATGAACGCGAACGAGATCGAAACCCTGATCAAGACGGCTCTGCCTGACGCTCGGGTCGAGATCCGGGATTTGGCTGGCGACGGCGATCACTATGCGGCAAATGTCGTATCGGAATCCTTTCGCGGCAAAAGCCGCGTTCAGCAGCATCAGATGGTGTATGAAGCTCTGAAAGGAAATATGGGCGGCGCTCTGCATGCTCTTGCGCTGCAGACCAAGGCCCCGGACTGAGTGGAACGAACAAACACATTGCCGCAAACCAGAGCGGCAGCTTTAAACCGCTTGCGAACATGACCGGCACGGCGGACGAAGACATAAAGGACGAACGAACATGAGCATCCAGGATTGGATCAAGAATGAAGTCGACAGCAACGACGTGGTGCTGTTCATGAAGGGCACGCCGAATTTCCCGCAATGCGGTTTTTCCGGTCAGGTCGTTCAGATCCTCGACTATGTCGGCGCGCCTTACAAAGGCATCAACGTTCTTGAGGACGATGAACTGCGCAACGGCATCAAGGAATTCACCAATTGGCCGACCATCCCGCAGCTTTATGTAAAGGGCGAGTTCGTCGGCGGCTGCGACATCATCCGTGAAATGTTCCAGAACCAGGAGCTTCAGGGCATGCTTACCGAAAAAGGCGTCGAGACTGCCCAGCAGTCCGCCTGAGCTTGATTCAAAATTTCAGAAAACAACACGAAGGGACGGTTTTCCGTCCCTTTTTCGTTTTGATGTTTTGACCCATGCCGTTCCAGCAAAGGGAACGGTCGGGACACATACGCACAATGACCTCCCTGTTCTGGTCGTCCTACGTCTCGACCTTGAGACTCATGCCGTAACCGCTCCTGGAGCGAAGCGGTGTCTTTTGGGGTTATCTCCTCGGCAAAAACTTGTCATTCCGGCTGGAGCGCTGCGAAAGGCCGGAATCCGGTAAACTCTTGCCTGACCACAATTTTCTATCATTGGCCGCGTGGAATACTGGATCCCGGTCTTGCCGCTTATGCGGCAAACCGGGATGACAAGTCCGGGAGAGCATTGCGTATCGGCGCTGGTCGGCTGAGGAGAGACGCGCAGTTCCCTCCCTGCTCCGGTCGTCCCATGGCTCGACCATGGGACCCATGCCGTGCGCATTCATGGAGCAAGGCCATATGCTTGGGCGAATGCGCCGCTTGGATTGCCGGATCAAGCCCAAGAATGACAGCTCACGCGGGCTTTCTTTACCAGACCATTGGACAAATCGGGCTGAAACAGGCCGAAAACACCCTTTTTCCCGACAGGATGCCCACCGAATCCACCCCTAATTGCGGCTTATCCAACGCTAAACCGAATCAAATCTGGCTGAATTGGGGCAAATCCTCGGCAAAAATCAACGAATCGCCTAAGATGAACCCCAGGTGAATGCGGATGTCAGAGTGAGTACAGGTGCGTTCCGCCATTCTCCGACCATATCGCAGGGCCAGGCGTGGAGCTTGGCCGGGAAATGGGACCGGGGACGATGAACAAGTTTGCTGTTGCAACCACCTCTACTTTCGCACTGGCCTTGGCCGGGTTCGGCTTTGTCATATCAGGCAATCCCTCAAGCGACCGGGAGTTGCGCCGGGTCGAATGCCAGGCAATCACCATGTTCACACCGACACAGAGCAAGAGTGCGGAAGAGCTTTGCGCCAACTATGGCGGTGTTGCCGAACTGGGATCCGAACCAAGCAAAGCCGGCCTCGTAATCCTTGTTCGCAATCAGCCCATGGGCGGATTTGCAGGCGGAAACACGGTTCGCTGAAGTCTTTCTTTGAAAGTCGGTCAGCTCTCTGGGGATTGGTTGCCCAATATTGCGAGCGCTTCGACCGGCTCGGCCACATTGTGCAGGTTCAGTTTCCCGAGACTTTCGGTGGAAAACCCGGACGCACGAGCGACTTCTCCAGACGCCACGATCGCCTGACCGTTGATCTTGCCGTGATCACCGAGCCGGGCGGCAATATTGGCGGCGCTTCCAATCACCGTGAAGTCCAGCCGTTCTTTTGATCCGACATTGCCGTAAGTGACATCGCCATAGGCAATGCCAATGGCGCATGACAATGCCAGCGTGTCCGCTTCCTCATCCGGTTCAGCCAGTGCCGAGACAATTTTGTCCGCGCTTTCGACCGCGTGGCGGCATGCCTGCGCATGTCCGGACGTTGCCGGGAAAATCGCAAGCACGGCATCGCCGATGAATTTCAGCACCTCGCCGTCGTGGGCGTTGACGATGTCCGTCGCTGTTTCGAAAAACCGGTTGAGCACGGCAACATACTGGTCCCGGCCGAGTTCGGCTTCCAGCCTTGTGGAATGACGCAGATCGCAAAACAGGATCGCAGCATCAATCTCATCGCCGTCGCCGCGCCGGATCTCCCCTCCCAGGACCCGCGCGCCCGTGCGCTTGCCCAGGTAGGTTTCCAGGAGAGTGGTGGCGTTGGATGTCAGTGCAAAGACCTCGAACAGTCTGCTGAGCAAGGCGGAACACTCGAAGATGAGGCCCAGGTTGGCTGTTGTGAACCCGTTCGGATGGTCGCATGCCAGGGTCAAAACGTTGATCCGACCGTCCGAAAACGGAAGCGGCATGGCAACGTAGTCGGTAACCCCCTGCTCCTTCAGATCTTCCATGATCGGAAAGTTGAATTCGTCCGGATTGGTGTCCAGCCTCTGCCTGACACCGCCAAGCCCGTCCGCAACGTGCTGGAACGGGCTGTCCTTGAAGACCGGGCTTTCAAGGATTTCATAGGACGGAAAACGGCTTGTCACCTCCTCCTCGCCCCGAACCCAGATACAGTTCTGACCCGCGATCATCGGATGCAAGGACCAGATGAGGATGCTCATCCGGCTAACGGCGACACCATCTTCCACCAGCTTGTTGCCGAGCGCGGCAAGCAGATCCTGGGGTGTCTTTTCCAGCCAGGCCTCACGCAAAAGCCAGTCGACGATCGGTCCGGAAATATTCCCGGTTGTCATTTCGTCAATGGGAGCACCCTGATGGTCGATGCTGGTCGCGATACCCGGCATGAAGGCATAGCATCCGTCGACGGCCTGTCCTTCCGGCAACGCGTTTGGATAGTGCCACGCGCCGTTCTCAAACACTTCTTCACCCACCGAGACGTGACAGTAGGAGGCTGTTCCCTTGAACGGACAGAAGGTCTTGTGTTCGGTTGTCGGCTCCAAACCGGCAACGACATCTTCTGCGGGGAAGTAGACGACTGGCGGCAATCGGGTTTCATACATCACCCGCGCCCTGGTCGAACGGGCGATCACCTGCTCTCCCCGTCTGGCTGTCACCTCGCCGGAGAGCTGCTCCACGACGATCCCGTAGTCATTTGATGTCTGCTGCACACGAACGGTCATGGCGAAGAGATAGGTGTGCAAGCGGATTGTGTCCAGCACTCAGTCGGGCGCCGACAAGGTCATTCGGACGATCTGTCGTCCTGCGCGAGCGCCACAGACGGAACACGCCTTGTTCGCTACGCTTTGAATGTCAGACTGTCCAGCGTCTCTTTTGTCTGCAAACATGGCCACGGTTCCATTCACAGCATTCCTTCAAAGCTGAGTGCCGGAGGCGGTGAAACAAGTGTTCACGGAGATCCTGATGCGAAGAATGCACAGCCTTGCTCTCATAACAGCGCTTAGCGCATCGCCTGCCTTCGCCGATAGAGCGCCAACGCCTGCAGAAACGGAGGAAATCGTGAAAGCGCTTGAGATCGAAGGCTGCAGCGGAGGAGACTACGAAGTTGAAGAAGAAAACGGCGCAATTGAAAAATACAAGGTCACCGATGCCAGATGCCCCCACGGCGTCTTCATGGACTTCGATCTCGATTCTGCCTTCTCCGTGATTTCGAGAAGCATTGAAGACTGACGTGTCAGGCGCGGCGCAAGGCGACCAGCGGTCCCGCCAAGGCCTCACTCCTGGAACCAGCTGTCCCATGCATCCCAGTTGTTGACCAGACTGGCGATCATTGCATAACCGGTGCCGTCACAGTGCATCTTGTCGCCACGCGTCAGGCTGTTCATGTAATCACGATTGGCAAGCAATGGTGTCTGCAAATCGAAGTAAGGCACGTTGAGCTTTTGTGCCGAGGCCACGAAGCGCCGATTGAGCGCTATCGCATCGCTCTGCTTGAAAGAAAGCTCAACTCCCGTGCTTGGAAACATTGGCGAGCAAGCCTCGTTGGCGGGCGGCAATCCGATCCACAATGTCGGGTAGAGGTTGGAGACTTCGGTGACCAGCGCTTCCGCCGCCTCAACCGAGGCATCTTCTTCCACATGACGGCCGGAGCCTGCGACTTCCGCGATATCGTTGATCCCGAACTGAAGCACCACACGGTTGTCTGCGCCCCCCGGCAGGCGGGTCTTGCACTCGCCTTCCCAGCGGTCCGCAATTTCAGGCGTGGTCTCGCCGCGTATGCCCAGATTGTAAAATGACAAACGGATATCGCGCGTAAATCGACGCTCGCACAAACGCCCGATCCAGCCGAGGCAACGCTCATCCCCGGTTCCGCTGATGTAACTGTCACCGACGAAGCAGATACGCAGGTCCCGCATGAAGTCCTCCCAAAAGCTAACCCGTCTAACCTCGCCTGATCAGCACGGGAGGTCCAGTGCGATAATCGCTGAACGCACCTACGGGAGCTCAAAAAAGGAAGCAGTGTCTGAAACTTGCCTTGAAAGTTTGCCGGAAGCCAACGGCTTTGATTACGTCACCAATGTTCCGTTCCCGGCGCGCCTTTTGGAAAACCACTCAGGTTTGCGGTGATCCAGCCGCCGTAGAAATCACCGGCCTGCGCATCGACGCGCATATCACCGACATGGCAGCTGTCCATCTTTGTCGCGTAAAACGCAAGGTGATGCCTGATACTCGAAAAGGCAGAAGTTGGATCGTCATAACACCAGGCTGCATGGCGGCGCGTGATGCTACCGGCGCTCACGTCGAAATAGCGCGCAACGCCCTTCCATTCGCAAAAACTTCCGCCCCGTACCGGTCGCAAGTCGCACTCAAGCTCTTCGCGTGGAATATAATAGGTTGGCGGATGATGCGTCTCCAGGACCCTCAGCGTCTTGTTCGTATCGACGATCAACACACCGCCCAATCTTATGCGGATCCTTTGCGGCACTGCTTCTACCGCCGGTGGACGCGGATAGGACTGCACGTTTTCCACGGGAAGATCGGGAGACTTTTCGATCATATGAAGCGCACCAGAACATAAGCTGCGGCAGCAATGTGAGCGAGTGTAATCGTCACGGACAAAGCATGAAGCAACTGGAACCGCCGTTTATTGCCCTCGTCAGTTGCCGTGTTGATCGCCGGCATGAGGACTTGCCGGGTCGGGATCGTGGAGAGCGCAATCCCGGCCATGATGACAGCAGAAACGGCGTCGCCGGATATCAGCAGCAACGCGGCGAGTGCCGAAACCCCGAGAACAAACAGATAGAAATACGGAAATGCACGCCGTATCGTCGGGCTCGCCACATCCGGAGGCAGGGCTGAAAATACGAATGCGGCAAATCCGAAGGCATAAAGCACCATGCCGCCAAAAAGTATTGCTGTGACCAGCAGTGCGACCGTCTCCATCAATCCGCCTCCACTCCGTTCAAACGCCGTGAGTGCATCCGGCCTTCACCCGCCCCGGGACCCGGCATCGTGTGTCTTAGTCTGCTTCCTCGCGGGATCATGTAAGGCACCTGCTGGCAATAGGCTTTGAACCGGGTGCCATAGATCGCCCTGAAGCGTTTTTCCTTGAGCAGCGGCGCGAGGAGGCAGTAGCTCGTCAAACTGACGGCAAGCATCAGTTGATCCGGTGTCCAGACCGGCACAGTCCAGAGCGTCAGGGCAAAGGCAACATAAATGGGTTGGCGAATGTAACGGAAAAGCCCGAGTGTCGGCATGTCGGGAAAGATCGGTTTCACATTCGCCAGAAGCGACATCCAGCCAAGTGCACCGGACTGCACTTCCGCCCCTGCATCAAAACTTGCCTTGAGCAACAAGAGCCAGGCAAATCCGTAACTCGCACAAAGCAGCCAGAACGCGACCCCTTCCGCCTGCCACCAGATGACGCCAGACGGCGTCCAAAAGGCAAACAACGCAAGCAATTGCATGGAAGCGATCGTGGCATAAGTCGTCGTCGACAAGGTCTCTCCGTGGGCTCCGGGCACCACTCGTGCAAGCACCCGCCGGCCAGCCGGTGTCAACAGGGCTGAATGCGCGAGCGGAAACTGCAGCACCAGAAACGCGTTGACGAGAATAGCCCAGGGCCAGGGGATCTCTCCGAGGCTCTTCTGCATGCCGAAAAACATGGCGACCATCATCGCGGCGACGGCCAGTGCAAACACCGCGTGGCAAATCATTCCGAAAAGGAGCGCCAACACAATGCGCCCGGAGCCTGGGTCGGGCCTGAGCGCTGCCCGAAAGAGCCTGAGAAGCGCTGCGAGGCGCGGATCACTTGGCATCAAGGTGCTCCAGCAAATCTTCTGCGATTGCGACGCCGCTTGTCCAGGCCGCCTCGGCCCGGGCGTCCAGACACCAGTCGCCGCCAAGATAAAGAGTGCCTGACGCATTCCGGCAAAAGGGTTTGCCGTATGGTGTTTCGACCTTGGCATATCGCCAACGATGCGCAGCCACGTGCAGCGCGCTGGTTGGTTCAAACCGAAGATCGCCGCAAAGGCGCAAGAGCAACTCACGTGCGACATCGTCCGGATCGCGTTCCAGATTTCTAGCGCTCCAATCCGCGCTGGCCTGCACGACCCAGGAATTTTTGTCCGGTCTTTCCGGTTTGGAACTGTTGAGCGCAACCCAGGCAAGGCAGCTGTCTGGCGCGCGCCGGCTCGAAAAGGGCGCGCGCAAGTGTTCAGGAAAGGCGGCCATGAGCGTCCAGCAAGGCGACATCGTTACATGCGCTATTTCTGCAGCAAGCGGATGGTCCTTGCCGATGAGGTCAACCACTTGCGGCTGAGGGACCGCGATCACAAGATGATCAAACGGCGTTTCTGTTTCACGGTCTGCGATCTGCCAGCCATTGGCGGTTTCGCAGATTTTTGTGACGCGCGTGTTGAGCCGGATGTCCAGCCCGGCTGCAAGGCTTTTGGCAATCGCATTCATCGAAGGGACGCCAACCGTCACGTTGCGGTCGGCCGCAGTCCAGTTGCCGGCAACGCCCGCTTCACGCGCTTGCGACAACACCTCGCCGAAGCCTGCAGTTTTTGCCGTTACGAACTGCGCGCCATGGTCGAATTGAAAACCTGCCGCCGTTCGGCGCGTTGCAAGACGGCCGCCGACGCCCCTTCCCTTGTCGAAAACGACCGGATGATAGCCCCGTTTCGCCAACAGATCCGCGCACGCCAATCCCGCGAGACCAGCGCCGATGACGCCAATGGATCCGCCGCTCATCAAAAGCTTGCCGGAACTGTCATCGGATCAAACACAGAACCACAACCGCGCGGCAGCACGATCAGAGGAAAATATCGTTGTGAAGGGGTCATTCGCATACCGGTCATATTTGATATGCCGGTTTACGTTTACCCGACGCGTTTGGATGGCGGCAACACGCCGCATCCAAACATGGGTCATTTCAACGTGGGGAAAACTGGTCGATCAAACCACCTGGCGAACCTGCTCCAAAAAGCCCGTCACTTCGTTGCGCAGCATCTGGCCTTTTTCAGTGAGATCTTCTGCTGCGCGCATGACCTCCGTGGTGCCGTCCAGGGTCTCGCCAGCCATTGTGCTGATCGAACCGATATTGGAGCTGACCTCCATGGCGCCGCTGGAGGCCTGGTTGATGTTTCGCGAGATCTCCGAGGTTGCCGCCCCCTGTTCTTCCACGGCAGCGGAAATGGCCGACGCAATTTCGCTCACCTTCGAAATCGTCACGCCTATGGAGCGAATGAAATCGACGGCCTGACCACTCGAAGTCTGAATTTCCTTGATCTGCAATCCGATTTCTTCGGTTGCCTTTGCGGTCTGGCTGGCAAGTTCCTTGACCTCGGCCGCGACGACCGCGAAACCCTTGCCCATCTCGCCTGCGCGCGCTGCTTCGATGGTCGCGTTGAGCGCCAGCAGATTGGTCTGGTTCGCAATGTCGGTAATGAGCGAAACAACTTCGCCGATCTTCTCCGACGCGTCCGACAATCCGGTGATACCCCGGTTGGCCTGCTCGACTTCGTTGACGGCTTCTCCGGCGATTTGCGCGGAATGGGTGACCTGTTGATTGATCTCGTTGACCGACTGGGTCATTTCCTCTGTCGCCGCTGCAACAGAGCTCACATTTGAAGAGGCTTCTTCGGCAGCGCCGGCAACAACGGAGGCCTGGTCGCTCATCGATGTCGACGTGCTGTTCATCGATCTCGCGGTTGCTTCCATCTGCGTGGCAGCTGCATCCACGGATTCGACAACATTCTCCATCTGGGTTTCAAATTCGCCGACAACCTCGCGGAAGGAGGTAACGCGTCCCTCCATGGCGCCCATGGCGCCGTTGATCGACTCTGCGGCCTCCCCAAAGGAACCCGTCATGCCGCGAACCGAGATACGGCGGAAGTATTTGTTTTGCGACACATAGTCGAGCGACGCCTTGGATTCGCGCACGTAAGCATCTGTCCGATCGATCAACCGGTTGATCGCATGAAGAAGCTGGCCCGCTTCCCCACCTTCTGTAATGTTCAAAACGCGTGCTTCAAAATCGCCTTGAGCGACCCTTTCAACGGTCTCAAGCGCTTTTCTGACGGCCGATTTTTTGTCTCCACCCAGCATGTGTTTCCTCACGAATAAAATGTATTGATTGGCAGAATGCCGGCGGATCAAAGGCGTGCTATGAACTCGTCATAGGGCATGTTTCTTTCAGCCAGAAAGTCGTCGATCAGCTGCTTTGAAGCCTGCAGACCGCTCTTGCGATCACCGTGCCGGCGCTCTTCCTGGAGAAGCTCGTCATAAAGCGGGAAAATCGCGTTCTCCAAAACGTCCCTGTCGGGTACGCGGCGGTTGGAGTGGTATCCCAAAATGGTGCCAGAACGGTCCTTGCTGGGCGTCACATGGGCTTGAACCCAATAGTGATCGCCGTTTTTGCAGCGGTTTTTGACATACGCGAAAATCTCACGACCGCTCTGGATGAACTCCCACAGCAAATCGAAGACACACCGAGGCATTTCAGGGTGACGAATGATGCTGTGAGGATGCCCGATGCATTCCTTTTCCGTATATCCGGCGATCTGAAGGAATACATCGTTACAGTAAGTAATACGCCCCTTCAGATCGGTTTTACTGACGATCAGCTCGTCGTCACCGAAAAACCGTTCGACGCCTGTAACAAGTACATCTTTGGGCATAATCTAACTCCATTCCAATCAATTCCTCAGTTTTCC
>Ga0207422_1002388_pt1 | contig 25120 bp, 21 predicted proteins | sample MarCyaLeptolynsp_FD_187757 | JGI IMG/M metagenome (GOLD analysis project Ga0207422, IMG submission 187757) | Marine cyanobacterial communities from Panama - species 1 Leptolyngbya sp. (SPAdes) | ecosystem: Environmental > Aquatic > Marine > Unclassified | place: Panama: Panama City | collected... | reverse complement strand
CGTACGCTGATGACCTCGCCGCCGGTCCGGATAACGCGGCAGGCAATCTCCGACAGCACGTCATAGCTGTCCGGGCTCTTGGTTTCTGAATAGCTGATCGCTCCGGACAGATCATCCACGCGTCCGGGAAGCGCTGTCTCCATGTTCACCAGAAGCGTCTCGACGCCACCATTTGTCGCCAGCCTCGCAATCTCGCTGATGCTGTCGGTTGCCCGCCGGTCGTCGACGCGGCCGGCATACGTGTCGCGAACACTTTCAAGCAGAGCCTCATAATAGGAGTCGAGCAAACTCCGCGAGGCTGCAGCGATCTCCGCGTCCGTGCTGTCCTCGGCAATGCCTTCCGCATGCCCATGCAGGACGTTGTCATAACTGCAGACGGACAAGAAAATCGATCTCAATGGCTCAAGCGCAATAAGGATAAGCGGTACATCGCTGCCCGCCAGCAAGGGGCGCATCGCAGCGTCGACACGCCTTGAATAAGCCAGAAGATGCACCTTTTGGCCTTCGCTTCCTTGCAAACGTCCCTTCGGCGACCGACCGAGAATACTGGCCTTTCCCGCGACGCTGGCAGCGTCGGTCGGCATGTCGGGCACCTTGATTTCACCCGCAGGACGATCGCCGGTTATCTCAATGACACGGACGCCGTTTTGTCCCAGCACGAGAGCAATGGCATGGTGCGGAAACGCAACGGCGCGCAGCAGAGGAGTCAGATGGAACCTGTCCGAAACCTCAACGGCATCGCTCAGGTGATTGGGCACACGAAATGTCTTGATCCTGTCCGGCGTCGCAAAGACAACAAGGCTCTCGGACTGGTGCGCCCAGAACTCATCGTCGTCGGAAATATCGGCCAGGCTGGCTTCAAGCGCCGCATGGTCAGACTTGGAAATCCGCCCTTCGTCGATCTGCTGCAGGGCATCATGCGCGAGATTGGAAAACTTTATCCGGTCCTGCTGGGCTTCTTGCGTCACAGGCGTTGTTCTCAAGGAAAAACTCAGGCTCGCCGGATGGCGTTTTTGTGCCAGTCTTTTGATGTCGGCAAGGGAAGGAATATCGACGTAACGCATGTTGGGCGTCCTTTAAATACCTTGAAAAACAAAGAAGCAGACGGTGGTCACAGACTTCTGTCGGTGCAACTCCTGGCCAAACGTCTCAAGGAAAGATGACATTTGCATGTGAATTGCGCTGCCAAAGTTGCAAAGGAACATGTTCTTTTTTGGAAATTGAAAGACCGGCCTCAAGCCGTCCAGTGTTTCGGTTGGCGGCGCTCAACCGGTTCACTCTGAACGCTGTCGCCCAGGCGAAAAACCGCCGCCAAAACCCGTCTTTCCAGGCTTTCCAGACATTATTGACCCCTTGCAGCGATAAGAGGTTTCCAAGGCGTTAAAAATCACGCTATCAAGGAGTTACCTTCATAGTAGGTGATTGATTGCGCAATATGGCCCGTGAATTTGACCCCTACAGCCTGTCCAGCCCGAGGGCGTATCTGACTTTCATGATCATCTTTCTGGTGATCGTCGCCTTCATTGCCTTCATCCTGTTTCCGCAAATCTCCACTGCCTTCCTAAGCAACCCCGGGCTCAACGGCCTGATCGTTCTGGTTGGCGTTTTCGGAGTGCTCCTGCTGTTCGGCAGGGTAATCCGGCTGTTCCCGGAAATTTCATGGGTCAACAGTTTCCGGATGGGTGATCCGGCACTCGACACCCGCTCCCCGGTTCTGCTGGCGCCGATGGCGGCCCTTCTCGGCAACAAGGCCGGCGACATGGCCCTGACGCCGACGACCGCAAGGTCGATACTCGATTCCATCGGCATGCGCCTGGAAGAATCGCGTGAGATGTCCCGCTATCTCACCGGGCTTCTCGTTTTCCTCGGCCTGCTTGGCACCTTCTGGGGGCTCTTGCAGACCGTCAGCTCGGTCGGTGCAACCATCCAGTCGCTTGACGTCGGATCGGGCGACGCGAACGTGATTTTCGAAGACCTCAAGGCTGGGCTGGAAGCTCCGCTGTCCGGCATGGGTACGGCGTTTTCGTCCTCACTTTTCGGTTTGACGGGATCGCTTGTGCTCGGCTTTCTCGACCTGCAGGCGGGTCAAGCACAGAACCGGTTCTACAATGAGCTCGAAGACTGGCTCTCCACCGTCACCGATATCGATCCGGAAGACGGCATGTTCGGCACGCCGGATTCACCTGGCGTCGAGCAGATCCAGGCCTCCATCCAGTCCCTGCAGAAGAGCATCGAGGAAGGCGGCAGCAAGAATGCCAGCCAGGCAATGGCCAATCTTGCCGAAGGCATCCAGGGGCTCGTCAAACATGTGCGCTCCGAGCAGCAGATGATGCGCGACTGGGCCGAGACCCAGGGTGAGCAGCAAAAGAAGATCGAGGGATTGCTGACCTCGATTTCCGCAGCGTTCGACCGCGCGAAGGAGTAACGATCAATGGCCGCAGGACTACGCGCCCGCCGCCGCGCCCAGACAACGGATTACTGGCCGGGCTTCGTCGATGCGATGGCCACGCTCCTGCTCGTGATCATTTTCCTGCTGTCAATATTCATGATCGCGCAGTTCTTCCTCTCCCAGCAGCTTTCCGGCCGGGACACCGTCTTGAACCGGCTGAACGCCCAGATCAGCGAATTGACCGAATTGCTGGCGCTGGAGCGCGCAACCTCGGGCGAACTCGAGGATACGATCCTGGGTCTGCAGGCAAGTCTGTCCGACGCGGAAGCCGAGCAATCGCGCCTCCTGGGTCTTCTGGAAAACAGTTCCGGAGCAGCCGATGCCGCTGGCGGCCGCGCCGCGCAGCTTGAAAACCTGCTCGATGACGAACGGCAGGTCAGCCAGCAGGCGCTCGCGCAGGTGGAGCTTCTCAACCAGCAGATCGCAGCCCTACGCCGCCAGATCGCGGCAGCCAATGCCGCGCTTGAAGCATCAGAGGCAAAGGAAGCCGAGAGCCAGGCAAAGATTGCCAGCCTCGGCCGACGTCTCAACGCCGCACTCGTCCAACGGGTTCAGGAGCTCTCGCGCTACCGGTCCGACTTCTTCGGCCGCCTGCGCGAAATCCTTTCGCAGCGTTCCGACATATCCGTTGTCGGTGACCGTTTCGTCTTCCAGTCGGAAGTCCTGTTTGATTCCGGTTCTGAGGACATCAATCCTGCAGGTGAACAGGAACTCGACAAGCTTGCCGAGGCGATCCAGGAGCTAAGCGCTCAGATACCCGACGAAATCAACTGGGTGCTGCGCGTTGACGGTCACACGGATGCACGCCCTCTTTCAGGCGCAGGCCGCCTGCGCAACAACTGGGAACTCTCCGCCGCCCGCGCGATCTCCGTTGTCCGTTATCTGATCGAGAAAGGCGTTGATCCCAAGCGCCTGGTCGCCGCCGGTTTCGGCGAATTCCAGCCGCTCGAGGAGGGGGAAACCCCGGACGCGCTCGCAAAGAACCGCCGCATCGAGTTGAAGCTCACGGAACGTTAGGTCTTCGTTTCACCAAAAATCACTGCGCTCGGGCTTCAATACGCGATTGAACAAGGCAAGGCCCCGGATCGGGATAGGGGTTATCAGCGCGCGCGTTTTTTGGACCGCTGTTAGCGCAAACCCTCGTTGATGCTCTTTAGAACCCGGCTGCCCGGACACAGCTCGTCCATGCCCAGGCTGTTCAGCGGTTTGCTGGCAAGTTCCAGGACCTGGTTGAGATCCTGCGAGTTTGGATCGAGGTACAAGAGCCCGGTCAGGACCTTTCCGGTGCTGTTGGCCTTTTGCAGGGCCATCAGCGCGTCTTCCCGGCTATCGGCCTTGTAGTCCTTGCGCGCCTTGAGAAGATGGATAATCGATCCATCGTGGAGCGTCACCGTCTGGCTGGACCCTTCCTTGTACTGGGTTCTGATCTCCTCGCGCATCGGTACGAAGTCGATCGGCATCGCGTCGAGATTTTCACGCGTGGCGGCGTAGCTCTTCGTTGAGCCGACATTGTTGGCAAAGGTCACGCATGGCGAAACGACATCGATAAAGGCAAACCCACGGTGCGCCATGGCTGCGCGGATGAGCGGCTCGAGCTGCTCCTTGTCGCCGGAAAAACTGCGTCCGACAAAGCTTGCACCCTGCAGAACCGCGAGACTGGCCAGATCAATCCCGTCGAACGGATTTTTCGTTCCGTATTTGCCGACCGAGCCGAGATCGGCTGTCGCGCTGTCCTGACCCTTGGTCAATCCGTAACAGCCGTTGTTGGCAACGATATAGGTCATGTTGACGTTGCGCCTGATCAGGTGAACGAACTGACCCATGCCGATGGAGGCTGTGTCGCCGTCGCCGGAAACGCCGAGATAGATCAGATCCCGGTTGGCAACGCTGGCACCCGTTGCGACTGACGGCATTCGTCCGTGCACGGAATTGAACCCGTGGCTCCTGCCCAGAAAGTAGGTGGGCATCTTGGAGGAACAGCCAATGCCGGACAGCTTGGCGATCCGGTGCGGCGGGATGGCGGAGAGGAAACAGGCATTGCGGATGGCCGCGGAAATACTGTCGTGTCCGCAGCCCGCACACAGCGTCGAAACGGCGCCGTCGTAATCGGCAACAGTGTACCCAAGCTCGTTTTTCGGCAGTTTCGGATGCTGGAATTTCGGCTTGTAGTAGGACATCAGGCGGTCTCCGGATGCAGCTTGACAATGTCGGCACTGGTCGCATTCAGCGCCTGACGGATCTGGCGGGCGATTGTGCGCGCCGTTATCGGTGTCCCGGAGTAATTGAGAACCGACGTCAGTTTGTCAGGGGCAATATGGCATTCGTTCATGATGAGCTGGCGCATCTGGCCGTCGCGATTCTGTTCGATCACGAACACAAGGTCATGCTCGTGAACGAAGGCGTCGAGGCTTTCGTGGAAGGGAAAGGCGCGGATCCGCATGACGTCAATCGGATACCCTTCATCAGCCAGGATTTCGACCGCCTCATAGGACGGTGAGGCCGACGTGCCGAAAAAGAGCGCACCGAGCTTCAGCTTGGTCTTCGGTTTCGCCACCGGGATCGGGTCATGAACCTTAGGCACGGGAACGTAGGACTTCGCGGTTTCGAACTTGCGCAAAAGCCGGTCCACGTTCTGAACGTAATCCTCGCCCTTTTCGGAATAGATCGCCATGTCGTTCTTGGACGAGCCTCTGGTGAAGAATGCACCCTTGTCCGGATGCGTGCCGGGCAACGTTCGATAGCAGATGCCGTCACCGTCAACGTCGACGTAGCGTCCCCAGCTCTGCGCAGTGTCCAGCGCGTCCGCGTCCAGCACCTTGCCGCGGCTCATTTCATAATTGTCGTCCCATTCGAGCGGCGGCGACATCCAGTCGTTCATGCCCAAATCCAGATCCGACATCATGATGACCGGTGTTTGCAGCTGTTCTGCAAGATCAAAGGCCTCAACGGTCATGTCGAAACATTCGCGCGGCGTTGCCGGGAACAAAAGAACGTGTTTCGTGTCGCCATGGCTGGCATAGGCGGCCGCGAGAATATCCGACTGCTGGCTGCGGGTCGGCATGCCGGTGGACGGGCCGGATCGCTGGACATCGATCAGGACGACCGGCAACTCCGCGAAATAGGCAAGACCCAGGAATTCACTCATCAGGGAAAGCCCCGGTCCGGATGTCGCAGTAAAGGCCCGCGCCCCGTTCCAGCTGGCGCCGACGACAATGCCCATGGCGGCCAGTTCGTCCTCGGCCTGAATGATTGCGAAGTTGCGTTTGCCTGTACCCGGGTCGATCCGCATGCGTTCAGCATATTTTGAAAAGGCGTCGACCACCGATGTCGACGGAGTGATCGGATACCATGCCGCGACAGTCGCCCCGCCATAGATGGCTCCGAGCGCCGCTGCAGTATTTCCGTTCATCAGAATATGCTTGCTCTCGCGGATATGCGGTGCATCGATAACGCTTGGATCCAGCCGGATCGGCAGCGGACACTTGAAGTTTTCCTGGGCGAACTGATAGCCCATTTCCAGCGCGTGCACGTTCGGCGAAATCAGCTTTTCCTTGCCCTTGAACTGATCGTTCAAGAGATCCTTGAGGATCGAGAACTCGATATCGAGGAGCGCCGCCAGGGCACCGACATAAACCACATTCTTCAAGAGCTGCTGAAGCCGCGCGACCTTGAACTCGCGCATGCACATTTCCGTCAGCGGGATGCCGAAGGTGGTGATGTCGTCGCGCTTCAGGTGCGGTGCCAACGGCCGCGTTGAATCGTAAACGAAATACCCGCCCGGCTCGATGCTGGCGATGTCGTCTTCCATCGTCTGAGGGTTCACGCACAGCATCAGGTCGACACCGCCGCGACGGCCCAGATAGCCCTTGGCACTGACCCTCACCTCATACCAGGTCGGTAGTCCCTGGATATTGGAGGGGAAGATGTTGCGCGGGCTGACCGGCACGCCCATCCGGAAGATCGCCTTGGCGAACAGGTGGTTGGCCGATGCCGACCCGGTCCCGTTGACATTGGCGAATTTGACCACGAAATCGTTGACGCCCTTGATCTGCTTCATTTGACATCCACCAGGTTGGGCGTCGCCTTGGCCGTGTTGTAGAAGAACATCTGCATGTCCCAGGCTGCGGTCGGACATCGCTCGGCGCACAGGCCGCAATGCAGGCAGACATCCTCGTCCTTGACCATGACACGGCCTGTGGGCAGCGTGCCGGAGACATAGAGATCCTGTTCGGTGTTGTCCGCGGGCACCAGCAGTTTGGCGCGCAATTCCTTTTCGGGCGCATTCTGCGTGAAGGTGATGCAATTGGTCGGGCAGATGTCCTGGCAGGCATCGCACTCGATGCAGTTGGAATCGGTAAACACCGTTTGCGCGTCGCAGTTCAGGCAGCGTTCCGCTTCAATGAAGGCGGCTTCCGCATCAAAGCCCAGCTCGACTTCAACCATGCGGTCGTTGAGTGACTTTTTCAGATCCTCCAGCGGCACAATCTTGCGCTCGTCGGTAATCGGAATGGAATCATAGCTCCATTCGTGAATGCCCATCTTCTGGCCAATCAGTGTGACGTGCGGCGGCGGACGCTTGGACAGGGTCTTGCCCTGGCAATAAAGGTCGATCGAGACCGCTGCCTTGTGGCCATGGGCCACCGCGGTGATGATGTTCGACGGTCCAAAGGCGGAATCGCCGCCGAAAAACACTTCCTTGCGGGTCGACTGGAAGGTCTCGTCATCGTTGATGATCGGCGTACCCCAGCTTGTAAAACGGATGCCGGTTTCCTTCTCGATCCATGGAAAGGCATTTTCCTGGCCGATGGCGACCAACACGTCGTCGCACGGGTAGAATTCCGGCTCCTCTCCGGTCGGTACCAGCTCCCGGTGTCCATCCTTGTGATAAACCGGCTGGACCTTGTCGAAGGTCATGCCGACCAGCTTGCCATTCTCGACCACAAATTCGCGCGGGACATGGTTGTCGATGATCGGGATGCCTTCGTGAATGGCATCTTCCTTTTCCCAGGGCGAGGCCTTCATCTCGGCAAACGGGCTGCGCACGATCACCTTGACGTCCTCGCCGCCGAGCCGGCGCGAGGTACGGCAGCAGTCCATGGCAGTGTTGCCACCACCCAGCACAATCACGCGCTTGCCGATTTCCTTTGTGTGCTCAAAGGCGACGTTGGCCAGCCAGTTGATGCCGATATGGATATTGGCATCCGCTTCCTTGCGGCCGGGCAGCTTGGGCAGGTCGCGCCCACGCGGCGCGCCGGAACCAACGAAGATCGCGTCATACCCCTTGGTGAGCATCTCGGCCATGCTGTCGACGTAGGTGTCGAACACGGTTGTGATGCCGCCCATGTCAAGAATGTAACCAATCTCCTCGTCAAGCACGCTTTCCGGCAACCTGAACGAGGGGATCTGGCTGCGCATGAAGCCGCCGCCCTTGGCTTGCTCATCATAAAGGTGCAGCTCATAGCCGAGCGGGGCGAGATCGCGGGCAACCGTCAGCGACGCCGGACCGGCACCGATCAGGGCGATCTTCTTGCCGTTGGGTGGCCCCGCCTTGGGCAGCATCCCGGCGACCTCGTCCTTGGAGTCGGCGGCAACACGTTTCAGGCGGCAGATCGCAACTGGCTCTTCTTCCACCCGTCCGCGCCGGCAGGCCGGCTCGCAAGGCCGGTCGCACGTGCGACCAAGTACGCCCGGAAAGACGTTGCTTTCCCAGTTGATCAGATAGGCGTCGGTGTAGCGCTGTTGGGCGATCAGGCGAATATAGGCCGGCACCGGCGTGTGCGCCGGACAGGCATACTGGCAGTCGACGACCTTGTGAAAATATTCCGGATTCGTCGCGTCTGTGGCTTGCACGTCCTTGTCCTCCCTGATCAAGGCCAATGCATTTGGCTGACTGAAATTAAAGCCTGTTGCTAGGCGCCGTGTAAAGATTGCTTTGTATGTTCAATGACATTTTGTGAATTGGGGGCACTTTGGAGGAGCGTAAATGCACTCAGGTTTTCAGATCACGAACGTAAAGATGATCCGGATAATCGTAGCCCGGAAACATGATGTCACGGCAATCGGCTTGTCTTTTTCGCCAAGAATGGCATTCACAAACGGCTGATCCTCCACACGCGACGGTCTCAAAATCAATCTGCTCGTTTCGATAAATTGCCCCGTAGATCCTCGGTAGATGGCAGTATCAGCGATCGTGCGTGATGGTGAATGACTTGCCTATGGCGAGCGATGTGAGTTGCTTTTGCTCCGCTTAATTCAAGTCAGGAAGGAATCTCTCCCCAATTAAACAGGCACTTCTCTCGTCCTGTCGGACCGCACCGGTGCGCGGAAGTAGGCCGAGCGAGGGGTGTCTTCCGCGTCGAAGGCTCGTTTGACGCTTGCACGGTTTTCCAGGTTTTCGAGCAAGGCGCTTAAGTGCAGATGTCTCGTCACCGCTTCGGGCTCGAGCGGCGCATGCCGCGGCGCGACCAGTGACCAGCGCACGCATCCGCCCAGGTAAAAGTCGCACATGCTGAGGTCTTTGCCGAGCAACCAGGGCCCGCCATGCTTCGCAATGGCAGCTTCAATCATGGCATAGTGGGCTCGCATTCGCTCGTGAATTGCCGGCCTGGCGGCCTCCGCCAGATCATCGCCCACATAGCGTTCCGTGTAGTACTGGACCTGCGCGTCCGCGTGCAGTGTGTTGGAGAGAAAATACAGCCATTGCAGAAAAGTCGCCCTGGCCTTTGGATCTGTCGGGGGTGGCGCCAGACGGCCGCTTTGTTCGGCGAGAAAACTCAGGATCGCGCCAGTCTCCGAGAGCGTGGCACCCGTGGCCACATCCGCAAGCACCGGAACCATGCCGCGGGGATTGAGACGCAGAAATTCCTCGCTCCGGTGAATGCCTTCGCGCATATCAACGACCTCATCCCGGTATGATGTCCCCAGCTCTTCCAGCGCCATGCGCACAACATGGCTCGCGCAGTCCGGGTAGGAATAAAGAATGTAGCTCACACCAAAACCTCTCAGGCGAAGACATCGACGGCGGTTCGAAGCCGCCAGTGCGGCGAACCTTTGAATCGACCACACAAAGATACCGGGAAAGATCGACAGGCAATCGCACGAAAAGGCTCCTTAGCCGTTCCAAAAACGTCCTGGCCGCTTCCGTAAAGTGAGTGTACTTGCTTGACGGCCTGTACTATTGGTTGTTGTGGCCTTTTCGGCCGGTTTCAAACATTTTTACTGATGAGATACAAAAATGATCATTCAATCGACCAAACCTGCAAGCAGTGTCATTCAAAATGCGCGAAATACGGAAGCTCTTGTAGAAGGAGGATCTGTCGTTCTCGACGCCGTCGCTGACGCGGATACTGAAGCCGAAGCAGTCCTGTCCAGTTATTCGGACATGACGCCGGACCAACAACAGCGTTTCAGGAGCGCTATTGAGAATTCAGACTACCGCGTCGACAATTTCGACAAGTCCGAGTTTGTAACAGCGACCATGGGTGCTCTGGGCGGCGCTGGTCTTGCAGCCCTTACCGGTCGCACCGATGTCTTTTCGCTTGTGGGCGGTGCTGCATTGGGTTTCGCCACCGGTTGGGGAGCGCACAAGGCAGCTCCGACTTTGCTGGCTGCAGCTCCCAAAGTGTGGGAAAAGATGGAGAGCCTTGAAAAATTCGAGATCAAAACCGGTAAGGACGGCTTGGGTATCAGCGCACAATTCAAGGTCGGGGCTTGATTTCAGGGTTGCCGCACGGGCTTGGCAGACAAGGGAGTGGGCAGAAACAATTTGATCGATTTGCGATCCAATGCCGTCACGTTGCATGTGACCGGTAGCCCCATGTTGACGGGTGCGTCGCACCTCGTCGAGCGTGCAAGGTGATGGCGGGTCGTTTTTGCGACCCGCCACCTTTGTCATCTGCGTAAACGCCGACTGCTGCAATTCTCAAGCCCTTCGGGCGTGAGGCAGCCACGGCTCAGTCCAATGTCTGCAAGCTCTCGATCAGTGAACACCCGCAACTGTGCCAAGGCGGCATCGGTGTCGCTCACCTGAGCCAACATTTTGTCTGGATTACTACGTTGACGCAGAAGCAAACGAAGACGCCTGATCATCGCCGCCACCCCCAGAGGTGCCGCCGGTGCCGAAACTGTGCCTCCCGGACGGTGCATCGGTCCAATCCGATGTCGTCCAGCACATGGTCCGGCATTTCCAACAGCAACTCGTAGTCACGGCCTCGCTTCCAGTAGGCTGCTATGTCCGTAAACATGCGCGACAGCCAGCCAGATCCGTGCACAGAGGGAACGTAGACGTTGGTTCCAAACGCTTCGTCGAATGTTAATACATATAAATATTTCATGCACTTAATTCAGTTTCAGAAAGGCGGAGCCTTGAGTGCCCTTGCGACCGGTGCGGGACCGGTCAAGCGGCAGTTCAATAGGCTCAAAACGGGAGTTTTTTGTAGCTCGGCCGTAATCGGCGCGTGAGTTCGCATCAAGGCTAGGCTTCAAGGCTGCGTCCCAAAGTATTTTGTGTCCAATCATTTAAAGGTCCATCCTTCAGTTGCTGAGACTGGCGAAATTGCGTCAATCTCTGAGCAACAGCTTCTAGGGCAGCCCGCACAGCAAGACTTGAAGACGGCCAACCAAATTTCTGAAGAAATTCTGAAGATTGGAGATATACTGACTTAGCTGCCTACGGAGCGTCCGACGATGATTTACTCATTCGGAACCTGCCGGGTTAACACCGCGCGAATGTTGTTGGAGCGGGACGGCGCACCGGTTCACGTTGAGCCTCAGGTTTTTGAACTCCTGTGTCTATTGATTGAGTGTCGCGGGCGCGCCGTGACCAAAGACGAGATATTCGAGCGCATCTGGGAAAACCGGGCGATCAGCGATGCCGTCCTCACGACACGCATTCGAAGCTTGCGCCGCGCCATTGATGATGTAGGCGGCACATCCCTTATCCGGACTGTCCACCGCGTCGGATACGAGTTTCTGCCGAAGGTCACCGTGCTTGAAGACCGGGCGAGAGCTGAGCCGCACGCAAGCTCCATTGCGGATCGCCAGCCGCGCAAGGTCAGCGAAGAATTGCGGCAGGCCGTCGTGATTGCGTTTCAGCCAAGACTTGCTCTCGACCGGCCATTTGATCCTGAGCGTCTGGACCGTCTGGTACTGACCGTGTATCGCCAGCTCGCTGAACGTATCGACACGGATGGTGACGAACTTTTGGAAGGAACCGAGGGAACGATCTACGCGCTCCTTGGTGCAAAGATTGCGCGCGACAACGACATTGAACGCGCTGCCGGGCTTGCCCTGGATTTTGCTGGGACGGCGTCGGGCGGCGATGCCAAACTTGCCGTTGCAATCGCCAAGGGCAAGATCGCACGCAGTGGCGCAAGCTATCGCGGAACCGCCATGCTCCGATCCATTCAAGCGGTCGGATTGGCGCGATCCGGTGAGGTCTATCTGTCACCAGAGATCGTCGATCAGATGCCCAGTCATGCGCGCATGGAAACGGCCCAGGAAGGGATGGCGCGCCTCGTCGGTCTTCAAGCGCCGTTGCCACAGGTGCACTCGAGCACACCGTTTGTTGGCCGACTTGTGGAAGTCGGACTGATTCAAAGTGCTGTTGAAGCGATGATCGAGAACAAGTCCGGCGGATGCATCACGCTGGAAGGGGTTGCCGGCGTCGGGAAATCCCGGCTTGCCAACCGCGCTGTCGACATGGTCGTTGATGCGGGTGGCTACGCCAGTCATGTCTTCGTGCGCGAGCTCAGCGCAGATGGGGTTCTGCACCGCAACGTCTTCAAGGGCTTCCTCGAAGCGGCAAGGGCTGCAACGGCGGCCCACTCAAGAATTGCACCCGACGCAGCGCGAGTTCTTGATCGCATTCTGGACGGATCGATCGGGCGGAACGCCGTCCAACACACCGAGAAGCTTGGAGACGCGATCATCAGTCTTCTCAGCCGCATCACGGAAGAGGTGCCCATCCTGATCGTCATAGAAGATGCTCACTGGATCGACCTTGAAAGCCGCGATCTCGCGCTAGAGCTTGCGGCAATATGTTCACAAATGCAGGCGATATTGCTTGTCACCTCCCGTCCCTCCTCTCGCGACTTTCTGGACGAGGTCGCCGAGCAGGCGCAGGGGGACATCGTCGCCCTGTCCCTCGCACCATTGAGCGGACGACAGTCCGCCGAATTGATCCAGACCCTCGCACCGGAACTGAACGAAGCGGAAACGGATCTCCTGGTTCAGCGCGCCGGAGGCAACCCGCTCTTCATCACACGGCTTGTCGAAGCATATTGCGCCAAAGGCGCCCGGTCGCTTGAGTACGTTCCCGGCACAATCCAAAGCGTGGTTCAGGTCCAGTTCGACCAGCTCAACAGTAGTGAACGAGATCTCCTCCGTCAGCTGTCCATCCTCGGGGAAAGGTTTGAAATCGCGGTCGCTGAGACCGTATATGACGACAAGGCATTGTCTCTTGCGACAACACCCGGGTTCCTCCGGCGGTCTGGGCGCTGGTATCAATTCACCCACAACCTCGTGCGCGAAAGCATTTATCTGACGCTTCCGCAACATGAACGGCGGCGCTTGCATACGGAGGCGGCCAAGGCGCTCGTCACCTACGACCCGCTTCTTGCCGCCGAGCACGCAATGCTTGGCGACCTTGATCAGGCGGCGTCGATCTGTGTGAAGGTTGCACGCGACACCTTTCATTTCCGCAGGCACGGCCGGTCCGTTGCGTTGATCGAACAGGCCACAAAACTCAAGTGCACACCGGATCAACGCGCGCAGCTTGAGATTTTCCTTGGCTCCGCCGCCGTGGACCTGGGCAACGAAGACAAGGCAATGAGCCACTACGAAAATGGTGTCGAATGGGCGCAGACGTCATTGCCGGCGGTTTTCGCACTGGTGCGGATCGCTCGTCTGCACACGCGCCACTATCGCTCTGAAGAAGCCCACGCCGCGCTCGATCAAGCCGCCCAATGGGTCGCACGCGATCCGGGTCCGGGTTACCTCGCTTCCGAGATAGCCGAAGCACGCTCCGTGATTGCCTGGATCAACCGCCAGACGGCGATTGCCATTGAAGAAGGCGAGCGAGCGTGCGACCTGTCCGACCACCCCCATGCCACGGGCCGCGCGCTCAAAACCCTTGGATGGGCTTATTTTTCGTCGGCCCGGTTTCAGGACGCAGACCGCTGCGGCCAGACCTGTCTGGACCTGATCAAGGAGAAGAATGTACGCCTTGTCGAGCCGGACATCCTCGCACCGGCACTAAGGTTCCGTTGGTACAGCGACCCGTCCGAAGCACGTCTGGAAGATGCCAACAAGGCGGTTCACCGTGCTGAATCTATCGGAATCCGGCTGTCGCGCATCCAAACCCGCGTCGTTCGAATGGAAATTGCCTTCGAGCTTGAGGAATGGTCCCTGTTTGAACAGGATGGCGAGGCGGTTGAAGCAGAAATTCTCGAGGCAGACTACCTGAGTTTTGCAACCATGCGGTTCTTTCAGGCTTTGCGGGGAGACAGCGGGAAACCGGTTCCTGCTGTCGAACCGACTGCGCGGTCCTTTGCCTTCCGCCCATTGGAGCTGGTTTCGAACCTGGCGAATTCAGGCCGTGAAAACCAATCTGCCTCCCCTTTGGAACGGCTGTGGATCGCTCGCATTAAGGGCGAAATGGGGACAGCTCATTTGCCTGAAACTGAACGAGATCAATCAGCAAATTGGCGCAACTGGGCCTCAAACAACCGGGTCCTTTGAAGGGCGGCGCCCTTGAAGAGATGGAGCAAACCGACCGATTGACACCTCGGCGTCGCTTCCTCCCTTGACTTTCCCCCTCCCTCCCATGTCCTCTCACCCTCATGCAGCTTCTCAAGGGCCACTGGCAACTGATCGCGATCACCTGTGTCTTGTTCCTCTTGTGGAACACACCAGTGGTGATTCCGCTGAAGATCCTGGTGGTGTTCCTGCACGAACTGGCCCATGCCATTGCAACGGTTGTGACCGGCGGCTCGGTGGTGGATCTGTCCGTTTCGCCGCAACAGGGCGGGCATGTGATTTCGCGCGGCGGCAACCGGTTCATCACGCTGAGCGCGGGCTATCTCGGCTCACTCGCCATTGGCATCGCGCTGTTGTTGATCGCACTCAGGACCAAGGCGGATCGGGCGGTGCTGGCGGTTTTCGGTTGCCTGACGCTTTTGGTCACGGCGCTCTATGTGCGTGACCTCTTCGCACTGTTCTTTTGTGCTGCAACCGGCCTTGCCATGCTGGCAATCGCCCGGTTTCTCAGTCGCCCGATCAACGACATGGTATTGCGCGTCATCGGTCTTTCCAGCATCATCTACGTACCCTACGACATATTCGACGACACGATCCGCCGGTCCGGCGCACGCTCTGATGCCTATATGCTGGCGGAGGAATTCGGGGGGCCGACAATATTCTGGGGCGGGCTCTGGCTGGCGCTCAGCCTTGCCGCGATTTTTTGCTGCGTCCGTTACGGGCTCGGTGAAAACAGCAATATCTCGTTCAGGGAAAAAGCGCGCAGCTGAAAGCGCGCAAAGCTATCCGAACCCACCCCAATAAAAACAGGACAGCGCGACCAGCAGCCACAGGCCCATCGTCAGCCAGTACCCCGCCGGTTCGCTCGCCCGGTGAAACGCGCGGTGAAGCCAGACCTTGCCGGTCACGAGGTCATAGGCGACCCAGACCAGGAGCGCGATGCCGAGAAGTGTCGTCCAGGCCATGTCAGACGTCCTGTTGCTGCGCCAGTTTCATGTTTCGATGAAGGCTCTCGTGAAACCAGCGGATCGGATCTTCAGCACCAGGGCCCCGCGACAGCGGGCCGAACTCAAATCCGGGCATCTCCAGACCACGCTGGACCTTTTCGCAGATCCAGATGTCTTCTGTCTGAAAATCTCCCGTTTCCAGCGGCGGCTGGGTCCAGTTCTCCGAAGAAATGATGCCGGTTGTCTTGTCGTAGCCGGGTATATACTTGCGCTCGTCGGTCGCTTGCCATGGTCCGACCCACTGACGCACATCAAGCCGAGTTCTGTCCGGTGCCAGCGGTTTCATCGAGGTCACCGACAGGCCGAAGGGCGTCGGCACGACCAGCGTCAGCGGAAACAGGAAATAGACACCGCCATAGCCCGCCGCAGACGCGCTCTTGATGAGGCCTGACGATCCGGCTTCGTCGCGGATTTTTTTGGGCAGCCGATGGCGGATATCGTCTTCATTGGCATACCAGACCATGTGATCGCCGGCGCGCTCCCAGACGTTCTTGTCCGGTGTCGGACCTCCCAGCGTTTGCTCGTGAAGATAGGCAAGGTGATAGCCGTCGACGGCGTTTTCGGCAAAAATCTTCCAGTTGCATTTGACATCATAGATAAGCGGGACAGCTTCCTTGACATCACTCGCGAACAGATCGTGCGGCCAGGCCTTGTCGGCGACCGGTGCAATCCAGTCTTCGAAACGCGCCGCGGCGTTCGGGTTGACGAAGACAAATTCACGGAAAACACCGATTGCCGCCGGTTTGAGAGACAGGTTCGCCCGATCGAGGTCGGCAAAGCAGTTTTGTCGATCCGGGAGACCTCTCAACGCGCTATCAAGACCGTAGGTCCATCGGTGATAGGGGCAAACGATCGTGCTACCCGCATTTCCGCTCGCCTTGTCAAACAGTGCCGCACCACGATGACGGCAAAAGTTATGCACCGCGGCCAGCGTGCCGTCCTTGCCCAGGATAACGGCAAGGGACGACCGTCCGACGTCGACGACGCGATAGTCACCGGGCGCCGCAAAGTCCTTTACGGTTCCGGCAAAACACCAGGTGTCCGGAAACAGCTGCTGCTGCTCCAGCTTGAGCCAGTCCGGGTCGAAATAGGCATCTGGTTTCAGTCTGAAGGCCTCACCCATTGCCGGGCTCCAACGTTGCGACAAGCAGCCGCGCCGCCTCCTTTGAAGCCGCCACGAACCTGTCCGAAATTTTGATCGGGTAGAGCGCTTCCACATTGAAATAGATACCGGAAATTCCGGCAGCGACGGCCTGCCGCCGGTCTGTGGACACAGCCGGATAGGCGTCCGCTATTTCCGCTTCCAGCTGCTTGACGAAATCATCCAGCCATTTCTGCAGCTGCCGCGCCAGATTTGCGTCATCCGGAGCGGCGGCACTCAGGGCGTTGAACACCAGCACGAGCTGGGGGTTGGCGCTGCGCGGGTCGAACAGATAGTCGAGCAGTGTCTTCAGGCGGTTTTGTTTCGGTAGCGACAAAAGCAAGGCTTCCATGGCCTGCCTACTTCGGGTCAGAAACCTTTCCACAAGCGCTTCCTGCAAGTCTTCCTTGTTGCCGACATTGTGCCGGATCAAGGGTCTTGCAAGTCCGGCAAACTCGGCCGTTTTGCCGAGCGTCGCCCCTTCCAGCCCATAGCGTGCCACGCACATTTCAAAGGCATCCAGGATCTGTTCTCGTCGGTCGTCCTTGATTTCCGGCCGGGCCAAATTTCACCTCGTATTGATTTTCACTATTGACAATCAATTTAGGGCAAACCAATTAATTGTCAATCTTGATAATTTTGGAGTCCTCTCTTGGAAACCATTCTTACACCGCTCAGTCCCGACTGGCTCTACGAGCTGCAGACTTTCATAGATGACTGGTTCTTTGTACTCGCCCTTGGGTTCCTGGCCTTTGAATTTCTCCGCTACTGGCTCTTCCGGAAACTGAGCTGGACCCTCGTTGGCGATACGCTCACCAATTATGTCACGCTCGGGCTTTTCATCGGCATTACGTTTCTGGTTTTGGGCGCGTTTTATGTCACTGCCTTTTACTATGTCTGGCAGTTTGCGATTTTCGACATCGAGATTAATTGGGTCACGGTGCTGATCTGCGTTGTGCTCGCCGATCTGGTTTACTACTGGGAACACCGCTTTCTCCACCGGGTGAATATCGGCTGGGCGACCCATTCGGTCCATCATTCCTCACCTTTTTTCAACATTTCGGTCGCCTACCGCTTCGGACCGATGGATTCGTTCTGGCCGGTGCTGTTCCACTTGCCGCTGGTTCTGCTCGGCTTCAATCCGGTTGTCGTTCTCTTTGCGGAAGTGGTTGTTCAGCTCTATCAGACTGCGCTCCACACCGAGGCGGTTCGCAAACTCCCCCGCCCTGTCGAGGCGATCATGAACACACCGTCGCATCACCGGGTCCACCACGGCTCAAACCCGGATTATCTCGACAAGAACTATGCCGGTATCTTCATCATCTGGGACCGAATGTTCGGCACATTCGCGGAGGAAAAGGAAAAGGTCACCTACGGCCTCACCCAGCCGATCAACTCGGTCAATCCTCTCGTTGCCTTCCTGCATGGCTTCTACCGGCTCGCCAGGGACGTTTGGAAAATGCCCGGGGTCCTCAACAAGGCCGGTGTCCTCGTGAAGCCGCCCGGCTGGCAACCCAAACGCCCTTTCAAATTCACATCAAAATGAAGCGAGAGATCAAATGCTTTCGACCATCCAGCGAATGACCGCAATTTGCATCAGCGCCGCGATCCTGGTTGGCGGCGCGTTTGCAGCAAGCCATGTCCCAACCGTCATTGCAGAAGAAACCGCGACCACCCACAACAGTCTTGAGGTCACGGTCAACGGGGTCAGGAACAGCGAGGGCAAGATTGTCGTGCTCGTGCTCGACAACCCGCAGGCCTACAACACCCAAGACTACGATAAAGCCGTTGGTTACCAGGAAATCCCGGCGTCTACCGGCTCAGTGCAGGCAGTCTTTCCCGAACTGATCGAAGGCCCCTACGCGGTGGTCGCATTCCATGACGAAAACGCGAACCGGGATCTGGACATCGAGGGTCAGATTCCGAGCGAAGGCTACACCGTTTCAGGCGCAAGGGACGCCTATGACGAGCCACCCTTCCAGCGGGCCGCGTCGGTCGAGCCGGCGCGGACGGTGCAGCTGTTTTATCTGGATTAAAGCGACAATGGGGTCAGGCGCTTGCCAGGCTGTTGCGCATGCGCTTGAACCGGCGGTCTCCGGCGATGTTGGCAAAGGCCGGATCTGCATCGAGCCAGTGGACGTCCCGCCAGCCGTGATCGAAAAGGCATTCGAACATGAGAACGGCGCGGTCGAGTTCACCAAGCATTGCGAAGGTCGAAGCGTGATAAACCGCCTGTGCGCAATTTCCGACATCCATTTCGTCAAGGGTCGCAAATGCGGCCCCGGGTTCGCCCATCAGTGCCATGAGAACGCCGGTCGCGGTCAAGGCACGTGTATCCCGACCGTCCACTGCAAGGCGTGCGCGGGCGCGCGCAAGGGCACGTTCTGCATTTTTGCGCGAACGCGCAGGATCGTAACGCAAAGACAAGCGCGCCGCCTGCAGATAGCCTTTGATGTTCTGGGTTTCCAGATCGCCGGCATGTTCGAAAAACGCAATCGCTGCGCGGTATTTGCACCGGGACATCATCAGCCAGGCCGCGTAGTGAAAACACGTGGCGTCGGTCCGGTCCAGACTTAAGGCGTGCGCATGCGCGGCTTCCGCCGCCTCCCACTTGCCGAGCGCTCCAAGCACATATCCCAGCGTCGAATGAGCTCTTGCGCAGGAGCGATCAAGCGCCACGGCAAGTTCTGCTTCTTTCATGGCGTAACTCAGCAGGTTCCGTCCACCGGACCAGTACATGTGACTGCGGGCAAGCGCGATCGCGTGGTCGGCACGCACAACAGGGCACTCGGGGGCGAGATCAACGGCTTCAGCGGTGAGTGTTTCCGCCCGCTCCAGGGATCCCGGTCCGCACCGCACCGTCTCGTCCCGTGCCTCCAGGCAAAGCGTCAGAGCTTCCAGGCTGGTCGCGGCTCGCAGGGAAGGCGCCTGGTTCATATGGGCGGGTGCGACATTGCGCAAAACGGGCTGTGTCAGCCGATAGCCGCACCGGGCTACCGTTTCAATGACCTTACGGTCGTCGAGTTCCTTGCGGACTTCAGCAACAGCCTGGGTGAGACTATCGTCGCCAACAAGGACATCAGGCCAGACCTTGTCCAGAAGCTCCGCTCGCGAAACCGTCGCCCCATTGGCCTCTGCCAGCGCCTCAAGCAGCCGCATCGCGCGCGGCGATAGCCGTCGCACTTTGCCGTCCATCTTTGCAGTTCGGGCACCGAAATCGAGGCGCCATCTTCCGATAGAAAGCTGCATGGTGAGAACTGAAACTCTGCTGTCTGTTTTGCCCAAAACAAACGGTCTGCCCGTTTACGCGATCATTAACCGAAACGCGAACCACAAGGTTGTGAATTTAGTGTGAGAAGTGCGCCCTGGCGGCTCATCGCACCAATTGGCTGGCACGGAGCCAATTGAAACCAAAAAAGCCACCGGCTGATTCCAACCGGTGGCCTGAATTTTTCAGTTCGAGGAAGTTTACTTGTTTTCGTCGTCCTCGCTGCCTGCCTCGCCCTCTTCTTTCAGCGAGTTGAGCTTTGCAAAGACCGCGTCCGCGTCGATTTCCTCTTCCTCTTCGCGCTTCACCGGCTGGTTCGGATCGAGAGAGAACGCGGCGGCGATAGCGTCTTCGCTGGTGCTGTCCTCGACCGGCATCAACGTCTCCACGGGCTCGCCCACGGCAGGTTGCGGAGCATTCTTGGCCGCCTTTTCAACTTCCATGTCCAGCTCAAGCTGGCTGCAAAGACCAAGCGTGACCGGATCCGACGGTGTCAGGTTGGCTGAATTCCAATGGGTCCGGTCGCGGATCGCGGCAATTGTCGGCTTCGTCGTGCCGACGAGCCGCATGATCTGGGCGTCTTTCATTTCCGGATGGTTCCGCACCAGCCACAAGATCGCGTTCGGACGGTCCTGGCGGCGGGAAACCGGAGTGTAGCGCGGTCCTTTGCGCTTGGATTCCGGCACGACCACTTTCGAGCCCTGAAGCTTGAGGTGATAATTCGGATCGTTCTGAGCTTTTTCCACTTCTTCACGTGTCAGCTGGCCGGTCAGGATCGGATCAAGGCCCTTGATGCCCTGGGCGGCTTCGCCATCGGCGATCGCCTTGACTTCCAGCGGATGCAGTTTGCAGAACGTGGCAATCTGCGTAAAGCTCAGCGCCGTGTTGTCCACGAGCCAGACGGCGGTGGCCTTCGGCATTAGCGGCGTGTTCGCCATCGAATAAATTCCTCTCGTGTGCTCCCCCGCCCGGCAGGGCGAAAAAGCGGTGTTCCATTCTTGTTTCATGGGAAGTGGCGCGAATATATGCTGAACGTAGCGGAAACGCAAATGAAGTCCTGCGTTCAGCATCCGGGCGGCAAACAGCGGTCAATCAGTCATCGACTGTCAGGACGATTTTCCCAATGTGACCAGAACTTTCCATGCGGCGATGAGCGTCTGCGGCCTGTGTCAGCGGAAAGGTCGAATCCATCACCGGCTTCACTTTGCCTGCTTCAATCAGCGGCCAGACCCTTGATTCCAGGCTGTCGGCAATCGCGGCCTTGAAAGCGTCGCTGCGGGGACGCAGGGTCGACCCGGTATGGGTCAGGCGCTTGACCATCAGACGGGAGAAATTGACGTTTTCGGCAATGCCGTTGAGCGTCGCGATCTGGCAGATGCGGCCCTCAACGGCTGCCGCTTTCCAGTTGCGTTCCACGTAATCTCCTCCGACCATATCGAGAATCACGTGGACACCCTCCCCGTCCGTGATCTCGTGAATAGCCTTCTCAAAGGCTTGCTCACGGTAGTTGATCACATGATCGGCTCCCAGCTTTCGCACCGCTTCGGCCTTGTCGTCCGACCCGACCGTTGTGAAAACTTCCGCTCCGAAGGCCTTTGCCAGTTGAATTGCGGTTGTCCCGATACCCGAGCTTCCCCCGTGCACCAGGAACCGCTCACCGGCGGACAATCCGCTGCGGTCGAACACATTGGTCCAGACCGTGAAGAATGTTTCCGGCAGGGCGGCAGCTTCCACCATGGACATGCCTGCGGGAACCGGCAGGGCGTGGCCCGCATGAACCTTGCAATAGGTGGCATAGCCTCCTCCGGGCGCAAGTGCGGTGACCGCATCTCCGCTTTTATAGCGCGTCACCTCCGCGCCAGCTGCCACCACGTCACCGGCGACCTCGAGCCCGGGAAGATCCGAGGCTCCCTTCGGCGGCGGATAAGCACCCTTGCGTTGCAGCACGTCGGGACGGTTCACACCAGCCGCCTTGACCCGGATCAGGATCTCATGCGGCCCGGGTGCCGGTAGCGGTCTTTGCTCGGCGACGAGGACGTCCGGACCACCAGGTTCTGAAATTGCGATTGCGGTCATTTCGTCCGGCAAAGTCTGCATGAAGAGCGTTCCTTCTGGTTCATTTTGGGACTGGCAAGGCAATCCCTGCCTGGAATATGGTAAATTCGACGGCAGCCTATCGGAAAGAAAGTCGAACGCAAAAGACCAATGTGAATCGGCAAACACCGCATGCGAGGAAGCGAGACGATGAGCCTTTTTGACGACGATGTCCCCAAAAAACCCGAATCCGCAAAGATCACGGTTGGCGAAGATTTGGCGCGCTTGTCAGAAGAAGAGCTGTCCGAGCGCATTTCCGCATTAAACGAGGAAATTAACCGTACGCAGCGGGAGCTTGAGCAACGCGGCACTATTCGCGATGCCGCCAACTCCATTTTCCAATAAAGTCTTGTAAGTTATTACGATATTTTGAATTTGTTTCAGATCTCGACTGGAACCTGGGTAAACGAGGTAGGTAAATTTTTACTCGTTTACCTCTCATTAATCTTTCCAAACTATAAATAAAGCCATCCAGTCATCTGGATTTGAGTGGCTCCTGTCCACTCTGTTTGACGCCTCCCTGTTAAAGACTCAGAGCCGCAACCGTGCGGCTCTTTTTTTTGCCTCCACCACATAGTATCTTGTCATTGTTCTGGTTAACCGCCGGCATCGGGCAGATCTGGCACACGGCTTGCTCGGTAACTGGCATGAGGACGCGCTACGTTCCGAATAGGGACATCTTGAAAAAGGATGTCTCGTCCCGGGACAGAACACAAATAAAGGCGCGTCAAACCGGAAAAGTAGTTGAGGCGTAGTAATCCTATGACGGAAGACATGAAAGAAGCCGGTGGTCCTGAGGGCGCAGTGCATATCGCGCAGCACCTTGCCAACTCGGACAACTTCCAGAGCCTTTTTCAGGAAGGCATGTCGCTCGTCGAGGAGACGGCCATGTATCTGGACGGCGAGGGCCGCGAAGAGGCCAAGCAACTGCCGCGTCCCGCTTCGCTTGCCTATGCAACAGAATCAATGCGCCTGACCACACGCTTGATGCAGCTTGCCTCCTGGCTGCTGCTGCAGCGTGCCGTCAATGAAGGCGAGATGTCCCGCGAACAGGCAGGAAGCGAGAAGAACAAGGTTCGGCTCGACAAGCTCAGCTCGGCGACCGGCGGCCCGTCCTGGGATGAGCTGCCGCAGACGCTGCGTGACCTGATCGAACGGTCGATCCGGCTCCAGGAGCGCGTCGTCCATCTGGACAAGATGCTGTACCGCAAGGGCGGCGAAGAAGAGGTCGAAGAAGCGATCAACGACAATCCGGTCGCGTCGCAGCTCAACCAGCTGCACGCTGCTTTCGCCAAGCTCGGCTGATCCGGTCCCCGTTTTCAATTTTCGAAAAGCCGCCGCAAGGCGGCTTTTTTGCTGCGAAACGCTTCGCCGGCCAGGCCTTGGGTGGGGTCTGGTCACTTTAGCACTGCGAAGGCCCCGGATCAGGTCCAAAACGGAACTGCACAAATTCCATTTTCATGGAACAGACATCTGGGGTGACGCCATCGAAGCCTCACATCCTTCCCGCAGGCGCGAAGCGACAACAAAAAAACCCGGCCAGAGGCCGGGTTTTCAAACCTGAACTGTCGTCGCAACGGCTTAGGAGCCGAGGAAACCTGCGAACTTGTTCTTGAAGCGGGACACGCGGCCGCCGCGGTCCATCAGCTGACGGTCGCCACCGGTCCAAGCCGGGTGCGAGGTCGGGTCGATGTCAAGCTGCAGGGTGTCGCCTTCCGCGCCGTAGGTGGAGCGGGTGGTGAATTCGGTACCATCGGTCATGACGACCTTGATGGTGTGGTAGTCGGGATGAATATCCGCTTTCATGACCGGTCCTTTCAAGCGCCTTGATCCTGCTCCGTTAAAGCAAATTCCCTGACGCAAAACGAGATAAGGGGCCGCCGATCCGGATGCGGACGCCGCCCTCAGAAACATGAGGCGGGGATATACCTCAAGGCTGCAGCCAAGACAAGGGGCAAATTCTCTCAATCCTGCTTTGGCTTCGATCAAGGATTTCCGCTCCGTTTTCTGGCACATCACATTCAACCGGCTAACCGACAGCGGGCATTGTTTGAACGCCTGAACATGCTAAAGAAAAGCTGTGCCGGCACGCACAACAAGGAGAGCCCATTGGCCGACGCCACCGTTTCAGACCCGCAGACCGAACAGGAAAAGTCCCGAAAGTCGCTGAAACCGCTGACCCGCCTGTTGCCCTATCTCTTCAAGCACCGGGGCATGGTGATTGCGGCCATTGCAGCGCTTTTTTCGGCCGCGGTGATCACGCTTGTGCTGCCCAATGCAGTGCGCAGGATGATCGATTATGGATTTGGTGCGGACGACCCGGCCCTTGTGAATTCCTATTTTGCCGTGCTAATCGTCGTTGTCTGCGCACTGGCGACGGCAAGTTCGGTCCGCTATTTCCTTGTCATGTGGCTTGGCGAGCGGGTCGTCACCGAAGTCAGGGCCGACGTTTTCGACCACATGACGCGTCTGAGCCCCTCTTTTTACGACAGCGCAAAGTCCGGCGAAATTCTCTCTCGCCTGACGGCAGACACCACCCAGATCAAATCCGCGTTTGGTGCAAGTGCGTCACTCGCCATGCGCAACCTGATCATGTTTTCAGGCGCTGCGGTGATGATGGTCGTGACCAGCCCGCGTCTGTCGGTGTTTGTTCTGGCGGCCATCCCGGTGATCCTGGTTCCCATTTTGGGCTTCGGTCGCAAGGTGCGCAAACGGTCCCGCTTTGCACAGGATACGCTCGCAGACGCCTCCGCTTATGCCAGCGAGATGCTGGGCGCAGTGCGCACGCTGCAGGCCTTCACCCACGAACGCCTCAGCGCCGATCGCTATGGCTCGGATGTTGAAGCGGCGTTTCACGCGGCGCGGCAGGCGATCATCGCGCGGGCTGCCCTTACAGGCTTTGCCATCTTCGTCATCGGCTCCAGCATCGTTGCCGTCCTGTGGATCGGTGCAAGTGATGTTTTTTCAGGCCGGATTACGGGCGGTGAGCTAAGCCAGTTCCTGCTCTATTCCATTCTGGCTGCAGGATCGCTTGCAGCACTTTCCGAAGTCTGGGGGGAATTGTCCCTGGCGGCAGGTGCTGCCGAGCGCCTGTCCGAGCTTCTGGAAATCGAACCGGAAATTAGGGCCCCGGCGAACCCTGTCAGGCTGCCGGAAACCAAACGCGGCACAATCGCCTTTGATCATGTTTCCTTCGCATATCAAAACAGCAAGGAAATGCCGGTTGTTCAGGACCTGACGCTAAAGGTCTCGCCCGGCGAAACCGTGGCCGTTGTCGGGCCGTCGGGCGCGGGCAAGTCGACGCTTTTCAGCCTCATCATGCGCTACTACGACCCGAGCAGCGGTGTCGTACGCTTCAACGGTGTGGAGCTCAAACAACTCGACCCGCAGGATCTGCGCCGCCA
>Ga0207422_1002387_pt1 | contig 25122 bp, 25 predicted proteins | sample MarCyaLeptolynsp_FD_187757 | JGI IMG/M metagenome (GOLD analysis project Ga0207422, IMG submission 187757) | Marine cyanobacterial communities from Panama - species 1 Leptolyngbya sp. (SPAdes) | ecosystem: Environmental > Aquatic > Marine > Unclassified | place: Panama: Panama City | collected... | reverse complement strand
TGCTCATGGATGAGCCCTGCTCGGCCCTCGACCCGATCGCCACCGCCAAGATCGAGACGTTGATCGACGAGCTCAAAGAGAACCTGTGCATCATCATCGTGACCCACTCGATGCAGCAGGCGGCGCGCGTCTCCCAGCGCACGGCCTTCTTCCATCTCGGCAAGCTGGTCGAAGTGGATCAGACGTCGAAAATCTTCACGAATCCGACCGATCAGCGGACGCAGGACTACGTGACGGGCCGGTTTGGCTGATAGCGACTCTGCAGGAGTTACCGCAATGGAGCAGCAGCACGAACACATCGTCAGGTCTTATGAGGAGGAGCTTGCCCTCCTCAACAATAAGATCGCCAAGATGGGCGGGCTGGCCGAGCAAGTCCTCGGTCAGTCTTTCGAAGCCCTGGAACGCCGCGACCCCGAGCTTGCCGCCGCGACCATCAATGAGGACGAGGCGATCGACGAGCTCCAGCGGGAGATCGAGGAGCAGGCGGTGGTGATGATCGCGCGTCGCCAGCCCATGGCCTACGACCTCCGCCAGATCATGGCGGCCCTGCGCATCTCGGCCGACCTGGAACGCATTGGCGATCTCGGCAAGAACATCGCCAAGCGCGCGGTTGCCGTGGTGACCGAGCAGCAGCCTAAGCAGCTCATGCTGGGCCTGAAGCACATGGGCGAGCTTGCCCTAGGCCAGCTCAAGGAGGTTCTCGACGCTTTCATCGAGCGCGACGCAGAGCGGGCTTTGAACGTCTGGTACAAGGACGAAGAGATTGACGCCATGTACAACTCGCTGTTCCGCGAGTTGCTCACCTACATGATGGAGGACCCCCGCAATATCGGGCTCTGCACCCATCTCTTGTTTGGCGCCAAGAACATCGAGCGGGTGGGCGACCACGCCACCAATATCGCCGAGACGGTCTACTACCTGGTGCATGGCCGCACCATCACCGACCAGCGCCCCAAAGGCGATACCACCAGCTCGACGCCGGTAAAGCTCAATCGGTCGGTCCTCTAAAGCAGGTTTCGGTCTGGTGAAATGATGCAGGCGAATGGCATGAGCAGCGGAGCGAAGGTTCTGGTGGTTGAAGACGAGGAGCCGCTGGCGCTGCTCCTGCGTTACAACCTGGAGGCCGAAGGCTATGCGGTCGACGTCATCCATCGCGGCGACGAGGCGGAGATCGCCATCGCGGAGAGCTCGCCCGACTTGATCGTCTTGGATTGGATGCTGCCCGGCATCTCCGGTCTTGAGCTATGCCGCCGCTTGCGGACCGGCAAGGACTCCAGGACCATCCCAATCATCTTGCTGACCGCCCGCAGCGAGGAGAACGATCGCATTCGCGGCCTCACCACCGGGGCCGACGATTATGTGGTCAAGCCGTTCTCGTTGCCGGAGCTGATGGCGCGGGTGCGCGCCATATTGCGGCGGACCAATCCGGAGCGCATCGCTTCGGTCTTGTCCGTCGGTGACATCGAGCTGGACCGGGATTCACACCGCGTCACCCGCAATGGGCGGCAGGTGCATCTCGGGCCGACGGAGTTCCGCCTTCTTGAATTCCTCATGCAGAGCCCCGGCCGCGTGTTCAGCCGCGCGCAGCTTTTGGACGGCGTATGGGGCCGTAATGTCTATGTGGATGAGCGCACGGTGGATGTGCATATCGGCCGCTTGCGCAAGGCCATGATGCGCGGCAGCGAGCGCGATCCAGTGCGTACGGTTCGCGGAGCGGGCTACGCCTTCTCCGACAAGCTCGAAGAGACGGCCTAGAAGAGACGTCCGAGTTTGAGCGTCAGGTCTCGCGGCCGACCAGTTTTGTCACCCCTGAGTAGGAAAAGGCGCCGGATCAGAATCCGGCGCCTTTTTCGTTCGTCTGCCTGCTAGGCGAAGTGCCCGCGCACCGGACCCTAGCCGCTGCGCCGCCGTCGGCCTTGCACCGGCTGATAGGCCATGCGCGCATGGTGCTCGCAATAAGGCAGTGTGCCCACCTTCTTGCGTCCGCAGAAATGGAAATCCTCTTCGCTTGGATCGCCGATGGGCCACCGGCACATGCACTCTTTGAGCGTGAGAATACTCGCGCGCTCATGCAGCGGGATCACAAGCTCCTCGACCGGCGCCGGCGTTGCCACCGGTTCGTACTCCACGTCGTAGGAGGGTTTCAGCGCGACATTGCCCCGCGTTCCGAACGTCAAAGACGGTCCACGGTGCTGGCGCGGTGCGTGATTGCGCCGTGGCCGTGGCGCGCTCGACCGCGAACTTGTCGCGCGGCCCGAAAGCCCGAGCCGATGAACCTTGCCGATCACCGCATTGCGGGTCACGCCGCCTAAGCGACCCGCGATTTGGCTCGCGCTCAGTCCGTCCGCCCAGAGCTTCTTCAGCAGTTCCACCCTTTCATCAGTCCAAGCCATTATCGGCCTCCTCGTCTGGACTCAGATTCCACCCGTCCCGTGAGACGGCTTTTGCTTTCGAATTACTCGGAATTACTGGCGAGTATGACCGCTCGGGCGCCCCAGGCACCCACGACATCTAGTAGCCGAGCGATTATTACCCTACTAAACCCGGTAGACTCCGACAAGCGTCCGCCACGCTTGGGTGCCCCGTTTTCCACCGGAACAAGCGGATTCTGCCACTTTCGGTGTGAGAACACAAACCTGCGCGGGGATGCAAACGTGGAGAAACCTTGGAAAAGCGGTTGTTAGTGTCGATTGACAGCGCTGTTTGCGGGACCTAACACTTTGAGCTTCCTTGCTGCCGCCCCTTGGCGGCAGTTTTGTTTCAGGGATACGCAACTTTCATGTCGGCCCTCCTTCCGACCTATGCCCGCAGCGGATTGTCCTTCGCGCGGGGCGAGGGCGCCTTTCTCTTTACAGAGGCGGGCGAACGCTATCTCGACTTCTCCAGCGGGATCGCCGTGACCGCGCTCGGCCACGCCCATCCCAGGCTCGTCGAGGCGCTGACCGCGCAGGCACAACAGCTCTGGCACGTCTCCAATCTGCACAACATCGCTGAGCAAGAACGTCTGGGCAGCCGTCTGTGTGAGGCGAGCTTTGCCGACATGGTGTTCTTCGCCAATTCCGGCGCCGAGGCGGTCGAGGCCTCAATCAAGGCCGCGCGGCGCTACCACTTCGTCAACGGCGCGCCGGAGCGCTATCGCCTCATCACCTTCGAAGGCGCCTTCCATGGCCGCACCCTGGCCACCATCGCAGCGGGCGGGCAGGAGAAGCACCTGGAGGGCTTCGGCCCACCGGTTCCTGGGTTCGATCAAGTCGCCCGCTTCGACATCGATGCGGTCAAAGCCGCTCTCGGCGATGAGACCGCCGGTGTGCTCCTGGAGCCGATCATGGGTGAGGGCGGCATGCGTGAGGTCCCTTGGGGCTTTCTCCAGGAGCTGCGTGCGCTCTGTGACGAGGCGGGCATTCTGCTCGTGCTGGACGAGGTCCAGTCTGGCGTCGGCCGCACGGGGCGCTTCTATGCCCATGAATGGGCCGGCATCACGCCCGACATCCTGGCGTCAGCAAAAGGACTCGGCGGCGGCTTTCCCGTCGGCGCCTGCCTCACCACCGAGGCCGTCGGCGGGGCCATGACGCCTGGCACCCATGGCTCCACCTTCGGCGGCAATCCGCTCGCCATGGCCGTGGGCAATGCTGTGCTCGATGTCGTTTTGGCCCCTGGCTTTCTCGAACATGTCGCGCAAATGGGCCTAAGGTTGAAGCAGCGGCTCGCGGCGATTGCCGATGAGCACAACGAGGTCATCGCCGAGGTGCGGGGTCAGGGCCTGATGGTGGGTTTGCGCTGCCGGGTCGAGAACCGGAAACTTGTCGCCGCCTTGCGGGAGCGGGGCATGCTTACCGTTCCGGCCGGCGACAATGTCGTACGCCTGTTGCCCCCGCTGATTGTCGGTGAGGACGAGATCGACCTCGCCTGCGCCACGATCGAGGGCGCGTGTGCCGCGCTGAATTCCGGCGCGTCCTAGCAGCACAAGCCCCTTCGCCTGAGACCGGTCACGCAATGCCACCGACACCGAAGCACTTCCTTGATCTCGACGCCTTGGACGCGCGCGTCTTGCGCGCCATTGTCGATGCCGCTGCGGCGATGAAGCGGTCCGGCCGGGTGCCGAAGACGCTTGGCGTACCCGCGGGTGCTACCCTGGCCATGATCTTCGAGAAACCCTCAACGCGCACCCGCGTCTCCTTCGAGGTGGCCATTCAGCAACTCGGGGGCGCCTCTATCGTGCTCAACCCCCAAGACATGCAGCTTGGGCGTGGAGAGACGGTCGCCGACACCGCCCGGGTCCTGTCGCGCTATGTCGACGCCATCATGTTGCGGACTGGGCCGCATGCCACACTGTTGGACTTCGCCGAGAATGCGACCATTCCGGTGATCAACGGCCTCACCGCGCGCTCTCATCCCTGCCAGGTCATGGCCGATGTCTTGACGTTCGAGGAACGCAAAGGATCGATCAAGGGCCGTACCGTGGCGTGGATTGGCGATGCCAACAACGTGGCGGCCTCCTGGGTGCATGCCGCGGCGCGCTTCGGCTTCACCTTGCACATCGCCACGCCGGCGGACTTCGCACCGGCGCATGAGCTCCTCGCATGGGCGAAGGATGAAGGCGCAACGGTCGAGGTGACGACGGATGCGCATGAGGCGGCCCGCGGCGCGGACTGTGTCGTCACCGATGTGTGGGTCTCCATGGGCGACAACGACGAGGAGAAACGCAAGGCCAAGCTGCGCCCTTTCCAGGTGGACGAGGCGATCATGAGTGCGGCGAAGCCGGACGCGATCTTCATGCATTGCCTGCCGGCGCACCGGGGCGACGAGGTGACGGCGGCGGTGATCGACGGTCCGCAATCCGCCGTGTGGGACGAGGCGGAAAACCGGCTCCACGTGCAGAAAGCCATCCTGGCTTGGTGCCTGGGCAACGGACGGCTTAAGCCTGCGCGGCGTACCGTCAAGACACGCCCAGCCGCGGCCAAGCGAAAGCTGGCAAAGCGCAAGGCAGCAAAGCGCGCTCCCGCCAAGAAGAAGGCCATCAAGAAAACGCACCGCTCCGCCAGGAAGACCGCACGCAAGACCAAGCGCCGTGGGGCTAAGCGGTGAGCGACGATCCCGCCGCCGACGCGCCAATCGAGCTGGCCATTCCGGCGGACGACCTGATCCTGCGCTTTCAGGCCGAGGAGGCCGACGTGCTCGGCCGCTTGGTCAAGCTGGGGCCGACGGTGGACACGATCCTGTCACGCCACGCCTATCCGGATCCCGTGTCGCGCCTCTTGGGCGAGGCGGTGGCGCTCACCGCGCTTCTTGGCGCGTCGCTCAAATCCGAGGGCAAGCTGATCCTGCAAGCCACCACGGACGGGCCGGTCGATCTGCTTGTGGCCGACTATCTGGTGCCCGGGTCCTTGCGGGGCTATGCCCGGTTCGATGCGGATCGGCTAGCGGCACTTGAGGCGACGGACGACGCCGCGTTGCTGGGCCAGGGCCATCTCGCCATGACCATCGACAGGGGCGTCGACACTGAGCGCTATCAGGGCGTCGTGCCGCTGGAAGGCGAGAACCTCACCGAAGCCGCTGACACTTATTTCCGCCAGTCCGAGCAATTGCCCACCTTCATTCATCTCGCCGTGGCGCGGCACTATCGCGCCGGTGAGGGGGGTGCAGGCGCCTGGAGCTGGCGGGCGGGGGGACTCCTGGTGCAAAAGCTCACGCGCGAGGGCGGCCTCTCAACCCCGAAGGACTTCGAGGAAGACTGGACTCGCGCCAAGAGCCTGGCGGAGACCGTCGAGGACCACGAGTTGCTGGATCCGATGTTGCCGGCAGACCGGCTGCTCTACCGCCTGTTCCATGAGGAGACGGTGCGCGCCTACAAGCCGATCTCACTTGAGACCTATTGCAGTTGTTCGCGCGAGCGAGTGGAGGAGTTGCTGGCCAGCTTCTCGGCTGAAGACCTGGCCGACATGGTCGTGGACGGCGACGTCTGGGTCACCTGCGAGTTCTGCAACGCGCGCTACAATTTCGACCCCAAGAAGTTCGGCATCGAATAGCGTCAGCGGCGCAAACGCGCGGTCAGGTCAGCGAGAAACGTCAGGCACATCTCAAGCTGCGCGATGGACACGAATTCATCGGCCGCATGCGCCTGCGCGATGTCGCCGGGTCCGCACACCACCGCCGGACATCCCGCCTGTTCAAAGAGCCCCGCTTCGGTCGCGTAGGACACGCCGCTCGTGCGGTTCGCACCGGTGAGCCCCATCGCCAAGGCAACGGCCTCCGATCCCGGCGCGGCGGCGAACGCCGGTACCGAGGTCCGCATCTCCGTTTCGACGCCGGCCTCCGGCGCCACTTGGCGCATGCGGGGCAACAGCGTGTCCTCGGCGAACTTGGCGAGCTTCGAGGGCACCTCCTTGGCCTTCGTGCCCGGAAGCCCGCGTAGCTGCCAGTGAAGCTCGCAGGTCTTGGGCACGATGTTGGGCGCCGTCCCCCCGTCGATCATGGCGACGGTGATGGTGGAGTGTGGCGGGTCGAAATGCGGGTCCTTCTCCTCATCGGCCACCGCCGCCGCCATGCGGTCGATCTCGTCCACGAGCTTCGCCGCCGCGGAGATCGCGTTGACGCCGAGCGACGGCAGGCTGGAATGCGCTTCCTTGCCCGTGACCGTGGTGCGGTAGACGTCGATGCACTTGTGGCCGTCGATGACCTGCATCGTGGTGGGCTCGCCGACGATCACCGCGCGCGGCTGGGGTAGGTCCACGCCGAGGCGCGCGATCAGCGGGCGCACACCCAAACATCCCACCTCCTCGTCATAGGAGATGAGGATGTGAATGGGCTCGGTCAGCGGCTGCGCCTTGAATAGGGGAACTGAGGCGAGCACGCAGGCGATGAAGCCTTTCATGTCGCAGGTGCCGCGGCCAAAGAGCTTGCCGTCCCGTTCTTCAAGCTTGAACGGATTGCTCGTCCATGTCTGGCCCTCGACAGGCACGCAATCACTATGGCCGGACAACGCGATGCCGCCGGGACCATCGCCGATCGTGGCGCTGAGACTTGCCTTCTGACCGTCTTCGGTCACGACGCGCGTGGCCGTGATGCCGTGACCGGCCAGATAGTCCTCGACGAAATCGATCAGCGCCAGGTTCGACTTCGCGCTGGTGGTGTCGAACGCCACGAGCGTGGCGAGCAGGTCCTTGGCCGCATTCAGTTGATCCACAAAGAAGGTCCTTCAAGAGGCGTTTCGCGAAGGGTCTGTACGGTCAGAGGGCGCGGCTGAAACGCTGCGCCGAACGGACCTGGACTTTCAGAGCCTCCACGTCGCGATTGCGCGGCGGCGCGGTGGTCACGAGCGCGTCGATGAGCGTCCGCGCCGCCGCCGAGACCTCATCGACGGCCTGGTCGAACGCCGCTTGGTTCGCTTGTGAGGGCTTGGAGAACCCGCTCAGCTTGCGGACGAATTGCAGCGCGGAGGCCCGGATCTCGGCGTCCGTGGCGGGTGGGTCGAAGTTGTGCAACGTTTTGATATTGCGACACATATTAGGCCTCGCGGGGTTAATGCCACGCAAAGCGTCGCATAGGCCTGAAACGTCCGCAAGACGCCGGCTACCGCAAGGCCGAAAGTGCTTGCTCCAGATCGGCTTCCAAATCGCGCGCCTCCTCAAGGCCGACCGAAAGGCGGATCGTGGTGTCGAGGATACCAAGCTCGGCGCGGGCTTCCGGCGTCAGACGCTGATGGGTGGTGGTCGCCGGGTGCGTGGCGAGGCTCTTGGCGTCCCCAAGATTGTTGCTGATCCGGAACACCTCCAATGCATTCAGCACCTTGAAGGCGGCATCCTTGTCGCCGGCGATCTCGAAAGCAACGATGGGACCGCCTGTCGTCATTTGTTTGCGGGCCAGCGCGTGCTGGGGATGGTCGGCCCGGCCCGGATAGTAGACGCGCTCCACTTTGGGCTGGTCGGCCAGGACATCGGCGATGCGTGCCGCCGTCTCGCAATGGCGTGCCACGCGCAAGGGCAGCGTCTCCAGGCCTTTCAGCATGACCCAGGCATTGAAGGGACTGAGCGATGGCCCTGTGTGCTTCAAAAAGGTGTGCAAGGTCTCGTCGATGAACTCTTGCGGCCCGAGAACCACGCCGCCGAGGCACCGTCCCTGGCCGTCAATGTGCTTGGTGGCCGAGTAGACGACGATGTCCGCGCCGAGCGCCATCGGCCGTTGGCCGAGCGGCGTGGCGAACACGTTGTCGACGATGGTCAACGCGCCGGCGCGCTTGGCGATGCGAGCCACACCCTCGATGTCCACGAGCTCAAGCACCGGGTTTGTCGGTGTCTCGAAGAACACGGCACGCGTATTGGGGCGCATGGCCGCTTCCCAAGCGCCGAGATCGCGTCCGTCCACCAAGGTCGAGGTGACGCCGTACTGTGGCAGCAAGTCCTCCACGATGTAGCGGCAGCTTCCGAACAGCGCCCGCCCGGAGACCACATGATCGCCGGCCTTCAAGTGACACAGAAGCGAGGCCGCGACCGCCGCCATGCCGCTCGCGGTGCCCCGCGCCGCCTCCGCCCCTTCTAGCGCGCACATGCGGTCCTCGAACATCGACACGGTCGGGTTCGCGTAGCGGCTATAGACGTAGCCCTCCGCGTCCCCCTTGAAGCGCGCTTCGGCTTCTTGGGCGCTTTCATAGACATAACCGGAGTTCAGAAAGACGGCCTCGGAGGTCTCGCCGAACTGGCTGCGCATCGTGCCTTCATGCACCAGCCGCGTGGCGGGGGCCCAGTCCTGGCGGCTCTTCGTCTTGTCTGCGGCCATGGTCACACTCCCAAAAGGACCTTCTTCACATGGCCGGCGCACAAAAAAACCCGGGTCTGGCAGCCGCCAAAGCCGGGGATAGGAAACCTCCACGGCCTTTTAGCGACTTGTTTTACGTGGCTGCAAGCCGGCCGGCCAAATCACCACGGAGCAGAATTAATGTCGTGCACGGTGGCTGCCGTCAAGTCTCACCGGGAACCGCGACACCGAGCCGCTCCGCCGCCCGCCGTGCTGTCGCCTCCCGCCGCGCCATGAGATCGGCGGCGGCTTCACGCACCCGGGCCACGATGGCAGGCAGCGCGGTCTCAGGGCTGCCGGCCTCAAACGGAGGCTCCGGCGCGTATTGCATATAGAGCTGGATGGCCTCCGCCGCTGCTGTCCCGCGCAGCAGGGCCGCGACCTGGAGGGCTCCGTCGAGCCCGGCGGTGACGCCGCCCGCAGAGACCAGGTTTCCGTCCACCACCACCCGCGCCTCCACAGGCGCTGCGCCGAAATAGGGCAGGAGATGCAGCGCCGCCCAATGGGTCGTCGCCCGCCGCCCTCTGAGGAGCCCGGCTGCGCCGCAGATCAGCGCGCCCGTGCAGACTGGAAAGACGATTGCCGCGTGTGCGGCCTGGGCACGGACCCAATCGAGCACGGCTTCGTCCTCCATCAAGTCCTCTTGGCCGGGACCTCCCGGGATGTGCAGGACGTCAAGCTGCGGCGCCTCCTTCAAGCGGGCGTCGGGTATGAGCCGCAAGCCCATCACGTCGCGCACCGGCTCGCCCGTCAGGCCATAGAGACGGTGGGTGGCATTGGGCAGGCGGGACAGCACCTCGAACGGGCCCGTCAGGTCGATCTGATCCAGCCCCTCGAAGAGGAGGGAGCCGATTTTCAGGGGCCGGTCAGCGGGGATCATCAGGGGCTCAATCCGAGGGGCGAGGGTATAGGGCCCTGCGGGCTCTTGTGAATCTGGGGGAGAAGGCCGAGCTTAGGGTGACCGAAGCCCTGGCAAATGCCAAGAAGATCGAGAATGAGCCAAACTGACCCGCTTTTCGAGGACCTGCCCGAGGAGGCACGCGCCGGTTCCGGCGAGAGCCGCACCCGCGCGCTCGGGCGGACCGGGGTGCTGCCGAGCCAAGCGATCCGCGCATTGATCGCCGCGGGCGAGATTGCCGGCGCGCCGGAGCTTGAAGAGAGCCAGATCCAGCCTGCCAGCCTGGATTTGCGCCTCGGCAAGGTGGCCTACCGGGTGCGCGCAAGCTTCCTGCCCGGAACCCAGGCCACCGTGCGCGACAAGCTTGCAGGTCTGACCTTCCACGAGATCGACCTCACCAAAGGTGCGGTGCTCGAGGCCGGGTGCGTTTATCTGGTGCCCCTCATGGAGCACCTCAAACTGCGCTCGACCGTCGCCGCCTTCGCCAACCCCAAGAGCTCCACCGGCCGCCTCGACGTGTTCACGCGTCTCATCGCCGACTATCAGGAGAGCTTCGACAGCGTGGCAGAAGGCTATTCGGGCCCGCTCTACGCTGAGATTTGCCCCAGGACTTTCTCCATCAAGGTGCGCTCGGGCTCGCAGTTGAACCAGATCCGCTTCCGCCGCCGGGTCAGCCAGCAAGGGGATGAAGCGCCGGGCCGGGTGGGTGATAAGCACTTGCGTGCAATTCACTCCGATGTCGGCCTGGTCGAAGGCGAGGCGGCGATCCGCGACGGGCTGAACCTGCGGATCAGCCTTGCGCCAATCCCCCCAAGCGGCTTCGTTGGCTATCGCGCCCGCCGCTACGCCGGCGTCGTCGATGTAGACAATGTCGGCGGCTACGACGTCGACCAATACTGGGAGGCTGTGCATCTGGGCGGCGACAAGCGTCTCGTGCTCGACCCGCATGAATTCTACATCTTGGCGTCGAAAGAGAGTGTCTCGGTGCCTCCTGAGTACGTCGCCGAGATGGCGCCTTTCGATCCGATGATCGGCGAGTACCGTGTGCACTATGCCGGCTTTTTCGATCCGGGCTTCGGCTATGCGGAAGGGAAGGCCCCGGGCGCCAAGGCCGTGCTTGAGGTGCGCAGCCTGGACATCCCCTTCATCGTTGAGGATGGCCAAATCGTTGGCCGATTGGTCTATGACAGGCTCACCGAGGAGCCCGAGACCCTTTACGGCCAGGGCATCGGCTCGCATTATCAGGCCCAAGGTCTGAAGCTGTCCAAGCACTTCCGCCAGCCGTGACCCAACACGGCTGACCCGCCAGAGGGAGGCGGGTGGCAGCACTCCAACTGACACGGGGGATTTCGCATGCAGGCGCTCGAATCGGCTGTGCAATGGGTGAGCGGCATCGTGTGGGGCCCACCCATGCTGGTGCTGCTGCTCGGCGTCGGCATCTTTCTGACCATCGGCCTGCGCTTCCGCACCTTGCGGGACCTGCCCTTTGCCATGGCCATGCTGTGGCGCGGACGCATCCCCGCAGGCAAAGGCGAGATCACCCCGTTCAACGCGTTGATGACGGCGCTCGCTGCCACCATCGGCACTGGCAATATCGCGGGCGTGGCGACCGCCATCTTCCTGGGCGGCCCGGGCGCCGTGTTTTGGATGTGGATGACGGCGCTGGTCGGCATGGCCACCAAGTTCGCCGAGGCCGTCCTCGCCGTGCGCTACCGGGAGCTGGACGACCGCGGCAAATATGTCGGCGGCCCCATGTACTACATCAAGAACGGCCTCGGGCCCCGCTGGGCTTGGCTTGGCGCGTGCTTCGCGGTGTTCGCCGGGTTTGCGGGCTTCGGCATCGGCAACACGGTGCAGGCCAACTCCGTCGCCGACGCACTTGATGCGGCCTTCGGCATTCCGGATGTCGTAACAGGCCTCGTGCTGTCCGGTCTTGTGGCGCTCGTCTTGATTGGCGGGATCCAGCGCATCGCCGCCGTGGCCGGCAAACTCGTGCCCTTCATGGCAATCGCCTATGTCGGAGCTGGAACTGTGGTGCTTTTGCTCCATGCCGACGCGATTCCTGAAGCGCTGCGGCTCATCTTTGTCCATGCCTTCACGCCGACGGCAGCGACCGGTGGTTTTGCCGGCGCGGCGGTCTGGGCGGCGATCCGCTTTGGCGTGGCGCGGGGTATCTTCTCCAACGAAGCGGGGCTCGGCTCCGCGCCCATCGCCCACGCCGCGGCCAAGTGCAAAGGGCCGGTGAGTCAAGGGCTGGTCGCCATGCTCGGTACCTTCATAGACACGATCATCGTCTGCACCTTCACAGCGCTGGTGATCCTGAGCACGGGCGCGTGGACCAGCGGCCAGACGGGCGCGTCTCTCACTTCGCTCGCGTTCGAGACGGGCCTTCCCGGCCTTGGCGCTATGGTCACGTCGATCGCGCTCGCGGTGTTCGCGTTCACCACGCTGCTCGGGTGGAGCTATTACTGCGAACGGTCATGGCAGTACCTCTTAGGCGTTAAGTCCATCGTTCCCTTCCGGATCATCTGGTCGCTGGCTCCCATCGTCGGCGCCACGGTGAATCTCGGCTTCATCTGGCTCTTGGCTGACACGCTGAATGCGCTGATGGCGATCCCCAACCTGATCGCGCTCGCCTTGCTCAGCCCGGTCGTGTTCGCGGCCGCGCGCGAGTTCTTCGCAACGCGCGGCAAGTCCGAGGACAATCCGTTCTAACGAGGGACGGCCGGACCGGTTAGCCGGCCGTGGCGTTCACGGTGTCGGCCCATAGGACCAAGCCGAGCGCCGCGGCATTCACCGCCATCCACACCAAGGTGAGGATGGCGACGCGCGCGAGCATGGGGCGGTCGATGGCATTCTCCGCCAGGGCCTTCCGGTACCACAGCCACAGCGCCGCCATGGGAATGAGAACGAGCCCAAGGCAGAAGGCCAGATACCAACCGCGGACGGTGGGGTCAGCCAGAGCCTGGGCAATCGCGTCCATGGGGTCTCGTCCTTTTGGTCCGGTTTGAGGGAACAACCGCACCAGTAGCGCGTATCAAGGCGGTATGCCATGGTCCGCTATCGGATTTGGGCAGTTTCGGGGAGGCCATCATGAAACATGCCGCACTGTGCCTGACGCTCGCCCTCGCGGCGGCGACAGGCTTGGGGAGCGCCGCCGGCGCGCAAGACGTGACCGCCTTGGCCAAGCAGGCCCAGGCTGCCGCCAAGGACGGCAAGGCGCTCGAAGCCTACGACAAGATGCGCCAGGCGACGCTCAAGATGTGGACTGCGGGTCCGCTGGAGTTCCGCAAGGCTCTCTTCGTCACCAAGCCACCTGCGGGATTCGGCATCTACAACCCGCGCCCCGACAGCACCTTCGAACCGGGCGAGAAGCTCATCCTCTATGTCGAGCCTGTCGGCTTCACCTGGAAGCCGAAAGACGGCCTCAACCACGCAGCCCTCGTTGCCGACCTCGTCCTCAAAGACGAGGAGGGCACGATCATGGGACAGCAGGAGGGCTTTGCCACGTTCACCTTCGACAGCCGCGAAGAGAACTTGGAGGTCATGAGCGCGGTGACGATCGACTTCACCGAGGCGCCCGCTGGAAAGTACTCCGCGGAGCTGAAATTCACCGACACGCTTGGAGACAAGTCGGCGACGTTCACGCTGCCCTTCGAGATCAAGGACGAGAAGGCCGAGGAAGAAGCGTCAAACGCGCAGCCGTAGATACCGGATGAGGTCGTCCAGGGAGTTGCCCCGGCCGTCTGCTTCCACCCCGAGCATCTCCGGCTGAGCCCTCAGCCGGTTCAGCCAGAAAGTCTCGTAGCCGAACCACTTCGCACCGGCCACGTCCCAATCGGCGGAGGTTGCGTACAAGATGCGCCGGCGCGGCGTCCGCAGCACTTCGACGGCCATACGGTAGGCCCGAGGGTCGGGCTTGTAGGTCCGCACGCCTTCCGTGCTCAGGGTCTTGGCGAAGGTTCCGGCGAGACTTGCGCTGTTGACCGCGGCATTCAGCATGCGCGGCGAGAAGTTCGACAGGACTGCGAGCTTCAGCCCTTGTGCTTTCAGCGCCTCCAGTGCCTCCCGCGTATCCGGCCAGGCTTGCAGGTTGAGATACCCCTCCATGATCTCATTCGCCGTTCTTGGCGCGAGTGGGACCCTCAAGGCATCCGCGGCGTAGACAAGAGCGTCTCGCGTGATCTTCCAATAGTCCCGGTGCTCGCCCGCGACCGTCCGCAGCCAGGCGTATTCCATCTGGCGCGTCCACCAAAGCTCTCCGAGCTCTTCGCTGCGGCCGGGCGCAATCGTCTCCAGGCTTTCCAAGATCGGCCTAGGATTCAGGATGGCGAAGGCATCGAAGATCACGGTGCTGATCTCCGAAGGCGCCGCCTTGAGGCGGGAGGGCAGCAGGGCCGATGCGAAGGTGGCGCCGGCCAAGCCCAGCGTCTGGCGTCGTGTCAGGGGCATGGGTCTTCGATACGCAGGTTACGTGGAGCACGCGCCCCCGCCAAGGACGCAGAACTTGGCGCAGTGGGGGTGACAGAGCTTCACCGCGCCGTCTTCGAACATGCCGCCATCGGCGTTCTTTGCGTCGGCCAGGGTCGAGCCCATCTCGAAAGCGGTGTCGTAGGGCAGCAGCGTGCAGGGCAGCACCACCGGCGTGTTCTCGCCGCGCCGCTTCACCACCATGCGGCTCGTAGCGCACATTACGTCGGCGGGCGACTTGCCGAGGATGGACCAGCAGCGTTCGGTGATCTCCGGAACGTCGGCCTTCTCATCCATCTCCGGAAACAGCACGAGGGATGCCGGGTCCCCGGCATCGACTGGCCAAGCCCGGTCCGCGATCAGCGCGGCGTAGCCCGCCCGCGCGTCCCGCTCGCTCTCGCCCCAGCAGGTGCGCCCCGCCAGCGCCATCGAGAACCCGTGCGCTGCGAGCCAGTCGATCCCCTCGATCGTCTTGTCGAAGGTGTGCGGTCCGCGTTCGTCTTCGTGCAAGGCCTTGGAATAGTGATCCAGGCTCACGCGTATGGCGAGGCGCTCGCCGAAAGCCGCACGCAATTCCAGCAGGCCGTCGCGGATAAACGGACGCAGCATGGGCTGCATGGCGTTGGTCAGCACCAAGGCCGCCAAGCCACGCGCCAGCACATCCTCCAGCATTCCGAGCATATCCGGGTTCATGAACGGCTCTCCGCCGGTGAAGCCGATCTCGGTCACCGGCCAGCCGTCGCGGGCGATCTCGTCGAGATAGCTCCGGGCCTCGGAGCGCGAGATATACACAAGCCTATCGTTCTGCGGGCTCGACTCGATGTAGCAATTGCGGCAGGCGACATTGCAAAGGCTGCCGGTGTTGATCCACAAAGTCTTGAGCGACGTAAGCGCGACGCGCGCGCGGCGCTCGCCGTTTGCCGTCCAGTCGGGGTCGTCGAACTTCTCGGGCGTATCCAGGAGCGCGGCGTCGGTCATGAAAAAGCAGTCCTCCAACTCCGCGCATTAACAGATGCTTGGCCCTTAACCGCAAGGCCTGTTCATTTCACCACTCCGTGAAGTGCGTTTGCTTTTCCTTACGGTCTTTATCATTGTATGTCGAAGAGAGGCGGGTGTAGCTCAGTGGTAGAGCAGTAGCTTCCCAAGCTACGTGTCGAGGGTTCGATTCCCTCTACCCGCTCCAATTTCCACTAGACTCGCAGGGTCCCGCGCGGGCGAGCAGCCCGGATGCGTGCCCCTTGGCGGGATTCTTGCGCCGCACCATCGGGCTGCGGCCTTTCAGCGCGAAACTGGCCAACCCAACGTGGAACTTGCGCCGTGGCGTGAAAATTGGCCTTTATGCCAAGGGGCCAGAGGCCACCGCGGAAGTCTTCAAAAGGGAAAGCGCCAGCATGTTGTGTCTCCGTCTATTCGGACGTCTGCCAGCTGCGGCTATCGCGTTCGCGATCGGTGGGCTCGCGGCCGCCAGCGGCAGTCATGCCGAAATTCGTGGGGAGTGCACCGCAGCCCCCGATGCCGCACCGCGCATTGCTCTGATCTCTGCCTACAATGACGAAAACGAACGCATCATCGACGAGTTACGTCGTGACGATGGCGCAAACCGCTATGCCGGATGCACGGTGATCAACGGGTATCGATTCGCGATCGGGCGTCTGCGCGGCGCCGATGTGGTTACGGTCCTGTCCAACGTCAGCACTGTCAATGCAACGATGGTAACCCAGCTGACGCTCGACCGGTTTGAGATCAGCCACATCGTGTTCAGCGGCATCGCCGGCGGCGTTGGCGGGCTCGGTGCAAGCGACGGCGACCCGGCCACCGCCAACGAGGCGCCGCTCGGCGCGGTCGTCATTCCGCGACGATGGGGATTTCATCAGGAATCCTACTTCAACCAAAGCCCTCGCACCGTGCCTTGTGCAGCGATCATTCCCCTTGGCCTCAACCACGTTTTGCAGTCGGCAGAGGCCGAGGCGGAAAGTTGCCGGTACGCGCTGGGTGAGGGCGGCGCTCCAGGCGCGGCCAACGAGGCCGCCTTGTTCGCGCCGGACGACGCCTTTGCCTTCCTCCGGAACACCAATGTCAGCTCATCGAAGCGTCCGCAGCACTATCTGGATGCAGATGGCGTACAGAAATTGCGGCGCTTCCCGTTCCCCGGAACGGCTCCCGATCCTGCGCAAGACATGCACATGCAGTTTTGGTTCCCGGTCGACGAGACATTGTTCGAGTTGGCGCAGGATTTGGATGTGACGCTGCTCGATTGTCTTCCCGGACCCGAGGGTAGCTGCGAGGATGAACCATTGAAGCCAGCACCACGCATCATTGTGGGTGAGAATGGCGTTAGCGGGCCGGCATTCGTCGACAACGCACGCTATCGGAAATACCTGGCGAGAACGTTGAATTTCGATGAGAGCGGGAATCGCCGAGCGGACACGGACGTTCTGGTCGTCGATATGGAAACGACCGCGGCAGCCATGGTTGCCGCATCGAACGGCGTTCCCTTCATTGCCGTTCGTGCCGTGTCTGACCTTGCAGGGGGAGGTGAGGAGACGGCTGCCGGTGAGTTGCACACCTTCTTCGCAATCGCCGCCGAGAATCAGGCCCGTACGGTGACCGAGCTGGTGAGGCAAATTCACCTGTCTCAATCACGGCCCGGGAGCGAAAACTGAAACGACCGGCTGAGGACATCGCGAGCCGATGCCCTTTTAGGTAATTCGCCGGCTCGCCGGGTGTCCGTGCTCGGTCTTCTCCCACTTGAACGGCGCCGTCGCGAACTGCCACAGCGCCCGGTACGCCGCGGCCGAAACCAAGAGCCAATAAAGCGGCATCAAGGCCACCTGCCAGGAGAGATCTTTGAGTCCACGCCGCTGCACCGCGATGCCGGCCAGGGCCATGGCCGCGCCGTAGCCGACGACAAGGTCGAACCACGCGATGCTCCAAAGGGGTATGCCGAGTAGACCCGATGGTGGTGCCATGAAGCCGCCCACCGCAAGCTCGGCGGCAACCAGCGCATAGAACCATGGATGCACCAGCGCGGAGAGTATGGTGCCGCCGATGACCGTCTGAAACGCCAGGAACCCGCGGGGGCCGAGTTCGCGCCAGAGGGCGGCAGGCCGCCGCATATGCACGAGCCAAGTTTGGACAAAACCCTTGAGCCAGCGTGTGCGCTGCCGGATCCAACTTCCGAAACGGGCCGGCGCTTCCTCGTATGTCGTAGAGGCGATGACGGAGCAGCGATAGCCGTTTCGCGCAAGGCGGGTCCCGAGATCGGCGTCCTCGGTCACGTTGAACGGATCCCACGCCAACAGCCACCGCAGTGCCGAAACGCGGAAGTGATTTGAGGTGCCGCCCAGCGGGATAGGCAGCTTGAGCCGGTCGAGCAAGGGCAGAACACCATCGAAGAGCGCGGAGTATTCGAGGGTGAATTGCCGGGTGAGCCAGCTGCTATGAGCATTGTAGATGTTGAGATGGGCCTGGACCGTGGCGAGATTGGGCGGCCCGTCTTGAAAGACCTTGTAGGCGCGGCGGAGTTGATCGGGCTCAGGGCGGTCCTCGGCGTCGTAGATCACCAGGTATTCGCCCCGCGCCAAGGGTAGCGCATGATTCAGCGCTTTTGGCTTCGTGCGCGGCGTGCAATCGGGCACCACGACGATCTCCACATTGCTGGGCAGGGGAGCCGCGCGGGCCGCGCCGATCGTCGCCCGGTCCGATGCCTCCAGGATCAGCTTGATGTCGAGCTTGGCGGCTGGCCAGTCGAGCCGGCGCAGCGCCGCCAGGAGTGGTGGCAGCATGTGGGCTTCACGGTAGAGGGGCGCGAGGATTGTGTAGACCGGCAGTGAGGCATCCGCGGTTCGGTCGGGAGCCTGAGGTCTCGCATCCAAGGCGCCACGGCTCAGCGCCCAGGCGGCGCAGGCCCGCAAGGCAATGATGGGCACGAAGAACAGGGCCAGCAGCAGTGTAAGCGTTCTCACCGTCTCGGTGGGCGCCAGTAGCAAGGCGGTTAGCGCCACCGCGACGCCAAGGAGCAGTGCGGCGCGCTGCCAGGGCACGGTGCGGCCTCGGGCGCTAAGGTCGGGCCGACGCGCCGCTAAGGTCTCTACCGCGCCTCGTGCCAAGGCGGGGGCGAAGTGATGGTAGACGGCATCGCGCACCGCCCGCGGCGTTGCGAGGGAGAACCGTTTCGGCCCGAGCTGTGCGAGCACGGCCCGCAGCATGTTTGGCCGCAAGTGAGCCGGCGCGAACACGTAGCTCTTTGGGCGGGTACGGTCTTGGAGCAATCCTTGCGCCAGGCATTGACGCGGGCTCGATTGCGCAGGCGGCAAAGACTCACGGTGGCTCAGACAGGGCTTGAAGGAGAGGGACGTTGTTTCCGCAAGCGCCCGGTAATAGTCCTCCTCCCGCAGCCAGCCATTGGCGATGAGGACGTGATGAGGGTGAACGCCCCACTGTTCGGCGAGCGCGCAAGCGCGTGCCAGCGTCGCCGCGTCCACATGGCGTGCCAGAAGGAACTGGTATTCCTGCACGGCCGGAGCGGACAAGTCCGCAACCGTCTCCGCCACCGGCCCATGGCCGGCGCGACTGTCGGGTACAAGCGACACGGGAGTGCCCCCAGGAACGCCCTCTTGTCGCGCATTGTTGCCGGTTCCGCGCCGAAAGCCAATGTAAACCAGGCTTTCGAGGCGGCGTGCGGCGAGGCACGCAAAAATTGTCCCAAGCGTCAAGGCAACCAAAGCGTGCTAGATCGCTCTGGCGGCTTCAGCGAAGCCGCGCTAAGAGGGACGGGTGAAGACCGCTTTGATGAGTCCTCCGGTGACCCTACGACGCTTTTCTCTGGCGCAATTTGCCGCCGCGGTGCTTGCCATGCTTTGCGTGTGGTCTGCAGGCGCGCATGCGCAGACGCCCAGTATGATTGTTCCCGATAGCTGGCAGGGCGATGCACTGCGCCCGAAACCGGAGATGAAGGACCTACAGAGGATCCGCTTCATCACCGATTCCGACTACCCGCCCTTTCACTATTACGACGAGGTCGGAGCCCTGACCGGCTTCAACGTGGATCTCGCCGAGGCGATCTGCGAGGTTCTCGAAGTCCAGTGTGAGGTAGACTCGACAAATTGGAGCGACCTCATCCCGACGCTTGATCGCGGCGATGCCGACGCGGCGATCGCCTCGATCCGGATCACCGCCGCGGCTCTCAAGGCCGCCGATTTCTCTTCGCGCTATTACGCCACCCCGGCCCGGTTCGCTGCGCGCAAGGACAGCGACATCCGAGACATCCGGCCCGAGACGGTCAGAGGCTTGAAGATCGGGGTCCAGAAAGGGACCGGGCACGAGGCCTATCTGAAGAAGTTCTTCCGCAGGGGCGCGGTTGCGGCATTCGATGAGGCGGAGGACGCGCAAAACGCGCTGAAGGACGGCGCCATCGATCTCATCTTCGGCGATGGGGTCAGCTTGACGTTCTGGCTGAACGGTGCGGACAGCGAGGCGTGCTGCGAATTCCGCGGCGGTCCCTATCTCGATGCAAAGTATTTTGGGGAGGGCGTCGGTATCGCCGTCAAGAAGGGCAACCGCAAGATGGCCGAGATCCTCACCTACGGACTGGAGCAGGTGCACGCCAGCGGCCGCTACGAAGAGCTGTTCTTGCGCTACTTCCCCATGAGCTTCTTCTAAAGAGCGCTTTCCTTCCGCTGCGTGCCGTCTTGCTGCGCGTTGCCGCTCTGCGCATCGACCTTTGCCGTATCGCTACTACCGCGCATGAACGGCAGCCACAGGCTCCAGCCAAAGCGGGAGGGCTCCTCGCTCTGATAAGGCTCAAGTCCGATCCGCATGCCCTGGTGACCACCTTCGGGCTGCGCCGTGTAGGTCCTGAACACGCGGTCCCAAAGCGACAGGTTGAAGCCGTAGTTGGAATCATGCTCGCGCCGCCGTACAGAGTGATGCACGCGGTGCATGTCCGGCGTCACCAGAAAGAGCCGCAAAGCTCGGTCGAGCCATTTCGGCAATGCGATATTGGCGTGGTTGAACATGGCGCAGCCGTTGAGGATGACCTCAAAGAGGAACACCGCCAAGGGAGACGCGCCAAGGGGCACCACCACGACGATCTTCCACAGCATCGATAGAGCGATCTCGATCGGATGGAAGCGGACCGCCGTGGTGACATCGATATCGCGGTCCGCGTGATGCACTTTGTGCAACCGCCAGAGGATCGGGATCTTATGCGACGCCAGATGCTGCGCCCAGATGGCGAGATCGAGCACCAGCAGTGCGACGACGATCTTGACCCAAGCCGGCCAATCGACCGCGTTGAGCAGTCCAATCCCATTGGCCTCAGCGTAAAACGCCGCGGCGATGGCCGCTAGCGGTACTGCGAGCGCCGCCATCAGCCGCAGGACGATGCTTGCCGTAACGCTGATGCCGAGATTGGTAAGCCAGCGCCGCCCCTTCGAGACGGCCCGTGCACGCTTCGGCCAGCCGATCTCGATGAGCGCCATCACCACGAAGATACCGGCGAAGATGCCAAGCCGGACCAACGTGTCGTTTTGTCCGAAAACGCTTTCCATTCCGGTCAGTGTGCCGTGCAGCCGTAGCCGCGCCAAGCAGAAGCGCGATCACAAGACCGCGAGAGCGACGTGGGAACGGGCGGCAAGTCGCCGCGCCGCCGGGATGTCTCGGCCCTAAGCTTGAGCTTTCAGGCTTGGGCCTTCTTGGCAGGCGCCTTGCGCGGCGCGCGCTTCGCCGAGGGCTTCGCCGCCGTCTTCTTGTGTGTCTTCTCCGATGCTTGCTCCTTCTTGCCGTGAAGCTGGAAGGCGAGGACGAGCAGAAACGCACCGAACACAATCGCATAAGCGCCGAGCCACCAGGTGAGCACGACAGCGCCGACCACGGGCGCGATAAGCAGGACGATGCCGAAGATAACCGAGGCGATGCCGGCGAGCGCCAGCCACCACCGTCCATGCTCGATCTTCAGGGCCAAGGCGGCCGTGAGCATCAGCGCGCCGGAGATAATGGCCCACACGCCAATGAGAATGACAAAGGCGACGGCGGTGATCGCAGGCCACAGGAAGGCAATGACGCCAGCGGCAATGCTGACGAGGCCTTCGAGAATAAGAAGTCCCCACCGCTCGTCGTTGCGCGCCGCCTTGATGCCGGAGGCGATGGCGAGCACGCCATCGACGAGCATGTAAGCGGAAAACAGGATGATGAGAGCGAGGATCGCGGCCGGCGGAACCAGAAGGCAGATGAGGCCGAAGGCGATTGCCAAGAGGCCGCGCAGGCCCACCGACCACCAACTGTCGGCCAAGACCTCGCTTAGAGCTTCGCGGCGCTCAGCGGGTGACGGGCCCTTTGCCGGTGCTGCGCTATCAGTCATCAGGGAGTCTCCTTTGCGGTCGGGCCATGATCTGCTGGGCTAAGCGGATGTCTCTACCGCGCGAGCCGAGCCTCTCCAAATCGCGGCCAATGATGAAGCCAATATGAAATGGCCGTACTGCAAAACCGGGACTTGTCCACACCCGAGCATCAAAGCGCCAAATCGCTTTCCGAGGCAACGGTGGCGATGGTCTGACGCAACCAGGAGTGTCCTGGATCGTGGTCGAAGCTCGCATGCCAAAGAAGCGAGACGGTGAAGCTCGGAAGATCTATGGGAACAGGACTGGTGACCAGCGCGAAGGCGTCGGAGAAATAGCGCGCAAGCCACGACGGCATGGTCGCGAAGACCCGCGAGCGGCGCACCACGAAGGGGACGGCCATGAAGCTCGGTGTGATCATGACGATGCTGCGGCGCAGCTTGTGCTTGGCGAGCGCATCGTCCACCGCGCCGCGCGCGCCGCCAAGGCTCGTCAGCACGTGCGGCCAACGAAGATAGTCCTGCAACGAGACGGGCGCTGAGAGTTTGAGTTGCGTGGGGCTGAACAGGCACAGGAAGCTGTCCGTGTAGAGACGGCGGCGTTTGTGGTGGGTTTGGCCTTCGTTGAAGACGCCGATGGCCAGGTCCAGGCTTCCGCTATCCAGCTCCTCCAGAATGCTCATGTGATTGCTCGAGCGCAGGCGGAGCTGAACGCCAGGCGCGGCCACTTGAAGACGCTCGATGAGGGCCGGGATGACGGCCACTTCGACGGAATCAGGCAGGCCGATACGGAAGACCCGATCCGCCGTCGCCGGATCGAAGGCTTCGCGCTGCAAAACCGCCGACTGAATCTGCGCCAACGTGACCCGGACCGGATCGGCCAGGGCCATGGCCCGGGGGGTCGGGCGCATCCCATCGCCGCTGCGGGTGAACAGTTCATCGCCGAAGAGGCTGCGGAGCCGGGCCAGGTTATGGCTCATGGCCGATTGGCCGAGACCCACGCGGCTCGCGGCGCGGGTCACGCTGCGCTCGGTCAGGAGCGCATCGAAGGCGACCAACAGATTGAGGTCCAGACGACCCAAATTAGCGTGATCGATACTCATCATCGATCCTATCGATTGGAATAATGCTACAGGACCGCCCACATTTCTATCAACACAAACGCGCGGGCCACTTGCCCGGCTTGCGGATGGTTTGCCAACAGCGTGACCCAGGAGATGCGCAGCGGAATGGGCCTCCCTCGCGCAACGAGGATCGCTCCCTAGCGGCGTAAGTGCGAGGCCCCGGCCGCCCTTCTGCGACGCCAGTTCGGGAGGGCGGCCGGACATTTGGAACCGAAAGCGCCGGTAACTGTTTGTTATGGTTAACGGGGCGGCCTTCAAATCGCCACGAAACGTCTGAAAATCATGGTGTTTCCCGTTGGCCGGGGGCCCGCGGGCATTAACCATATCTGGGTAATTCGTCAGCACTCTGGGGCCTGGGGGAGGAAGCTGATGACATGCGTAACGCTACGACCCTAGCGCTCGCCGCTATCGGCGTTCTCAGCTTCGTGCCGCCTTGCGCCGCGCAGTCTGGCGCGGTGTCGATTGCGCAGAACAGCAGCTCCGTTTCCAAGAGCACCCTAGCGCCCCGCCGCTTGGCGCCGCCGGACCCGGCCCCGCAGCCACCGTCCGCCGCCGCGCCGCGCGAAGACGCAGCACCCGCGCCGCCCAAGCGCGCCACGGTCAGGACGCAACCCATCAGGCCGGCTGCAGCGCCTCAGATGCCCGCCGAGCAGCTCTATACGCGGCCGACGCTCACGCCACCCCCTGCGGGCGCGCCGCAGGCGCCTACGGCCAACTCGCCTGCGGCCGAAGCGACCACGCAGCATGCCGAGTTCTCTTCCGCCGATCGGCTGCTCGACTGGATTTCGAACTACCGGGACAAGCCCGAATATTGGAAAGTGCCCGCCGCCGTCCACGCCATGCGCGACCATCGGTTGTTCGAGGATGAGGAGCAGCGCTGGTTCTGCGCGGGCTTCATCGCCGGTGTCCTCGGCACCAACCCGAACGACGGCCCCGGGCTGATCCCTAAAATGTTCCCGATGCCGCCCAAGGAGCAGGAGGTGATCATCCGGGCCATCGCCTATTCGGGGCGCCCCGATTGGCAGGAGCTTCTTGAGAAGAACGCCGCGAAAATGCCGCTCCGCAAGCCGCTCATCGACGACTTTCTCAATGGCCGCCGGCCCACCTTGCAGACGCTCGACTTGGAGTTGGGCGGCGCGCAGGCTGTCTACGCCCATTGGGGCTACTATGCCGCCTCCGGTCAGCACGAGCCGGTGATGCGCATCCTGCCGGCCCTGAAGTGGTCGAAGGGCAACGAGGAAACCGGCTTCTTCGGCCGGCTGGTCTCAGGCTGGGGGGCGGACGCCAATGCGCTCGACAGGATCACCACGGGCGGTACGGCGAAATGGACGCTCGCATCCTACGCGGAGCGCGACCGGGATCTGATCGGCCTTTACCGCGCAGAGATTCCCAACCAGCCGGAGGAAATCGCCAAGCCGCTTAAAGACGTCATCGATGCCGCCGAGCTGTTCGAGGCCGAGAAAATCCGCAAAGAGCAGTATGGCGCCATCGAAGATGCGCAAAGAGAGGAACTCATGGGGCAAGCGGGCATGTCGAAGGGCGTGACCGCGGGCTCCATCGCCATCGCCACAGGGTGCGTTGCCGCCTCCGCGTTAGGCCAAGCGCAGATTGCCGTGCCGTGCGTGATCGGCGGCGCGCTCTATTCGGGCGCGGCCAAGCTCGCCAAATAACCGCTATCTCCCACCGCGGCCGATGAAGTAGCCGATCGCGACCCCAAGTCCGACTGCCAGCACCAGCGAGGCGGCGAGGTTGTCCTTCATGGCCTGCTCGGCGTCGTGGGCGGCCTCCGCGGCGAAATCGCGGGCGCGCTCGTAAGGGTCGCGCGAACCCAGTCCCACGCTCCGCGTAAGCTCGTGGACATAACCGCGCAAGGCGTCCAACTGGTCGTGGACCTCACCCAGGTCGAGGTCCCTTGCGAACCGTGATTGCTTCCGCGCCGCCAAACCCCACATGGTGCGACCTCCTCAAGAACCGGAACACGCCGAACAGTGCGCTCGCACTATATCAGGGCGGTGACTGCCGCGCGCCGTTTCGGACTGTCGTCCTTAAGGGGTGGAAAAGGGGTGCCTCAGATCACGGTGTTGCGCGCCCGGATGCCCCGCTCGATCGCCGCCCTGGTGAGGTTGTCGAGGTCGAGCGTATCGCTCAGCATTTCCAGGAAGCGCGTCTCCTCGGGCCGCACGTCGAGGTCGGCCGCCGCCACTTCGAGCGCCACCGCGTAGGCCGTCTCGCGGAGCTTCGTCGGTAAGGACTCCCGGATCAAGTGCAAGACCCGGTGGAGCCCGTTATCGCCGCTCAGAATCTCGCCGCAGGCCCGCGAGGTGGCGATCAGCTTCTCGGTGTCATAGAGGTCGAAGACCGGCAGGTTCGACACGATCTCGCCGATGCGGGCCAGCTCGGCATCGGTCATGGTGCGGTCCACGGCCGACATCGTAACCATCGTGTAGATCAGCGCTTCGTGATGGTTTAAGGGCTCGCTCATCGGCTCTCTATCTCTCCTTGTT
>Ga0207422_1002382_pt1 | contig 25179 bp, 25 predicted proteins | sample MarCyaLeptolynsp_FD_187757 | JGI IMG/M metagenome (GOLD analysis project Ga0207422, IMG submission 187757) | Marine cyanobacterial communities from Panama - species 1 Leptolyngbya sp. (SPAdes) | ecosystem: Environmental > Aquatic > Marine > Unclassified | place: Panama: Panama City | collected... | reverse complement strand
GTTTTCAGACGACCTTTCTCTACGATGAGGCAAAACTTGCACTCGACCGCTACCTGATCGTCACTCCAACGCGCCGGTTCGAGATATTCAATTGGCTGCAATATTTTGATCCGGATACGATTTCTGCTGAAGTCACACAAGCTGGTCTGGCGGTTGAAGAAGCGCTCGCGCTCACGACCGGCGAGTTGTGGTCGCCAGAGGCCGGTGAACTCGCCATTCTTGCCCGCGCATGAGGCGGTGCTATCGTTGTGTTGATTTTGACTGGAGGGCATGTCCCGATCGGATGCCAATTGCGACGATGTCCGCAAACTGTCACGGCACGTTCGGAGAAAATCCTTCATGGCAATTGAGAAACACCTGTCCGAAGTTCCGGCCGGCGAAGGGATGGCAATCACCCTGCGGCAGGGAGAGACGCTGTTCCTGCGAAACACGTTCGGCTCCCAGGTTGTCGACACCTGGGCGCTGTCGCTGGACGATCCAACCGAATATCTGTCGGTGGAGCATACACGACGGATGAACGGGCACCTCTATACCAAAGCCGGCGAGAATTTCTGGAGCAACCGCCGCACGCCCATGTTGCTCTTGAGCGAAGACAGTTTTCCGGGAACCCACGATATGCTGGTGGCGTGTTGCGACCCGTGGCTCTATGTCCATCTCGGCGCGAAACCGGGGCACGCCAATTGCCGGGACAATTTCCTTGGCGCCCTGGGAGCCATCGGTGTGGAACCGCCACAGGTTCCCAATCCGGTCAACCTGTGGATGAACGTTCCGGTAATCGGCGATGAGATGGATATTGCGCCGCCCCTCAGCAGGCCCGGCGACCATGTCAGGCTTCTGGCCGAGATGGATGTCATCGTCATCCTCTCGACATGCCCGATGGACATCGTCCCGATCAACGGCGAGGATTGCACGCCAAGGGCGGTGCACTATGCGATAGAAGCCCGTTGAAGCGCACTCTGCGCTTGCGAATTCAGGTCAATCATCCAGCCCGTAGGGCGGGCTCGGGATTGCCACATGCGCGGCGCGCAAGGCCGCAGACCAGCGTTCTCTCAGGTCGTGGAAATAGGGTTCGCCGGGCTCGATCCGTTTCTGCAGCGCCACCTTCAACCGGTCGCGGCGATAGGCCATGAGATCGATCGGCATGCCGACGCCGAGGTTGGAACGCATGGTCGAATCCATGGAAATCAGTCCGAGCTTCAGGGCGTCGGCGAGGGACGTTGCTTCCGTGACCGAGCGGTCGAGGATCGGCTTGCCGTATTTGTGCTCGCCGATCTGCAGATAGGGCGTTTCCGGCGTTGCCTCGATGAAATTGCCGGCTGAATAGATCATGAACAGGCGGGCCTTGCCGCTGTTGATCTGGCCGCCCAGCAACATCTGCACATCGAAGCTCGACCCCTGTTGCTTCAACGCCTTTCCGTCGATGCGATAGACTTCGCGAATGGCGCGCCCGACAAATTGTGCGCTCCTGAACATGGACGGCATCATGTCCAACGTTTCCTTCTCGCCGGTCTCGGGGTCTTCCAGACCTTCGGTGAGCAGGCTCAGGACGGACTGACTGATCGCCAGGTTGCCGGCCGTGGCAAGCGTGACGACCCGTTCCCCCTCGGTTTCAAAAACGTGCAGCTTCTGGAAGGTGGCGACATTGTCGAGACCGGCATTGGTGCGGGTGTCGGCAATCATGACGATGCCGTCCTGGACGAGAATTCCTACACAATAGGTCATGATACGCCTTCGGGAGAACAAGGTAGAGACGACAGCGGCGATGGCCGATGCCGGGACGAGGCACTATAAGGCCACGCCCCTACGAGGCAACGCGTTCTGCGCTCAAATCCTCGATTTGAACCGAAACTTCCATCGATTCGCCAACGCCGCCGTATCGGACGCCGCGAATTGGCGATGCCGCCAGGAAATCCAGGCCGACGGCCACCCGCACATAGGCGTCGTCGGGGCACAGGCCGTGGGCCGGGTCGAAGGCGACCCATCCAATTCCGTCGATCCAGGCCTCGGCCCAGGCATGACCGGCGCTCTGTTGGTTTTCGCCGTCCGAGCGGAACATGTAACCGCCGACATAACGCGCGGGAATGTCCAATTCCCGACAGCATGTGATGAAGATGTGCGCGAGGTCCTGACAGACGCCGTGGCGATGGGTAAACGCGTCGGCAGCCGTCGTCGTGGTTTCGGTCGCGGACACATCGAAGCGGACGGCCTTGTGAATTCCGGCGTTCAGGGCGTGAACCCTGGCAAGCAGATCCTGTCCCGGTGACGATGTCGTATCTGCGGCAAAGGTCCGGAGCTCCGGATTCGCTTCGGTCAGACTGGTTTCGCGCAGGTAAAGCGCCTTTGGCAGGCGTTCCCTGGTACCGGAAACGATGCCGCTTGTATCATTGGTCTCCACTTCACCGACCGCGGAGATCGTAAGATCTTCAATCGGACCGTCGACGGAGAAACTGTGGGTTCGGTTGCCATAAGAATCCGGGATCGCTTCAAGCTTGCAGTCGGCGTTGATGTCGAGGCGCCAGTCGCAGACATATTGTCCCTTGTGATCGCGCGGGGTGAGACGCAGCACCTGAATCGCATAGGTCGCCGGACTCTCGTAGCGGTAACGGGTCGTATGATGGATCTTGAGGCGCATGCCGGACCATTGTGGGCTTTGTTGAGTTCACTTCAGATATTGTTCCGAGATGGTGGCGCCAAGCAGGTTGTTCTGGGCTATCATGTCCTCGACGAACTCGTGCAGGCCATCCTGGAAGATGACCTCGATATCCGTATTTTGCAATCTTGCAAAGGTCTCTCTGGCCATGCGCTGGCTCGGACCCTGACGACCGTAGTCGCGGGACAGACGATCCAGGAACATTGAGACATTTTCATAACAATTTGTCAGCGAACGCGGCATTTCCTTGCGCAATATCAACAGATCGGCGACCAGCCACGGCTTCAGACTCTCCTTGTAGACCCAGTGGTAGGATGTCAGCGCGGATACGGATCTGAGAATCGCCGACCATTGAAAATAATCGAGACTGCCGCCGATCGGTTCGTTCGGGGGCAACAGGACGTGGTATTTGACGTCCAGAATGCGGGCGGTCGAATCGGCGCGCTCCAGGCAGACCCCGAGGCGGGAGAACCAGTAGGCGTCGTTGCGCAGCATGGTTCGGTAGGCGGATCCGTCGAATGCCAGGGAAACCCGCTCGACCCAGGCAAGGAAATCCGTGAGCGAAGCGTCCGTGCGCGGCATCTTGATGGAGCGCTTCAGATCGTGCCAGGCATCGTTGATGGCTTCCCACATTTCGATTGTAAGCGCCGTTCGCACGGCGCGGGCATTGCTGCGCGCGATGGCGAAACAGTTCCAGATGCTGGACGGATTGGCCTCCGAAAACGCAAGAAATTCAACGACATTGGTGCGATTGGCGACGTCGTAGTGCTGGTAGAAGATGTCCAGGGCCCCAGTCGAGGCGACGGCCGATTCCCATTCGTTTGTGGAGCGCCCGTAATGGACCGGCAACGCGGAAAGGCGCTGGGCGGTCCCGATTATGCGGGCCGTGTTGTCGGCGCGCTCGACGTAACGCGAAAGCCAGTAAAGATTGTCCGCTGTCCTGCTCAGCATCGCCTACGCCTCCGGCCCGTCTTCGTCGAGGCCATCGACCACCCAGGTATCCTTGGTGCCGCCGCCCTGGCTTGAATTGACCACCAGCGATCCTTCCTTGAGCGCCACCCGGGTCAGGCCGCCGGGCACCGCCTTGATGCCGTCAGGCCCCGACAGCACGAACGGCCTCAGATCCACGTGCCGCGGCGCCACACCCTCTGCAACGAAGGTCGGGCAAGTGGACAGGGCAAGGGTCGGCTGGGCGATGAAGTCGTGCGGGTTGGCACGCAATTTATGGGCAAATTCCTCGCGGGTCCGGGCGTCCGACTTCGGTCCGACGAGCATGCCGTACCCGCCCGAACCGGACACCTCCTTGACGACCAGGTCGGGAAGATTGTCGAGGGCGTAGGCGAGGGCATCCGGCTCCCGGCAGCGCCAGGTCGGTACGTTCTTCAGGATCGGCTCTTCGCCCAGGTAAAACCGGATGATGTCGGGCATGTACGTATAGACCGCCTTGTCGTCGGCGACGCCGGTGCCGACCGCATTGGCGAGCGTCACGTTGCCGGCGCGGTAGGCGCTCATCAGTCCGGGCACGCCAAGGCTCGAATCCGGGCGAAACGCCAGCGGATCGAGAAAATCATCGTCGACCCGGCGGTAGATCACATCGACCCGCTTCGGCCCCTCGGTGGTGCGCATGTAGACGATGTTGTCGCGCACCAGAAGATCGCGGCCCTCGACCAGTTCGATGCCCATCTTGTCGGCCAGAAAGGAATGTTCGTAATAGGCGGAGTTGAACTGACCGGGTGTCAACAGAACCACATTGGGTTCGGAAGACGATGTGTGCGGCGCCGAGGACCGCAGGGTTGCCAGCAATTCATCGGGATAATTGTCGACCGGCGCAATCTGGTGTTCGGAAAACAGGTCCGGAAACAGCCGCATCATCACCTCACGGTTTTCCAGCATGTAGGAGACGCCGGACGGCGTGCGCGCATTGTCTTCCAGAACATAAAAGGTTTCGGAATCGACCCGGACCAGATCAATCCCGGCAATATGGACGTAAATGTCATGGGCGACCGGATTGCCGAGCATTTCCGGCCGATAATAGGGGTTCTGGTAAATCAGGTCGGCGGGAATAATCCCGGCCTTGATGATGTCGGCCTTGGAATAGATGTCCTTCAGGAACAGGTTCAGGGCCTCGACCCGCTGGTTAAGACCTTCCGTGACCCGCTGCCACTCTGTCCGGGTCAGCACCCGCGGGACGATATCGAAGGGTATCAGCCGCTCTTCGGCGTCGGCTTCTCCATAGACCGCAAACGTAATACCGATCCTGCGGAACAGATGTTCGGCTTCCGACTGGCGGAGCCTCAAAATGTCCTTGTCGGAGTTTTCCAGCCAGGGCTTTATGACCTTGTAGGCGGCGCGGCATTCATCGCCAGTGGCGTTCATTTCGTCAAAGGCGCGGATCTGTGAATTCATCAAGCCAACTTTTTACCAGACAGCATGCAAACTCTGCATGCTCCTGCATTAGTAAAACTCGTTATCCGGCTTCTGTCCAAGGAAAAGTGGCGCAACGCATGTTGCGTTCCATCCGCCCGGATCAAACGATAACAACTTGCGTCTTCCAGGACGCAGACGGCCTCGTTCCGTGGTCATTTCGACTGATTTTCTGTCTTGGCGAAGGTCACGCCAAGTGCCTTTTCATAGACCTTGAGCATCGCGCTCTTGGGTTCATCGCCATAGCCGGCGCTGATTGCCGCCTGATAGGTTGAAATCATCGCGTTGACTACCGGCAGGCTGGCCCGGGTTTCGATCCCCATGTTCTGGATGTTGACGATGTCCTTGTAGGCATCGTTCATCGCAAAATCCGTGTCGAACCGGCGCTCCAGCATTCGCGGTACGAAATAGTCAGACGCGAAGCTGCGGGAGCTCGCCGATGTCACGAGCCTCCCGACTTGCTCCGGATCCAGCCCGACGGCAACCGCCAGCGGCAGGACTTCGCAGAGCCCGGCGATGTTGATGTTGTAGATGATGTTGTTGATGGCCTTCATGGCCTGGCCGCACCCGAGCGGACCGCTGTGGATGGTTTCGCTGGCAAACGGTTCGAGCAATGGCTTTGCTTCTGCAAACGCTTCTTCCGTGCCGCCGAACATGACGGTCAACGTGCCCTCGACGGCGCGAAACGGCATGCCGGAGACCGGACAGTCCCAATAGGCAATTCCGTGTTCGCTGGCTTCGGCGGCAATTGCGATGGCATCTGTGCGGTCAAGTGTCGTGGTGTCGACAATCGTCATCACGCGCCGTCCGGCGTCCGATTTCACCAGGCCGTCAGGTCCGAAGATTACCGACCGGACCTGCGGTGCGGCAGGCAGGCACAAAAGCACGACATCACACCGTTTGGCGATTTCCGCCGGGCTGGCGCATGCAATCGCGCCCGCCTCGGTCAGGGGCGCGACGGCTTCGGGCAGCGGATCAAAGACATATAGGATGTCGCGGGACTTGATCAGGTTCCTGGCCATGCCACTGCCCATGCGCCCCAATCCGATGAATCCCAAATTTTTCGACGTCATGGACGCGCTCCGTTGGTTCTGTTTACCGGCTGTCGGCAAGGATCATGTCGGACGCCCTTTCCGCGATCATGATGATCGCTGCATTGGTATTGCCCGAAATCAGTCGCGGCATCACCGATCCATCCGCAACCCGCAATCCGTCGACGCCTCTTACCTTGAGGTCCGGTGTGACGACGGCGCTTTCCTCCGGCCCCATCGCACAGGTGCTGACGGGATGATAAATCGTGGTGCCCGAACGACGGCAATAGGCGAGAAGCTCATCGTCGCTCGCAACCTCCGGTCCCGGTTCCACCTCGCGGGCCAGATAGGGACGCATCGGAGCGGCCTGCATGATTGCGCGCAAGCGCTTCAGGCCTTCGACATTGGTCTGGCGGTCGGCCTCGGTCGACAGGTAATTCACCTTGATGGCCGGATGGGTGAGCGGGTCGGGCGAGGCGATGTGTATGCTGCCGCGGCTTTCGGGTCGGAGCTGGCAGATCGAGGCGCTGAAGCCTGAAAACCGGTGCAGGGCCTGGCCCATCTTGTCGGCGCTGAAGGGAACGAAGTGGACCTGAATGTCCGGCGTTGCCAGTTCCGGCCGGGTCTTGAAGAATACGCCGACAAACCCGGCACTGATCGCCAGTGCTCCGCGGCGCCGGAACAGATAGTCGGCGCCCATGCCGACACGGCGCAGGATGTTATTGTACTGGTCGTTGATCGTGCCGACACCCCGGGCCTCGAGAACCAGGCGAACCTGATAATGGTCCTGCAGATTTTCACCGACCATCGGCCGGTCGCAGACAATCGGGATGTTGTTGGCGGACAGACGTTCCGCATCGCCTATTCCCGACAGTTCCAGCACCTGGGGCGAATTGATCGCGCCGCCGCACAGGATTATCTCGCCGTTGGCCGAAGCCCGCTGGGTGGCCCCCGCGCGCCGGTATTCGACACCGCAGGCGCGGTTTTGATCGAAGAGGATCCGTTCGACATGGGCTTCGGTCTCGACCCTGAGGTTCTGCCGTGAACGCGCCGGTTTCAGATAGGCCGTCGCCGTGCTGCATCGCACACCGTTTCGCGACGTGGTGTTGTAGTAGCCGATGCCTTCCTGACTTGCACCGTTGAAATCCCGGTTTTCCGGCAGGCCGGTGGCAACACCGGCTGCAATGAACGCGTCGCCCAGCTTGTGTTTGAACCGCTGGTTGGCGACCGCGAGCGGACCGCCGGCGCCGTGATAATCGTCGGCGCCGTTCTCATTGTCTTCGGCGCGCAGAAAATAGGGCAGAACATCTTCCCAACTCCAGCCGGGATTGCCCAACTGCCGCCAGAGATCGAAATCCTCGCGCTGTCCGCGTATGTAAATCAAGCCGTTGATCGAACTGGAGCCGCCGAGCACTTTTCCGCGCGGCTGGAAGATTCGCCGACCGTCGAGTTCGGGTTCGGGCTCGGTTTCGTACATCCAGTTGGCACGGGGGTTGGTAAACAGGCGCGCATATCCGAGCGGAATGTGAATCCAGGGATTGCGATCGGCCGGTCCTGCTTCCAGGAGCAGAACCTTGTGGCGCCCATCGGCCGAAAGCCGGTTGGCCAGCACACATCCGGCCGAACCGGCGCCGACGATGATGTAATCATAATCGCCGGTCATCAGGCTGAAAACATTTTGGGGACTGAGGCCGCTGCGGGCGTCATGGTGCAAACTCCGTTGCGGATCCGTCTACGCTTTCGCCAACAATAGACGCTGCATTCGGCAAGATCCACGGTTTGATTTCGGGTGAGGCCGGATGGTAATGCAGGGCATCATCCGGTTCCTTGAGCCAGGCATTGCCTGCAATCCCGTTCGTTGTTCTAATCGATCCGCAGAACCGTTCCGGTGAATTCCGGGAGCGGTGGGACATAGTCGATAGGGAGGACGGGCATGTCGACGGAGCTCACAACAAAGCCGAAACAAAGTGCTGCGAGTTTTTTGAATTTCGAGTGCGCACTCGACTTGAATTCCCTTGAGGCCGATATCGCGATTCTCGGCATTCCCCATGGCGATCCGTATACGATTGACGAAGTCGCCAACGACCAGTCGAGGGCGCCACATGCCGTGCGCCAGGCCAGTCTTGTGGCCTGCAAGTCTCTTGAACGATGGGATTTCGATCTCGGCGGAACATTGTTTGACGGCAAGGCGATCCGCGCGGTCGATTGCGGCGACGTCCTCGCCGACCCGCGTGACCTTACGCAGCAATCGCGGAATGCCGAAGCGGCCGTGCGTTGCATACGGGCGGGCGGAGCGCTCCCGATCATAATCGGGGGAGACCACGGCATACCCGTGCCGGTGCTGCGGGCATATGGGGCGGAGGGGCCGATCATTGTCGTTCAGATTGACGCTCATCTCGACTGGGTCGATCACAAGAGCGGTGTCAGGGAGGGCTATTCCAGTCCGATGCGCCGAGCGTCCGAGATGGCGCATGTGACCGAACTTTTCCAGATCGGGTTGCGCAACCAGGGCAGCGCCACGGCCGCCGAAGTCGAGGCGGCAATTGCCTACGGCGCCAACCTGATAACGGCTGAAGAGCTTCACGACGGGGGTGCGCAGGCGGTTCTCGACCGCATTCCCGACGACGCGAAATATTATATCACCATTGATGCCGACGGGCTGGATCCCTCAGTCATGCCTGCGGTGGCCGGGCCGGCGCCGGGCGGCGTGACCTACCTTCAGGCCTGTAAACTGATCCGTGGTCTAGTCGGGAAAGGCGAGGTTGTGGGGATGGATATTGTGGAGATCACACCGAGCCGCGACGTGAATGACATAAGTTCGATAACCGCCTCGCGGCTGATGCTGAACCTGATCGGAGCTGCCGTCCGGGCCGGCTATTTCGATTGAAACGGGCCAGGTCAGATCAGTTCCAGAGCCCGAAAACTTGCATGTCCGTCGCGGGCGACAATGATGTGGTCGTGGACCGTAATCCCGAGCGGTTCGGCGATGTCGACGATCTGCTTCGTCATGGTGATATCGGCACGGGACGGGGTTGGGTCGCCTGACGGGTGGTTGTGCACGAGAATGATCGCGGATGCGGAGACTTCCAGACATCGCTTGACGATCTCGCGCGGATAGACCGGGGTGTGATCGATTGTTCCGGACTGCTGGACCTCATCGGCGATGAGGGCGTTCTTCTTGTCAAGAAACAGGATGCGGAACTCTTCGACCGTCGCATAGGCCATGGCAGCGCGGCAATAATCGATAACGGCCGACCATGAGGACAGGATTGTCCGGTCGCGGATGGCTTCGCGGGAAAACCGTTTGGCCATGGCAAGGGCCAGTTTCAGATCGTCGACGATGGCGTCCCCGACACCCTTGACTTCCTTGAGGCGGTGATCCGGAGCGGACAGGACTTCTGAAAACGTGCCGAACTTTTGCAGAAGCGCCTTGGCGATCGGCTTCGTGTCGCCGCGCCGGATTGTCCGGAACAGGAACATTTCCAGCAATTCATAATCTGCAAGGGCATCGGCACCCGCTTCGCGGAATCTTGCCCGCAACCGTTCGCGATGGCCGTGATAATGGGGGATATTGCCCGAATCGTCTTTCAAACCGCGCATCGCACCTCGTGACCGGGCCGGTCGGGCCCGGTTCCGGAAAAGGCCTATGAGAATCCGGGTTTGTCCCGCCCGCCCGGCGATTGTGTAAAGATCTGGTTGCCGGTTTCAGTGATGCCGATGGAATGTTCGAATTGCGCCGAAAGAGAGCGGTCCCGCGTGACAGCGGTCCAGCCGTCAGAGAGGATCTTTACATGCGGCCGACCGAGATTGACCATCGGTTCAATGGTGAAGATCATGCCGGGTTTCAGTTCGATGCCTTCCCCGGGGCGGCCATAATGCAGGATGTTCGGGGAATCATGGAACAGTTGACCGACGCCGTGGCCGCAAAAGTCGCGAACAACGCTGCAGCGTTCCGATTCGACGTAGGTCTGAATGGCGGCACCGATATCGCCGGTGGTTGCGCCGGGCTGTGCCGCCTCCACACCGCGCATCAGCGAATTGTACGTGACCTCGATCAGGCGCTCGGCCGCGCGTTTCAGAGGACCGACGGGATACATGCGACTGGAATCGCCGTGCCAGCCATTGTGAATGAACGTCACATCGATGTTCACGATATCACCGGCGCGAAGCGGTTTGTCGTTCGGGATACCGTGACAGACGACGTGGTTGATCGACGTGCAGCAGGATTTCAGATATCCGCGATAATTCAGGGTCGCGGGCACCACATTGTGATGCATGGCAAAGGCGTGAACGTGATCGTTGATTTCAGCGGTCGTCGTGCCGGGCTTGACGATATCGCAAAGTTCGTCCAAGCAACGCGCCGCGAGTTGACCCGCAAATTGCATCTCCGCGAAATCGTCACGGTCATAAAGGCGAATGGCGCCGGTGTTTCTTGCGGGGGCTTCGGCGGCGTCGACGTAAGTTACCATGAGGTTCACCACGATCCGGTTGGGATCTCTATGGACAGGCCGGTCTCGTCAAGCGCGACCGGCGGTTTCAAGTGTGATATCCGGTGATACCGAATGTCGGGCGTAAAATAAACACAAAAGCGACAGCACGCAGCGTGTCCTGCCTTCCGCAAGGCCGCCAGGTGCCGGGACTGACTATATGAGATGGTGTTGAAGATGACACAGTCCAACAACAATGTCGAAGCCGTGTCCGAATTCGGCACCTATCGCCCGGCGTGGTTCCATCGCAAGGTCATGGAGATAACCAAGTCCATGCCCGATACGTGGTTTGGTCGGCGGATGGCGTTCATTGTGCGCCGTTTCGGCCTGATGACGCTGAACGGACCGCTCGACGTCCGGTTGTTCGACCATGATCTGCGGCTTTATCCGTTTCGGAATGTGTGCGAACGACGCGCCCTTTTCACACCGCAATATTTCGATGAGACCGAACGGACCTTGCTCGCCGAGCGACTGCCGGAAAATCCGGTCTTTGTCGATATCGGCGCCAATGTCGGCCTCTATTCCTTCTTCATTGCAGGCGCGGCGACCGGCAAACCGACGATCCTGGCCATCGAACCGCAAGCGGACATTCTCGACCGGCTGAAAACCAATATGGGCTTCAATCCGGATCGCGGTATCAGGACGCTGGATTGTGCCGTCGGCGGGGAGAACGGCGAAATGACCCTGTTCGTCGATCGGGGCAATCAGGGCGAATCCAGCGTCAAGATGATCGGCGACGCCGGCAGTGAAACCGCGACCCGGGTTCCGACAAAGACCCTGATGGCAATCCTTGAGGACGAGGAGATCGACCATGTCGACGCCTTGAAGATCGATGTCGAAGGAGCCGAAGACATAATCCTGTTTCCGTTCTTTGACGCGGCGCCGGAGACGTTGCATCCGCGAATGATCGTATTGGAGCGGTCGGACGACGCCTGGCACGGAGATCTGCGAGGCCTGTTAAATGCCCAGAACTATCGGCTTGTGGCAGAGACGCGGTTGAATTTGGTTTTTGAAAAGACATAGAGATCCTTTGGATTTCCCCCCATGCCGACAGTGACATTTCGCCCGGCGGGCTCATTCGGATCTCCTTGGGACTCTCAAAAAGTCTGATGGTCGATATCTCGTGTGGAAAGATTGAATGCAGAAAATTCCGAGCCTGAATACCGACCGTCTCCTGCTTCGTGCGCCCGAGGACCGTGACGTAGACGCCTATGCGGAATTCTATGCGGATGCGGAAGCGTCACACTTTTATGGCGGCCCCAAAACCGTGAATGAAGCATGGAATAGGCTCGCACGGGATTTGGGACATTGGCATTTGCGAGGCTACGGGACCTGGACGCTCGAAAGCAAAGCGGATGGAAGAATTGTCGGAGGGTGCGGGCTACTGTGGCCAGGGGGATGGCCGAGATCTGAACTGACGTGGTGGATTGCAAGCTCGGCAAGGCGCATGGGATTTGCAAAAGAGGCGTCCAAAGCCGTCATCCGTTACGGGTACGACACGCTGGGTTGGGATCTTGTTCAAACCCACATGAACGACAAAAACACCGCCGCCAAAGCGCTCGTTTTGTCCTTGGGCGGTGTGCCAATCGCCCGTGAACAATTCCCCGACGGTCTCACGCGCGATGTCTACAGATTGCCGAGACCGTGATATTGGCGGCCGCGTCCACAGACCCTATTGCACCTACTGCAGATCCTTGATGGGAATGGCGCGATAGGCCCTGATTTCGTCTTCACTGACCGAACACGAATAAGCAAGCATCTCAACACCGGCCGCAGCCGCCTTGTCGAAGGCCTCGCCATAGGCCGGATCGATGTCGCGGGCCAGGGAAAACGCCTTGCCATCGTCGCGTTGGATCAGAAACACCATCACGGCGCGGTGTCCGTCGGCGATCATGTCAGACAATTCGCCCAAATGCTTGGCGCCGCGACTCGTGACGGAATCCGGAAACTCCACGAGGTCCGGTTCGCGCCGCAGGTGCACGTTCTTGACTTCCACGTAGCAGCGGCCCTTTTCCGGGTCGTCGAGGAGCAGGTCGATACGGGAATTCTTGCCGTATTTCACCTCGCGTTTCAGGTTTTCGTAGCCGGAAAGTTCGGTGATCGTGCCGTCGAGAACGGCCTCCTCGACGAGCAGGTTCGGATGTTGCGTGTTGATGCCGACAATGGTTCCATCGGCTTCGATCAGTTCGAATGTGTATTTCAGTTTGCGTTTGGGATTGTCGGATTCCGATACCCAGACCCGACTGCCCGGTTCCTTCAAGCCCAGCATTGAGCCGGGATTGGGACAATGGGCCTTGATGATTTCGCCGCTGTCCAGCGTGATGTCGGAGAGAAACCGCATGTATCGGCGCTGCAACCGACCGGAAAGAAGCGGAGCAGTGAACTTCATGGCCTGGAAACCCCGTGTGGCTGGTGCGCCCAAACGAACGCTGTGGCTGAGGCCGCTTTCCTACTCCACCTGCCGGTGCGCGACAATGGTTTCGGCGACCTGAATCAGGCCAAACCTGTCAGCACAGTGGTGCTTTTGGTCAATCATGGCTTTGGAAGCGGGATTGCGTGAAACAGAATTCACGCAATCCCGCTGAAACTTTTTGTTGCCCTGATCGTTTTCGTCCGATCTGAGGCACATCAAACAGTCCGGGTGTTAGTTCGGAACATATCGGTTAAGCGCCGCAGAGAGAATTCGATCCCGTTCGTAGATGTCGCGGCGGAATTGCATCTTTCCGTCCTTGTTGGTCCACGCCGTCAGATAAGTGATGTGTACCGGGACCGGATTGGTCAACTTGATAATGCGCTTGGTGTTGCCAGCGACGATCTCGTCGATCTTCTTTCGGGTCCAACCCTGTTTCGAAATCAGGATCTCGGCAAGGTCGAACGGGTTTTCCAACAGCAATTTGCCATCGCCAAAGGTGCGGCTGGCCCTTTCGAACAATGCTTTGGCCGGTGTATCGTGCAGGTTGATATTGAAATCGTTGGGAAATTCGAACTCGATCTGCCCAAGTTCGTTCTCCGGGCCCGGGTCCTGACGCAGGCGAAACGGAAAGTTGGTTTCGCTGTAATCGTTCCAGTCGATGGCGAACGGGCTGATCTCCGTGGCGCCGGAAAACACTCGGATGTTCCTTTGCGAGACCGTGTTGGCGTTCTTCTGCAGTTCCGGGAGGAACGTGGCGATTGCCTCCTCGCGCGGGATGGTCCAGAACGGATTGATGACCAGATAGGTCAGATCCCTTGAGAAGACCGGCGTCCGGGAAAATTTCTGCCCGACGATCAGCTTTGCCGTATGCAGCGTCTTCGCTCCCTGGACATATTTCATGTATTGATCGGCGAGATTGATGAAGATGTGCGGGCTGCCGAGATCGTCGACCATCCAACGCCGCCTCTCCATATTCAGTTCGATCTGGCGGACGCGGTCGGCGGCGCTGACATTCATGTCGGCGATTGTCGAAGGTCCGATCACACCATCGGGATTGGCACCATAGCGTTGTTGAAACGATTTCACCGCGTCGACCAGGGCGCCGTCGTAGGCATTTCCCTCATGGGCTCCGGCTATCAAGTCTCCCGCCAGAACCAGACGGTCGCGAATTGCCGGAATCCGCTTGTCGGTCGCGCCCGGTCGCAGCGCCTTGCCGCGTCCAATGGCCTTCCAGCCTCCATTTGCAGCCATCTTCCGGAATTGCGCCAGCTTGAACCTGAGGCGCACGTAGTTCGGCGTGTTGGGCGCATAAGATTTCGCAAACAGCCGAATATCCGGCGCGCCCCGCGCGCCCTCCAGAATGACACGAGTATTGGGCGGGTCGGGAAAGACGAACAATTCCTGGTTGATCTTGTTGGGTTCCGTGCGGCCGGCGCTCAGATGTCCGGCATAAAGAATCAGGGCCTTGGACAGGGCCAGTTCCAATTCCGCCTTTCCTTCCAGATCGGTGGCCTGCATCATCACGCGCAATTGCGAAACACCGTAATCCTCCGGGTAAAGCGCATCCTCATGGCTGCTTTCGAGGGTTTCGAGCAACATTTCGGCCTTGCGGTTCGGCCCGTCCATCGTCACCCACAGCGGAGCGAAAGCATTGTCCTCATAGTGGATGAACAGATCTATCAGCTTTTCGTCTCCCCGTTCGCCGAGACCGGAGGCGTCGTCGTGCTCGATCGAAATCAGGATCGCTTCCCTTAAGACATCGACCTCCTGGGCCGCTGTCTTGGGGGCCTGCGCAAACGAAAACGCGGTTATCAGGACGAGTTGAGGGATCGAAAGGATCCGAAGGAATTGTCGTGCGGCAATTCGGTTCATGAGGGGCTCCCGGTATTTTTCCCGCGTGACGTTGCCCATACAATCGCCACGATTGAACGCCAAAGATGTCGCATGCAGGCGAAATTAGGTCAATTGGCGTTGCCGTCAATTGATCAGACCGGCAAAGGGTCTGCCAGGCAAATCCGCTGAAGCCGGAACTAGAGCTGGCCGTATTGTGGGAACACTGGGGAACGGCCCGAGTAATACGTATAATTTGCAGAAAATCACTACCCTGGAAATCAGTTGCGAAATTACGAGCGACAATTCCCATGAAAAGCAACCTTGCGTGTTTTGCTTTGTAAAAATTCCTCCTAATGGTGCATTTTCAATGGCCAATTGGATTTTCGTGATCTACGATGATTGCGAGAACCTTCGGTCACTGTGAAGATGATTCACGGTCGATCGCCTGCCTGGGAGGTCATTGATGTCGAATATCGCCGGCAAAGCTTACGCCATGAACGTAATCACGCCGATGAATCCACTGATTACATGGATCAATCGATTGCTGTTCATGGGTGCACGTGGGTTGCCGGGAAATCTCGGAGGGCTTTTGGGGTTGTCCCTCATCCATTTTGCCCGCTGGATCATCGTCAAACGCGATCAATGGCCGGATCCGGACAATTCCGGAAAGAAACAGGATCTGCAAAACGACTACATGGTCTTTTGCTCAAACTTCAACGGCACATGGGACCAGTATATCGACGCCTTTTCCGATGGGATTCCGGACGGGCTGGACCTGTTCTGGTTTTCAAGCACCAAATACCCGAACTCGATCCCGATTACTCCGTTCAAGAATTACATTACCCATAATCAGATCGACACGGATTATTACTACAATTCAACGCCGGGCTCGGCGCAACGCGATGTGAAATGCGCGTTGAAGGTCTACGTCGCCCTGCAGGATCTGGCGGAAAGACACAAGACGCAAACCCCGGAGGAGTTTGCCAGGACCTACCGCGAAAGCATGTTCAAAATTCAAAATTGCCTCGGCGATCCGGGTTACGGACCGGTTGCAAGCCTGGATACCGAGCGCGCCGACGAAAATCGCAGATCCTTTATTGCCCGCATCTGGTCGGACAAAACCTGAAATCTTCCAACGCAGAGCGCAGATCGCGCGACCGAAGGAGCAATCAATGCCTAATTTCGATGCGGGCAGTTATTTCCTGACAATCCTTGCGCCGGTCCGACAGGGCGTCGTGCCCTCCGATTTTGGTGCGGGCAAGGGAAGTTGGGATGAACGCATGCGTTCGGCTGCGGCCAGCGAAGCTTCGGAAACAGGCGTTCCGCTTGAACCGGAGACCGATATTGTCTGGTCTCAGCGGTTGCGCATGGTTCTGGCGACGCTGCCGACGGCACTGCAATCCCCGGCCACCGAGCGGATCGGGGTGCAAAGCCCATTTGCACGCAACATGCGGACACACCTGTGCCGCCTCGTTGTCATTGACGATGTCGTCTACAACGGGCGGGTCGGTTCGAAACCCATAATCGGCCGGGGGGGAGACCCCCTGGTGCCGCAGAAGGTGGATTCGCTTAACTCCCCCTATCTCCTGTTTGTGAGCGATTTCGATGCGGTCGTCGAAGACGGGGCCGAACTGCCGACAACCCTGAGCGAGGCGGAACAGGATGCCGTCAGAGACGATTATCTCAAACGTTTGTGGGAGACTGCCGAAGACGAGATGCGGGCCATTTTCGAAAATTGCGTCGGATTTGAGTCCGTAACGTCAGTTGCGGATTTTGTGAGTTACATGAAACGGTGCCAGGTCGAAACCACCATGCCGTTTCATGATTACTGGATCGAACCGCCGGCCCTTAAATCGCTGCCGCTCACGTTTTTGAAATGGATGGCGCTGTTGCCGCTTGCGGTCTTCGCACTGGCTTTTGCCGTCTGGTTTCTGGGCTCTGCTGCCAACGTGGTCTTCAATCTCGACTGGAACCTGGAACAGGCGTTCTGGATTGCAGTTGTGGCTTTCCTCGTTTCCATTGTCGCCCTTGCCGTCGCCTATGTCTGGGCCATGCGGCAGGGCGAGCAGCCAATGCCACCGCCAAAACACGGTGATCTGCCATCGGTGTTGAAGTCCCTTTACCTGCAACAGATGTTCGCCGATTTCGCGATCGCAAATCAGGGGGCGAGCGATGAGGAACTGCACACTGCGTTCGGCGCTTTCGTTCGGGATCACAGGCCCGGCGACAAGACCGCGCCGACGCAGAAGCCCGGATATATCAGTGCGCGCTTTCCCGGCGCCGTCCAAGAATAGAGGCAGCGGTCATGACCAGAACTCTCGAGCTTGCCGACATCCAGGGCAACATCGTTCGTGCCTATGGCAAGAACAATTATCCCAAAGCCCGCTATTTCTTTCTGCATATCGACGAGGCGGCCGCCGGGCGCAGATTTGTCGATGCCGTCCGACACCGTGTCACCACCGCCGGACGCTGGGACAAGGATCCGAAAAAACTCGGAAAGCCCGGCGGCGCTCCGCTTGTGACCCTCAACATCGCATTCACGTTCTATGGTCTGCTTGCCTTGAAACTGTCGACAAAGACACTGCAGGCCATGCCGGCGGAATTTATCGACGGGATGAAGCAGCGCGCCTTTATCCTCGGCGACAGCAATCTGGAATTGCCGAAGGAGGACATGAACGAATCCTACGGCTCCTATGGTGATTACCGACGGCGTGGCCTGGAAAGTCTGCCGGTCGAGGAGCCGTCATGGGATGACAAGTGGGATCCGATCTGGAAGGACAATGTCGCGCTCAGCGACAGCGCCGTTCATATCTGGATGTCCATGAATGCCCGGGTCAAACCCTTCACCGACGAGCCGGTCGAGGATCTTGAAAACCAGACGCAATGGCTGCGAGACTTGTGCGCCGAGGTCGGCGGTGTCCGCATATTGACCACGAACGGACGGGACGGCGACCAGGAATATCAGGCTGCGACCGCGATTTTCACGGAGATCGACGGGATTGGCAAAATCCCGACTCCGCAAGAGCATTTCGGATTCGCCGACGGGATCGGCGATCCGATCTTTGAGGGGCAGTTGCGGCCCGAAGAGGAAGCGAAAGCGGTGATTGGCCGTGGCAAGTGGATGTCGCCCGAAACCGGGTGGCAGCCATTGGCGACGGGCGAATTTATCCTCGGACATCCGGATGAAAGCCAGGAGCTTCCGCCGGTCGCGGCACCCGATGAATTCACCCGCAATGGTTCGTTCATGGTCTATCGCAAACTGCATGAAAACGTCGGAAGCTTTCGCTCCTATTTCGCTTCCGAAGCCGAAAAATTTGCCAAGGTGATGAATATCTCCGTCGAACAGGCCGAGGTGACATTGCAGGCAAAAGCCGTCGGGCGCTGGCCGGACGGGGTGCCCCTGGCAAAACATCCGACCTATGAGGGCTGGCAGGCCTTTCGCGACGAGATCGGCCTGAGTGCGGCGGATCCGGTGGAAGCCGGCAAGGCGATGCTGCGCTACCGGGCCTCGGCCGATATCATCGACTTCAAGTATGGCGATGACATTCAGGGCTACAAATGCCCGAATGGCGCCCACTTGCGGCGGATGAACACCCGGGACTACCTCGATCCCCTGAACGATCCCGATGGCAAGAATCCCAATGCCAAAACCCAGTTGAACAAACGCAGGCGGATCCTGCGTCGCGGCCTGCCCTACGGGCCATCGCAACTTGGTGCTGGAAACGACGATACCGAACAGGGGATCGCGTTCATGGTGATCTGCGCCAATATTTTCCGACAGTTCGAATTCGTTCAGCAACAATGGATCCAGTACGGGCTGGATTTCAATCAGGGCAACAATACCTGCCCGATGCTCGGCAATCATTCGGTCCATAAACGCTATACGATCCCGTCCGATCCGGCGTCGGGCAAGCCGCCCTACATCTGCGACAACCTTCCGCAATTCGTCGAGACCCGGGGCGGGGACTATTTCTTCATCCCCAGCCTGACCGCCCTGCGCATGCTCGCCATGGGAATCGTCGATCCGACCTGAACGACCGCCACGTGCCGTATTTTCGCAACCGCGGGGAGGGCGGCGACAGGAGACAATGATGAAGAGCATCTTGAATCTGATCACGGCCCCGCTCTCGATCCTTTTCAACTGGTGGAACGGCCTGTGGAGCCTGCTGAAGCTGATCGGCATCGGATTGTCGGCTTTGTTCGGCGGCGGGGGCAGTGTCAAGACCCGGTTGCTTGCCAGGGTGAAGGCGCCTGCGGGGCAACGGCTCGTGTTGGCGGTCCTGCGCGCATTTCTGCCCAACATCGTGCTGTCCGCGTCGCTGGTGAAGGCGTACCGGAATTCCGGAACCGCCATCGTCACGCGGCGCGAGGACGTTCTCGATGTGCTCAACCGCAACGACGATTTTGAAGTCGTCTACGAAAGCCGGATGCGCAAGATCACAGCCGGCGAAAACTTCTTTCTGGGCATGCAGCCGGGGTGGCCCTACACACGGGACACGTCGGCGATGAGACTGGCGGCGCGCATGAGCGATGTCCCGGACATTGTGCTGCCGCGGGCGCAGGCATTTGCCGATGAATGTGTCGCGGCCCGATCCGCACTGGCACCCGGGCAGGGCACCGGCTCGATCGATCTGCCGCAGCACCTGACCCAGCGGGTGCCGAGTGATATGGTCGGTCATTATTTCGGCACGCCGGGCCCCTCGGAACCGGACATGATCTCGTGGACCACGATCATGTTCTGGTACCTGTTCGTCGACCTCGGCGCCGATCCGGAAATCGAGAAACGCGCAATGGCGGCGGCGGACGCGGCCAGGACCTATCTGGACCAGGCGATAGCCGAACGAAAGGCCAGCCCGAACGACAACCAAGATATTCTCAATCGGTGCCTTGCGCTGCAAGCTGCGGGAACACCGGGAATGGATGACCTTGGGATCCGGAACAACATTATCGGCTTGTTGATCGGTGCGATCCCGACGATTTCGAAAGCCTCGGTGCTTGCAGTCGATGAATTGTTGCGGCGTCCGGAGGCTCTGGAGGGAGCGCAGAATGCGGCGCGTGCCGACGATGACGCTCTTCTGGCGCAATATGTCTGGGAGGCGCTGCGCTTCAATCCGCATCAGCCGCTGATTTACCGTCGCGCAACAAGAGATGCGGTGATCGCACCGTCGACCCTGCGCCGCAGATCGATTCCCAAGGACAGCATGGTCATGGCGATTTCCCTGTCGGCGACGTTCGACACATTGGATATTCCGGGCGCCAACGAATTTCGTATCGATCGGACATCGGAAACCTACATGACCTGGGGCTACGGCATGCACAATTGTTTCGGTGCGACCATAAACAGCGCGGTGATCCCGGCAATCCTCAAGCCGGTCTTGAAGCTGAAGAATTTGCGACGGGCCCCCGGTGCTGACGGTCAGATCGACGGTGCAACGCCATTTCCGCAACATATGGTGCTCCATTTCGATCCGTCGTAGCAAGGAGCGTCCTTTCCCTGATCTTCGACACTGTGGACTTGGCCCTCTGGCGTAATCCACAAACACGGGATACGTGAACCGGTTCCATTGATTTTCTGATCCAGGATCACGATCTGTGACTCCATCGTTTTCAGGTCAAACAGGAAACCATGCGTCGGCTGTTGTTCATTCTGTTTCTCGGTGCTGGCGGCCTGGCCTTGGCTGCCGCGGGCGGGTATTTTTATTTCATGACCTTTCATCCCGACGAAACAAGGTTTCCTGTTCGCGGTATCGACGTATCCCATCACCAGGGAGTTATCGACTGGCAGAAGGTGGCGAACGCCGGCATCGTGTTCGTCTATATGAAAGCGACCGAGGGCGGCGACTTCAGCGATCGTCAGTTTCAGCGCAACTGGCGAGAGGCCGATTTGGCCGGGCTGCGCCGGGGCGCCTACCATTTCTTCACCTTCTGCCGGCCGGGCGTTGACCAGGCGGCGCATTTCATTCAAACGGTTCCCGCCGATCCGGATATGCTCCCTCCGGCGGTTGATCTGGAATTTGGCGGCAATTGCCCGGAGGGCGCCGGGCGCCTCGATATCGAGACGGAGTTGGCGGCATTTCTGGACATTATCCAGGCTCATTACGGGCGCAAGGCCCTGCTCTACGCGACGCCTGAGTTTTATGAAGCCCATATGGCCGGCAAGCCGGTGGAGAATCCCCTATGGCTTCGCAGCATTCTGTTTGAGCCGGGCTATAACGAGCACCCCTGGACGCTCTGGCAATATCACAATCGCGGACAGGTTGCCGGGATCAAGGGGCCGGTCGACCACAACGTGTTTGCCGGATCGTTTCGGGACTTCAACCGTCCGTGGTGAGATCGTCGATGTCGACGACTACGACCGGGGAGGAGGGCCAAGCAGGATTGCCGCAGATTTCGTCGACGGCACATTTTCAAGGATCACCTTGACAACCATGGTCAGGGGAACGCTCAGCAACATTCCAACGGGGCCAAGCAGCCAACCCCAAAACACCAGCGACATGATGACAACGAGTGGCGAAATGCCGAGATTATTGCCCATGAATCGTGGTTCGATGACGTTTGAAACACCAACATTAATCGCCACATATCCAATTGCGGCGATACCCGCCATTGCCGGGCCAAACAGGATGAACCCGAGCAGCACACCGGGTATCGCGGCAACAAACGAGCCTACATTCGGGACAAAGTTCAGAAAAAACGCCAGCAAGCCCATAAACAAGGCATTGTCGATGCCGAGGCCCCACAGCCAAAGCGTGACCAGGGCACCGGTCAAGAGGCTCATGACCGACTTTAACGAAACATATCGGCGGACGTCGTGAATGTTCTTTTCAAGAGCAGCGAGGTTTTCCTCGGACAGGCCTTCCATGGCAACCAGCTTCTGGTGAAGGCCGTTTGCTTCAACGAGCATGAAGGCTGTGATGATAAAAATTATGAAGGTCATGCCGAGCATGCCGCTCAATGCTCTCGCAATTCGACCGGCATAGGACATTGCAAATTGTGGATCGAGGGTGTCGGCGAACAATTCACTCGGCGCGTCGACACCCTTTGATTCCAGCCAGAGCCAGATTGCGTCGATCTGGGTTTTCAGGTTGGTTTCATAAACGGGCAGGTTGGATGTGAACTGATCCAGAGACGTTCGCAGGACGGTGACGGTAACCAATCCGATGACACCGAGACCGAGGACCATCACAGCCATGGCGACCGTCGCAGGCAGGCCGGCACGCTTCATGTTGAGGAATGCAGGAGCGGTCAGAACCGCCAGAAATACTGCCAGCAGGAACGGCACGACGAGTGTCGCCGCAACCTTGATCCCGGCCAGGATAACGACGAGAGAGGCGGTTATGATCAGTGCACGTAACATGGTTGATAAAGATAGTGATTGCGCGGGGTCCTGACCAGTGACGTTGCATGTCACTTGCTCAGAATCCGCTCAGGGTGGGAAGATCGGTTCTCCGCAAATCACTGTGCAGAGGTAAGAGGCATTTGCGCTTCAGTGTGCCTGAAAGATTCTGATCGCGGCTTTGAATTCAAATCGGTATACCGGCACGATTCGTCCTGTATGTCGAAGAGGCCATGCTGTCATGAAACTCGATCCATTTTATCCCGTTGTTGACAGTTCCGAGTGGATCGAGCGGCTGGTGCCGCTTGGCGTGAAGCTGGTGCAATTGCGCATGAAAGATGTCGATTCCGGAAAGGTTCGCCAACAGATCCGGGTCGCAAAAGCGGTCTGCGAAAAACATGACTGCGTTCTGGTCATCAACGATTATTGGCAATTGGCAATTGCGGAAGGATGCGAGTGGCTGCATCTCGGACAGGAAGATCTTGTCACGGCGGATATTGCGGCCATACGCGCGGCAGGCGTCAAACTGGGATTGTCGTCACACGATCACCGCGAACTGGAAACTGCGCTTGCAAACAATCCCGATTACCTTGCTCTCGGTCCGATTTACGCGACGATTTCGAAGCAGATGCACTGGAAACCACAGGGATTGGAGCGCCTGCGGGAGTGGAAGGCTCGCATCGCCCCGTTGCCCCTTGTCGCGATTGGCGGACTTGGTATCGATCGCCTGTCCGGCGTTTTCGAAGCGGGTGCCGACAGCGCCGCTGTCGTTACCGACATCACGCTTAACGCGGATCCGGAAGCCCGGACCCGCGAATGGATCGAAAAAACCGCAGCATGGCGCTCATAGGGGCCGCTTCGTCAGCTTGCTTCGCTTTTTCCGCCAGGTGTCTCCCGCAGCCACACTATTGAGTTGACGGCTTCGCGCCAGGCATTGTCGCTGGTGGAAAAAACCCTGTCGCCGAAAAAACCGATCGGAAACCAGCCGCGACCGTCTTCGACGTCCCGTCTGAATTCCTCGAACCCGAATGTACCGTCTGGCCGCAGAAACAGATCGACACAGAGGTCGCCGTCTTGCGAATTCATCGACTTCATGACCTTGTTTTTGTGGGCGATTTTGATGGACCCCTTCAACCTGCAAGACGCGGAACCTGAGTCGATTGAAGGGGATGCAGGCAGGCGCGTCAATGAGGTTGCTTCCAATCGTATCGTTTCATGGTGTCGATAAACGTGCTCACCGTATTCCGCTGGGGCCGGTCCAGAACCGTTGCGATCTGGATCGAACGCACCACGTCGATGCCTTTGACCGGTCTGGTTGTGATGCCGCTGACGATAACGGAATTGCGTGGCAGGAAGGATACACCCATTCCATCGCGGACGGCTTGCTGGATCCAATCCTCGCGCTCTGAGCGCAGGACGACATCAACGACCATGTCATGGTCCCTGAGCTTGTTGAAGAACCCTTCGCGAAACTCGCAATGAAGCCGGTCGACATAGGTGCGGTCGTGCAGATCGCCGAGGAAAATCTCAGGTTTGACCGCAAGTGGATCGGCCGAACTCATGGCCAATTCAACCGGTTCCCTGACGATGGGCTCGACGAGCATTCCCTCCGGTATTTCGGCCGAACCGGCGATAAAGGCGCAGTCGAGGGCGCCGCTCAGCAGCAGTTCGAACATACGGTCGCCCCAGATATTGTGCAGGATCAACTCTGCGTCGTTACCGGCACGTCGCCAGCTTTCAAAGGCAGGGCTGAACAGGGCAGGGCCGATCGTACACATGATTCCAAGGTCGATATGGTCCATTTCGCCATCGATGAGATGACGGGCGGCAATCTGCGCAGCCTTGCGGCTTTGTTCGATCCTGGCGAAATGGATGCGCATGGACTGGCCAAGGTCGGTCAATTCGATCTGTCGGCCCGACCTTGTGAAAAGCGGAGCGCCAAGATCGGCTTCAAGCTTTTGGATTGCGACCGTCAGGGCCGGTTGCGAGACGGCGCAGGATTCGGCTGCCCGCGTGAAATTCAGGTGGTCGCACGCCGCCAGAAAATACCGGATCTGGTGAAATTCCATCGTAACACGGTCCTGGCCGTTTTGAGTGCTGCGGATAACCAGGCTGTGATGTCACGGCCGTCGATTTGGTTACCGTCCAAAGTTGATACCTGAACACGACCCGATCCCGGCCCGCCGATATTCGGCGCGAACCGTGTATTTCCTCGCCTATCGAATTTCACATCATAAACAGTGCCTATCAAAGTATTTCCAATCGGTATTGGTAATGGCGTTCAAGCAAACGCAAATTCTCGCCATGAACCCGTTAAGCAAGGAGACCCTGATGAAAATACACCTCGCTCTCGCCATGGCCGTTGGACTTGGATTTGGGGCTCAAGCGCAGATGGCCGTTGGAGCCGATATTGTTGAAGCCGAATTCACCGAACAGAACGAAGCGCTGCAACCGGTCGGATACCGCAAATGGGTATTTGTGGGGGCGCCTCTGACGCCGCATGCCCTGAATGGTGGCGCTGCACCGTTTCCGGAATATCACAATGTTTACGTGGAGCCGTCAGCTTTCGCGGAATATGAAAAGACGGGCCAATGGCCGCAAGGTACCCAGATCGCCAAGGAACTGGTATTAATCTATCAGAACGACAATGATGAAATTGGCGCCACTTCGGAAGTCTCCGGCCGCGGTTACCAGCAGGGTGAGTTTGCCGGGCTGGAATTGACCGTCAAGGACTCGAAACGGTTTCCGGACATGCCGGGAGGTTGGGCCTATTTTTCCTTCGGTCACAAAGCACCGCCTTATGCGGAAAAAGCTGCAGCGTTTCCAGCGGAAACCTGCAATGCGTGCCATGAAGCCAGCGCTGCCGAAGATTTTGTATTTTCCCAATTTTATCCGGTGATCAGAGCGGCCGGGAAGAAGTAACGACACCTGGTCAAGCAAATGCGTTTTTCGGCGCGAAAGGGATCTGAAGCACAAAAAAGGCGGGCGGACCATTCGGTCCGCCC
>Ga0207422_1002379_pt1 | contig 25232 bp, 21 predicted proteins | sample MarCyaLeptolynsp_FD_187757 | JGI IMG/M metagenome (GOLD analysis project Ga0207422, IMG submission 187757) | Marine cyanobacterial communities from Panama - species 1 Leptolyngbya sp. (SPAdes) | ecosystem: Environmental > Aquatic > Marine > Unclassified | place: Panama: Panama City | collected... | reverse complement strand
CGGCAAAATCAGACAAACGGGTTATGCGCTCGGATTGGAGCATGAACTCGACAAAGAGCAGATCCTGGTGCTCTGGCTTGCGACTTTGGAAATGGGGCGTGGACCAGACGGCTGGGTCACTGGATTTCACAATATGAGTGAAACCATGTACGGCGCGCCACCGGGCGCAATCGCAGCTGATGAGTATTTATCCCTGCTTGCAGTCCTCATTGCGCCGGGCCGCTACAACCTCGGAACGGACGACCAGGCACTTCAGGAAAGGACGGATCGAATTCGTCGTCTCTTGGCGGGGGAGTGCCTGCCAAATGGCAATTCCGATGTTTGGCTGGAAGGTTGCAACTCGTAAGTCGAAAGCTAGCAAAGTCCGCACGGCCATCATTGCTGTTCAGAACTACGAACAACCGCACACAATCCAAAGGAGATATAGGTGCTACACGCAGCGAAGGTCCTGATCGAGGCCTTCTTCGACACCACGAGACACCACCAATGGCTGCTTTGTGTCCGCAATAGTCTGGCCTTCCCGAAAGATGATTTTCGGGTGCTGAGATCACTGGTCCGCCATATACTGAACCAGGGCAGTCAATTGCTTGTCGCCGAAGCCTTTGTCCCAAGCGCTCTTTGTCTGCTCGTAGATGAGTTGCATAAACGCTGTCGGCGCATTTAGGGATCCAAAGGTCTTCAAGGCATCTTTTTGCGCCAGAGCATAAACCTTCAATGTTGCTTCGGCATTGTCGTAGTCTTCAGTAGGAACAGTCCTGGCAAACAGATCGTGGTAGTCATTGACCAATTTGAGTGTCGCAGGGAGCTGGTCAGAATAAACTTGCATCGGAATACCGGCTTTCTTGCAGACAAGCGCGCCATAGATCATCCCAAACATGAACCCCTGGCGCACAGTGAACAGTCCGGCGAACAGCGCAGCCAAAGCAGATGGCTGCTCGCCGACATTTGCCGATTTACCACCCAAGATTCGGATGATGTCGCCGTATTGTTCCCATGCACCGGCGCTTCCGACTGTCAGAATTGTCGTGTCCTTCTTACCAACTCCGGACGGATAGGCATTGATCATGCCTAACATGTAGTTGGCGCCCCTCTCGCCAAGAATCGAAACCAGCGCATCTGCATCGGATGTTTCGCCAGTGCTCATGTCACAGATGGTCTTGCCCTCAAGGGAAGTGCTCAAACCTCGCACCAACGCCACTGTTTCCTTGTGGCTCTTAATGCAGATGATTGCGAAGTTGCTAGCGCCGACAGCTTCGTCCGCCGAGGTGCATACCTGTGCACCGGCATTTGCCAACGCCTCGCACTTGCCGGGCGTGCGGTTCCAGACGCTGACTTCGTAACCGTTCTTGAGCAGACAATGCGCCAACGCAGACCCCATGGAACCGAGACCCAGCACAGCAAGTTTCGTCATTCTTTCCTCCATCAGCCGGTAACGCATTACCGACCAAGCATGCGACGGAACGGGGTTTTGTCGTAGTTGTAAATTTAGCTTTGTTGTAAGATGATCTAACGTATGGATTGGCATACGCTACCCTCGTTGACATCGCTCAGGGCTTTTGCTGCCGCGGCTGAGCATCGAAATCTGACCAAGGCCGCGAGGGCGTTGAATGTGACGCATTCCGCGATCAGCCAACAAATCCGCGGATTGGAGCGGCGTCTCGGAACGCGGCTCATCATCCGCACGCAACACGGAATCTCATTGACCACGCAGGGTGAGTATCTTTGCTCGGGGTTGCTTGAGGCCTTTGCCGCGATGGCCACCTCAACCGAGAATGTGTCAAAGGCAGAATCGGTGAGACCTCTTCTGGTGTCTGCCACGCCAATGTTTGCCAGCGCCTTCCTGATGCCCCGCCTATCCGACTTCATGGACAATAACCCGAATATCGAGCTTAGGATCCAATCGACGATCGAGGCGGTCGACCTGAAACCCGGAGGCGTTGATTTGGCGATCCGATATGGAACCGGGCATTGGCCTGGGCTTCAATCGAAGCTTTTGCTACCCGGCTGTCTGACGGTTGTCGCCTCGAGGGACCTGATCGGTGATCGAGTGTTCTCCGACCCTTCCGAGCTTCTGGACTTTCCATTGCTCCAGGAACACGCCTCGATCGAGTTTGATTTGTGGCTTGAAAAAGTGGGCATTTCGCCGAAAACCAAACGAAAGGTCATCCGCTTACCGGGCAATATGCTGCTTGACGGCATTCGCCGGGGTGACGGTATTGGTGCGACGGTACCCGCGTTTATTGCAGATGAATTGAAATCAGGGACACTCGTAGCATTGTTCGACGATCCCATTCCTGAAATCGGCTATTATCTGGTCACGCTGCCCGGAACATTTCGACCAGCATCAAAACACTTCATGCGATGGCTTTCTCAATCAATGACAGAGTATGAGAGAAACTTGTACAGATGGAAGCCGGCCCATTTGCTTTGAGTATCGCAAAGCAGTCATTGACCCGATGTCAGCAAAGTCCGCTGAGCTGACCTTTGTTCAACCGGCAACCAACGTCCGCTTCCCGCCCGGATCAGACGCCGCTGTTTCCGGCCCATAGGGAGATGCGCGCTTAGTCGAAGCATCTTTTTTGGTTTCTCCAAAAACTATGGCTTGATGACTGCACTCAGAAGACAAAACGCGCCAAATTTGGAGCGGGCCGAGCCAGATAACTGAGGAATATACGGTTCCGCAGGACAAATCACGTCAGTAAAAATAAGTAATAGCAAACAATATAGTGAAAATATTTATATCAAGAATGAATATATAATTTAAAAACAATAATTTTTATAGTAATTAGACTTGCGCCTCCCGTTTTGAGTTGCCAAATCATCATCGACGGCAAATGACTGAATGAAAGTCAGGGCCGTGTACTAAACGTAACCATAACTATTGGAGAAAAGCATGTCCGCTGCAAACACGTGGAGTTGTTGCTCTGGAGAAAACGGCAAAATGGGTCCGTTCTTGAAGCCAGGCTGGAGCCCAATCAACACAATCCTGATGATAGTCGGCTTCATCGTCTTCTTTCCGCTTGGCCTTGCAATGCTCGCCTGGAACATCATGGGTCACAGATGGGGGAGTATGAAAAGCGATTTTGGACACTCATTCAGTGTTCAGAGAAACTGGACAAGAGGAGCTGGTAACTGGGACGCACCAGTTTCGTCCAAAACGGGCAATGTGGCGTTCGACGAATATCGCACCGCAGAGCTCGCGCGGCTTGAGGAAGAGCGACGCAAAATCGACGATATGCGCAAAGACTTCGATGATCATATCAACAATCTGCGTAGAGCGCGCGACCAAGAGGAGTTTAATAATTTCCTGAATGCACGCGGTGCCGAGAAAAACAAAACGTCAAAAGGAGATGATGACAAGATCGACGTCTAAAATGAATTAAAGCCAGCGCCCTTATACTAGGGCACTACTTTCCTTCGCTTTCAAAGCGAATAGATTTGACTGAATTAGTACGTATGAATTCATCAAGAGACGCTCTGATTTGAAAACAAGACTCCTTCCAGATTGATGTAAAGTGTGTCGTGTTCTTGGAGTGCTCCCCGTTTATGGAGCGGGTCGCTTCCGACTCGATGACGTGTTCGCCCAACATCAACGTGAACTCACATACGGTTTTGTCTCGATGACGTCTTAAGCCTAGCCCGCGAAAAACATTCCGCCACTCGAAGACCTTCATGTAAGGCTCTCGCTGCCAGACTGTCATGCCGATGACCGCTGGCAATCATGACTGCTCCTTTTTTAGGCTTGCATTACGTTGGCACGTCGACCTTTGAAGCACACTTTTCCAGTGCTGGTTGTCGCACAACCTCGGAAACGCTCACCCGCTCAGAGCCCAATCAGCCCAGTTCTCCCAGATCAGTGAATGGTTGTTTTTCGTTGATGCAGAGCGAATTGCTTGGCGCAATCTGTACTATTTTGGCGAAAAGTGTCCGGCATTTGGCGAGATATGTCCTGTCTTTTTGCGCCACAAACCATCATCATACTCTCAACAAACAGCAATTAGAGTGTTGAGATGAATAGCTTTTTTCTTCACTGGACCAAAACTCAACAGGACAATGCGGACTGTCCGCGGCGCGTCCGACGTCGCGCTCTGACCGGAGCAACGCAGATGGAGACAAAGTCATGAGCACAGTTAGCAATGGAACAGTCATGACTGTCGTCGCCGCCGCTCTTTCTCGCGGATTGTCGATTTCGGACGTTCAAGATGCTGCCGGTATCTCGTGCAACATTCTGATGAATCCCTCATCTCGTCCTCCAGAAGATGTCACACCTAAAATTGTCAGGTTGTTGGGTGATCGATTTCCAGATGAGCCCATTAGTCTCGATATCGCTCGTGCCGCCCCCTTTTCATTTTTTGGGGGACTGGCTGAGGGTGCTCGCTATGCAGATGATCTGCGTACCGCGATTGGTCTGTTGGCGCAGAACTGCACAGTAATATCTGACCAGTTGCACCTGACGTTCCACGAAAGTCCCACGAAAGCGAAAATCGTTCACGTTCACCCCATGAACAATTTGGATGGCGGCCGCTCAGCAGAAATCGGGTCAGCGATCATACCTCGGCTATTCTCGGAATATCTGGGAATAAACGATTGCTTTGAACGCATTACTTTCTCGCATGCGCCGCATTGCGACGAGAGCCACTATGTTGACTACTTCGGAGTTCCGGTGGAGTTCAATGCAAGCGAAATCAGCCTGATCATCAAGCCGGAAAAGCTGGAACAGCGGATCAAGCAGGCGAATGTTGACCTTTTCAACTACGTTCAAACCCATCTCTCCGGCGTCAAAAAGCAGATTGAGGCTGCAAAAGAACCGAGAGAATTGAAAGCACTCAGAAAGGCCGCTGCCGATAATGTGCAGGCCGGTATATTCAGCGCTGCGGGTGTGGCGGCCGCGGCAAACATGAGTGTTCGAACTGCCCAAAGAATCGCATCCGAACACGGCACGACCTTACAAGGGTTGATCGACAAAGTTCGTGAACACCGGGCTAGAGAGCTGTTGCGTGACAACCGCAATGACATCGGATCCATCGCGTTCTTGCTCGGTTATTCAGACGAGCGAGCCTTTCGAAGAGCCTTCCAGCGATGGACAGATCAGACGCCTTCGGATTTTCGAAGGCAACTCAACAAAGCTGTCGAATGACCTGACGATCGTGCCCTACGGGACGATCTAGGCACCTTCAAACCAACAACTCAATCACTGCCAACCGATGCTCGGCACCGGATGAGTTTTTGCGCCCTGAATTCAACGCAACTCAAGGAAACAAGACACATGAAACTCATCTCACAAATCGCCACAACTTTGTTTGGACTGCTTACGGGAGGCATGTTGCTGATCGCGTCCGGGCTCGTTCCGTACTGGAGGTCACTCGACCCAGAAGCCTTTACGCAAACCTTCGGACCAAGCCTAACGACTGTCGGCGGGACCATGATCGTTCTGACAATCCTGGGCACCGGTTCGATGGTTCTGGCAGTGGGACTTGCTTTCTGGAAAAGACTCTCCGGACGCGTGTGGCTGGCGGCGGGCGCCATGGCCACGCTGATCATGCTGGCATGTGTGCCGTTCTACTTTGCAGACGCCAATGCGGCGCTCTCCGGTGGCACGTTGAGCCAGGAAGCCGTCACCGCCGAACTTGCGACCTGGCAGCAAATGCACTGGTTCAGAACCATCGTCGGCATTGTCGGGCTCTTCTGCGCCGTGCGCGCTGGATACGCACCCGACAAGACCAATTGAATTCCCCTGCAATTCCAAGAAAGGAGACGAGATCATGCTTCGTCTGCAAGGCATCAACGCCACCATTGCTCTCATCGCCGCTTTCACCGTGTTGCATCTCGCCTTTGTGCCCGAGGAACACACTCTCAGAACCACTTTCTCAACCCTGCTGGGCGGCATCAGCTTCCTGCTCATGACGGTTTCCGTCGTCCTGGCCACAAGGCTTGAGGCCTTCGAAGAGATGTTCGGAGGGCTGGATCGGATGTATCAAGTTCACCGGGTTGCGGGCACTTTCACCGCAGTTTTCGCTCTGGTGCATTTCTTCTCTATTCCGAAAGAGCTACCTGCTGGCGTCGATCCCATCCTCAATTCAACCTTTCCATCTGCTCAGATCGGCATGGCGTCCATGGTTCTGTTGGTAATCGGCCTCTTCGTCGCGCTCAATCGTAAGATCAGCTATTCCCGCTGGCGGAATCCGCACAAGGTGATGGCTCTGGTCTATATCCTGGTGATCGGCCACTTCATGAACGCGCCGGGCATCTTTTTCGAACGCTTCAGCGCCTCGGGTCTCTTGTTGATCGTGGCCGCGTTGGTTGGGACGGTCGCTCTCATCTACACAATGTTCGGCATGAACAAGCGCACGGCCATGCGCTTCACGATCGAGGCCGTGAATTCCCTTGAGCGCGCCACCGAAGTCGTTCTGAAACCTGTTGGCGACATGATGAAGTTCAAGCCTGGCCAGTTTGCCTTCGTGGAAGTTCAGGGCAAAGGCTGGTCAGAGCCGCATCCCTTCACGATCTCCAGTGCACCGGGTGAAGACCGCTTGCGCTTCACAATGAAAGTGCTTGGCGACTGGACCCGCAAGGTGCGCGAGGAGCTTCAGCCTGGTGGCGAAGTCATCGTGCGTGGACCCTACGGGCGGTTCGACGCAGCGAAGACCGATTGCAAGAAGCAAGTCTGGATCGCAGGCGGGATTGGTCTAACGCCATTCCTTTCAAAATTGCGAGCCATGCACGAGACGGACGACCGCGAAATCCATTTCGCCTACGCGGCTCGAAACAGGGAAGAAGCCATCTTCCTGGATGAGTTGCAGGCGATGGCAACGCAGCGAGACAACCTCACGCTCTATCCACTGTTCTCGGACGAAGGTGAATTTGCCCGAATGGACGTGGCTAAGGAGCGACTGCCCGACGCGCTCACCGACTACGAGTACTTCATCTGCGGCCCCAAGCCGATGGTCGTCGGCCTGATGAAAGGCCTCAGGACTGAAGGCGTGCAACGCAAACGTATCCACGTGGAAGCCTTCGAGTTCCGTTGAGCTGGCGAGAGCAAACCAAGCCGTCAACCGCATCCCAACGCACACGAAAACACAAGCACACTAAGGAGAAAATCCAATGAAAGACCTACCATTCAACGTATCAATTCTAGTTCTGGCTCTTTATTTGGGCGTTATGGTCGCTGGTGCGGCTACCGGAGCCATCCTTAAGAGCTTAGGCATTGACGGCTTCTGGGGGATATTCCTGGCAGTCCTGTTCGCGTTGCCCATTGGAAATGCCATCCGCTACGGCCTGGGCCAGGTCTTTGCTGATCTAAGCGGATACGCCGGTCCGCATCCAACCGCCTTTAACTTTCCAATTCGCATGGCGATTGGAGCGGTCATCGCCATCCCCGTAGCCGCGATGTTCAATGCCGGGATAAACGCCAGCGACTTCTATGAGTTTGGCGCATTGGTCGGCGCGGCAGCCTCATTTGCGACTACCGCGATCATCGCCTCCATTTTCTACCTGCGCTACAGCCTCAAGGGGTAGCCACCTTGAATTCGGAGGGAACTGCCCATCAGCGGCAGTTCTGGATCAAGCATTGTAACCAAAAAAGGAGACGACTGATGTTTCGCTCAAAACTGACCGCAATCCGCACCTATGCACTCCCTTTGATGTTGGCCGCTACGCCGATGGTTCCGACCACAACAAACGCGGAGGAAACGCCGGGTTATCAACTCGCAAAGACAGCCTTTGCGTCCATTGATCGCGCTGATCGGGGTTTTATCGACCACGGTGAATACTCCGGGTATGGCAATGACGTATTCGTTTCGATGGATAGCGATGAAAACAACAAGCTGTCTTTGGCGGAGTTTCTCAGTTGGGACTACGGAATGCGCCCGATTGCACAAGAGCGTGGGCGCGAAGACGCCTATGAAACCGCTTTAAGGGTCGTTTTTGCCTTTTGGGATCGCGACGGCGATGGTCAATTAACCGCGCGCGAGCAAAGACTTTCACTTGATGCGGATTTCCGGCGCGCCGATGCGGACAATGATGCTCTTCTGACGGAGGATGAATTCCTGTTGGGCTTCACTGTCATGATCGCCCTTCGAGCCGCCATCGACCCAGCCCCGGTCGAACAACCATAACCTAATCCGCAGTCGTATTCGTGGCACTGAATCTGGCCGGAGTTTGGGTACTCAAAACCTCATAATTCTGGCCATGTTCTGCCCGCCCGTCTGGGACCCTCGCAATGCTATCGGGATAGTCCTTCTGCGAGAGCTCTCTAGAGTTCATCAAACTCAAAAATGGAGAACCTAAATGGCACGCCAAAGCTTGACCGAAATCCATCGTCGACGCTTTCTAGCGCTTTCCGCCAGTACAGCCGCAGTATCGGCGCTACCGCGCGCTGGTTGGGCGATTGGTTCACAAACACATACATCGATGATTGGCGAGGTGGAGTTGACCGTTCTGAGCGACGGCAGCCTCACGCTTCCTTCTCGTGCGTTAGCGCCTGGAGCACCAAGAGAAGACTTCGAAGTCTTGTTGACCCAAACTATGGGTTCATTGTTGGAAACGGTGGAGGCCGGAACAAATCATGCATTGTTGCGCGTCGGCGAGGACTTGATCCTGGTCGACAATGGGTCCGGAAACAAGTACCAGCCCACTGCTGGCAAGCTGCTGGATAACCTCGCGCTCAACGGCGTAGATCCCGCCAAGGTTACGAAGGTGGTGTTCACTCACGCGCATCCGGACCATATCTGGGGCACGTTGCTGGATGACGGATCGCTCGCCCTGCCGAATGCCACCTACTATGTGGGCGAAGCTGAGTTTGGCTTTTGGAGCGATCCGGCAACTGAAACCCAAATGCCGGAGGAGTTCCGGTCTTTCGCTGCTGGGGCAAGACGGGATCTTCTGGCGGTACAAGACAGAATGCAACTGGTGAAAGAAGGCGACAGTATCGCCTCCGGCGTCAGTGTTTTGGACACGCCCGGGCATACACCAGGTCATATCTCCGTGGTTTTAGAAGGCGACGACGGCTTGATCATTGCCGGCGACTCAATTGCAAGTGAATTTGTCAGCATTCAAAGGCCGGATTGGGCTTTCGGCTTTGACGCCATACCAGAGCTTGCGATTGCAACACGAACTGCTCTGCTGGACCGCATGTCGACTGATGGACACCGTATATTGGGCTATCACTTCACTTATCCAGGAGTAGGCTTCATCGAACGGGCATCTGATGGATACCGCTACATTGCTGCTTAAGCACTGTGCGGCGAAAGAAGACCCGGTAGACCTCAAGAATCAAAAGGTCTGTTTGGCGAGCGTTCGGTTCCAACAACAACGGTAGTTCGAACGGCAATAGCGGCAGGTAACGTTTGTTCCCAAGCATGGTGCTCGTTTTTGCAAGAATCACGGCATCGGGTGAGCTATTCGCGTGTACTGTGATAGTAAGTATTAACCACTGCAATTCTTCGGATTGATCTATATATTCGCAATTGCGAATATGGGTTTCTACTTAGCAAAGAGCCCAAGGCATGTGTCAACTGGTGGTCGGCAACCCCGGGATGATAGAACCAAAGTTGAGCTTCGTAGCAACAAAAAATGCACGGCGGGGCTGCCAATTGCTGTGTAGATCACTCCAAGATTTTCGATCCCGATAGTCCCACTGTCGGGTTTTCTTTTTTGGTCAAACTCCTCACAAATTGCGTTTTTTAGTCGTAATTTTTGGCACCTTCCTGCCTTCTCAGACTTTCGTTCGCATTGCAATTGATGTGAACTTTCTAGATCAGGCCAACAACTGTCGAATCTCCGAATTGAGGGCACAAAGCGGACCCAACCTGCCGCTCCGTTCAGGGGCCGACTCGGACCATCCACTCTTCGATGAGGGTTTGCGCTTTTCTCAAAGTGAAGAAGACTTCGTCTTCAAGCAACAGATCTCGGAACCGGGTACTGTAGCTTTCGCAGTTTCCGTTCTTCCAAGGTGAACCTGTTTCGATGGTAGCGTTTTTTGCACAAACGGCCGGGGTAAGCGAACACAATAGCTAGGCTATTGTGTCGTTAACTGCGGACGGTTTTGCGTGTCAAGCGCGCGTGTTTTCCAGTCTGCAACACGAAACCTCTTTTGCCACAACCGCGGATTTTCTAAGGACAACGTCCGCAAAATTAAGCACAACCGTCCTGCACAATTGCCCATTCCGCCTTGCAGCTTTCATTCCCAAATTGAGCTTGGCGTCATTCAGTATCTGGCGAAGAGTCTCAAGATGTTGCAAAGAATTCAGATTGAACGATCTGTGGGCGAGATGGCCCGCAACGACATGGCAGATGTCCGTAAAGTGCAGGAGCGATTGAACGAACTGCTCGACCCCAATCGACCTCAGCTGGTGCCAGACGGGATCAATGGTCCCAACACAAAAAATCTCATTGGCGAATTCCAGAAAAAGGTCGTCGGCCTTGCAAATCCGGACCGTAGGGTTGACCCGGTGGGGAGGACGATATCTGCGCTCAATGACATCGCTTCAAGAGAAAAATGGAAGCACGACCCTGACGGGCCGGGCACGTGGGAGCCTGACAGGCCCGAACCCGGCAAATTCATCGATTTCGACAAACTGCCAAAGATCCCGGTGATCGGACCGCTCGATCACAATGGGGGGTTCGACAGCTTTCCACCGCCAGCACAAGTGCTTGGTCCGACCGAAGTCGAAGCGAGAGTCGAGCGTGATGGCGCTTGGATCATGCTGCCTATTGGTAGCAAGCGACAAGTGCGACTCGATATCAACGCGGATGCCCCTGTGCAAATTTTCAATAACGGAATTGATGAAAACGGATTTGTCAGTTCGTTTAAGAGTGAACAATTGCTGCGCGCAACTTTCAGAGGCAACTGTCTGGTCCTGGAAGGTTTGGCATCCTGCAAGACTTGCCAACTCGATATTGTTCAAAATGGCAGACACCTTAGGATTTATGTCTCCGTCAAACCTGTTCGGATGATCCCATTGTTTGCTTTTCATGTGCAGCATGGCCCAGGGATGAAATCGCGGATTTCCTCATCGGAATTGAATTCAATCATACAAATCGCCAACACCGAGATTCTGCAACCGCAGTGCAACGTAAAACTGGAACTGAAGGATGAGCGCGATCTAACGCATAAGGATATCGCTCAGCACCTTGGCACGACTTTCATTGATAACAGAAACGATCCAGAACAAGATGAGTTGAGGCTTTTTGAGCCGTTTGCGATCGAAAGGACCTTCCCACAACCACATGGGGCGGAGCCTTCGAAAACAGTCAACGTGTTTATCGTGCGCGAAATGAAAATCGCCTCCATTGGAGAAAAGAAACCGCGAAGAGTCATGGGGGTGATGCGAAGCAGCGGTCGACAGGCAGCACTTTGCGTGATTGACGATCAATCAATCGGCCGAATAACCAAAGTCAAACCCGTTGCAACGATTTTGGCGCATGAAATCGGACACATGCTAATTGGTTCCATATACACACACGGAAAAAACAGCATTGTTAGCCCCAGGGTCCATAATCCATTCAAAGACGCGCTGATGTATCACGGGCCTGTTGGAACGAAGCTATACAGGGCCGAGATCGAAGCGATGAACCCAACCAAGCATCAGCCACTTCCAGTAATACTCTGACGAAACAAGGTAAATTTGTCGAAAGCCATCGGTTTAGTAAAGCGACTAAATCTGTTGCCGGTTTTGCCGGACAGGTGCACGACATCTCGAAATCTGACCCCAGATCGGAAATTCGCTTTATGTCGCTCATTCCTTGATCATCTTCCGCTGCGTTTCAAATACGGGTTGATCCATCCACGAAGAATAGTACTGCGTTTTCTTGTTTCACTGAAATTTCATCGCGCGTTACTTTTAAAAATTAAATATTCGAAATTAGTTATGTAATATCTAGTTCTTTAAAAAGATAAATTCAGAAAAATTCAAATAATATATTTATTCTTTTCTGAAATTTACTTAGATAGAGGCGTCCGTCACGATAATCACTAATGAGTGGAGCAATGTTGCATAGAATTCAGATTGAACGATCTGTGGGCGAGATGGCCCGCAACGACATGGCAGATGTTCGCAAAGTACAGGAGCGATTGAACGAGCTACTAGACCCTAATCGACCTCAGTTGGTGCCAGACGGGATAAACGGCCCCAACACAAAAAATCTCATTGGCGAATTCCAGAAAAAGGTCGTCGGCCTTGCAAATCCGGACCGCAGGGTTGACCCGGTCGGGCGGACGATATCTGCGCTCAACGACATCGCTTCACGGGAAAAATGGAAGCATGACCCTGACGGGCCGGGCACGTACGAGCCTGACTGGCCCGAACCAGGCAAATCCATCGATTTCGACAAACTGCCAAAGATCCCGGTTATCGGACCGCTCGATCACAAAGGCGGATTCGACAGCTTTCCACCTCCAGCACAAATACTTGGACCGGATGATTTCTCGGCTGGAGCTGCACGTGATGGTGCCTGGATCTTGGTTCCCGTCAACGATGAACGCGAGGTCCACCTCAGTGTCGACCCGAGCCAGCCCGTGCAAATCCTCAACAACGGAATCGATGAAAACGGGATTGTCAGCTCTTTCGCAAAGGAGCCCTTGCTGCGGGCGACGTTCAAGGAAAATCGCCTGAAGCTGAAAGGATTGTCGCCTTGCAAGTCTTGCAGGCTTGATATCCTCCAGAACGACAGGCATCTGAGGATTTATGTCTCGATCAAGCCGCGCCGTATTGTTCCGATCTTTGTCTTCCATGTGCAGCACGGACCGGCGATGAAATCGCGTGTTTCTTCCTCGGAGTTGCGAACGATCCTCAACATCGCAAACAGGGAAATTCTCATACCTCAGTGCAATGTTGAGATCGATCTCAAGGGCGAAAGAAACTTGTCTCACAAAGACACCGGCAAGCATCTGGGCCGCGTTGTTACCAGAGACCGCGCCAATGCGGAAAATGATGAGTGGAAGTATCTTGTGCCTTTTCTGATTGACCGGTCGTTTCCTCAGCCAAATGGCGCCAAAGAAGTGAAAACGGTCAACGTGTTCATCGTCCGAGAGATGGAGATGGCGGAGGAAAGTCAGAAGCCCACCGGGGTGAGAGGCGCCATGAACTCACATCAGCATTCCACCCCCATGTGCCTGCTGGATGACAGATCCATTGGCCGGCTAACGAACGTGAACGCGGTCGCAAGGACACTAGCACATGAGCTTGGCCATTTGCTCATTGGGGCCCTTTATACGCACGATCATGACATCACTCAGCCCGCCAGCCATAACCCTTATTCTGATGCGCTGATGCTTAGTGGTGGTAGCGGCAAAAAGATTTATCGGGTGGAGAGCGAAGTCATGAACCCAACGAAGCACAAGCCACCTCCGCTTAAGATCTGACCAATCGCCACTACGAACCGCAATATGAGTGGCATCACCGCGCGGCACCAGATCTACAAGCTGCTCGTGTTCAGACAACTGGTTCAAATCATTACTGCGCGGGGTGAGCGCCTATGCACGGCAAACGCAAGATTGACCAACCCGAGAAGTTTAGCACTTCTTTTTTGAATGCGTTTCCGACGCCGAAGCGAGAAAAAAGAACCTTCGTTGAGCCGAAAATCGTTTGCCGCGTGCAGTGAATATAGCCAGGCGAGATCATCAACGCTGTCTTTTAGCGCATGGTGATCCGAATTAACTCAGGAAATCTGTCGATTTTCGTCCCGGTTCCGACAAACGTAAACAAACCGTAAAATCCGACAATTCAAACTCATGCGAACGTGCACATTGCTTTTGCGCCGATGCCCGTATCCCTGCTTGCCTGCTTTGATACGGTTTTTAGGTCGACGCCGTCTCATGCCGCTAACATCTGGAGTTTGAGCTATGCATCACGATCACATCGGACCCCAAGCCCCTGTCGCACCACCTAGTGTGAATGCCACCGACGCAGAAATCGAGGCGTATGTCGCGCAGATAAAGGCGCTGCCGGAAGTCCACCCAGTTGGTCATGACATGGGTCAGATGTCCGAACACGGGCAACTAATGGATCTGGTGCCACGCGGTGATGCCACCCATGTTGCGGTTCGCGATGGCGATTGGTCAGATCCAGCCACCTGGTTCGAGGGACGCGTCCCGGATGAAGGCGCGAGGGTTCTGGTGCCGGAAGGCATTGCAGTGGGCTACGACGCTAAGAGCGATACCTCGCTCTTTACTGTTCGCGTCGACGGTGACCTGTCTTTTGTGACCGATTCCGACACGCGCATGGTTGTCGACACACTTGTCGTTGCGCATTCCGGCCATCTCGAGATCGGGTCCGAGCACAATCCGATCGATGCCAATGTCAACGCGGAGATCGTCTTTGCCAACAATGGCGACATCAACGTTTCCTGGGACCAGAGCCTGTTGTCCCGCGGTCTGATCGCAACCGGCGAGGTTGACATCCATGGAGCGGAAAAAACGGCATATCTTACCGTCGAAGCTGCCCCCATGGCCGGCGATACCATACTTCGGCTGGAATCTGTTCCCGACGGATGGACCATCGGTGACAAGCTGGTACTGACTGGAACCCACAAGGAAGGCTGGCAGAATTACGGCAGTGGCCCAACCTGGACAGGGACGCAGGACGAAGAGATCGTCATTGCCGATATCAGTGGCAACGTCATCACGTTCGAACCGCCGCTCAGCTTTGACCACGATGTGCCGTCCGGGGATCTTTCCGCCTACGTCTCTAACATGACGCGCAACGTCACCTTCTCGAGCGAAGACGGCGCTGCCATACACGAACGCGGGCACGTCATGTTCATGCATAACAACGAAGTCGACGTCCGGTATGCCGCTTTTGAAGATCTGGGACGTACGGACAAGTCGGAACGTGCTGTTGATGCCTCCAGTTTTGACGACATTCAGCCGGATACGAACGTGAAAGGTCGATATTCGGCGCACTTCCATGTGGCCGGCACCGAAGACCAGGACAGTCCGGCACTTGCGATCGGTACGGTCGTTTCGGGGTCTCCCGGCTGGGGCCTTGTGCATCATTCCAGCCATGCCAATTTCTACGACAACGTCGCGTATGACGTATTTGGTGCGGCCTTTGTTGCGGAATCCGGTGACGAGACCGGAACCTGGAGCCGGAACCTTGCCATCAAGTCGGAAGGTATCGGGTATGGGAACTGGATGATCAAGGACCAGCAGGATGTCTTTGCCGCCGACCTCGGCCGCACGGGCGACGGCTTCTTTCTTGCCAGCCGCCTGGTGGAAGTCAGTGACAGTGTCGCCGCAAACACGACCAACGGGTTCGTGTGGATGCATCGCGGCATGTCCGGCGAACCGCTTGCCGAAAATCTCGACCAGCCGGAAATCGCCTTCGGCGATGACCAACTGGCCTACAACAAGCCTCCCATCCAGGGGTTCCGTGACAATGAAGCCATTGGGACCCACACCGGCATCCATGTCCTGAAGGCAAATCCGGAACAAGGACACGATGTTCGTTCAGTACTGGATGGATTTACGGCCTGGGAGGTCTCTCAGGGTGCAAACCTTTCCTATACCGGACACTACACCCTGAATGATTTCCGTCTTGTCGGCACGGATAGCGCCAACGATCTTGGATCGGCGGAATATGGTGTCAGGCTTGGAACCAATGCGCGGGACATGGTCTTTAACGGACTGGAAATCGAAGGCTTTGAAAACGGCTTCGATTTCTCAAGAAACGTGACGACGTTTCCTGCCGAAGACTTCGACAATATCCTGATAGATCCTGTTTTCATCAACAATGGCCAGAACGTCTTCGGCTACGATCCGGCGAAGCACTTTTTCATGTCTTCCGACGAGCTTGTTGCGGACCGGCTATCATTTGACGGCGCTCTGTACCACGTCGCCGGATATCAGGACGGCCTCGACCTGAATGGTATCAAGACCGACAGTATCGGTTCCCGCGAACGCTACTTCGACAATGACGGCGGTCCGCTCCCTTTCTGGGAGGTGCGCGAACTGGTCGCCAAAAACGGCTACTACGAAACCGGTGACGGCCGGAACGTCATGCTCGTGGAGGACTTCATCGCTGACCGGGCAACCGGCGAATTGATCAAGTTCACGCATGTCGTGGAACTGCTTTATCCTAGCTACGTATTGGCAAACACCATCAATCACGGGCTGATTGAGCTGGATGGCCAGGCAGCACAGACGATGGATGATGTTGCTGAAACAGGTGCCGGCGAAGCGGTTGTGATTGACGTGCTCGCAAACGACAGTGACCCGGAAGGCGACACGCTCGTCATAGACGGATTTATGCAGCCGGACCACGGCAAGGTTGCGCTGAACGCCGCAGGACAAGTTGTCTACACTCCGGACTTCGGCTTTACAGGCGACGACAGCTTCGTCTACTGGGCCCGTGATGAAAACGGCAACTTTACGCCTGCGGAAGTCAGTGTTTCTGTTGGAGCCGTTCTGCCTGACCCTGACCCTGATCCTGATCCTGATCCGGAACCCGTGCCGGACCCAGAGCCCGTGCCAGATCCGGAGCCTGAACCGGAGCCGGAGCCAGAGCCCGTCGGCATCGGTGTTGGCAGGACAGAGGCTGAAACCCTTGGACTGTCTGGAGACTATACCGTGGAGGCAGTGCAAGGTGCTTCCGGCAATGCTGTCGCCAGCCTCAGAAACCCGAACGACCAGGGGGGAGCGTTGAGCGACGCTGCGGGTGAGCTATCCGCCGTATTTGAAGGCGCGAAAGGCACCTATGACATTTTACTTGGGGTCTATGACGAGAGCGATGGCGTGGGACAGCTCACCGTTACCGTCTCCGGAAATGAGCCGGTCGTTTTTCAACTGGACGACAATACGGGCGATGTTCTCCCGGGTCTCAACAGTTTTAGGGAGTTGCGCCTTGAAGGCGTTCATCTGGAGAAAGGTGCACAGATCACGATCGAAGGCGCACAGAACCAGTATGAATATGCACGCGTTGACTTTCTGAACGTCGCCGAAGCGAACCAGCCTGTCGCTACGATCCAACTCGGATCTGAAAAAATCATGCAGACTGACGGTGATACCTGGCACAGCGTCAGTTTCGACACAACGATTGAGAACGCGATTGTTGTGATGGCACCGCTCACGGGAAACGGCCCCCACGCCGCAATGACGCGTGTTCGAAACGTCACCGACGAGGGCTTTGAGTACCAGATTGAGGAGTGGGACTATCTAGACGGCTGGCACATGAACGAGCAGATCACCTGGCTTGCCGCGAGTGCAGGTGAATACACACTCGAGGATGGCCGAAAGATCGCCTTAGGTGAGACGACTGCCTCCGACGAGACGCCGACAAAGGTCTGTTTTTCCGATATGGAAGACGCACTGGTCTTTTCACAGGTTGCCAGTTCCAACGACACAGCAGCTGTCGCAACACGCTTGAGCAGCGTAGACGGCAATGGTTTCAAGGTGCGCCTGCAAGAGGAAGAAAAGGCCGATGGCATTCATGCCAAAGAAGACGTGCATTGGTTTGCGGTCGAAGGCGGTGAGAGTGACTTGCTGACTGCGAACCGCGTCGAGGGTGTCGGCGATGCCTGGATGCAATTGGATGACCGTGTGGACACATTCCTGTTCGCGGATATGCAGACCTTCAACGGCAACAATACCGCGACTGTCCGCCAGATGATTGATGCCGATGGTGCGGTATCACTTCGCATCCAGGAAGAGCAGTCCTTTGACAAAGAAACCTACCATGTCGGCGAAGAGGTTGCTGTTTTTTCGACCTCGCTGGATGTGATTGAATTGTATGCATAACGGGAAGGCTCTGTAGGTATCAGATTGAGATGCCTTTTCGTTGGGCATATCCGCAATCATCGACATAATCCGTAGTCTGGTTTGGTGTGTTTTGACACATCAAAACCAGTCCTACTCGCAGCTACGAGGCACCGCCTCCTTTAACTAAGGATTGGTTCCGGCTCTTTTCTGTCTGACAAAAGAAAGTTGACTGGCAAGAGCGCTATTTACAGCATTAAATCAGCACCTTCTCGCCTGGCGCGGAAGCCGGGGTTGGAAACGGTGTGAAAATGGTGTGCAGTGTGACGAGAACAAGGTTCACTTGTTTCGTGACTTTTTGCCGAAGACCCATCACGAAGCTCTCTTAGCTTGAATCGGCTAATGACGCGAACGTAGCATGGTCTGCATAGAACACCGGATGTATTGAACCGAAGTTTGTGGACTTTCCAGATCTAGCTAGTTGGTTTCACAAAAACGAGCAATGCTGCGATGACTATAGAGAACAGACTGGAAACTAGACCAAAATTATATGTCTGAAGCATCAATGCAGCAAAAGAAAAGGCTACGGAAACCAATAGCGCTCGACGAAGTTTAGCGTAAGCCAAATCAATCTTTTCGCAGACGCGATTTGAATGACCTGTAGGGATTATCTTAGGTGCGCGGTTTGTTTTGCATTGCAGCGGAGAGTCAGTCAAAGGTTTTTGACCAATAATACAAGTCATCGCAAGACTTTAAGAATTTTGAGCTGTCCAGCATCGAAATAGCTAAGTCTATTTGTGTTAAGACATATGCAGCAGCAGCGACGGTTTCCATTTCTTTTGATCGAGACAGGTTCTCGCTTAAAGCGTTTTGATCAAGAGTGTTCCTGGCCATCCGCAATTCAGTACGCGCGACTATCAGATGTTCCATAAGTTGCATACCGACCTCAATTTTGTATACTTATGTATACTATTTGGTCGAGTTTATCAAGAGTCAGGGCTTTTGGGCCATGGCTAAAAGAGCTTAAGACCAACGAAATCACGCAAAACTGCGTCAGAGGAATTGATCCGAGGAGTTATCCGCCATTGATAAAATCAGGCAATTGCAGAGGTTTTGCCTGAGCCTGTTGCGTGGGTTGTCATGTTCTTCGAAGCTGTAACTGTTGCCTGACAAGTCACCCGACGATGTTTCGCAGGTTTAACGCGCTTGAAGACAAGCTGGGTGTTCGCCTATGCGAATGCTTCGGAACACGGTATCCGCTGACAGCTACGTGTGAAAAGATCGGTTTTGTTGCTCGCAAAACTTCGGAACTCACGAACCAAGTGGAGCGTCGGCTGTCTAGTTGTGATCATCGGCCGTCAATGTGACGCTGCGTATCGCCGCTGTCAGGAATGCACCTACAGCAACGTCATTGCCAGGTTGCATTTCATTTGTTGTATTTTCGAATTGGATGCTGCCATGGGTTTGAGTTTCTTGCCTCGCCCATGAGTCTACTTAGTTTGTTACGTGCTAAATCAGCTACTTACGCGCGTGGTCTTGTATGTAAAAAGGTGTGATCGTGCTAACGCCAATGATCAAAGCGTGGCCTGGCGTATTCTCTTGCTATCTGGCGGTCATCCGAACTCACTCCAATGTCGCGCCGCAAGTGGGACGGAAGGTTATCGACGTGTATGCGGGACTTCTGCCGTGAGATCAGCATAAAAACACTCGAATGTATCAAGGGTCTAAAAAATTTGATAGCTTCAGTAAATGTGTAACGCATGTTTGACGCCCTAAACTGCCGTGAATACCTATGTTATTGGAGCTTTCCGTCTTGGTATCAAACAAATTGGCTGTAACAAGACATTAATGAGATTTATGAATGGCGCGTTCTACTCTTCCTCCCCTTGCTGCCGTTAGAGCCTTCGAGGCAGCAGCCCGTCATGGAAATTTTACCAGTGCCGGGAATGAACTTGGCCTTACTCAGGCGGCTATCAGCTATCAGATAAAGGTGCTCGAAGAGCGTGTCGGACATGCGTTGTTTAACCGGCGTCCACGAGGTGTTGAACTCACGCCCGTTGGAACTGCTCTGTCAAGGCAGGTTGGCGGCGCGCTCGACGTAATTGCTGAAGCGTTCGCTGAAGCGCAAGGCAATGCACAGGCGACACTTGAGATTAGTGTGATTCCAACATTCGCCACCAACTTTCTTGCAGAGAGACTGGGGCGCTTTCAAATGGCGCACCCAAATATCGCCGTGCGGCTTGAAGTCAGCGAAACCTTGGTTGATTTTCAATCCGGAACTGTAGATGTCGCGATCCGAAGCGGCAAAGGATCGTGGCCGGATCTGGAGTGCCACCGCTTAATTGAGATTGAGTTTACTCCAATGTTGAGCCCACTGCTCGCCGAAACAATAGGTGGGATCTCAGAACCTAAAGATCTCTTGAAACTACCAATCCTAGGTGGAGCCGATCCGTGGTGGATGCGTTGGTTTGAGCGGGCAGGAGTCGACACGAAAGATCTCCGAGAACAGCCCAGTCAAACTTTTGGGCCTCAGGTTCTGGAGGCGACGGCGGCGATTGCAGGCCAAGGTGTTGCAATGCTGACGCCGGTCTTTTTCAAAAACGCGGTCGAAAGCAAGCGGTTGATTAGGCCCTTTGATATCTGTTGTAGCGACGGCACGGCTTATTGGCTCACCTTTACTCATACCTACCGAAATACACCCAAGGTCAAGGCATTTCGTTCTTGGCTAGTAAATGAGGTCGGCAGTTTCTTGGAAAGCGAGCGATAAGCCGGGCTTGTTGCACATATACGCATTTTAATTGGTCCGGACTTACGGGCGACGAGTATCGTTTGTTTCACTTGGAAGCAAAGGATCAAAGACATGATTGAGAGCAATAATCCTCCCAGCCTGAGACCAGTACAAGCCGAATACTCAGGAATCTACGCCCACTCTACGAAGTTGTACCAGCCAGGTCAGCTGCTTTTTTTCTCGGGGCAAATTGGCATGGGGATGGATGGTGCAGTTGCCAGCAATTTCTCCGAGCAGTGCCATCAAGCAATGGATCATGTAGAGGCACTATTGAAAGCACATGATCTTGAACTGAGTAACATCTTAAAGGTGACGTATTTTCTAACTCGAGCGAACGATATCACAGAGCTAACACGCATTCGCCAAAGCCGTTGGCATGCAAGCAATCCACCTGCTGTCACCACATTGCTTGTTGCAGGACTCGTCAGCCCCGACTGGTTGATAGAGATTGACGTCATTGCAGGCGCCTGAAATCTGCGAACCATGCCCAAAATCTTGTAACCAAAACCTGCATGTGTCGAGCATACGACATGCTGGGGCTTCGATCACAACCCACACTCCAGCCGTTGATCTGCCGTGGAGTCTTCCGGATAGGCAGCCTCAAGCATTGTTTCAACAAGGCTGTCGTAGGCGCGAGTCCAAGCCTGTAAGTCCTTTTCTGATAACGATCCTTGAAGAACAGTTTCCAGCATTTCAATCAGCGCCTGGCGAACCACAAAATAGTGCCTCCTTTCAACACCGTAAGCCAAATGTCTAAGAGCGAGGTCCTTGACGATTGGCTCCAGATCCTCGGCGTTCTGCAACTGTGAAACCACAAGCCCCAACGTGCTCATCAGCTTTGCTGCCTGAGCCGTCAGGTCTTGAATGAAAAGGTTGCGGGTTTCTGGGGCAATCTCGAACAACTTTTCATAAAAAATGATTCCTGCTCGCTCTAGATCCGCCGAAAGGCGAAAGTAAGAGGCTCGTACGAGATCAATTTCTTCTGAGCTTAGTTCCACTTTAGTCTCCCGGAATCCAGATCAAACACAATTGGGCCAAAACCATTAGACGTTTTGGGCATCTGAAACCCTAGGCAGTTGATTTAATGCGTACAATGCACAAACACGCTGGGTGCACGTGCAGATTTGCAGTGTCTTCTTCCAAAGCAGGTTCATACTCCATTCGACTAGGTAAAGCTGTTTTCGGATTGAGGGGGCGCTGCTTTTGTGACCACATGAAATCCCAGATGCTCAAATGCTCGGTTTATATCAGCAGCATTTTTTAAGTCGGCTAAGTTTTCTTTCGTGAGCATTTCTGATCTTGCATTGATGCCGGTTCGTTGTTTGGCGGCATAGCGTTGAAACCGTGGTCGTTTGGATCACCTGTTGTTTTGAGTTGTAAAGAACGACGCGATTCAGTTGCCCCTCTCCTTAGTCTCAGTCCATACGAACCAGTCGAATGAAAAGCTAACAAAAGACATTCAACGAACTCTGCAGTTAAGTATTCGCAGCTCAGTCGAGAGAATTCCCTGCTGTGAAAAGAGTGTTTAGTTGTCGATCGGTTTAGGGCAGCTACTAGTGCTACTCTGGTGGCACCGCTTTGGCGGCGCTGGAATTTTTGAGGGCAGGCTGGATGAATGGAAATGGTAATCACGCGAGAACATTTGTGCCAAGTCTTTCGCCCCGTTTGGGTTATGTTTGGTGAGAGTCGTCCGTCTTGAAACCGTTGTTTGTAGTCACAACAGGAACAGACTGAATCTCCAAACAGACTGCCAGCTTGTATCGCAATTCGAACGAAACAGATTTTCGTGAATTTTTTTTCTAAGCGGCTCGGTCGTGATTATTAGCCGATGGCGTTTTTCTACATGGCTGTGCTTTTTCGTTTCGACTGAACTCGCTAAAAAGTTCTCTTGCGGATTCTCGCAAGAGCCGGATTGCGATCTGGACTCGTAGGGTTTGGACTGTGTCGGGATGTACATGCAGGTGCAGCGGGCGAACAAATCGACTCCCATCACCCTCGACTTGCATTAGATCACCTTCGTGTTCTGCAATGCAGGTCGGCAGAAGACCTTTTCCAAGCCCTTGCCTGATCGATATTTTCAGTAGCGCCGGATCATTTGCGACAACATGGACCGGTTCATCGCGTTTTCGCAGTTTTTCAAGTACTCTTACCGGTAAGCGACGAGATGTGCTGTCATCCAACATGGAAACCCATCCCAGTCTTTGTGCGTTGCAGTTGCTGGCAGCGAATAGTGCATATGGCACGTCAGTGAGCTTGATTGCGAACTCACCCATCTGGGGCGGGTCTTCAAACCAGAGCGAGACTGTGGCTGCCGTCCATGAGGCCGCGGTCGGGTAACCGGAACTGAGGCGAAGCGAGAGCCTTGGGTGCAGTTCTCTAAGGTTAGGAACAAAATGCTCGGCGAGATGCGCGAGCACCCAATGATCGCCCACGATACGCAGTTCCCCGACAGGTTCCTTGGCTGGAGAGGCCGCTGTTTGCGTAATCTGCTCGGCGCGCCGTTCCATTTCGATGGCGTCGGAGATCAGTTTCTCGCCAACTTCTGTCGGAATGAGACCGGATTTCGACCGTAAAAAGAGCGTAGTACCTAGCGCTGCTTCCAAAGCCGACAGACGGCGCCCCACTGTCGATTGATCAATTTGCAGCATGTGGGATGCGCGTGTCAGCGAACCCGACCGCACCAAAGCCAATAAAATGCGGAGATCATCCCAGTTCAAAATGACTAACTCCTCGCCTGTTCAGATTTGGTCTATCAACTTGAAGATTCTTCCATTTCCGATTTCAAAGAGTGAGAGGCCTTTGAGCGACACTTGTTGCCCCTTGTGCCAACCGTTAGGTAAATCCTTAGCCACAGTTGCCGCGTAGGAGATTTCAACGATTGTCGTATTTGCAACGGAAAGTGCACCTGAAATGTCCTGATGCCGCGCCTGGAACATCTCGAGTGAAGCGATTGCCAATTCGCGAAACTCCTCGAGTCCGATCACTTCGGCAGTGACATCGCCCGCAACGACGTTCGTAAAACGGATGTCGTGCGACAGGCAGGAGAGCATTCTCTCCACGTTTTTCGCGTTATATGCCTCGATATAATTTCTTATCGGATCGGGCAGTTGCGGATACATAAAGAGCAGCCTTTTGAATAGCGAAGACCTTCCAACTGATCTGAGGAAAAATTACCTATGGAAGTTGATGAGTCCAATAAAAGGTAGGTAGTCAGACATAGATCATTTTTATGTACAGCTTTAACAGTTCGTCTAATTGGTCCGGTGTGGACTGATACTCATAGAATAAAGTTGGCAGATGGTTTCCCGACAGAAAAGGTTGGGTGCAACCGTCGCCCTGACACGTTCTAGGTGACGGCTTGTCGCGCCGAGCGATAGAGATATTAGTTTCTTGAAGTTGGTGCTTATCGAATCGAACCGGTTGCACGTCTCATATTTCTACTTTTTCAGATAAAAGCAAAAATCGACACGATCACTCTGCACATACTGATCCGAGTGATCGACGGTTTTCTTGTTGATGTGAGAAAAATTTTTGAAAGTGAAGACTTTGGTTCTTAGACTAACTTGCTTCGATTTCTTTCGGCAAGTTAAAAGTTGTTACTTTTGCACGTGACTTTCATAGGTATTGCTCTCGCCGATTCCATCGGAATGTTCTTGAAGGCTTCAGCTCAACGACGGTTTCGCTCCCAAAGCGAGATACAAGTCAGATTGATGTATCCGCCTAATGTTTGATTGGTTCGCCACCAAAACCTCTGGGATAAAGTCTCTCTGTGCCGCAGCGAATGCTTCGACTGCCTCGAACGGCCGATTGTTGAAATGCCGTCAGAAATTGAATTGAACCGGATAAGGGAGACACAATGCACGAACTGAGTGTACGTGACTTGGCTCTTGCACTCGCTATCGCAGCAGTCTGGGGAGTGAACTTCGTTGTAATTCGTGTCGGTGTGGACGTCATTCCGCCGCTTATGCTGTCAGCTGTTCGATTTATGTTTGCCGCGTTTCCGCTCATCTTCTTTGTAGAACGACCGAACATGCCTTTGCGAACATTCTTGGGTATCGCAGTCATGCTCGGCATTTTTAGTTTTGCTGGCTTGTTCATAGGGATCGATGCAGGTCTGAGTCCTGGAATAGCGTCTCTTGTGCTTCAATCTCAGGTCTTCTTTTCAGCCGTACTTGCAGTCAGCATTTTCGGCGAGGCTCTGTCACGACAACAGGTCATTGGTATTCTTGTCGCTTTTTCGGGTGTGGGTGCGCTCGCGTTCGCCTCCGGGGGCGATGGAACATTCCTGGGATTTGTTCTTGTTCTTGGAGCAGCCGGTTCCTGGGCCATATCAAATCTGTTTATGAAAAACACAAGCCAGGTGAATATGTTGTCGCTGATGGTCTGGGTCAGCCTGGTACCCCCAATTCCCCTCATGGTACTGTCTTTTTCTTTTGAAGGTGTCGAAGCGAACTTGCAGGCATGGTCCCAATTGGACATGTGGCGCATCGGATCTGTTTTGTATCTTGCATATGTCGCAACTATCTTTGGGTTCGGAGGATGGGCGATGCTCATCGCCAGGCATGGCGCGGTCCGCATTGCTCCATTTTCACTTCTTGTTCCCGTATTCGGTATGGCTTCATCGGCGCTTCTGCTCGGGGAGAGATATGAACCCTTTCGGCTCATTGCAGCCGGCCTAATCATCTGCGGAATGGGCCTTATCATCTGGCAGCCGAGTGAACGCCGCGCAAAATCGAAGCTGTCAAGCTAGGAATC
>Ga0207422_1002378_pt1 | contig 25240 bp, 14 predicted proteins | sample MarCyaLeptolynsp_FD_187757 | JGI IMG/M metagenome (GOLD analysis project Ga0207422, IMG submission 187757) | Marine cyanobacterial communities from Panama - species 1 Leptolyngbya sp. (SPAdes) | ecosystem: Environmental > Aquatic > Marine > Unclassified | place: Panama: Panama City | collected... | reverse complement strand
TGCCCGGGCGCTTTTCTTTGTGACGGGTCTACGCCATGGGCCGTAGATAGGGGCCGAGTTGATGCTCCAGGGTAGGCCAGGTCCAGTCCAGCCATTCGTTGAGCTTCGCGCGGGTCTCGCGCGGGTCGATGAGCTCATGTACCGAGAAGCCTTCGGCGCGCGGGAAGGGAGACTGACTTGCCGCCAGCATCTCTTCGAGTTCGCGCCGTTTCGCTTCGGGGTCCTCTGCTTCGGCGATCTGGCGGCCAAAAGCCACAGCGACACCGCCTTCGACCGGCAGGGCACCTGTCTCGGCGCTGGGCCAGGAGAAAACGTGGCCGCCCGGGGCGAAATGCGCAGCACCTGCGACGCCAAACACCTTTCGGATGATGACGCTGGCCCAGGGCACGCGGCCATTCATGACCGCGGCAATGGCCTCGGCGCCTGCGCGGATCGTACCGGTGGTTTCAGAATCAGGACCGATCATGAAACCCGGCTCATCGACCAACGCGATGACCGGCAGGTTGAAGGTGTTGCAGAAATCAATGAAGCGGCGTGTCTTGCGGGCGGCATCCGCCGTCATGGCGCCTGCATAGTATGTGCAGTCATTGCCGAGAATGCCGACGGGGCGTCCACCCATGCGGGCAAGGCCGGTGATGAGTGAGGGGCCGTAGCGGCGGGACATCTCAAACCAGCTGCCCTGATCGACCACGGATTTGATGATCTTCCGCATGGCATAGGGCTTGCGCCTCTCGCGCGGAACAATCGACAGGAGTTTGTCGTCGGCCCGGTCGAGGGGGTCATCGCAGGAGATGACCGGCGCAGCCTCGTACACATTCTGCGGCATGTAGGAGAGGAACTGCGCAATTTCATCAAGTGCTGCTTCTTCTGTCTCCGCCACATTATCGATGACGCCTGATTTGGCGTGCACATCCGGGCCGCCCAGTTCTTCCTTGGTCATCTTGTGGCCGGTCGCGCGTTCCACCACGGCGGGTCCAGCGATGAGCACCTGCGCGTTTTGAGCCATGACGGTGAAGTGCGACGACACCAGCCGGGCTGCAGGCATGCCGGCAACGGGCCCAAGCGCCGCGCTGGCGACAGGGATCGTGCCGAGGGTTTTGGCAAGGGATACAAAACGAGGGGTGGAAAAAACAGGATCACCCACCGGGCGTGACTTGCCGCGCCCGCCACCGGAGCCTGCCACCGAGCCGCCGCCGCCTTCATGCAGGCGGACGAGAGGGACTTTGTATTGCAGGGCGACGTCTTCGGAATAGACGCTCTTGCGCAGGCCCGCAGGATTCGGCGACCCGCCCTTGAGGGTGAAGTCCTCGCCACCAACAACAATTCGGCGCCCGCCGACTTTCGCGAAACCGAGTACAAAGTTCGCCGGTGTAAAGCCCGTCCGGTTGCCGTCGTCGTCGAACTCCGGTGCACCTGCGCCTTCGCCCAGTTCCTGAAAGCTCCTGTCGTCGGTGAGGTGTGCAATCCGCTCACGGATTGTCAGGCGGCCCTTGGCATGCTGTTTGGCAATGCCTTCCTTGCCGCCCTGCGCCTTGGCCTCTACACGGCGGGTGCTGATTTCCTTGGCTTCATCTTCCCAGGTCATGTGGTCTCACCGTTACTTTCACTGTCATTCTCGTTCGATTGTGTCCAAAGGGTGCGGCCCTGTGCAAAGCGGGCGGTCATGTCGGCTTCGCGGTCTGCGCGTATGGCGTCACGCAGGGCACCGGCAGGCGCCAGCTGTTCACGAATCCAATCGAGCCGCAGCCGCCAGAACAGCCAGTGCAGAAGCTTGGTGTTGGTGCGGTAGCACGTCTCGGTCACATGGATGTCAGCCCACCCGTCTATGGCATCACAGATGGCATAGGCGCGATCAAGGGCGGCATGGATTGCCGCGCTGTCTGCGTTGTGGCGTTTGTGCCAGGCGTCATAGACAGCCAGGCGGGCAAAATGAAAGTCGAACCAGAGCCGCGTCAGTGCGAACTCTGCCTGAAGGCCTGCGATATGTGTTGAAGGGGAGGCGTGGCGGCCAGCCTGGGCCAGCGCCTGGGCTGCCTTGTTGAGCTGGGTAGCGATCTCCGGTTGCCAACTCAAGCGTAGAGCGATGTCGTCCGGGGTTGCGTGCCACGGGTCCCCCATGTCGGTGGGCGGTGTATCGAGAAAATCGGCCGCACCGGCTGCTGCCGCCGGTCTGGCTTCATCCGGTTCAAATGTCAGGGCCAGGGAAAAGGCGTTGCTGAGCGCCTTGTAGTGGGCAGCCAGATGATCGGCGGCGTCCGCCCCCACAAGCAGCTGCGCAAACTCATGGACCAGGTGATCCGGTGCCAGTGTCGGGTCCCATGCGAGGCGGGCAAAGGCGTAGGCGTTGAGTTGCGGGGCGCACCAGGGCCGGCCTCCTACCATCAATGCCTGCAGCGTGTGTGTGCCGGCATTCGCGTAGCCGACGGCATCAAGCGCCATTTGAGTTACCAGAGGCGGGAGGACGGATTTGAACAGGATGGCATCCAGATAATACTCAAACACACGCAGCGGCTTTGCGTTGGCATCCGTGAACAGCCGAACATTGGCTTCCAGTTCTGCGGGATATCGCTGATTGACCGATGACGACGCTTCGAAGGCGCCCTGTGTATAGCTGCGCATGCGTGGAGCCCAGAGCAGCGACACATTATGCCTTGGCCGCGCTGCCTGCGGTGCCGGCTCGGTGTCGTGGTAGGCAATGTGCGCTATCTGCGCATCGGGCGCGATCTGCTCCAGTTCTTCAGCCAAGGTGTTTGTGGCGATCAGCGCCTGGTCCGAGGCACTGAGGCCATTACATTCGGGGCTCTGAGACCAGCCGCCGCCGGGAATGTCGTCCGGCCACAGATGATAGATGTCCGCGCCGGGGTTGGCCTGGAACCATGCGTGTGCGTTCTTTCTGACGATTGCGGTGCCTTGCGCGCTCAGCGGGTCCAGATTGTGGTCAGGTGTGCGCACACCGTCCTTCATGCGAAACGCGCCCGGCATCTCCTCGAACAGTGATCTTGGCAACAGCCGCGACAGGCCGTGGCCGCCGACTTCGAGAACCATGCCGAACCGCGCGCATGTCTCACGGACGTGACTGCTCAGCTCATGCCACTGATGTGCGGGCGCTGCCCCCAAGGCCAGGCCTTCCTCCGCCGTGTGCACGAAAATCGTGTTGAGCCGGTTGCGAGCAGCCCAGACGATCCAGTTCTCATGGTCAGACAGGAAGGCATGATGGCCAATGATGAGGCAGCGCCCGTCAAATGCAGGTGTTTCAGCGCAGGCCTGGGGAACGGAAAATTTTGTGCCGCCGGGCGAACAGAGGTCCTGCGGAGCATGTCCGGGCCAGTTGAAGCCAAGCGCTGTAAGAAAGCTGTAGCACGCGTAGAGCAGGCCGCGTTTGCTGTTGCCGCTTATCTGAACGTGGTGATCAGCCACATTCCAGATGAACCCGTCGCTGTCGCTGTTGCGGTAAGCGAGGGACAGTTTCACGCCAGCTGCGCTGCGAGGGGCAATCATGCCCAGATGTCTGGAGATGTCATCGGCCGCAGCGGCCACCGGGCCGGTCTGGTCTGCCGGTGCGTCCAGATGCCAGCCGTCGGAAAAATCGATCAGGGCGTTTGCGGTCATTGCATGCGATCAGTAGGCGCTGCCGCGAGCGAAAACTCCGCACGGGCTTGGTTTTGAGACTCAGGCAGCCTACCTGCTAATGTCCGGCAACAAAACGTGCCGTGTACCCCACCCGTTACCACCACAAGGACATGCATCTGTGACCTCTCCTGCCACCCTCACCGATATCCCTGAAAATCCCTGCCCTGATGGATCTGATGTTTTCTGGTTTGAGGGGTATGACGGCGAGAAGCTGCGCGGCGCCATATGGCCGGCTACATGCGCTGAAGCGCGGGGCACGGTCTTGCTGCTGGGCGGCAGAACGGAATTCATCGAGAAGTATTTTGAGGTCGTGACGCGCCTGCGCGAACGGGGGTTTGCAGTCGCTACCATGGATTGGCGGGGGCAGGGACTTTCCGTGCGCGGAACGGCCAATCGCCTCAAGGGGCATATCGAGCATTTCGACCAGTTTGACCGTGATATGGCTAAATTCATCAAGCTTGTCGCGGACCGGAACCTTCCCCAGCCTTATGTGGGCATGGCGCACTCCATGGGCGGCAACAACATGCTGCGCTGGCTGCACCTTGCAGACAGTGAGGCGCTTTTGGCCAAGGGGCTGCCCAAGCTGAAGGCGCTGGCGGTGAGCGCACCCATGGTCAATCTGCGCCTGAGTACCAGTGCCATGATCATCATGCGGCTGATGGCTTATACCGGCATCGCTCTGGGGCTGGGCGACAGGTACCTGCCTGGCGGGGGCGACCAGAAAGCTGTTGGCGAAGATGCGTTTGAGGACAATATTGTCACGTCCGACCCGGAACGCTTCGCGCGCCAGACAGCTGTCGTCAAAGCCAATCCTGATCTGGCGCTGGCCTCCATCACCCTTGGCTGGGCAGGATCCGCGGCTGAGAGCATCGACCTGCTGCAGTCAGACAGCTTCATTGGCAGTCTGAGAACTCCCGTTCTGTTCGCCGGAGCTGAAAAGGATGTGCTGGTGAGCGAAAAACAGGTGGCGTCCTATGCGCGGCATGTGCGCGGGGCAACCTACATCAAGTGTGAAGGCTGCAAGCATGAGATCCTGATGGAACGCGACGAGCTGCAGGCCCCGTTCTGGGACGCGTTCGACGCGTTTCTGGACAAAGTGCTGACCTAGCTCAGGCGCCTAGGCTGCGGCTTCGAGAATATCCAGTGCCGCTGCATGAATGCTTGCATCGCCGGCCGCGATCATCTTGCCTTTGGAGCGCTCAAAGTCACTGCCTGAGCGCAGTGGCCGTCCGGCCCAGTCGGTCACGATGCCGCCCGCGGCTTCAATAACCGGCACCAGCGGCAGAATGTCATAGGCCTGATTGTGCGCCTCGACCACGAGGTCCATCTGGCCCAGGGCCACCATGGCGTAGTTGTAGCAGTCGCCGCCGTAGCGCAGCAGCTTCACGCTGTCAGCCAGCGTTTTGAATACGTCTGCGTCTGGTGACCCAGTGAACATGCGCGGATCTGTTGCCCCCAGTACGGCGTTGCCGAGTGAGCTGCAGGGCCTGCAGGTCATTGTGGTTTCGCCATCGCGGGTGATGAGCTTTGCGCCGGACGGCCCGCCGATAAAGCGCTCGCCGGTATAGGGCTGGTCCATTATGCCAACGACGGGCACCGTGTCCTTCATGGCGCCGATGAGTGTTCCCCATGTGGGCAGACCCGACATGAAAACGCGGGTGCCGTCTATCGGATCGATGATCCAGGAGATGGGGGACGCGCCTTCTTTCAGCCCGTACTCCTCGCCCAGAATGCCGTGATCCGGGTGATGGCTGTCGATCAGCTCGCGAATGGCGCGTTCACCCGCCCGGTCGCCCTCGGTTACCGGATCAAACTTGCCATCGGACAGTTTGTTGTCCACGTCCAGCCGGGTCCGGAAATACGGCATGATGGCCGCACCCGACGCATCGGCCAGGGTGTGTATGAAGGACTCAAGATATTTGGGATCATCGCTCATGGGTCTTGGGTAGCGCCCAAAGCCTGCGGCGACAAGATCAAATCAGCTGTGCGACGTGTCTTGCGGAATGTTACTGCGCCGCGGCTGCGTTGCGGTGACGCTTGCGTTCGTGCGGGTCCAGGTAGCGTTTGCGCAGGCGGATGTTTTCCGGCGTCACTTCCACCAACTCGTCATCGCCGATGTAGGAAATGGCCTGTTCAAGCGCCATGGGCTGAACCGGTGTCAGACGCACGGCTTCATCCTTGGACTGGGTGCGGATGTTGGTCAGCTGCTTGCCCTTGAGCGGGTTCACTTCCAGATCGTCCGGCCGCGAGTTCGCGCCGATGATCATGCCCTGATAGACCTTGGTGCCCGGCGTGATGAACATCTTGCCGCGCTCCTCAAGATTCCACAGAGCATAGCCGACCGCTTCGCCGTCGCTGTTGGAAATAAGGACGCCGTGATGGCGGCCACCAATCTCGCCCACATAGGGCACCCAGCCATGGAAGATGCGGGACATGATGCCGGTACCGCGTGTGTCGGTCAGGAACTCGCCCTGGTAGCCGATGAGCGAGCGGGCAGGGCAGACAAAGGTAAGACGTGTCTTGCCGGCGCCGGACGGGACCATGCCCATCAGCTCCGCCTTGCGCTGGGTCAGCTTGTCGATGACGACGCCGGTATATTCCTCGTCCACATCGATCTGCACTTCCTCGGCGGGTTCGATCTTCTGGCCGTTCTCGTCTTCCTGCATTAGGACGCGCGGGCGCGAGATGGAGACTTCAAAGCCTTCGCGGCGCATGGTCTCGATCAGGATGCCGAGCTGAAGTTCACCACGGCCGGCTACCTCGTATGCGTCGCCTCCAGGTACTTCTGAAATCTTGATGGCCACATTGCCTTCTGCTTCGCGCATCAGGCGTTCGCGGATGACACGGCTTTGCACCTTGGAGCCTTCGCGGCCTGCCAGCGGGCTGTCATTCACCATCATGGTGATGGCTAGGGTGGGCGGATCAACCGGCTTGGAATCAAGCGGCGTATCGATGGAGACATCGCACAGGGTGTCAGACACGGTTGCCGCCTTGAGGCCGGCAATGGCGACGATATCACCCGGCTCGGCACTTTCCACCGGCTCGCGCAGGGGGCCACGGAAGGCAAGGACCTTGGTCACCCGGCCGCGCTCGCGCTCTTCGCCGTCGCGGGTCAGAACCTTGATGGTCATGTTGGGCTTGATGGTGCCGGCCTTGATGCGGCCTGACAGAAGGCGGCCAAGGAACGGATCAGACTCGATGCCCGTGGCGAGGAGCTCAAATGGCGCGTCTTCGCTCTCAAGGTCTTCTGGAGCAGGCACATGCTCAATGATGGCATCGAGCAGCGCGTCCATGTTGTCGCCTGATGTGGCTTCGGTTGCAGAGGCCCAGCCTTCGCGGGCAGAGGCATAGAGGACCGGGAAGTCCAGCTGCTCGTCATTGGCATCAAGGCCCGCGAACAGATCGAACACCGCTTCGTGTACGTGGTCAGGACGCGCGTCCTTGCGGTCCATCTTGTTGATGACGACGATCGGGCGCAGGCCAAGAGCCAGCGCCTTCATGGTGACGAACTTGGTCTGGGGCATGGCGCCTTCAGCGGCATCCACCAGCAGCAGCACGCCATCCACCATGGAGAGAATGCGCTCTACCTCGCCGCCGAAGTCAGCGTGGCCCGGGGTGTCGACCAGATTGATGCGGACATCCTTCCACTCAAAGCTCGCGACCTTGGCTGAGATGGTGATGCCGCGCTCGCGTTCCAGGTCGCCTGAGTCCATCGCCCTGTCTTCGACTTCCTGGCCTTCACGGAAGACGCCGGACGCCTGAAACAGCTTGTCGACCATGGTGGTCTTGCCATGGTCAACGTGGGCGATAATCGCAATATTGCGGCGTTCTTGAGCAGCCATGTCTTTAAATCCGTTCAGTGTCGGCGCTGCGGGGTCTCCTGGCAGCGCACGCAAGAAGGGCGCGGAATCGGGGGCTCCCATTTCCGCGCCCTTCTTGTGAGGACGTTTGCTGGCGCCGGTATAGTCCCGGCAGGCCGCTATGTCGAGGAAATGTTGCGGCGCAACACTGCCCAGGCGTATCAGGCGAGGCTACTCTGCGCGAATGCCTTCAGCCTCTATCATCAAGGAAATGTCCTTGCCGATGGCGGGTACGCCGTACTCCATGCCCCACTGGGTGCGATCCAGGGTGCCGGTAGCTGAGAAACCGGCCACATATTTGCCTGAGAACGGGTGTGCACCTGCCTGGTTGAAGGTGACGTCCAGTGTCACCGGGTGGGTCTGGCCCAGCATGGTGAGGTCACCGATGACGGTTGCGGTGGTATCGCCGGTCGGTTCCACGCTGGTGGAGGAAAAGGTCATTTCTGGAAATTCTTCGACCTTGAAGAAGTCGTCTCCGCGCAGATGCGCATCGCGATCATCCCAGCCACTATCGATACTGGCTGTATCAATGGTTACGCTCACAGTGCTTGCCGACAGGTTTTCAGCATCAATCGTGAAGCTGCCAGAGACCTTATCGAAGCCACCAATCGTGTCTGAGAAGCCCAGATGGCTCACGCGGAAGGCGGCGTGGACATGGCTCTCATCAATGGCAAATGTGCCGCTCTCAGCAGCAGGTGCATCCTCCGCCAATGCGGCAGAAGAGAACGCAGCCCAGAGAAGGGCGATGGCGGCAAGCGCGCCGGTTACCAGCAGGAAAAGCCTGAAGGACTGTGTTTCCTGCTCAGCGGCTTTCGCGCGGGCACGTTTGTTTTGATGCGGCATATTCTGGACTCCCTGAAAGCAACAGCCATGTCGGCAATCTGAATTTCCCGCAAAGCCTATCACGGTTGCGCTTGGTTACCAGCGAAACCGGCAGGCGATCCCAACGTGTTGACAAAGTCGTGAAGCAGCATCAGCGCAGCAGGCGGGGTCGGTTTGAACCGGGTTCCGGAGCGCGTGGGATCGCCAGATTGCGGATGAACTGTTTGGTGCAGGCTTCCCACGAGTACCCAAGCGCGAAGGCGCGGGCGCGCTCAGGTGGAATTTTTACAGCCGTGAGGGCAGCGCTGCGTAGATCATCCCTCAGGCAGCCGACAGGTGCATCACCGATGACGTCCTTCGGGCCCTGTACCGGGTAAGCCGCCACCGGCGTGCCCGAAGCCAGCGCTTCCAGCGTCACGAGGCCGAACGTGTCTGTCTTGCTGGGGAATACGAAGCAGTCACTTGCAGCGTAGAATTCAGCAAGCTCGTCACCAAACTTCGGCCCGGCGAAATAGGCGTCAGAATATTGTTTGCGGAGGGTTTCAAGCTGCGGGCCGCCACCGACAATCAGTTTTGTGCCCGGCAGATCAAGTTTCAGAAACGCCTCGATGTTTTTCTCGACGGCCACGCGGCCCACATAGAGCCAGAGAGGCCGCGGCAGACTGAGGAAGTCACTTGCCTTCAAATCCGGACGCGGTCGGTAGACGTCAATGTCGACACCGCGTGACCAGATGGCGGTCGAAGGAAACTGGCGCCCGACCATTTCCTCCTGCAGTGACTTTGTCGCGACCATCATTGTGGTCGCCGGTCCATGGAACCAGCGCAGGAAGCGATAGCCCCAGGATACCGGCGTGCCGAAGCGCGCGTTGATGTATTCAGGGAACCGGGTGTGGAAGGATGTCGAGAACGGCAGTCCCTTGCGGACGCAATAGTTGCGTGCGGCCAGCCCCAGCGGACCTTCGGTCGCAATGTGAATGGCGCAGGGCGCGAATTCGCGGACGACTTTTGCCATCCAGCGCAACGGCCACAGCGCCAACCTGATCTCCGGATAGGTAGGGGCGGGGATTGTCTTGAAGTCCAGCGGCGTCACGTACCGGACCTGATGTCCGAGCTTGCTTAGCTCGCTGCCGAGCTGCTGGAGCGTCCGGACAACACCATTGACCTGGGGTTCCCACGCATCGGTCACGATCAGCACACGCAGGGGTTTCCCCGGTTCGCTGACCTGCATTCCGGCCGGGTGTGCAACCGGCGTGATGGGAGTCGTCGTTTCTGTGTGTGTCACGCGGCGCTGCTTGCTATTTTTGTCTGCTCTGGCCGGAGGTCATCCGCCGCAGCGACGGGAATGTGGCCGCCGATGATGACTTCTTCTTCCAGGTCTTCTTCTTCCGGATTTTCGTGGGGGGGCGCCGGGCTTTCCATTGGTTCTGCATCTGCCGCCGGTGATGGGAGAATGCCCAGTGCTTTTTCGTGCTCGGCTTTTTCAGCATCCACGTCCGCGGCGAAGCGCGTCCAATGAATGATGGTGAAATTGCCGGTCATGTCTTCGGCAAGTGCTGTACAGCTTTCCACCCAGTCGCCGTCATTCATATAGGTGACGCCATCCATCTCACGCACTTCGGCATGGTGGATATGGCCGCAGACGACGCCGTCTACGCCGCGGTCCCGCGCTTCACGTGCAACGGCTTCTTCGTAGTTCGAGATGTATTCGACAGCGTTTTTGACCTTGTGCTTAAGGTACGCTGACAAAGACCAGTAGGAGAGCCCAAGGGCGCGGCGCACGTTGTGCAGCATGCTGGAGCAGGCCAGCGCTAGATTGTAGGCCCAGTCGCCTACATGGGCGAGCCATTTGGCGTATCGGACGACACCATCAAACTGGTCCCCATGCAGCACCAGATATGTCTTGCCGTCGGCGGCGCGGTGTATGTCTTCGTTGATGACTTCAACACCGGCCAGCGTGACGCCGACATAGTCGCGCAGGGCCTCATCGTGATTGCCCGGCACGTAGATAACGCGGGTGCCCTTGCGCGCCTTGCGCAGTATTTCTTGAATGACGTGGTTGTGGGCATCGTTCCAGTACCAGGAGCGCTTGATGCGCCAGCCATCAATGATATCGCCCACAAGATAGAGGGTGTCTGCCTCATTGTGCCGAAGGAAGTCAGCCAATAGCTCAGCCTTGCAGCCCGGTGTACCCAGATGGGTGTCGGAGATAAACAGCGTGCGGTGGCGCACCGGCTCGCGGACGATCAGGTGCTTGCGCTTGACCCGCTTGCGGCCTCGAGCGCGCATGCCGAAAAGGGTAAGCCTGTCACGAAATGGCTTGGCTCTCAGGGCCTTGCCCGCTGACTTTGCGGAGGCAAGAACCGGGTTTTCGGTGCTGCGTGTCAGTATGTCGGCAAGTGTCATGGGAACCGAGGTCTCGCGCTATGACTGTTGCGTTAAAATAATTTGTATACGGAGTACTTGAATTCACCCGGATTTGCCTGCACTTGTAGTTGGCGCTGAAAAAGCCAGTCGAATCAAGCATGTCCACCTTGATCTGGGCGGACTATCCCGGCGGGTAATGAACGTTTTGTGACGATGAGGTGAACCATTTGTATGCGGATGAAGCAACAGCTACTGGTAACCTTAACCTGCCCCGCGAAGCCCAACGGAGTGCGGTGACCGTCGTTTACAATCCCACTGCGGGATGGCGCCGCCGGCGCAAGTTGATTGATGTCGTGGAGGCTATGAGTCAGCGCGGGGCGCGGGTCACATTGCGCGAAACAACCGCGCCGGGAGATGCGGAGGCTTTCGCGCGTGAGGCTGCTGAAGGTGGATCGGCTGACATTGTCGTGGCGGCGGGTGGTGACGGCACGGTCAATGAAGTGGCCAACGGTCTGGCGGGTAGTGACGTACCTCTTGGAGTCATTCCAACGGGCACTGCAAATGTGCTGGCCATTGAGATAGGCCTGCCGAAATCCAGCGACGCCCTTGGAGAATTGCTGCTGACCGGAGCTGCCAGGCGGATCGGCGCCGGAAGGGTCAACAAACGGTTCTTTTTGTTGTGGGTCGGAGCCGGATTTGACGGGCGGCTGGTTCACGCCATTGACCCTGTGATGAAGCGACGATTTGGCAAGCTTGCGTTTGTCTGGGCCGGCATCAAACAGGTTTTCGGGTCCACTGGTCCATTGCTGAGGGTCAGCGATGGATCAGTATTGGTCGAGTGCGGCTGGGCCGTGATTGCCAATGCTGAGCACTATGCGGGGACATACAGTCTGGCACCCTCAACCCGCTTCGATGATGTGGGTTTGAGCACGTTGTGTATTCCGGCGCGTGGCCGGGCGGGGCTTGTTGCGGCCCTGATTGGGCTAGCTTTGGGACGACTAGAGAAAATGCCCGGCGTGCAGGTGCTTACAAGTGAGCGTGTGTGCATCTCTCTCGCGGACGCCAGTGTCCGGGATCCCGTTCAGGTGGATGGGGATGACATGCTGACACTTCCGGTAGAGGTGGAATGCTGGGATGTCGCCAAGGCGCCCCAGATTCGTCTCGTGATGCCGTAATCCTGCTACTGCGCAGCCACGCCGGCACCATCAGTAATGGTATCAGGTTTGTCCCTGGCCGGCGCGAAACTGCCGCCGGGAGGATACATTTCGTGCAGGCCGATGGTTCGGCTGTTGGCGCCCATGATCCGGCAGTGATGGCGCTTCAGCATGCGCGGGTCATCGACACCGCAGGAATGCGCCACGGTGCAGACTTCCTTGTGCATGGTGATGGCGTAGCGATAGACGCGCTCCGCCTTGTCGGTGGCAACCAGCCCGCGCTGCAGGTGCTTCTTGTGGGTCGCAACGCCGGATGGGCACTCATTGGTGTTGCATTGCAGGGCCTGAATGCACCCGAGCGCAAACATGAAGCCGCGCGCGGAGGTCACGAAGTCAGCGCCGGCGCAAAGAGCCCAGGCCACGCCGGACGGTGTGGTCAGCTTGCCGGACGAAATGACCTTGATGCGGTCGCGCAGACCATGCACCAGCAGCGCGTCTACGAGTGTCGGCAGGCTCTCCTGGATCTGCAGGCCGACATAGTCGATCAAGGGTTGCGGGGCTGCCCCCGTGCCGCCGTCGGCGCTATCAAGCGTGATGAAGTCAGGCGCGCTCTCAATGCCGCGCCGGTTGATCTCTTCGCACAGGCCGGACAGCCAGCCATAGGCCCCCAGCACCATCTTGATGCCTGTCGGCTTGCCGGTGACCTCTCGCACATGGGCGATGAAATCCAGCAGCTGGCCGATCGAGTTGATCTCGGGATGCCGGTTGGGGCTGATCGAGTCCTTGCCAACCTTGATCCCACGGATCTGGGCGATTTCCTTGCTGACCTTTTCGCCGGGAAGAATACCGCCCTTGCCTGGTTTCGCTCCCTGGCTGAGCTTGATCTCAAACATCTTCACCTGGTCACGCTCGGCGACCCTGCGCAGCTTGTCGTCGTTGAGAGAGCCATCATCATTGCGCACGCCATATTTGGCGGTGCCGATCTGGAAGACGATGTCGCAGCCACCCTCAATGTGAAACGGGGACAGAGCGCCTTCACCGGTATTCATCCAGATGCCTGCCCGCTTGGCGCCACGGGAGAGAGCCTGCACGGCGGGTTTCGAGATGGCGCCGTAGCTCATACCGGAGATATGGAAGAACTTATCCGTTGCATAGGGCGTTTTGCAGTAGGGACCAACGGTCACTTCCTTGGCGGGGACGTCTTCGTCACCCAACTGCGGGAAAGGACAGTTGACGAAGATCTTGGTGCCCACATGAGCCAGCGCCCGGGTGGAGCCAAAGGGGACAGTCGTGTCCACACCTTTTGCAGCCCGATAGACCCAGGCGCGCTGTGCCCGGTTGAACGGCAATTCTGCACGATCGTCAGCGAAAAAATACTGACGGAAGTACTTGCCCAGATCCTCGGCGACATATCGAAGTCTGCCGATCACGGGATAGTTGCGGCGAATGGCGTGTTTTGTCTGCGTGCGGTCAATAACATAGAACGCGAGAATGGTGAGAAAGGCTGCCCCGATCAGGAAAACAAAGAGCGCGGCAAACAAGCTGACGACATCCGTTACGGATGACACCTGAAGCGCATTGACTATTTGTTGCATGTCGTTTCCCCCATTCCGTCACCGCTCCTTGAGCCTGGAACGTTGTGCGGACGATCAATTGAGTTACGCAACGGATACTATGTGCGGCGGACCGAAAAGTGGGCACACATCAGTCCCAAATTTGTGTGATGTGCCTGTGACCGGCTTGTTACCGCTACCGCGATGCCAGTTTCTGTGTGGGTACAGTGTCAGCTTCCAGCGCTGCGTGGTCGCTGGACGTGGCCGACGGCGTTACGTCAAAGCCGCGTCGCAGACCCGGAACGAGGGTAGGACGGAGCCCCAGGTCAGCCAAACCCTCATTTGAAAGAGAGGCCGTGATAACCGGCGCACCACCTGCTTCGGCATAGGGGTCTGTCGCAGGCTCCACTGAATGAATGACCGGTGCCTTTGCCGCCAGCAGTTTGCGTTCACGCGCCAGTGTCTTGTCCACACGGCTGGCGTACTTCTCACGCAGCTTGGGATTGTAGCTGTGATACCGGGCGCTGGCAGCGCGCCAGTCCCCGTGGCGGTCTTTGAGACGCGTCAGGAATGATGCGGCGTACGCCATGTTTGCAGCCGGGTCGAAGGCCTCTTCAAGGCTGGTGAATGCGCGCGGGTGATAACGAAGATTGACCTGCATGCAGCCGATATCGATCGACCGGGCACCATCCGCCCTCAAGCGACGTACAGCCCAGATGGCATCTTCCTTGGTGGCAAAGCGGTAGCCCTTGCCGTGGGAGTTGATGGTCCAGGGCCATGCGGTGTGTTTTCCGTCCGGGCCGCGGCGGCCGGTCTCAACCAGCGACATGGCCTGAAGCAGGGCTGGCGGCATGTCGTTGGCGCGCTCGACCTTCTGGGCAGCAGTGCGGCAGGCCTGCCAGTCGTCGTTTTGTAAGGGTGCTTCTTCGGCAGCGATGGCGTTCGTTGTCGCGAACCCGGCGCACAGGAGGCCGATGGCTACGGTCAGGCCGCGCCGAACGGATAGAGCTGGTGATGTCTGGCGACGTGCCATTTAGTCGAAACCCGCCCTGGCCCCTGCCGGTGAAACGGCATTTGAAGGCCTTTTTGTGCAAATGCGGCCTTATTTTGCTGCTGCAAAGGTTAACGGCGTCTTACCTCGGGTCCGGCACCCCTACATGCCGTCCAGAAACCGGACACAACCCCAATTGTGCACTGCGATCAAAGGCTTGCGCATTTTGCTTGAGGGATGCAGTTGGGCACGGCTGCTATGCATCGGAATATCGGGCCCAAGGCCCGGAAGTTCTTGAAATTTGTGCAGCGCAGTGCCATTTTGTTGCAACGCGGCATTGCGAGCGCTCAGCCCGCCATGCCGCTGCCCTTCCTGGGCGTTTCCTCCCTGAACTTGGGCCGTCTGGATTTTCCAGACGGCCTCTTTTTTGTCCGCAGGTCAGGACAGCCCGACAGGTATGACGCGAAAAGCCGCTACTCGGCGGATAGCGCTGTAGGGGGCGAGGTCGGTGCCAGAAATGCCCGGTCCATGAGGGCAAGGCGGGCGACAAACTCTCCCATATCCCGGGTAAGGCGATTAAGGCCCGCCGCCCGTGTCACCCGAGCCTCGTCCATATAGAGCGCCCGGTTGATCTCAATCTGCAGCGCGTGGAGGCCCTGGCTGGGCCGCCCATAGTGTTCTGTGTTGAACCCCCCGGCATAGGGGGTGTTGCGGACGACCGAGTATCCAAGGTCCGTGAGGATGTTCTCGGCCGTATCCATAAGGGCAGGGGCAGCTGACACCCCATACCGGTCTCCGAGCACAATATCGGCCCGCGTGGTGCTCATATCGTCTTCAAACGGACCTGCCATGGACGGCATCGAGTGGCAGTCCAGCAGAACGGCGCAGCCGAAGCGCTTGAAGGACGATTCCAGCATCTCGGAAAGTGCCTGATGATAGGGCATGTAGAGCGTGCGGATACGATGGTCTGCTTCTGCATAGCTCAGCGGTGCGCGATAAATCTCCGTCGAATCCGCTACCACGCGTGCGATGGTGCCAAGGCCACCTGCAACGCGGACCGAGCGGGTGTTGGCATGCGGCGGCAGGGCATCATGAAACATGGCCGGGTCGAGCTCATAGGGCTCACGGTTTGTATCCAGATAGGCACGTGGAAAATTCGCCTGCAGCAGGGGTGCGCCCAGACGTGGCGCCCCTGAAAAAATTTCATCCACAAAGCTGTCTTCAGAACGACGAATAGACAGGGGATCAAGACGGGATGCCGCCAGAAAGGCAGGTGGATATATCCGCCCTGAGTGGGGAGAATTCAGAACGAAGGGAACCGTTTGTGTATCGGGCGATGAAACCGTAAAGGGCGGATTGAAGTCCTGCCTGCGGGAGTGTTTGTCCCTGCTGTCTGCCGTCATCCAAGGCTCCTGCCTATGCCGCTTTTCAACGCCGCTTTGGTCCGCGCTATTCCCAGTGCCAGACCCGGCACCTCCAGGAGCCCGGCTAAAGCTAGAATGTAGCACGCGGGTTGCAGGATTTAACGTCCGTAGGGGGCATTTGCCGCTGCAGGTGGGGCAAATCAGCCACAAAATTGCGTGATTTTCCGCTGTTTTTCTCGTCGCAGATCCCGGCGCTAACCGCCCGTTTACCATTCGGTTCCTATAACCGATGGCATCCCGAGGGCGCTGAATTGTGCCGATTCGGGCAATGAGAGCGGGATTTCGGGGGCTCACAAATGGCACGTATTCTGTTGGCTGAAGATGATGAAAGCATGCGGCGCTTTCTGGCCAACGCGCTTGAGAAAGCTGGCCATGACGTTCTGTCGTACGGCAGTGGTGATCTGGCCCATGAAAAGCTCATTGGCGATGTGTTTGATGTGCTTCTCACCGACATTGTCATGCCGGAAATGGACGGCATTGAACTGGCCCGGCGTGCTGCCGAACTCGATCCGACGTTGAAGATCATGTTCATCACAGGATTTGCGGCCGTCGCACTCAATCCTGAATCAGAAGCGCCGAAAGAGGCCCGCGTTCTGTCCAAGCCGTTCCACCTGCGCGAACTGGTGCAGGAAGTTGACCGGCTCCTTGCCGCCTGACGTCATCCGATCAGGCGATCCTCTCCCCACCAATGTCTTTTCTTGATGTGAGTGTCAGGTAGGCTGGGCCTGCCGGGTACCGGGTTGCGTATTGTCATGGTGCGTATCTGGCTCACATCAGGAGCAGACACTTGCCGACAGCCCTGACGCCCCCTTGCGATGAAAGCATCGGAAAACCTGCCGGTGGTGTGCCCTGCGTCAATGAGACGGGTACGCTCATAGCCACCATACTGGCGTCCAGTCTGGCGTTTGTGGAAGGGTCAATTGTCAACATTGCGCTGCCGTCCATCCTTTCGGATCTGGGGGCCGGGGCTTCAGATGCGCAATGGATCATCAACGCCTATCTGTTGCCCGTTGGCGCTCTTGTGCTTCTGGGCGGCGCGCTGGGTGACCACTATGGCCGCAAACGCATTTTTCAGGTTGGCCTGGTGCTGTTTGGGCTTGGCAGCCTCGCATGTGCTCTGGCGCCTGACATCGCGACACTGCTGACGGCGCGTGTGGTGCAGGGCGTAGGTGCGGCCCTGCTGGCGCCCAACAGCCTGGCCATCATTGCTGCGGCATTTACGGGTGCTGCGCGAGGGCGTGCCATCGGTATCTGGGCAGCTGCGGGTGCTTTTGCCGGGGCGGGCGCACCAGTTCTCGGCGGCTGGATCGTTGACAGTGCCGACTGGCGATGGGCCTTCATGATTGTTGTGCCGGGTGCTGTAGCTGCAGTGGCTGTTGGCCAATGGGCAATCAGCGAGAGCCGGGAAGCGGCCAATGCTGCAGCACCGCTTGATTGGATGGGGTCGGCGCTCGTGACGATCGCGCTGGGCCTGATTGTCTGGGCGCTTGTCCGCGCGTCTGAAGCCGGCGCGGCTGGCCCTCTTGTCACCGCCTCCCTGCTGGCCGGTCTGGTATGTCTGGCAGCCTTTCTGGTGATCGAAAAACGCCTTGGCACACGGGCGATGATGCCTTTGGGGCTGTTCGGGACGTCGGACTTTTCAGCCATCTCCATTCTCACCCTGTTCCTGTACGGGGCGCTTGGAGGACTGCTGGTGCTGCTACCTTTCACACTGATTGCCGGTTATCGGTTCTCGGCAATCGAGACAGGTCTGGCCATGCTGCCCATGCCGCTCATTCTTGGCGTACTATCGCCCCTGCTCGGCGGGCTGGCGGTGCGTCTTGGCATCCGCATCGTATTGAGTGTCGGTCCGCTGCTGGTCGCATTGGGGTTCTTGTGGTTGTCCTTCGTGCCGTCGGTCGGGTTCAACTACTGGACCGATATGCTTCCGCCGCTTGTGGTCATGGCCGTGGGCATGGCCGCCAGTGTCGCGCCGCTAACGACTGCCGTGATGGATGCGGTGCCGGATGCTTTTTCCGGTGTGGCATCAGGCGTCAACAACGCCCTGGCGCGCTCGGCCGGGCTGATTGCCACGGCGCTGATTGGTCCTGTCCTAGCCGCCAGTGATCAGGGACTTGCGCCTCTGGTGGATGGCTTTGGCATGGCGATGTTGATTGCTGCGCTGTTTGCCGGAGCCGGAGGGGTGGTGGCCGCATTTTTCGTTCGGTCCGCAGGTGCGGCTACCGACTGATGCATGGTGATGTGGGCGGCCTAGCAAATAGTTGCGCCCGGTCACCAATCCCGATATATGGATCGCCCTGCCGCAAATGCAGCGGCAAGACCTTGCTGCAATATGCAGATGAGGGGCGCGTAGCTCAGTGGGAGAGCACTACGTTGACATCGTAGGGGTCGCTGGTTCAATCCCAGCCGCGCCCACCATTCTTCGGGATGGGGCAAGGAAATGACCAAAAGCAAAAGGCGCTGACCGAATTCCGGTCAGCGCCTTTGTTTTTGTCAGGGCGGATGTGGCTACCACTCAATCCGCTCAATGCCCTCGAAGCTGATCTCGCTGCCGTCGGTCAGCGTGATGATGCCAGAAGCATCTTCAGAGAGGACCATCTCATCATCGTCCGAGGACTGAATAGAGCCGCTGTCCAGAGACACTGTCCAGTCATCTGATGAGAGCGACGTTCCATCCTCGTTTTCGAGGCGAATGGTATCGGTCCAGCCATTGCCGCCGCCTTCAACCTCGTCTGACCCATCACCCATACCGAAGAGGAAGAGGTCGTTGCCGTCCTCGCCTTCCATCTTGTCGTCACCGGCACCACCGCGCAGGACGTCATTCCCTTTGCCGCCCTTGAGCTCGTCGTCGCCGGTACCGCCGATCAGGATGTCATCACCATCCTTGCCTTCAAGCTTGTCGTCGCCGGATCCACCATCAAGGTAGTCATTGCCGTCCTCGCCCTTGAGTTCGTCGTCGTCGGCGCCACCAAACAGCGTGTCGTCGCCGTCGCCGCCCTTTAGCTCGTCTTCGCCGTCGCCGCCACGAAGTTCGTCGTCGCCGTCCTTGCCTTCCAGCTTGTTGTCGCCGGAGCCGCCGATCATCAGTTCGTCATCCGACGACCCTTTTTCATCGTCGCCACCGTCAGCATAGATGACCTCTTCAGGCGTCCAGTTGTCCGGTGTTCCAGCATCGCCAAGTGACGTGGCGTTGTTTGAATTAGATGACGTGAGTTCCACATTGTCGAAGTTGTAGTACTCGTTGGATGCTGTGGTCTTTCCCTCAAACTCAATCGTCACCGTGTTACCCGCAGGGATGTTGGTCAGCGTGATGCTCTGGGTGCCGGACATGCCCGCATCGCCGTCCTGCACCATCAACTCTGTCCGCTCACCATCGACTACCGCATAGGCCTTGAAGAAGTCGTGCCAGTCGCCGCTTTCCTCCATGTCGCCATTGGCCGTCAGGTCAAAGCTGAGTGCGAGCCCTGTCTTGCCGGCAATGTCAATCTGCGCACTGCGCCAGACAGCAACAGACTCGTTATCGTTATCTTCGTCGGTCGTCGTACCCAGCTTGTAAGTCTCATCGCGGACGCCGTGCTGTGAGCCGGAGCCGAATTCGGCGTTGTCGGATTCAGCCGACCAGGCCGAACTGCCGGTGTCTGACCGTTCATAGTCAGCGATACCCGTGAAGTCCTCGCTGAACAGGACTTCGGTTTCATCGACGTCGGTCACATTGACGGTGAATGCCTCTGAGTAGGTGAGACCCGCACTGTCAGTTGCGGTCACTGTCACGCTGACGGAAGGTTCGGCTTCATGGTCGAGGCTTACGCCGTCCTTGAGCTTCAGGTCGCCGTTTACAACCTCGAAGCGGCTGTCTGACACGGTGTAGGTGTGTGTGTCTCCTGCATCCGCGTCTGTCACGCTGAGTGAGCCGACAACTGCTCCGGCAGCGTTCTCGGCGACGGTCGTTCCATCAAGGGCCATGTCGGTGGCGGCTTCCTCGACGTTTTCGACATACACGTTGAGTGTGCTTGAGGTGGAAGAGGTTGCGCCCCCTTCAGATTCCGTCGATGTGGCTGTTACCTCCAGGGCAGCGGTGCCCACGAAGTTGTCCGGTGTGGTGATGGACATACCATCCATATCCCAGCCGGTTACATCGACGGAAGTGTTGCCGGCGCTGGCGGTAAAGGTGTTCACCCCGTCGGTCAGGACGGCCCCTTCCGGGATGCTGCTGATCGTCACGGCAAGGCTTTCAGAGCCGTCCGTATCCGTCAGCGCTGCCGAGATGTCGGGCAGATCAATGGTGCCGCCCTCGATCCCGCTTGCAGCGCCATCCAGGCTTTCGACCATCTCAATGTTGTCGAGCATCATGCCGCGGCCATAGTCCACATCAACGCCGGCCTCACGGAACTCGATTTCCGCCGGGTTGCCGTCACCTGACAGTGTCAGTGTGTGCGACTGCCAGTTGAGCTCTGTATCGCTTGTGCCGTCGGCAGAAATCGTGGCCACGACCTGCCCGTCCCAGACGACTTCAATCTGGTTGACCGTCGCATCGTAGCCAGGGCGGGGGGCGTAGTCGAAAGTGACCGTGTAGGTGCCACCATCCACCGTGTCCACAGACCGGGCGATGTTCGGGGCATCTTCGTAGTTGTCCACCGGATCGTTGTTGAGTTCGATGTGATGGACTGAGCCGTCGGCCGAACCGTTGCCTTCAGCGCCTGTATCGCGAAGCTCTACCACACCATCAGATGACCAGCCGTTTTGTGCGGAGATATGGTCACCGCCATTGTCTACAACAGCACCTGCCCAGCCTTCGAAGTCTTCGGAGAAGACGGTCCGCGTTGTGCTGCCAATATCGAGGGTTGGCGCAGATGCGATTTCATCCAGATCACCAACCGAAATATTGAAGGTTTCCGTGCGGCTCAGGCCACCCGCGTCTGTCGTTGTGACGTCGATGGAGACTGTATCTCCGGCTTCATGGTCCAGCGATACACCATCCTTTAGCTTGAGTTCGCCATTGACGACTTCGAAGCGGGCGTCGGAAACTGTGTAGCTATGGGTGTCACCGGCATCCGGATCTGTGGTTGACAGATTCCCGATGACAGCACCGGCGTCATTCTCGTTGATCGATGTGTTGTCGAGGGCAATGTCCGTGGCGACTTCGTTGACGTCACCGACAGAGATGTTGAAGGTCTCGGTGCGTGACAGGCCACCGGCGTCTGTTGTCGTGACGTCGAGGGAGACCGTGTCGCTAGCCTCATGGTCAAGAGACACGCCGTCCTTGAGCTTGAGCTCGCCGTTGACGACCTCGAAGCGGGCGTCAGAGACGCTGTAGCTGTGGCTGTCGCCATCATCGACGTCTGTCGTCGAGAGGGTGCCGACGACGGCACCGGCTGCGTTCTCGGCCACAGAGGTGTTGTCCAAGGCGATATCCGTCGCAACCTCGTTCACATCACCAACAGAGATATTGAAGGTCTCGGTGCGTGAGAGACCACCGGCGTCCGTCGTTGTGACGTCGAGGGAGACGGTGTCGCCGGCTTCGTGGTCGAGAGACACACCGTCCTTGAGCTTGAGCTCGCCGTTGACGACCTCAAAGCGGGCGTCGGAGACGCTGTAGGTGTGCGTGTCGCCATCGTCGACGTCTGTCGTTGAGAGAGTGCCGACAACAGCTCCAGCGGCATTCTCAGCCACGGACGTATTGTCCAGGGCAATGTCCGTGGCAACTTCGTTCACATCACCGACTGAGATGTTGAAGGTTTCTGTCCGTGACAGGCCGCCAGCATCTGTTGTGGTCACATCGAGGGAGACTGTGTCGCCGGCCTCATGGTCAAGAGACACGCCGTCCTTGAGCTTGAGTTCGCCATTGACCACCTCGAAGCGGGCATCAGACACGGTGTAGCTATGCGTATCCCCATCGTCCACGTCTGTCGTGCTGAGGGTGCCGACGACGGCCCCTGCCGCATTCTCAGCCACAGATGTGTTGTCGAGAGCGATGTCGGTTGCGACTTCGTTGACGTCGCCGACAGAGATGTTGAATGTCTCGGTGCGTGACAGGCCACCCGCATCGGTGGTCGTGACGTCGATAGAGACCGCGTCGCCTGCCTCGTGGTCGAGAGACACACCATCCTTGAGCTTGAGCTCGCCATTGACGACTTCAAAGCGGGCGTCAGAGACACTGTAAGTGTGGGTGTCACCGGCATCGACATCGGTCGTAGAGAGGGTGCCAACGACGGCGCCGGCGGCGTTCTCAGCCACAGAGGTGTTGTCCAGGGCGATGTCGGTGGCAACTTCATTCACATCGCCGACTGCAATGTTGAACGTCTCTGTGCGTGACAGGCCGCCAGTGTCGGTGGTTGTGATGTCGATAGAGACAGAGTCCCCAGCTTCGTGGTCGAGAGACACACCGTCCTTGAGCTTGAGCTCACCGTTGACGACCTCAAAGCGTGCGTCGGAGACGCTGTAGGTGTGCGTGTCGCCATCGTCGACATCCGTCGTGCTCAAGGTGCCAACGACGGCCCCTGCCGTGTTCTCAGCCACGGACGTATTGTCCAGAGCAATGTCTGTGGCGACTTCATTGACGTCGCCGACGGAGATATTGAATGTCTCGGTCCGTGACAAGCCGCCGGCGTCTGTTGTTGTGATGTCGAGGGAGACTGTATCCCCGGCTTCATGGTCAAGAGACAGCCCGTCCTTGAGCTTCAGTTCGCCGTTGACGACTTCGAAGCGGGCGTCGGAGACGCTGTAGGTGTGGGTGTCGCCGGCATCGACGTCCGTCGTGCTCAGGGTGCCGACGACAGCGCCTGCGGCGTTCTCGGCCACGGTCGTATTGTCCAGAGCAATGTCCGTGGCGACTTCATTGACGTCGCCGACAGAGATATTGAAGGTCTCGGTGTAGGAGAGACCGCCTGAGTCTGTTGTTGTGATGTCGAGGGAGACTGTTTCCCCGGCCTCATGGTCGAGCGAGACACCATCCTTGAGTTTCAGTTCGCCGTTGACGACTTCGAAGCGGGCGTCGGAGACACTGTAAGTGTGGGTGTCGCCATCATCGCTATCGGTGGTCGACAAAACACCTACAACAGCGCCTGCAGCGTTCTCGGCGACCGACGTGTTGTCGAGGGCAATATCCGTTGCGACTTCGTTGACGTCACCAACAGAGATATTGAAGGTCTCGGTACGGCTCAGACCGCCGGCATCAGTCGTGGTCACATCGATAGAAACGCTGTCAGATGCATTGTTATCCAGGCTGACGCCATCTTTGAGTTTGAGCTGGCCATTGACGACTTCGAAGCGCGCATCGGAGACGGTGTAGGTATGGGTGTCACCAGCATCCGGATCTGTGGTCGACAGGTTGCCGATGACAGCACCAGCGTCATTTTCGTTAACCGTTGTGTTGTCGAGGGCGATGTCCGTGGCCACCTCGTTCACATCACCGACAGAGATGTTGAATGTCTCGGTGCGTGAGAGACCACCGACATCTGTCGTCGTCACGTCTAGGGAGACTGAGTCTCCGGCTTCGTGATCCAGAGATACACCATCCTTGAGCTTCAACTCGCCGTTGACGACCTCGAAGCGGGCGTCAGAGACGCTGTAAGTGTGGGTGTCGCCATCATCCACGTCTGTCGTCGAGAGGGTGCCGACGACGGCCCCGGCTGCGTTCTCGGCCACAGACGTGTTGTCGAGGGCGATATCGCTGGCAACTTCGTTGACGTCGCCGACAGAGATGTTGAATGTCTCGGTGCGTGAGAGACCGCCGGCATCTGTCGTCGTGACGTCGAGGGAGACTGTGTCTCCGGCTTCGTGGTCGAGGCTGACACCATCCTTGAGCTTCAGTTCACCATTGACGACTTCGAAGCGGGCGTCGGAGACGCTGTAAGTGTGGGTATCCCCATCGTCGACATCGGTCGTGGAGAGGGTGCCGACGACCGCACCTGCTGCGTTCTCAGCCACCGATGTGTTGTCGAGGGCAATGTCCGTGGCGACTTCGTTGACGTCGCCGACAGAGATGTTGAACGTTTCGGTGCGTGACAGGCCACCGGCATCGGTGGTCGTGATGTCGATGGAGACCGTATCTCCGGCTTCGTGGTCGAGCGACATCCCGTCCTTGAGCTTCAGTTCACCATTGACGACTTCGAAGCGGGCGTCGGAGACGCTGTAGGTGTGGGTATCCCCATCATCGACGTCTGTCGTTGAGAGGGTGCCGACGACGGCACCGGCGGCGTTCTCAGCCACCGATGTGTTGTCCAGGGCAATGTCCGTGGCGACTTCGTTCACATCACCAACAGAGATGTTGAACGTTTCGGTGCGTGACAGGCCGCCGGCGTCGGTTGTCGTGACATCGAGGGAGACGGTGTCTCCTGCTTCGTGATCGAGCGAGACGCCATCCTTGAGCTTGAGTTCGCCATTGACGACTTCGAAGCGGGCATCGGAGACGGTGTAGCTGTGGGTGTCGCCATCGTCGACATCTGTCGTGCTGAGGGTGCCGACAACGGCGCCGGCGTCGTTCTCAGCGACAGATGTGTTGTCCAGGGCGATGTCGGTGGCGACTTCGTTGACGTCGCCGACAGAGATATTGAATGTCTCGGTGCGTGACAGGCCACCGGCGTCGGTGGTGGTGACATCGAGGGAGACCGTATCTCCCGCCTCATGGTCGAGAGACACGCCGTCCTTGAGCTTGAGTTCTCCATTGACGACTTCGAAGCGGGCGTCAGAGACGCTGTAGCTGTGGGTATCGCCATCGTCGACATCCGTCGTTGAGAGGGTGCCAACCACGGCACCGGCTGCGTTCTCAGCGACAGACGTGTTGTCCAGGGCGATGTCGGTTGCGACTTCGTTGACGTCGCCGACGGAGATGTTGAATGTCTCGGTGCGGCTCAGGCCACCGGCGTCTGTTGTCGTGACATCGAGGGAGACGGTGTCTCCGGCCTCATGGTCCAGAGACACACCGTCCTTGAGCTTCAGTTCGCCGTTGACGACTTCAAAGCGGGCGTCAGAGACGCTGTAAGTGTGGATGTCGCCGTCATCCACGTCTGTCGTCGACAATGTGCCGACGACGGCGCCGGCTGCGTTCTCAGCGACAGACGTGTTGTCCAGGGCGATATCGCTGGCAACTTCATTCACATCGCTGACTGCAATGTTGAACGTCTCTGTGCGTGACAGGCCGCCCGCATCGGTGGTGGTTACGTCGAGGGAGACTGTGTCTCCGGCCTCATGGTCCAGAGACACCCCGTCCTTAAGCTTGAGTTCGCCGTTGACGACCTCGAAGCGGGCATCGGAGACGCTGTAGGTGTGGGTGTCGCCATCGTCCACGTCTGTCGTCGACAGGGTGCCCACGACGGCGCCTGCTGCGTTCTCAGCGACAGACGTGTTGTCCAGGGCGATGTCGGTTGCGACTTCGTTGACGTCGCCGACGGAGATGTTGAATGTCTCGGTGCGGCTCAGGCCACCAGCGTCTGTTGTCGTGACA